>Ga0181518_10002846_pt1 | contig 16405 bp, 14 predicted proteins | sample PEATcosm2014_Bin_28_FD_119751 | JGI IMG/M metagenome (GOLD analysis project Ga0181518, IMG submission 119751) | Peatland microbial communities from MTU Mesocosm Facility, Houghton, MI, USA - PEATcosm2014_Bin01_60_metaG | ecosystem: Environmental > Terrestrial > Soil > Wetlands > Peat | place... | reverse complement strand
TCCTTCGCCTGCTCGTCCACCGACGCGCCGGGCTTGCCCCCGCTGAAAGTGCCGACGAACTTACACCCCAGGCGGTGGGCCAATTCGATGCAGCGGACGAATCGATCGCGTATTTGGCGCCGTTCGGCAGGATCTGGGGCCAGATGGTTTACCATGCTTTCGATGCTGATGATCCGCACTCCGGCATCCGAGGCGGCGGCCAGGACCTGATCAGTCTGACTGTCTGTGAGTTTGTCGGGATCGAAGTATTCGTTGACGTCGACAATCACGCCTTCGTAACCTGCCGACGCTGCGAACGCGAGTCTCTGGGGAGAGTAGCGCGTCTTAATCGCCAGCTTCGGATATTTGGTGTCGGCCGGAACGGACGCGGAAGCGCTGCTTTGTTCCGCATTCGAGACGAGGGGCTTGCCCATGCTCGCCGCAGATACACCAGCCGCCTTAAGGAAATCTCGTCGTTGAATCATCGGATGTTGCCTCCCTCTTATCGCCTTTGCCAGGCAGCGTAGGAGCGAATGGTCATGCGCCCCTCATCTATAGCGGAAAGCAGCTTATCAATTCCCGTTGGTTCGCGCTAGTGGCTTGGCTCGTTCGATACTCCTGGGGTATGATTCTGGTCTGCCGAAAGACCAAGATGCAAATTCAGGATGCAGGGGTGAGCCCTGAGGACGCCTGAAGGCCGCCACTACGGCTCCCTTGCACGAGTACAGGATAAGCTTATGGAAACCATCTCCGAACAAGACCGCGCCATGGCCCAGAAATGCGTTGAGTGTCCGGTGTGTGGCCGCGCGCGCAAGAACCAGAAAGGGCTGGCGTTCTGGTTCGTTAAACGCATTGAAGGCGGGCTTTGTCCGTACTGCCAAGCCTACGAGCGCGTGTACGGCCGCAAAGCGCACGAACCGATCAAGACGACCGGAGGGATGAAGTGAGAAAATACCCGCACGAGCGGGCTTTACAAGGGCTTGTGGTGCTGGCGGTCGTAATCTGTATTTGCCCGTGTGCCGGGGGTGTTGCAACTCGCCGCGGAAGTAAAACTCCGAGCCGAGCCGACTCCCGCGGTCCTTCCAATGTCGTGTGGAAAATCGGCACCTTCAACCAGTCGCCGAGTGAATTCAATACCGGGAAACAAGGTCCGCCGCTCTTTGGCTCCCGCTACCCCGCCGGCGAGTTAGTTTACGTCGTGGGAAAGAGCCGGCCAGAGACCGATTGGCCTGCTTATCAAGAGGGTGTAGAAATAGAAAGGCCGGGGAGCCGCCCTCACCCCTATACCATCCAGTTCAATCTGCCCGGAAAACCCAGCGGCTTCTACACGCTCAAAGCAGGGCTGTTGTCGGAGACCGCGCGCGTGGCGCGATTGGAAGTGGAAATCAATGGGCACAAGGGTCTCTTTTACCAGCACCCCATGCTCAGCTACACGGGGGGCGATCGGGAAATGGTCGTCAGCCCGATCGCCGCTGCCGATACGATCACTTGCGATCTCCCAGGGCAGTTTTTGCGGAAGGGGACCAACAGGCTCACCTTAACGGCCAGCGACGCGCCCTCCACCAGCGACGTCGAACTCCACTCGGTGATTACCTACGATGCCTTGGAGCTTGACCAGAATTCCCCTCAAAGACGTCACGCCGAGGTGACGGCCGCAGTCGTGCCCACGGTTTTTTACATGCACCATGGCAATGACTTCGTAGAGTTGGTGGACATTTACGTGCGCCATGACGTTCCGATACGACAAGGAGAGGTGAGCCTGCTGGTCGGCACGAACAAATACAGCGTGGACCTGGCCAAGCGGGAATTCGGCGAGCAGATGGTGGAGTTCTCGATTACCGAATGCACCAAGCCGGAGAAAGGCCTGATCACGGTCAAAATCAACGGGCGCTCGCACCGCTTCAAGGTGATGCTGACACCGGCGAAACGGTGGAACCTGCTGGTCGTCCCTCACGTGCACGTCGATGTGGGATACTCCGACTACCAGGAAAAGGTGGCCGAAATTCAAAGCCGCGAACTTGATGAAGCGATGGATTTGATTCACGCGCATCCGGACTTTCGATTTAGCCCGGATGGCTATTGGAGCGTGCGGCAATATCTGGCTGGGCGCAGCGAGGATCAACAGAAGAAGCTCTTCGAGATGGTAAGAGACAAAAAGATATTCGTCCCCACGGTCGAGGCGAGCCTGCTCACGGGCTTCTCGAGCCTCGAGACGCTTATCCGCTCTCTTTATCCCGCGTTCGAGTTTAACCAAAAATACGGGGGAGATGCCGATTACGCCAACATCACGGATGTGCCGTCCTACTCCTGGTCCTACGCGTCGGTCCTGGCGGCGGCGGGCCTGAAGTATTTTATTTCCGGCTGCGACAACGACAATGGGCCGATACTGCTCTACGGCCGCCTGAACGAGAAATCGCCCTTTTGGTGGGAGGGACCCGACGGCGGCAGGATCTTGATGTGGTACTCGTGGGTCTATTCTCAACTCGCGGTGTTGTTCGGCGGGATACAAGGCGACGCTGTGGCGGGGCGCGACTCCATCCCGGTTTTCCTTCAAGCTTATACCCGCCCCGAATACAAGGCCGACTCGGTTTTGGTTTACGGCACGCAATGGGAAAATACCGATCTTAATCTCGGCCAGGCGAGCCTGGCCGCCAATTGGAACAAGATCTATGCCTATCCCCACTTGCAGTATTCGGGGTTCGCGGAGGCTATGGAGCAGATCGCGCGGCAATTCGGAAATACCATTCCGGTGGTGCGCGGAGACGGCGGCCCGTACTGGGAATACGGCATCGCTTCAACCGCCCGTTCCGCCGCTACGGAGCGCGAGACGGAGCAGCGAGCCCTTGCAGCGGAGGAGTTTTCCACTCTCAGCAGCCTGGTTAATCCCGTTCGACAGCCCGAGGCCGAAGCCCTGAAGCGGATGTGGAACAACATGGTTCTGTACGGAGAGCACACCTGGGGAGCCGATCGCAGCGTGTCGAATCCGAAGAGCCAGGAAGCTGTGGACCAGTTGGCAGTCAAGGAGGGATTTGCCAACGAGGCGAAGCGAGGAGTTGACTATGTGCTCGGGCGCGGACTGGCCGGCCTGGCTGACTCTGTTTTCGACCCCTCCGGGACGCTGCTGGTATTCAATCCCCTGAGTTGGCCGCGTTCCGGAATGGTTGAAATGGACCTGGACAGAGGGCGGGAACTGGTCGACCTGACGACGCACCGCACCATTCCCTACGAGATTCTGGCCTCTGGACAATCCTACAACCACATTCGCTTTCTGGCGCCGGACGTCCCATCGGTCGGTTACAAGGCCATTGCTCTGCAGGAAACTACCGTAGACGCGCGTGCGGAGCAGGTAGACCCGCGAGGGACGCTTGAGAATGCTTACTACCGGGTGGTGCTGGATGCCAAGAGCGGAGCCGTCAAGAGCATCGTGGATAAGGAACTAAAGAAGGAACTGGTCAATGCCTCAAGCCCCTACCGGTTCGATCAGTACTTGTACGTCAAGGGGGGAGACCAGACTCCCAATCGCCTTGTCGAATACAGTTCGGGGTGGCCCGTACCGGAGCTCACGATCCGCGGGGCCGGAGGCGGCCGCCTGGTTTCCGTGTCCGAACAGCCTTTTGGCACGGTCGCACACCTCGAAAGCTCCGGTCTGAACACGCCGCACATCGAGACGGAGATAATCCTGTTCAACGGGCAGAAGAAAATCGAGTTCATCAACCACGTGCACAAAACGGAGGTCTATAGCAAAGAGGCGGTCTACTTTGCATTTCCGCTGGCCATGGCGCATCCACAATTCCAGTACGAGATTCAGAACGGATCCGTGGACCCCAGCCGCGACCAACTACCCGGCGCCGGTAAGGAATGGTTTTCGGTGCAGCACTGGGTGGCGGCGGAGCAGGACGGTGTGAGCGCGGCGCTGGTGCCCGTGGATGCCCCGTTGGTCTGCTTGGGCGATATCGTGCGAGGAACGTGGCCGGCGAAGTTCACGCCGCGCTCCGGCACGATCTTCTCCTACGTGATGAACAACTACTATTTCACGAACTACGCAGCGGGCCAGGGAGGCGATTTCAACTTCCGCTATGTGTTCACGAGCGCCAAGGACCTGGCGCCTGCCGATCTCAGCCGGCTGGGACGGGAAGAGATGTCGCCACTGGAAGTGGATCAAATTACCTCACAAGATAAGGCCATCAACATTGCCAGGCCTCTGGACACGGCCCAACTGAGTTTCCTGGAAGTGCGGGAACCCGGCGTGGTGCTCGAAACCTGGAAGACGGCCGAGGATGGAAAGGGTACGATTCTGCGGTTTCTCGAGGTGGCCGGCAAAGAAAGCGTGGTGGAAGTGGAAACTCCATTTCTCGACGTCAAGTCGGCATGGATGAGCGATGCGCTGGAGAGAGATCAAGGATTTCTGCCGGTCTCTCCCCACGGATTCCAATTTTCCGTTAAGCCCTTTGAGATCGTAACGGTGCGGCTGGAGGCGACGGCGGATCTGACGGAGCCTGCGAATTGACTCAGGGCATTTCCAGTGAGATAATTGCCGCGAGTAAAGTGGACTGAAACAAGGGAGGGATCAATGGTTTCGAGAAGATTGGCTCTACTCCTTGTCGCAGCCTTCGCCATCGTCTTCAATTTCTTGCTACCCCAATTCGCCTCGGGGCAGATCCCCCGCCCCCCGTCGCTCCAAGAGATGACTCAACCAAACGCAACCGCGCCCGAAGGAGCACTGGCCGGGCCCGAGGCCCAATTCATAGCCACAACCACGCAGCGCGTCGACCGTGACCATGTGGGAATTCAGGTCTATCGAAATGGCAAGCCGGTCAATTTATTCCCTCACTTCCATGAATTAGTCACCGCCACGCCGGCCGGTCATCAGACGGGGCTGGACAAGCTGGTCGGAACGGCCGTAACGTTGGTCCCTTCGGAAAAGCAAGCAGAACAGTGGGATGTCTATACCGGGGTGGGCGGCGCCGGCGGGAGGTCGGCGGGCGTACCGAAACTGAGAGCAAGCCAGTGGAATATCTTCACGGGAGTTGGCGGGACCGGCGAACTCGTTTTGGCCGATAATATTTTCAAAGTCCACCAAGTTCTGCTTTCTTCGCGCAAGAGCCCCATCGAAGTCCATGTCGCTGGTCAAATCCATCGCCTGAAACCGGGCCAAGCGCTGCTGGTGCTCTGATCGACGCGTTTTCGGGCCCACTTGCATTCTCCTGCCAGAGAATGTAGCTTTTATATATGACGCTGGAAGCCATCAAGCGGGCGATTACGGAACTTCCCGAACGGGAGAAGTCCTCTCTCCTGGCCTGGCTCAATGAACAAGACGCCAGGGCGTGGGACAATCAAATCAAGGAGGATTTCTCCGCGGGTGGCGCCGGCATGGCATTGATCGAGAGGTGGGATGCTGAAATCAATGCCGGAAGGTCCGTACCGATCGAGGAGTTCCTCGCTCACCGGGAAGCGGTTAACAAAGTCAAGTGACCCCTCTGCGCTCTTTCTTGACAGCAAGCTTTCGAAAACTCTACGCCGACCTGCCCAAAGACATCCAGGAACTGGCTGACGAGAAGTATCGGTTCTTCCAACGCGACCCGTTTCATCCTTCACTCGAGTTCAAAGCTAAAGGGAAAGTTTGGACGGTCGCCATAGGCCGTTCCTACCGAGCCATTGCCAGGCGCTTTGAAAACGACCTCTACTGGGTCTGGATAGGGTCGCACGAGGATTACAATCGTGTCCTCGGAAGACTGAAATAAAACCACCTGGAAGGTCCGTTAGCGGGCGAGTACCTAATAACTTCTTGTCTTCCCATTCCTTCCGTTCGTTACCGTGAAATGGCCGTCCTGTTCGGCGGCAAGCTTGATCCACTTTCCCTGGCAATGTTCTTCCAGGTTGGCGATGAAGTCGTCCGGGGCGTTGTTCGCCTTGCCGGCTTCGAGCGCGGAATGCAGTTGCCAGATGTCCTCGAGTCCGGGCGAACTGTGCATAGTCTGCCACGCCTCGGGCGATCCGCCCTTCCTTGCGCCGTTGTTCATAATCGCCACAAGAGGATGCAAAGCGTGTACGAGCGGCGGCGCACTGGATTGATCAAGGCCATGGTGGGTGCTCAAATACACGTCGATCGTTCCGATCTTGTTATCCGGGCAGGCGAGTCCTAGCTCCTTATTCCACGTCAAGTCCCCCAAGTCAATCATCCGAAACTTGCCGTAGGTAATCAGCATCCCGTTGGACTGTGCGTTTTCTGAAGGATCCGCGCCTTTGCGCTTTGCTCCGGCGCAGAGCGGGTTGGGCGCGCCCGCTCCCGGCAGCGGAGTGGAGATCTCTTCCCCGGCCGCGGTCAGAATTTGCACCGTAATTCCCCGAATGGGAAGGACCTCGCCAGGTTTCGCCAAGAGGTGTTTGCCTTTGTCACGCACACTGATATACGCCGCATAAAGCTGGTCGGCCTCGGCATCGTGCTCCACACTCGGCCCGTGATCCACAAAGGTGCGGATGGGAATGCGCGCCGCGAGTTGTGGCACACCTCCCACGTGGTCCATGTGGTAATGCGTCACCACCAGATAGTCAATCTGTCTGACGCCTGCCAATCGGGCGGCGGCAACGATGCGCTCCGCATCGCGGCCTTGAGCATCCGGCCAGCCCGTGTCCACGAGCATCGACTCTCCCGACGGCGAGACGAAGAGCGTGGCTTGCCCGCCCTCGACATCGATGAAATACACTTCGAGATTTCCCGCAGCGCGCACCGAGCCGCAAAGAAGAACCAGGAGCAGAGTGGTAAGGGTTGTTCGCATAATAGTCGATAGTCGAGAGTCGACAGTTGAAAGTCAAGAGCAAAACTGCAAAAGCCAGAGCTGCAAATCGGAGCTCCGCCCCAGCCAAAAAGTCATTGCGCCCGGTTTCAGGCTGCGCTATACTGGCTTTGATGTTCAGAGCTTACGCCAACTGGTTTAGCTACCGCTTTTGGGGCTTTAGCCCCAAGTAGAGTGGCGTTGGCCTGAGCAGAGAACCAAATCCTAGACAAAGCCAACCCACTCGAATGAGTGGGTTTTTTATTTTTAGGGAGGCGCACGGTGATTATTTCCATGAGACAACATGCCACAAAAGAAGAGATCGAGCACGTTTGCGAGCGCATCCGGGAGTTTGGTTACAAAGTTCACTCGATCGTGGGCGAGGAACGCGTGGTCATCGGCGCAGTGGGGGTCGGAGACGTTACCTCTTGTCTCGAATCCCTGGAAGCTGCACCTGGCGTGGAGAGCGCCGTCCGCATCTCGGCGCCATACAAGTTCGTGAGCCGGGAATTCAAGAAGGATCGCACCGTCATCCCGGTAAATGGCGTCGACGTGGGCGGAAACCATTTCGCCGTCATGGCCGGCCCGTGCTCGGTGGAAAGCGAAAAACAGATCATGGAAACTGCCCAGGCCGTGGCAGCGAGCGGCGCCAAGATTTTTCGTGGTGGCGCCTTCAAGCCTCGCACCTCTCCTTATGACTTCCAGGGGCTGGAGCTTGAGGGCCTGAAACTGCTGGCCAAAGTCCGCAAGGAGACGGGCCTGGCGATCGTCACTGAGGTGATGAGCGAGCAGGATGTGGAGGTAGTGGCCGAGCACGCGAACATCATACAAGTGGGTGCTCGCAACATGCAGAATTTCGCCTTGCTCAAAGCGCTGGGCAAGTGTACCCGGCCTGTGCTCCTAAAGCGCGGCATGAGTTCCACCATCGTGGAACTTCTCATGTCCGCTGAATACATCACCGCTCATGGAAACCCCAAAGTCATACTCTGCGAGCGAGGCATCCGAACCTTCGAGACTGCCACCCGCAACACCTGTGATATTGCCGCCGTACCCCTGCTCCACGAACTCACTCACCTGCCGGTGATTCTCGATCCCAGCCACGCCACGGGTAAGCGCAGCCTGGTGCCGGCGTTGGCGCGCGCTGCGGTGGCCGTCGGAGCAGACGGCCTGCTCGTTGAAGTGCATCCGTTCCCCGAAAAAGCTTACAGCGACGGCGCGCAATCCCTCACCCTCGAGCAGTTCCGCAACCTGAGCAATGACCTTAAACCCTATCTCGATTTGTGGATGGCGGCGCGCCTCCCCGCCGCCGTAACGGTGGCAACCGCGCACTGAATCGCATCGCCCTTTGTCTTTCGAGCGTGAAAGACGACGTCCTAGGGGCAGCGGCGCCTCGCCCCTACCCGCACGATATCGACGGATCAGGACCTCCTCAAATCCTCTTGCCAAGCCTGGGTCGTTCGGAATACCGTTGGAATTCAACAATCAGCGGTTGAAAAGGAGAGGCCATGAGTGCGCAACAAGCGGCCAAGAAAGACGACCTGATCGTTATCGGCGGGGCAGGCGGCTTCATCGCCGGAGCTCTTACGCGATACTTTCACGACCGCGGATTTACCCGAATCCGCGCCATTGATAAGAAACCGCTGCCGGATTGGTACCAGCGAGTGCCGGGCGTTGAAAGCTTCTGCATGGACCTGAGCGAAAGAAAGAATTGCGTGAGGGCCTGCGAGGGCGCAGTCGAGGTATACGATCTGGCCGCGGACATGGGAGGCATGGGCTTCATCGAGCGGTTCAGAATCGAGTGCCTGCGCAGCATCCTGGTCAACACCAACTTCATCGAAGCGGCTTATCGGGCGGGCGCGGAAAGGTATTTCTTCTCCTCCTCGGCCTGCGCCTACAACACCGACTTGCAGAAGGACCCGCACTCCCGGGCGCTCAAGGAGTCAGACGCCTACCCGGCCATGGCGGAGCGGGGCTACGGCTGGGAAAAACTCATGTCCGAGATGTTTTGCCAGGAATACTGGGCGGAGCGCGGATTAAAGACATCCATCGCCCGGTTCCACAACGTCTACGGCCCCAACGGCACGTGGGATGGCGGGCGGGAAAAGGCTCCCGCAGCCATCTGCCGCAAGGTGATCGAAGCGAAGGACACGGGCGACAAGGAAATTGTGGTCTGGGGCGATGGCAATCAAACCCGCAGCTTCATGTATATCGACGACTGCACGCTGGGGATCGACAAGATCATGCACTGCGATGACCTCATCGCAACTCCCATCAACCTCGGTTCCAGCGAACTCATCGCGATCAACGAGTTAGTCACTATTGCGGAAGAAATTGGCGGGATCAAGCTGCGCCGCAAGTACGATTTGAATGCCCCCAAGGGGGTCGGCGGCCGCAACAGCGACAACACCATGATTAAACACATTCTGAATTGGGAACCTTCCACTCCCTTCCGCGAGGGACTCGCAAAAACCTATGCCTGGATCGAGCAGCAGTACCAGGATCGAAAAGCCGGCAAAGCCACAGTGCGAGAGAACATCTCGCACCACTGAGGCGCAGAGGCGTTGAGGGTCTAAAAGTAACGGCCTTTTCTCTGTGCCTCAGCGCCGCTGTGGTGAGGACCGCCACGTGCAACTGGACACGGAAATTTCTTCGATCATCAGTGAAATTCCCTACCGTATGGCATTGGCGGGCGGTTGGATCGATCAGCCGTTCGTTTCGAGACTCAATCCCACTCCGCCGGGGTCCATGGTAGTGGTTGGACTCGAGCCCACTTTCCGCTACATGGACCGCTGCGGAATGGCAACCAGCACGCGCGAGGTGGCGGCCAAGCTGTGGAATGGCAGACTACCAGATCGAGATCCCAGGGATCTGACCAGGGAGCTTTACGAGGCCGAGAACCAAGGCAAGCCGGAGCCCTCAGGTTCGCAGGACATGGCAGGCTTGATTTATTCCGGAGTGAACCGGCTCGACTACGACTCTAGCTATGAAGGCGGTTACTTCCCAGTCCAGGTCGAATCCAGCCATGATCCGGACGTCATGCATTGGCTGGAGAGTGTGATTTACATGCTGCCGGTGGCGCAGCGCCCCGTCGGCTACAATCCCCTCGGGCAGAAAAACCTCGATCCGGAATGGATCCGGAGGCTGGGCGAGACCGGCAAGCAATGCTTTAACGCCATCGTAAGGAAAGACAGCAAGGCGCTGGGCGCCTCAATGAACGAATGCATGAAGTGCTGGGAGTATATTCTACCCCATACCGTCCGCCACCCCACCATCACCGTGGACCTCGTGGGGATTCTGAGTTGTTACCAGTCGCGGTATGCGGGGGCGATGTATTCCGGCTGCGGCGGTGGATACCTCTACGTTATTTCTGACGAGCCGGTGCCGGGGGGAATTCGCGTGAAGGTCAGGTCCTCAAAAAAGCATGGCTGACCCGAAGACCGTCGCAGTCACGGGAAGTTTTGACAATTTCAGGTCCGCGCACGTGCGTTTGGTGGAGGAGGCGTCTAAGCTCGGCAAGCTTCACGTGCTCCTCTGGCCGGACGAGACGGTGCGCGCCTTGGAGGGCCGCCCTCCCAGGTTTCGTCAGGAGGAGCGGTTATATCTGCTCGAGGCTGACCGGTATGTCAGCCTGGTAAGCCTGGCAGCAAGTCAGGCAGATGGCGATTCCATTCCTCAAGCGGGCGGGATCAAACCGGATATTTGGGTTGTGGACGAAGGCAGCGATAATCCGCAGAAAAAGGCTTACTGCCGCCAACACGGCGTTGACTATCGTGTTTTAACGAAAGAGAACCTGAAGGGATTTCCGGTTTTGCCCGCTACCCCACGGAACGAGGAACCGGGACGAAAGCGCGTGATCGTGACCGGCTGCTACGATTGGTTTCATTCCGGCCACGTCAGGTTTTTCGAGGAGGTCGCCGCCCTGGGAGATCTCTACGTTGTCGTAGGGCACGATGCCAACATCCGGCTCTTGAAGGGCGAAGGGCATCCGATGTTTTCCCAGGACGAACGCCGCTACATGGTTCAGTCGGTGCGCTTCGTCCGGCAGGCTCTGATCTCCTCCGGGCACGGCTGGATGGATGCCGAACCGGAAATCGCCGCCATCAAGCCCGATATCTACGCCGTGAACAAAGATGGCGACGTGCCGGAAAAACGCGCATTCTGTAAGAAACATGGTATCGAATACGTGGTCTTGAAACGAATCCCCAAAGCAGGCCTGCCCAGACGCCACAGCACCGCTCTGCGCGGATTCTGATTCCGTTCCTCACTTTGGACAACTGATTTCCGGGTTGAGCCATCGAGCTGGTTTTAGTGTACAATTTCGCTGGCGTTTTGGCATCTTAGTTCAGCGTTTTCCAAAGAGGAGGAACTCGATGAGAAAGAAGGTCCTTATTATTGCGTGTTTAGCGACCGCAACAGTGGTTGTCTTGATGGCTATGATGATTGTGAGCTGTTCCCAACCAGCATCTCCGCCTCCGGCTCAGCAGCAAGCCACGCCGAGCGTGACGCTGCCGCCCTGGGGCCCGCAGCACGACCGCAATGCTCCCCAGCCCGCCGTGGTCACCCCCGGTGAGCCAGGCACCCAAACCCAAGAGGGAAAGCCCCCGTCTGACGCGGTGGTGCTCTTCAACGGCAAAGATCTCAGCAACTGGGAGTCGGAGAAAGGCGGGCCGGCCGACTGGAAAGTCGAAAAAGGAGACTTCGCTACGGTGCCAGGGAAGGGCGACATCAGGACGAAGCAGGCTTTTGGCGATTGCCAACTCCACGTTGAGTTTGCCACGCCCAATCCCCCGCACGGCGTGGATCAGGACCGCGGCAACAGCGGCGTTTACCTTCAGAGCAATTTCGAAATTCAGGTTCTGGATTCCTACCAGAGCAAAACCTATCCGGACGGCCAGGCCTCCGCGCTGTACGGCCAGTACATTCCCTTGGTGAATGCCTGCCGTCCTCCCGGTCAGTGGCAGACTTACGACATCGTTTTCCACGGACCGCGATTTGACGCGGCGGGCAAACTTACGCGCGCGGCGACGGTCACAGTTATTCACAACGGCGTGCTGGTCCTGGACCACGTCACCGTCCTCGGCCGCACCGATGGCGAACACGAGCCGTACCAACCGACTCCAACCAAGCTGCCTTTGAAGCTGCAGGATCACAACCACCCGGTCCGCTACCGGAACATCTGGATTCGGGAGATTCCGGAATAATAACGTCGCAGGGGCGCATGGGGCAGCACACCATGGAACTCCTACATCCTCACTGATTCAATAGCCCGCTCCCTTGGGGAGAGGGTGTCCCTCGACGGCGTTTTCATCCGCCGTCGCGGGACGGGTGAGGGGTTGCTTCGTGGCCGCAGGGGGAGTCGCAGAGGAGGGCGAAACGGGCCCGCGTCCACGCTACCACCCGGCGGCGTTGGACGCGATCTTAGCTCAAAAGTGCAATGTCGCAATCGGAGGGGCTGTGAATGGCACAAGAAAAGATGAGTAGCGATGCTGTCTCTGCGCCCACCATCGACTTGAAGACAGCGCTTCCATTCGTGGCAATCGGATTGGTGGAGGCTGCGATGTGGACGCTGATGGAAAGTCTCCCAGAATGGTTTCAAATCGGTACGGTGATAGTGGGCCTGCTTTTTCTCGGCGCGATCAATATCGTGAGAAAGTGGAAAAGGCTCAGGTATGTCCCTTGGCTTTTAGGAGCTCTTTACGTCGTGATGGTACTTTATGCCCTACTTATCACGCCGCGATCTGTAGGCAAGGCGTGGAACGCCCTCAGGGGGAACGGGGCTTGGTTGCTAGGGTCAGCGGCACTTCTTGTTTGCGTCATTATGCTTTTCGGAAACCGCCGCCTCAAGCGGCAAGTGGAACTTGGACGGCTTGAACGCGAGCGAATCTCCGCTGACCACCTTCGCGAGGTCGAAAAATTGGAAACGGAAAGGGAGAAAGAACTGGAGGACCTTCAGAAGCTCGTTCACGACCTGAGGACACAGCAAGTAAAACCGTTAGCGTGGAACGAAGTTTTCAAGGTCCAGCGCATGAAGGCCGATCCCGTATCCACCGATCCAGGTATAACATTCAAAAACAAGCTAAGGATGGATCTGACGAGCGTTAGAGATAGAGAGATCTACGTTTGGATGCCGCTGTGGGAGTCCTCGCTCGTGCCTTCCCAAGCTGATCCAACGGGATCTCGGCTCATGTTGGAGCGTTATCTCGGATCGTGGATAAGGGGCGAATGGGCTCAATACGAAGATGAATCCACGACCCCGCCGAAGACGCGCAACCTGGAACATTGTTGTGTAAAGCTGCGGCCAGATACCACGTTCGAAAGCTACGTTGGATTGCGCCCGCATGCCCAGGACAGTATTGAAGGACTCTTGAAGCGTCATGGAACCATCGGAACCATTCTCTTTCCTGTGAAGATTGATGGAAAGATTTACGAAGTTGGTGTTCCAGCGAGGGAGGTCTAGCGGTCGCATGCTGGCCGGTTGCGGAGGCGACCAGGAAGGCCAGCTGATTAGCGAATGCTTGAAACGGCTTAAGGAGATGTTGCGATGAAAGGCGAAAAGCGGGAAGTGGTTCGCGGGAGTGGCAACGTTTTCCGGGGCCTCGGGCACCCGATTTCGGGTGTCGAGCAGCTCAAGGCGATCCTCGCGGCCGAAATCATCAAGGCGCTCGAGCGGGAAGGTCTGAGCGCGCGCGCTGCTCAAGCCCGCACCGGCATTGCCGCCGCCGACTTCTCGCGTATTCGCAACGCGGATCTTGGGCGTTTGACTGTCGATCGCCTTATGTCAGTTCTCAACCGCCTCGGGTCGCGTGTGGAAGTAACAGTTCGGGTGCGGCCCGGAGGGGCTCCCCGTTTAAGCAGTAAGCAGGTCCGCGAAATTCTGGCTGAGTTCCCCTGAAATACCTGCTTGACGACAATGCCCTGGTCGCGCTGGGTTTTCTCGAACACGCATTTCGCCAGTGAGTTGCCCAATGGGTGCGGGGGTTGGCCGGAAGCGACCCCTCACCCGTCCCGCGACGGCTGGAGAAGCCGCCGTCGCGGGACACCCTCCCCCCAGGGAGAGGGCAGTGTATTAACGAAGAATGCAGAAAGCGATGCAAAGACGTGATGTGCTGAAGATGATTCCTGCCTCGGTTGCCGCGCTGGCGGAGTATTCCGGGACCGAAGCAGCGGGACAGATGCCTGCGCGTGCGGCGTCGACCCAACCGGTGGTTGCCGAGGTGAAGCTGCACACCGGAACCCCCACGCTTTTCTTGAATGGCGAACCGGCGTTTGGCGCAATGTGCTGGGTCAGCCCTCCCTCAACTGAAAATTGGCTTGATGCGGAATGTGCTGCGGCGGCGGCGAAGGCAGGTATCCACACCTACTCATTCGATGCCGGCAAAGGCTACGAATGGCTCGAGCCCAAGCCAGGCTGCCCGGAAGGTTTCGATTTTTCCGCCGTCGCGGCCCGCTACGAGCGCATTATCGCGGTCGATCCCGACGCCCGCTTTCATCTGCGCTTGAATTTCGAAGTGCAGCCGGGTGACTGGTGGATGAAGGCTTATCCCGGCGAATGCGAGATCACGTCGGAGGGCAAACCCTTCGGCCAATCCTTTGCCTCGGAGGTGTGGCGCCGGCAAGTCAAGGATTTCCTCAAAGCATTCATCGCCCACCTCAATCGCACCGGACTCATCGACCGAGTCGCGGCTTTCCAAACCGGCGCAGGCCACACGGGCGAATGGGTGAAGGGCGAGACTTCCATGTCTGCGCTCTGCGGAGATTACAGTGAACCCATGCGCCGCCACTTTCGTTCCTGGCTTCGGCGACACTATGGTGACGATCTCTCGGCGCTCCGCGCCGCCTGGAAAGATCCCAGCATAAGCTTTGACACCGCCGAAGTCCCCTCCGCTGAAAAGCAACTTCAGGCCAAGCTTTACACTTTTCGCGATCCGGTGCGGGAAAGAAACGTCATTGATTACTACCGGTGCTTTGCGGATCTCAGCAGCAACCTGCTGATTGATTTCTGTCGCACTGTCAAAGAAGCCACCGGCGGCAAGAAACTGGCGGGGGCTTTCTACGGCTACCTGATGGAACTGGCCTGGAATGGCGGGTTCTTCGACGAGCGACCGGACAGCGACTACTCAACTTATCAGCGCAGCGGGCATCTGGGATTAAGGCAGGTTCTGGAATCGCCCTACGTCGACTTTCTGGTTTGTCCCTACAGCTACGGCTATCGAGGCATCGGTGGCGACGCGCCGGCGATGCAACCCACGGAGTCTGCCCGGTTGCATGGGAAGTTGTGCATCATTGAAGACGACACGCGCACCCACATCAGCCCCGACCTGAATTACGGTCACGTCAATTCGCTTGCGCAAAGCGGTGCGATCCTGCGCCGCAATTTTGCTCGCGTGGCCACGCATGGCCAAGGCATTTGGTGGTTGTCCCAGTCAATCAATCCGGCCAAAGAGCCGGCCTTCGCGCCATTGCTCGCAAGCTTTCGAGAGCTCGGCGAATTTCTGCTTCAAACGGACCGCACACCCTCCGCGGAAATTGCCGTCCTGTTGGATGACTTGAGCTTCTTCTATGAGTCGGACCGGAATTACCTGGACGTGCCGCTGATTTTCCAGCAGCGGCTCTGGGGCCTGCCGCGAATCGGCGCGCCCTTCGATACGTTCCTATTACAGGATTTCATCGAGGGCCGCCTGAGACCTTACAAGCTGTATGTTTTTCTTAACAGCTTTCAACTTGACAAGGCTCGGCGCGAGTCGTTGAAGCGGGAACTCCGCAAAGATGGCCGCGTGGCGTTGTGGGTCTACGCGCCCGGTTATCTTGACGAGGGGCCCTCGCTCGAGCACATGCGCGACCTGACGGGCTTCAATTTTGGCCTGAGCGAGACGCCCTGGGGCCCACTCATGCATATCGTGGACTTCGGCCACCCCGTCACCGCCGGCCTGCCTCAAGACCTCTTTTGGGGCACCAACAGCAAGCTGAGCCCGATCTTCTACCTGAACGACGCTGAAGCTCGAGTGCTGGGGCAAGTGGTCTTTTCACAAGGAAACTGCAAACCCGGAATGGGAGTCAGGGCTTTTCCCGAATGGACCTCGATCTACGTCGCAGCCCCCAACCTGCCGGCCGCGCTGCTGCGTGGTATCGCCCGTTTCTCAGGAGTTCACTTATACAACGAAGCGGGCGATGTCCTGTACGCAACTCGAGAGCTCCTGGGCGTCCACACCGTTTCCGGAGGCGATCGAATCTTCAGCCTGCCTCGAGAAGTGGAAGTCGTCTACGACCTGTTTGAGCGTCGAGTGGTGGCACAGAACGCCGACCAATTTCGAGTGCAATTATGCCCTGCTTCAACCGCGCTCTACTATACTCGCGGAGCTACCTTCCCTGCGAAGTTAAAGTAACGCCGACGTCCGATTCGTCGGCGTGCTGGCAGTTCGCGCAGCAACGCTGTGGCTTGAAAGTTCTTTCTTCTCCGTGTTCTCTGTGACCGTCAAAAGATGAAACACAGAGGACGCTGAGATTCTCCGTGCACTCCGTGTTGATGCCTTTAGAAGCACGGAGAACACGGAGACGGAGGCTTGCTGCGGCCACAAGCCGGCATTGCGCTGCGCGCTACCCTAGCAAGCGTGCAATAGTCTTGGCGTAATAGGTCAGGATGATATCCGCACCGG
>Ga0181518_10002845_pt1 | contig 16413 bp, 13 predicted proteins | sample PEATcosm2014_Bin_28_FD_119751 | JGI IMG/M metagenome (GOLD analysis project Ga0181518, IMG submission 119751) | Peatland microbial communities from MTU Mesocosm Facility, Houghton, MI, USA - PEATcosm2014_Bin01_60_metaG | ecosystem: Environmental > Terrestrial > Soil > Wetlands > Peat | place... | reverse complement strand
TTTGTCCGCGATCGGCCATCTTGCACAGGGCGGCGGCGTCGATGGTCGATGGAATTTTCGCGGTCACGGTCTCGACAGCGGAAAGAATCGCAACTCGCGGAACCCCAAGACCAACCTGGCTGAAGAGATCGACCGCGTTTTGAACGATGTCACGTTTTGCGTCGAGATCCGGGAAGACATTGATCGCAGCGTCCGTTATGAACAGAGTTTCCGCATAGCTCGGAACGTCCATGACAAACACATGACTTATGCGGCGCGCCGTACGCAAGCCGGCGCTTGTTGCGGTTACGGCTCGCATGAGCTCGTCGGTGTGCAAGCTGCCCTTCATTAGTAACTCGCCCTTACCCTCGTGGATCAATTCGACTCCCCGCGCAGCTGCCGCTTCGCTGTGAGCCACGTCAATGAGCTCAAAGTCTCGGATGTCGACATTGCAGTCACGCGCTACCGCGTTGATCTTCGCGGCAGGTCCAACCAGTATCGGAACAATAATCCCGGCTTCAGCTGCTTCCGCTGCTCCGCAAAGCGAGCTCTCATCGCATGGATGCACAACGACGGTTTTCGCCGCTGCGACGCCTTTTGCTCGCGCAATGAGCCTCTCGTACTTCGAAATAGGAGGAGAAGCCAACGGTCCAATTGCCTGAATGGCGCCGATCTCACTTTCTTGGGTCATCGCAAAAGGGTCTCTGAATTGTATTTGCCGAGCTTGCTGCGGGAGCGTCCTGCGGCTTGTGCTGGCGTAACTTACTATGCCAGTTGTGTGGTTGCGCAAGTTGATGCAGATCAAATGGATATTGAGTCAATCAACGTCAATTATTGACTCTCGTCGTTGCTACACGAGAAGCGTCTAATATTTTTTTGGCACAAAGCGCCGCCGCTCAAGCGACCTCTGGTCGTCATACTTATTCTTTGTAGACCGCTTTGGTAATTTGACCGTCGGTCCCGCCAACTTTTGGTAGCGGATTAATGATAGAATTTGGGAAATGCAATTCAGTCGCCCACGACGCTTGTCGTCGGTCCGCACGATATGCCACGGCGCATGCTTGGTGTCTGTGGCCTCGAGCATGAGGTCACGTGCTCTCGAGTACTCGTACCATTGCTTATAGGACTCCAGATCCATGGGACTCAGTTTCCATTGCCGCAGCGGATCATTGATGCGCGCCAAAAAACGTCGCTCCTGTTCCTCCTTTCCAACTTCGAGCCAAATCTTGATCAACGTGATACCGCCGTCGACGATGTATTGTTCGATTTCTGGGCAAAGATCCAAAAATCGCCTGTGTTGCGCCTCGGTCGCAAAATTCATGACATATTCGACCCCGGCGCGATTGTACCAACTCCGGTCGAAGATAACGACTTCGCCTGCGGCGGGGAATTGCGCGATGTAACGCTGCATGAACATCTGGCCTTTTTCGCGCTCGGTCGGAGCGGGCAGCGCGACAACGCGGAACACGCGAGGGCTTACCCGTTCAGTTATGGCCTTGATCGTTCCACCCTTTCCGGCGGCGTCGCGGCCTTCGAACAGGATGATGACTTTCAGTCCCTTGTGCTTTACCCATTCTTGCAACCGACAAAGCTCGACTTGAAGCATGCGCAGTTTCTCTTCGTAATCCTTGCGCTTCATTTTTGACACTTTAGTTTTGTCGACCATTGATGCACCTCTTTCGGGCGATTTTCAAACAAATCCGCACATCAAGTGGGATTTACGTGGTCCGTGCGCCGGAAGACGTTGCAGCGAGGTGATATCATCAATGTTCGGTTCTGCTATCGTTGACAGCCGCCGTTTTACCGGGTCGAGAAGATGGCCTCAGCCTTTCGCGGATCGCCTGGAACGTCACGTAGAGCGGAGGAATTGCAAAAATTCCGATGAAGGAGGCCAGGATCATACCGCCAAAAACCGGAGTGCCAACGTCGCGGCGCGCGAGCTGTGAGGCGCCCGACGCGATCACCAAGGGAAGGAGACCAAGAATAAATGCGAACGATGTCATCATGACTGGGCGGAATCGCAGCCGCGCGCCTTCGGTTGCCGCTTCAAGCAAGCCAACGCCCTTTTCTCTCTGCTCTTTTGCAAATTCGACGATCAGAATACCGTTCTTGGCGGCCAATCCGATCAACACGACCATACCAATTTGCGCATAGAGATCGAGCGTCAATCCGGCGACAACGATCCCAAGAAACGATCCAACAATTCCGATCGTCACCGATAGCAAAACCGGCACTGGAATTGTCCAGCTTTCGTACAGTCCGACCAGGAAGAGGTAGGCGAATAAGATGGCAAAGCCGAGAATGATTGCAGTCTTCCCTTCGGCGCGCTTCTCCTGGAATGCAGTGTCAGTCCATTCGCCAGCGTATCCTTGCGGCAGAGTGCTCGCCGCCACAGCATCCATCGCCTGCAAAGCCTGGCCGGAGGACGTGTTCGCGGCTGGGCTGCCCTGAATGGTAACTGCACGAAGATTGTTGTAGCGAATTAGTGCCGGCGGACCGACGACAACACGAACTTCAGCTAGACTTCGGAGCGGAACCATCTTGGCTTCGTTATTTCGCACATTGATGCGATAAATGTCGTCTATACCTGAGCGGTCAACGGCCTCGGCTTGCACTTGGACCTGCCAAGTACGACCGAACAGATTCATATTATTGACGTAGTAGCCGCCGAGGGAGGCTTGAAGCCCCTGAAAGACGTTGCTCAGGGGCACGCCCAGGATCTGTGCCTTGTCGCGATCAATGTCGAGATAAATGGAGGGATTTGTTGCCGAGAAAGTGCTGAAGACACGGTTCAGTTTCGGATCCTGGTTTGCTGCAACCATAAGCCCACGCACTGCCTGTGCCAGCGCCTTGGGATCGCCGCCGCGCAAATCTTCCAGCACATAGGTAAAACCCCCTCCAGTACCAAGCCCAAGGATAGGCGGAGGCGCCAGCGGTAGGACAGTGCCGCCCTGAATTTCGCCAAATTTCCGGCCGAGCCGTGCGATGAGCGCGGACACGCCGAGATCTCGATCTTTACGCTCGTCAAAGGGTTTGAGCGTGACGACCATGAACGCCGCATTTGGCTGTGAATAGTTGTCGATAAAGTTCAATCCGATGACGGAGGTAACATCTTCGACCGCTTTCTCTTCCTTCAGAATTGCTTCGGCTCGCTGTATTAGGTCGGTCGTTCGAGCAACCGACGAGCCGCCGGGTAGCTGAACGACCACAAACAACGCGCCCTGGTCGTCCTCGGGAAGGAATCCAGTAGGCGTGATCTTGGCAAATCCGACGGTTGCCACCATCGCTACGACAACCATTGCCAGGCCGATGATCGAGATACGAACCAGACGAGCGACGACTGCTCCATACCCGTCCCTCACTCCATCGATGAACCTCATCACATACCCCATTACGCCTCGGCGCGGTCCGTGATGCGGGCGAAGGAAAACGGCGCAAAGCGCTGGCGAAAGCGTGAGTGCGTTGATTGCCGAAAGTAGCATCGAGACCGCGACAGTCACGGCAAATTGACGAAACAGTTCACCGGAAATACCGGGAATAAAGGCCACCGGCACGAACACCGACAGCAGCACCAAAGTAATGGCAATGATGGGTGCAGTAATTTCCGTCATCGCCAATTTGGTGGCTTCCGCGGGAGTGAGCTCTGGATGCTCCTCCATAACGCGTTCGACGTTTTCAACAACCACGATCGCATCATCGACCACAATGCCGATCGCAAGAACCACAGCCAGAAGGGACACTGTATTTGCCGAATAGCCGACTGCGAGAAGCGCGACGAACGTACCGATCAGGCTGACGGGCACCGCAAGCGTCGGTATCAACGTCGCGCGAATGCTTCCAAGGAAGAGGAAAACCACGATCACCACGAGAATGAACGCCTCGACTAGCGTCTTTTGCACTTCATGGATCGTATCTTTCACGAAGACGGTCGGGTCGTAGGTTATTTTCCAGGCCAAATCTTCCGGAAACCTTTTTTCTGCTTCTTCAATTCGATCGCGTATCGCCTTCAACGTATTGATGGCATTGGCCCCGGGCGTCTGATAGATCGCAATTGCAGCCGCCGGTCCGCCGTTCAGTCGCGTGTCTCGATCAAGATTCGCAGCACCGAGTTCTATCCTCGCGACGTCGCGGAGTCGGAGCACTGAACCGTCGGGATTGGTGCGAATCAGGATGTTTTCGAAGTCTTCGACCGTGCTCAGGCGGCCCTTTGTCTGGATATTGAGCTGAAGTTGCTGATCGTCTGATATCGGACGGGCGCCGACGCGGCCCACAGCTGCCTGGATATTTTGCGTTTGAATGGCATTTATGACGTCAGCAGTAGTCAGATCCAAGCCCGTCAAGCGGTCAGTACGCACCCAGGCGCGCATTGCGTAATCTTGCGGACCCCAAAGGGTGGCATCGCCGACGCCCGGCGTGCTTTTGATCCGGTCAAGAAGATTGATCGTAACGTAGTTGGAAAGGAATAAAGGATCGTGCGTGTGCTTCGGCGAGTAGACGGCAATCACTGCGAGCAAAGCTGACGATTTCTTCTTGACGGTGACGCCCTGTCGCTGGACGTCCGGCGGCAGGCTGGCGAGCGCTACCTGAACCCGGTTATTGACATTGACCGTATTGATGTCCGGATTGGTGCCGAGTTCGAAAGAGGCCGTTAGCGCGTAGCTGCCATCGTCGCCGCTTGTGCTCTTCATGTAGATCATCTTATCGACGCCGACGACTTGCGCCTCGATGACCTGCGCCACGGTTGATTCCACCACGGATGAATTGGCGCCGGGATAAGTCGTCGTGACCGATACCTGCGGCGGCACAATGTCCGGGTATTGCGCGAACGGAATTGCATAAAGCGCAAGTAGACCGGCAATCGTCGTGACGATCGCGATGACGATAGCGAGCCGCGGGCGATCGACAAAGATCGACGATAGCATCGGCTCAGCTCCGGTTCAGAGCAGCCGGCATCGGACTTGCCTGCACCGGCTGTCCCGGACGGATGCTCTGGAGTCCCTCAACGATGACCTGCTCGCCTCCCTTCAGTCCTTCGTCGACTACCGCATTCGGTCCGCTTTCGCCGCCCGGCTTGATCCGCCTTATGGCAGCCTTGCCGTCCTCGACTACAAATACATAGATGCCTTTCTGATCAGCAATGAGTGCAGCTTGCGGGACGACCACCCTTTCTTCCGGTCGCCCTGCCTCAAGCGCGACATTGACCAATTGGCCGTCGATCAGCACGCCGGCCGGGTTCGGCATCGTCGCCCGTACCGTCACGGTGTCCGTAGCGCGGTTGACGGATACGTCGATAAAGTTGATCGAACCCTCTTGGTTGTAGTTTGAACTATCGGCGAATCGGATTTTGACCTTAATGTTCTTGATATCCTCATAGTGCCCAGCCAGTTGCGCCTGTAGGAGGTCGCGCTGGCTCACCGGGAACGTGACATACATCGGGTCCTGGCTGACAATCAGGGTCAAGGGGCCGCTGTCCGGCCCCACCACATTACCGGCTGTGACATTGGTTCTGCTGATCTTGCCGTCAATTGGCGATGCGATATCTGTATAGCCGAGATTGATGTTGGCGGTGTCGAGCGCCGCCTGTGCCGATAGTATTGTCCCTTTAGCCTGCTCGTCGGATGAAAGTGCTATGTCACGTGCTACCAGCGTCCCTGCTTCCTTGGCCACCAGTTGTTCTTTCCTCTGCACCTCGATCTCCGTGAGGACTTTGGCCGCTTTTGCACGCTCCAACGCGCCTTGTGCCTCTTCAACCGCAGCTTGGAGTAAGCCTTTCTCAATCCGATAGAGAGGGTCACTCTTCTTAACGAAATCTCCTTCCCTGAAAAGTACCGCCTCTAAATAACCCTTGACGCGAGCCTGCACGACTACGCGATCGATCGCCTCGATCCGGCCGACAAACGCAAGGATCTTTGCTATCGGTTTTCGCTCGGCGTACACGGTGCCGACCGATTGTGCGGGTTGCTGCGCATTTGCCAATACGAGCGTCGCGCAGACCAAGATCAAGGCGGTAGCGCAAAAGGACAGAAAGCCTGTTTTTGCACGTGAAAAAAAGGCAAATCCGGAGATGCCGCGCAGGATGCTGCTGCGAGCTAGCATGGACCGACTCCGTTGGTATTCCGGTATGTAGCGAAACCGATCATATCATTATCATGCCTCAGGCAACAGGATTTGCGGCAGATCAAGGACATTTAACCGATCGTGGGTAGAAAATAGCTATATACAATGGAGCATGATCATGGCCTCGACACAGGTAAAAAGCGCCGGGTTGGCCGAATTGCCGACAGCGAAGGATCTCATGAAGCAGATCGCGCTGAGGGAAGCTGAAAAGGCTTCGGCGGCAATGAGCGAGCAAACAGCGGCCGAAGCCGAGAAGAAGGCCCTGTTGGATAAGCTTTCGAAACCGTCCGGTGTTTCCGATCAGGAGCGGCTTGTGCGCGCCACCGCCATCATCAGGCGAGCTGCCAATAACGGTTTGACCCAGGTCGAAGTTGGGCGATTTCCCAACCAACTTTGCACGGATCGCGGACGGGCCATCAATCAGATGGAACCGGGCTGGGAGAGCACCCTCACTGGCCTCCCAAAGGAGCTACTCGAGTTTTGGCGGAAATACTTAAAGCCGCAGGGATACAAGCTAACGGTCCAAATCGTTGATTTTCCGAGTGGCATACCAGGAGACATAGGCATGACGCTGGCGTGGAATTGACGGATTCCCTGGGCCGATCGGGCAAGCATTGGAGTGATTAGAAAACCGGCGGCGAAACAGCCGCGGCGTGTTTGGGCGGTCAGCCTGTTTGATTGGACATCAATCGATGATGTGGTAGCCGCCGTCGACGTAGAGGGTTTCGCCCGTAATGAGGCGCGCCGCGTCGTGAGCGAGGAAGGCGGTTGCGACGCCGACATCTTCGATGCTGACGAGGCTTCGAGCCGGAGCTTTCGCCTTGGCCTTATCAAGTAGCGCATCGAATTCCGGTATTCCGGATGCGGCGCGCGTTGCCAGCGGACCTGGCGAAATCGCGTGAACGCGGATGCCCTTTGGTCCCAGTTCGGCGGCCATGTAGCGCACCGCACTCTCCAACGCCGCCTTGGCGACACCCATAATGTTGTAGTTCTTAACGACCATCTGACTTCCGTAATAAGTCATTGTGAAAAGAGTCCCGCCGTTCAGCATCAGTGGCTCGGCGAGATGCGCCATGCGAATGAAGGTCCAGCAGGACACCTCCATGGTGGTGAGAAAACCATCCCGCGATACATCGACTACGCGACCTTGCAACGCGTCTTTCGGTGAAAAGGCAATGGAATGCACAACAAAATCAAGGCGACCCCAGTCGGTGCTTATGCGCTCGAATACCGCCTCCATTTGCCCCGGCATGCGGACGTCGAGCGGCATCACAATCGAAGCTTCGAGTGCATCTGCTAACGGATCAACGTATCTCTTGGCCTTGTCATTAAGATAGGTCACCGCGAGTTCAGCGCCCAGCGCTCGAAATGCCCTCGCGCAACCCCAAGCTATCGATTGATCGTTAGCTATGCCGACGATCAATCCCTTCTTGCCTTCGAGAAGCTTGGCCTTAACAGCGGGGAGTTTGGCTTTAGCAGCCGACTTCATGGGGCCGGTCCTCTAATTCACCTCGGTCCACTCTTCTTCCAACTGCAGGAATAGAGCCCGTTCTAATACTCCAACGCCCTCCGAGAGGTGGCGTTGGCCATGAGGTCGTCAACGCAAAAAACCATTAGAATTCATAACAGTCGCCGATGTCGCTCTTTTTGACCCAAGTCAATGAGTCACAAGATTTTTCTGGGCACACTTTCGCATCGCAAAATGCCGAGACGCCGTTGCTCGACCGCCAAGCCCAAGGCGAGATAATCAACCGAGGTGCGACACATCGCGAGAGGAACGAGGACAATGCAGTTAGATCAAAGCGTTCCGGTTCCAACTTCAATCAATTCACCGGTGTCGTCGCTAGGATTGTCTTCTCCAGCAATTGATTATTTCGTCGACGCTGCACAGCGCAGTGTATTGTTTTGGGATGTCCTGCGTCAGCGGGGCAACCAGTATCGCGCGCATTTGGCAGAAACCGTCCCGCATGTGCTTGACTATGAGGTCGAACTCGTCGTCGACGGCCGTAAACTCGATCGTCCGGTCAATTACGCGTTGGCAAGGGTGATTCCCCCCCCAGGAATAGACCTCGATCCGGAGCGCAGACCATTCGTCGTTGTCGATCCGCGCGCAGGGCATGGTCCTGGCATTGGCGGGTTCAAGGCAGACAGCGAAATTGGAGTCGCGTTCAAAGCTGGGCATCCGTGTTATTTTGTCGGATTTCTTCCGGAGCCCATGCCGGGCCAAACGATCGAGGATATCGCGTGTGCCGAAGCGGTGTTCCTGGAGAAAGTCATCGCTTTGCATCCACAGGCGGACGGCAAGCCCTGCGTCATCGGGAATTGTCAAGCCGGCTGGGCGCTAATGATACTCGCCGCCCTTCGACCTGAATTGTTTGGGCCGATCATCATCGCCGGATCGCCACTTTCGTACTGGCAAGGTGTACACGGCAAAAATCCTATGCGGTACAGCGGCGGGCTACTTGGGGGCAGTTGGTTGACGGCACTTGCCAGCGATCTAGGCCACGGCAAATTTGACGGCGCGTGGCTGGTACAAAACTTCGAAAACCAAAATCCGGCGAACACGCTGTGGAGCAAGCAATACAATCTCTATTCGAAGATCGACACGGAAGCACCACGTTATCTTGACTTTGAGCGTTGGTGGGGTGGACATGTCAATATGAATGCGGAGGAAATCCAGTTTATCGTTGATGAGCTGTTCATCGGCAACAATCTGGCAGCAGGTAAAATTCAAACCTCGGACGGCAGGGCGATTGATCTCCGCGAAATTCACGCTCCAATCGTAGTATTTTGTTCCAAGGGCGACAATATTACGCCGCCGCAGCAGGCGCTCGGGTGGATTCTCGATCTTTATCAGGACGCCGACGAAATTCGAGCCTATGGACAAACAATTGTCTACACCATTCACGAGAGTATTGGTCACCTAGGCATTTTCGTCTCTGCCGGCGTGGCGCGCAAGGAACACGGTGAACTCTCGAGTAATATTGATCTGATCGATACGCTGCCGCCAGGACTCTATGAGGCGGTCTTCGAAGCGAAGACGGCGGATACAGCGAACCCCGATCTCGTCACCGGCGATTGGGTGATGCGGTGTGAAGTACGGACGCTCGACGATATTCGGGCGCTCGGGGGTAACGATGCGGCCGACGAGCGCTGCTTCGCAACGGCGGACCGCGTGTCCCAGACCAATCTTGCCCTTTACCGAACGTTTGTGCAGCCGTTTGTTCGGGCTGCCGTTACATCTCCTTGGGCGGACTGGATGTCGCGGCTTCATCCGTTGCGCTTGCAATATGAAGTTTTCTCCGATGCAAATCCCTTTATGGCCTCGGTCGCTAGCCTTGCTGAGCAGGTCCGCAATGCTCGTAAGCCGGTAGCCACTGACAATCCGTTTCTTGCACTACAGGAAAATGCATCACGCCAAATCGTCGGCACCCTCGACGCATGGCGTGATGCTACGGAGAGCTTCGCTGAGCAGATGTTCTTTTCAGTTTATGGCTCGCCAACACTCCAAGCGGCAGCCGGTGTCGATCCACACGCAAAACAACCACCACGTCGAGCGGCCAAAAGCCCGTTACACCGCGAGCTCATCGAGAAACGGATCGCCGAACTCAAGGCGCGCATCCCGTTCGGCGGGCTGCGCGAAGCCGTTATCCGTGCGTTGCTCTTTGTGGGCATGGCGCGAAATGCGGTCGACGAGCGGGGGTTCGAGGCGGTGCGCCAGTTTCGAAACGCTCAGAGTGACGTGCCTCTGTCCGTCTTCAAGGCCACCGTTCGCGAGCAATTTTGTATGCTTCTGCTAGATACGGAGGGCGCGCTTACCGCAATTCCCTCAATGCTTCCTCGCGAAGCCGGCGTTCGGCAAGAAGGATTTGAACTTATCAAGCATGTGCTCAGCGCGCGTGGCGATTTCTCAGCGGACGATCATCAGCGCCTCCAACGTGTCAGCGAACTGTTTGGCATAGACAAGCGTGCGGGTAGGGCAGCAAGTTTGGCCATTGCTTCCTCGACAGGGGAGCAAAAACCCGCAAAAGCCAGCTAAGGGCCCTAGCAGGGCGCGAGCCAGTGCTCCAATGCTATAATGGCCGACCGGGTGATGCCGAAATGGGCGCTCTTCTCGACATGGACCTCGAATCGCGCGCCCTCTGCGGCTGTTACTCCTCTAGCTACCGCAGATCAATCGCTGTGTCGGCAAAGTGCAAATAAAAGGCGGCCTGCCTTCATACTGCGATCTTGTTGGCTAGAGCGACAACAACGACCTTGATTGGCCGCGCAATGCGCAGCAAAAACGTCAGCAAAAGATCGTTCGAGTTCTGCTTTAGCCTCATGTCAGGGACGTCGGGTAATCGCGGTTGGGTGATTAGCGTCCCCTTCACCGTGATCCGGACACCGTGTGCTCGGTTCGCCAGATGGGAGATCAAATGAACAACTATGTCGGATGCGTTGCCGTTCTTGCGAACGCTGCGCTCCAGAACATATTGCTTCGTCATGTCGCTGACGTCGGCCTCGCTATCCGCGCCGGGTAGCCTGCCACACGCCGGTGCAGGACTCGCCAGAGGATACACCGCGCCACGTACCACTGCCGTACGTAAGCGACAGCCGCCCTTGGCCAACCGCGTAGGCGTCGCCGGCTGAAACGCTCACCGAGACCGCTCCGTTACGCAAGACGCGCCCATTCACGCCGGTGGAGTCGCCAGCATCCGTGGTAATATTGCCGTTGATGATCTGCACACCGTAGCGATATTCCGCGCCGCAGCTCCCAGCTTGCGTATGAATGACCACGCTCCAACGGCCGTCGAACGCATTGGTCCCGGCCGGCGCTCTTTTGGCTGGAGTCGGAGCAACTCTTGCGGTTGGAGCCGGCCGCGCGCCGACTCGAGGGCCTGGCACCACGGAAGGAACTGGCACGATAGGTGTCAGCGCAGCGAGATCGCGTTGCCAGACGGTCCCACGATCGAATTGGATCGTCATGCCGTCGACTGAATAAATCGCGCCTTCATGCCAAGAGTCGACCCAGATGTGACCAGGTCGATCGATCCACGCTCGCGCTGGCGTGCCTGCTTCATTAACAAGGCTGAGGTCCCAGCCGTGTTGCGTGATGGATGTGGCTTGACCGATCAATCCCTCGATGCATCCCTGGACACATTGATATGGGCCGGAGAGATTCAGCACTTGTGCCGAGGTCTCCGTCGACGCCATTGCGAGCAACGCCGCGGCCGCCAAAAATCCGACCCTCATCGCCACCTCCCGTGGTAGTCTTTTACAAATAGACGTCATATCCACATTTAGATTCTCGCGACTGCTTCGATCCCAGTCAAACGGTTCACCAAAGGCAGCGCGACGACAAGCGTGGGTTAGGACCGTGGTAAAGATCAAGTAGGAATGATCCGGACAATCTTGCCACGATTCCCGTCGGTGCGAGGCGCCAGGCGAGCGCTCTTTCCCTGAGCGACCAAAACAGAGACGTCGCATGAGGTCGTGGTTCAGTGGGGCACAAGATTAAGCGGATGCCGATCATGCCGGGACACCGTCTTCGAACCGCGCTTGACGAAAGTCGCTTTGCCTTTCGCGCTCTTTGCATGATGAGCTTGCCGATCATGCCGGGATACAGCTTTTGAAGCGCGCTTGGCGAAAGTCGTGTTGCCTCTTGTGCTCTTCGCACGAGGAGTATGTTTTTTCAGAGGCGGCTGGTCCACGGGCAGAGAGGGAGCCATAACCGTGTGGCACGCTGCGGAGATCAGATCCTTATGGGATGCAAGGCACTGAAACACTCGTTCACCGTCGGGAATGGCGTCCTCGCAAAACTGAAATGCGTCATTCATGCACGCTTGCCGCCCGTCCTGAGTCTGCGCAAGCGCGACCGTAATCCCGTTCAAGGCGATAACAACGGCGAGCATGATTCGCTGCTTCACAGAGGTGCGTCCCTTCGTTCTACCGCCATGTCGACCTCCCCCGGGGTAATCCGAGGGCCGCGAGAATATGGTTCACCGAGCATGCTGCCAAAGGAGCCAGCCCGGTACGTGCCGCGATCGATCCATGAAGCTCCGGCCAGGACGGACATCGTTCACGCGGTAACATTGGCTTGGAAGTGCAGACCTGTTTAGACTAGCTTAGAACGGTTATTCGTAGTCCGAGCATTCGACACGCTTTAAGCTCACCCTTAGCACACCAACCGTCTTGTGGCATGTCATTTGCGACGATTAACTGGCGGGCTTGCGGCCAACAAGCTTGAACTGCAAGATAACAGTGGGTGTCAATTGTGAATAAGATTCACGACTCGAATGGCGATCCCGTTAGAGCGCCGGTCACAAAATTGATACACGACCACTGGGTAGTCTTTGTTCTTGAAGGCGTTGCCCTTATTTTGTTGGGGGTAGTCGCGATTGTTGTCCCATCGATCAGCAGCTCCGAGGTAACGGTTGTTCTGGGCTGGGTGTTTTTCGTCAGCGGAGTCATTGGGCTAGCGACGACCTATTGGGCGCGCCAGGCACCGGGGTTTTGGTGGTCCCTGGTATCGGCATTGCTGGCGATTTTAGTCGGCGTAGTTCTGATCGTAAACAAACCCCATAACTTGTATGGCGGCCTGATGGGATGGCCCTTTGAGGAGGTTGGCCAATTACGATTGATACTGGTTCTGTTCTTCCTGGTCGAAGGTGGTGCATCGATCATGTTTGCGGTCGAACACCGGCGTCAGTTCTCCGGCCGCTGGGCCTGGATGGCCATAAGCGGCGTCATCGACATTTTCCTGGCAAGCGTCCTCATTTTTGATCTTCCGGGTAGTTCGGCCTGGACACTAGGGCTGCTTGTGGGAATCAATATGATCTTCGGTGGCGTCGCCCTGCTTGCTATGGGCTTGCATGCTCGTTCCCCGGTAAGTTCGGCTACAGTTCGACATTCCGATTAGAACGCGGGGTGAAGGGATCTAAAATGAAGTGAACCCCAAGCAGCGTATCCGCTCGGGGTTCTGAGACTTAGTCTCAACTTGGGCTCGTCGACTGGGCGGCGGGGTGTCGGGGGATGGGGGAGCCGCCGAGCCGACGAACGTAAGGACAATAAGAGCGCGAGATCAATTGCTCCACTGTACATAGGTAGGAGCGCGATAGCGAAAGAGATCGGAAGACCAATACGAAGGTTTAGGAGTCCGTTGGATGCCGCCGGCTGCTCGATCGGAACGAAACGTTTCAGCTTTGCCAATGCAGTTCTTCTTCGGTGCGCGCAAAGACGGACAATCCGATGATCTGGTTGGCACGCATTACGACCAGCGAAGTCGGTGGCCATCGATCGGAAAGGTGTAGCCGATGACCGACAAAATTAGCGTCGAAGTGGTGGCGCCAACCGCCCGCGCCGCTGAGGTATCGCTTGGAGAACATCTAACGTTTGAACGTTTACTTGCCGACCTCTCGGCTCGCTTCGCCAACGCTTCAGGCGATCAACTTGAGAAGGAAATTGACAGCGCGCTAAGACGGCTGCTGACGTTTCTCGACTTTGACCGCAGCAACTTCGGCGAATTTACTGCTGACGGCTGGGCCACTATTTTATGTTCGGTGGCTGCTGCGGGAGTGGAGCGATATCCGCCTGGACCAGTGCCGAAATTCGCGGGCTGGTATCTCAACCGTCTCCGCACGGAAGAAATTGTAAGGGTGCGATCGATCGAAGATCTGCCGCCGGGAGCAATCGAGGAAGCCGAATATTTTCGGCAGTCGGGTGTCCGTTTGAGTGTCGGTATCCCTCTCCATGTCGGCGGACACATTGTTGGCTTCATCAACTTTTCCGCGTTCCGCTCGACGCGGGAATGGCCAGACGATCTCATCGCGCGGTTAAAGATTGTCGGAGAGGTGATGGCTCAAGCGCTCGTGCGCAAACGTTCCGAGGCTGCGCTTCAGGCCAGCGAAGAGAGATGGCGGTCAATGTTCGAGGCGTCAAACTTGGGCATTTCAATCATTGATCAAAATCTGCATTACATCGCGACAAACCCTGCGTTTCAGGCCATGCTCGGCTACACAGAGAGCGAACTGCGCCAGCTCACCCCGGTTGACGTCACTGCGGAGGAAGACCGTGATGTGACCAGGATGCGGATCAATGAACTCGAACACGGAGATCGCCATCACTACGAGATTGTGAAGCAATATCGACGCAAGGACGGCACGCGAATGTGGGGCCATGTCTATGCGTCGGTGGTGCAAAACCCACAGTCCGGAGCGAAAATGTTCATTGGCACCCTAATCGACATCACGGCCACCAAGAATGCACAGGATGCACTCCGAACGACGCAGTCAAAACTCGCGCATATCACGCGGCTGACGACGATGCATGAAGTAACGGCTACGATTGCTCACGAGGTCAATCAGCCGTTGGCGGCAATCGTGGCAAACGGCAATGCCGCCTTACGCTGGCTTCGAAAAACTCCGCCGGAAATTGCCGAAGCAGTGGCAAACGTCAATCAGATCATTAGTGATGGCCATCGAGCAAGTGAGGTGATCGCCAGCATACGCGGAATGTTCAAAAAAGATGAACATGCCAAGGTTCTTCTTGATGTCAATGCCGTCATCCGAGAAGTCCTTGAGCTTCTGCATGGGGAACTGAGCAGCAAGAAAATTTCGGTTCGCACCAAGCTCAGTCGAGAGCTCCCGCAGATCATGGCCGATCACGGACAGTTGCAACAAGTAATTCTCAATCTAGTGACAAACGCCGTCGAAGCCTTGAGCGCCAACCGGCTTGGGTCGCGCGTACTCCACGTCAGTTCCAAGCCCGGTCAATCTGACGAGGTCATCATTGCAGTCGAAGATTCTGGACCGGGCATCGATCCAAAAGATCTCGGCCGCATTTTCGATGCGTTTTTCACTACCAAGTCGCAAGGCATGGGGATGGGACTTTCGATCTGTCGCTCAATAGTCGAATCGCACGGCGGTCGGCTTTGGGCATCCGGACGCCATCCACACGGATCGATTTTTTATCTTACGCTGCCGAGCGCCGGGGCGGATGATGCTCGTGTTGGTAAGCGTGTGTGAAACGCTGATCGCCAGCGACGCTCGCTCACAGGGAGCGATTCTTGACAAGCTTCTATGTCCCGGCACCTTGTCCCTTCAGCGCCGTTTCAATACACTGGATTAAGCGGTCTTCCTCGAAAGGCTTGCGCAAATAGCCTACCGCCCCGCTCTCAAGCACCCTTTGTTGCACTCTCTCGTCCGAAAACGCGGAAATGAATACCGTAGGCAAACTATGGCCATCGGCAATCAGGCGGTCCTGCAACTCGACTCCGCTCATGCCAGGCATCCGCACGTCGGTGATCAGGCACGCCGTGCTCTTTAATTGCGATGATTCAAGAAACTCCTCTGCGGAACAAAACGTCGCAGCTTCGTAGCCGAGTGATCGGACCAGAGATCTTGTAGCTTTTCTTACGGACTCGTCGTCGTCAACGATCGCGATCATCGTTACCTGCTGCAATTTTACGCTCCCGGGATTCGTTTGAACGCCGACAGCAGAGGTTTAAAACGGCCCCACACACATGTCCAGATGATTGAGGCATTTTCGAGCACAAGATGGGACTCAGCACCTATACCAAGGTTTAGGGTGGCGGTGCACCCTTGGTCAGCTCAAAAATCACCGCAAAGCCACAAACGCGACATGTTATCTCTCGGGCCTGACGCGCCGAGATCAGCGAACTTCAAAGCCGAAGCGCGTCGCAAACTGGTTGACCTTGCTTGCTTTAACGACTAGCCCATTGCGCTCAGCGCCGCCTACCGAGATTCTAGAGTCATCGACGCGAGCGCTGAAGCCGACCAAAACGACGGCGATCGCAGCAGCAAGCGCCAGCGCTGCGACCTTGAGATGAGTATTCCGGTCGGCGGTCAAGATCGAATGGTTCATTGAAGCTCTCGCGCATCTACGCGCGACGTCGGTCAATTGCAATCGATGCGATCATCGGCGTTCGGACATAATTAGACCGCGCCTGATCAACGCTTCAACTGAACGTTGGGAAGACCCATCGGCCGGAACGGGTAAGACAGCTTATACCAAGGTTTCGGACGTGTTACGGCCTTGCGGGCTTGATCCCGAGTGCGTCAGCCATTCGCACGAGGTCGGCCAACGACCGCGCGCCCATCTTCTTCATGACACTGCCGCGATGCACCTTCACCGTGATTTCGCTCACGCCGAGTTCGGCTGCGATTTGCTTGTTCATCAACCCCGCCGTGACCAAGCTGATCACCTGCTGTTCGCGAGGGGTCAACGCCTCGTAGTGATGGCGCAATTCGTGAACGGTTTTGTCCTGGGCGCGTCTCGTACGATCGCGCTCCAGCGCAATCTGAACCGCGTCAAGGA
>Ga0181518_10002836_pt1 | contig 16439 bp, 15 predicted proteins | sample PEATcosm2014_Bin_28_FD_119751 | JGI IMG/M metagenome (GOLD analysis project Ga0181518, IMG submission 119751) | Peatland microbial communities from MTU Mesocosm Facility, Houghton, MI, USA - PEATcosm2014_Bin01_60_metaG | ecosystem: Environmental > Terrestrial > Soil > Wetlands > Peat | place... | reverse complement strand
TCCGCGTGCCCGTCGAGTTCTTCTTTGAAGGCGCGCCCGGCGTCCCGGGCGGGAAAGCGGACGCCCCCGACGCGCCCTCGCTCGCCCATGTCTCGGAATTCCTGGCTACGCCCGACGGGCTGATACTGGTCGCCGGCTTCGTGAAGATCCGCTCGGCAAAGCTCCGCCGCTCCATCGTCGAGCTGGTCAGCTATCTGGCGCGGAGCCAGGACAAATAGTCGCCGCTCCACCGCGGCTTGACTGGCCGTCGCCGCAGGAGCCACGGCCCAGAGCAGATCGAATTCCCATCCGCGGCTTGTTTATATGTGAGAATAACGGCTTTTTCGCCGGATGCCGCCTTTTGTCGTGCCGTCGCGACGGACTTAAGATCGGTCGCGGGGGGCCGGAGCGACCCATTTCAACCCCGGATTAGCAGACGATAATCCTTGTCTTATGGGTTGGGTCGGGGATTAAATTCCCGCCGGGCGGGCGGAGGGACGTCGGTCGCCATGTGGGGACCGTGAACGCAGGGTTTAGGCCTGCGTCGAACGGCATTTGCGCCGGCTATGTTGGGGCTGTTGGGGATGAACATTCTGATCGTCGACGATCACGCCTTGATTCGTGATGCGATGCAGGGCGTGCTGAAGAAACTGCAACGCGGCGTCGTGGTGTTGGAAGCGGCCGACAGCCAGCAGGCGTTTGCCATCATTGCCGGCAACCCCGATATCGACTTGATTTTGCTCGACCTGACTTTGCCGGACCGCGATGGGCTATCGGTGCTCACCGAATTGCGCGATCGTTATCCGACCATCTCGGTCGTCGTGTTGTCGGCGCTGCAAGATCGCGCCAATGTCCAGAAGGTGCTCGATCTCGGCGCCGCCGGCTTCATTCCGAAGTCGGCGCGGCGCGAAGTCATGCTGAGCGCATTGCAACTGGTTTTCGCGGGAAGCGTCTACATTCCTCCGGAGATTCTGGCGCCGGAGGGATTTGGCGAAGCGCCAGGCCAGCAGTTTGAAACCCGCCGGAGTGAAAACCGCGCAATCGTCTCGCTCTCCGATCTCGGACTGTCGGAACGCCAGCAGGACGTGCTCGCGCTGATGATGCAAGGCAACAGCAACAAGGTGATTTGCCGGACGCTCAATCTCGCCGAGCCGACGGTCAAGAACCACGTCACCGCGATCTTGCGGGCGCTGAAAGTATCAAACCGCACCGAGGCGGTGATTGCCGTTACCGAGCTGGGCTGGAAGCTGACGCCAAAGACGTGACGCCGTTGTTCAAGGCGAGGTCGCGTCCGGTCTGGATTCTTCCGCATCGGGCAGCTTGCGCACGAATGCTCGCGGCACCGGCTTGACCGCCTGATTGAACATGGCGCGCAGCGCCATCGGATTGACGGGTTTGTGCAGAAGGTGGAAACCCTTGACTTTCGCCTCATGCAGCGTTGCCGGATCGGTATCGCCGCTGATGAGAAAGGCAGGGATTGGCGCCGACAATTCGCCACGCAGCCATTCGATGGTCTCGATGCCGGTGCGGCCGTTGGCCAAGTGATAATCCGAGATGATCAGGTCCGGCAGATCGTCCTGCTCGGCCGCGGTCTTGAGCGCCACGCTGTCGCTGTCCGCGGTGATGACCCGGCAACCCCATTTGCGGAAAATCCCGCTCATGCCTTCGAGCACCAGCGGATCGTCGTCGATCACCAGGACCAGTTTGTCATTCGCTAGGCTCGGCTGGGCGCGCGGCACAATGGACGCCTCGATGGCCCGCTTGTCGGCCGGAGCGAGCGGGACGGTGACGGCAAAGACGGAGCCCTTGCCCACGGTCGACTTGACCTCGATCGGGTGACCGAGCAGGCGGCAGAGGCGGTCGACGATGGCAAGGCCGAGCCCGAGACCGGCGCGGCGGTCGCGATCCGGTTCGCCCAGGCGATAGAATTCACCGAATATCTTGTCGTGCTGATCGGGCGGAATGCCGATGCCAGAGTCCCGTACCTCGATGCGCAGCTGATCGCCGCGTTTGCGGCAGCCGACCAACACGCCGCCGCTGCGCGTATAGCGCAGCGCATTGGTGATCAGATTGAAGACGATCTGCTCCAGCAGGATGAAGTCGCTGCGCACCCAGGCGTCGCTCGGCAACGCCCGGAACGACAGCTTTTTCTCCCGCGCCGCGCCGGCAAAGGTGGTCTCGGCGTGAGCCAGAAGTTGCGCCACCGGAAAAACCGTGAAGTTGACGGTGGTCGCGCCGGCATCGAGCTTGGAGATGTCGAGCAGCGCACTGAACAGCTCGTTCATGGCGGAGAGCGCCGCCTCGATACGGCCGATGATCTGACTGCGTTCGGCGGCGCGCAACCTGCCGTGCAGCTGCGCGACGAAGAGTCCCAAGGCATGGAGCGGCTGACGCAAGTCGTGGCTGGCGGCCGCAATGAAGCGCGACTTGGCCTGATTGGCGGCTTCCAGCTGACGGGTGCGCTCTTCGACTTTGCTTTCCAGGCCGGCGTAAGACTCCTGCAGCCGGGCGGCCATGGCGTTGAATTGATCGCCGAGCGCTTCGAGTTCGTCGCCGGTGTTGATCGAAATCCGTTGCCCGAGGTCGCCGCTGCCGATGCGCATGGCGCCGTCGCGCAGTGCGCGTATCGGCACGACCATGCGGCGGGCCAGCAACAGTCCAGCGAAAATGGCCAACGCCAGCGCCACCAAAATCACAACGCCCGATCGTAATATCGAACTGTACAATGGCGCATAGGCTTCATCTGCAGGCAGCTCGGCAAAGACAAGCCACCCTGGCGGCGTCACTTCGGCATAGGCGCTCAGAACGCTGCGCCCCGTGATGTCAACGCCTTGCATGTCGACGCCTTGGAACAATTGATCGGGCTGGTCAGTGAATTTCCCCGGGCGGGCGGCTTGCACCCGCGAAAGGCCGGAGCGGGCCGTTTGCACTTGCTTAAGCCCGGACATGTCGGTCTTCCGCAGCACTTGGCTGATATCCGGATGGGCTATCAGACGTGCCGCCTCATCAACCACGTAGGCTTTGCCGTGCTTGCCGACTCGAATTTGCGAAATGACGTCCCAAATGAAAGTGAGATTCACCTGTCCGACGACTACCCCAAATTCAGGTCCAACGCCGGCCATAGCTATCGTCATATACGGCTGTGACGCGTCGATGAAGTAAACCGGCCCATAATAGATTTTGTTGGCCATTGCCTGAATAAACGCGGCATCGTGCGAATGATCCACGTGGCTCTCGATGACATCCGGCGCCTCTCGGGACATACGAAACTGCTCTTGCCCGGTCGCATCGAGCTGCACGATTTCAGTCAATGCGGGCACTTGACGCATTACGCGAACAGCATCGAACTGCCAGTCATTTAAAGTAGTATCGCTCCAGGACAGTTGAGTTTCCCAAGATAATCCCGCCGTGATCTCGTTGAGAAATTGGCCGATTTTGTCCACCGCGGACTTTACCTGCTCGCGTTGAATGCGGACTAAGAGATCTTGCTGTTCATGGTAAGAGAACCAGATATCGGAAGCACCGTTGATCGCCAGAGCGAGGCTAACGATAGCGACAAACATCACGACATATTTCAGAAACAAGCCGCTGTGCATCGGTGACGGTCTGACACCCGCTCCCCACCTAGGAGAAACCCGGTTATCCTGATCGTCGACCAATATAGGCCTAATCCCGGAATCGTTAGAGCCGGCGCCGCCCCTATCTGGCAAAAAATCAGTCATTTCAGTCGTTGCGCTTCCGAGGCATCCCCACCTAGTGACCATCATATCAGTCCGCGGCTACGGAGGAAGCAGCACAAAACGGGCGATATACGACAGAATTTACTTTGCCGGCCCCGAACTACGTGCGATTCTCACTTACGTTGGTTACTTGTCTCGCGCCAAACTGTGCCACGAGCTCGAGTTTTTGTGATCTTTTTGCACGGGTAGGCGATGAATCCCGGGCGACGCGCATTCTTGGCCTCTCTTAGTGCTGCGCTGGCGGTGCGCCCGAAATCAACGCACGCTCAGCAAGTGAGCCGCTTGCGTACCATTGGGGTACTCATGGGGCTGGCAAACGATGCAGAGACTCAAGCTCGCGCCAAAGCCCTTGAGCAAGGCCTCGCAAACAAGGGTTGGGTCGTCGGACAAAACCTACGCATCGAGTATCGATTCGCTGCAAGCGATCCTGAACGTATGTTGCGTTTTTCGAAAGAGCTGGTCGCACTTCATCCGGATATCATCATCGGCCACAGCACCCCTGTTGTTGCAGCTCTTCTCCAGACCACCCAGACAATTCCGATTGTATTCGTGGTCGTCGGCGATCCAGTCGGCAGTGGCTTCGTCGCAAGTATGGCGCAGCCGGGTGGCAATATCACCGGCCTTGTCACTCTTCAACCAACGATCATACGTAAACATCTATCAATACTGAGAGAGTTGAAATCGCAACTCACCCGCGTCGCCCTCATGTATAATCCAGAATCGGACCCCAGAGGCGGGACGCTTTATATGCCTACGTTCATGAAATCTCCGATGGAATTCCGTATCAGTCCAATCGCGGCTGAAGTCCACAGCCCCGCCGATATCGACTCGATCATGGCCGACCTGGGAGCGGCGCCTGGCAGTGGGCTCATTGTGATGGCCGGCAACTTCACATCGCTCCACCGTGCATTAATTGTTTCACTGGCCGCCCGCTTGCGGATACCAACCATCTACCCGTACCGTTATTTTGTCGATGAGGGCGGATTAGTGTCCTACGGGGTTGATGTCCTGGATTTGTTCAGACGGGTGCCCGATTACGTCGATCGCATCCTTCAAGGCGCGAGACCTGCGGACCTTCCCGTTCAAGCGCCGAAGAAATTCGAACTCGTCATCAATCTTAAGACGGCCCGTACGCTCGGACTCGTAGTGCCGCGAATTCTTCTTGCGGGCGCCGACGCGCTGATAGAATAAAATGCGGCTGACGAAACTGTTTAACGGTTTGTGGTCGAGGCTCGACGGTTTTGCTATGCTGCGTTGTATTTATAGCGGCACGCACTGAAAGCCATTGCGGACCGATTGGTGCCGTTATTATGAGGCTTCCACGTGGCAATCTGCGACAGCGCCGATCGCACCGACCCTGAGTATGATAGAGGACATTATTTTGGCCGTTCCTGCGATCGATGACTCAACTTGGTCAAATCCCGTCCGGCATCTCCCGAATTGAGGGCGGATGAAAAGCAGCATCACACGGCGACGGTACGCGGCGCTGCTTGGCGGCGCGGTTGGCATGTGGGCGATTGCGCTGCGTGCCCAGCCGGCCGGGAGAAAGTGCGTCGTCGGAGTGTTGATGGGGCTTGCGAACGATGAAGAGGCTCAGATTCGCGCCAAGATCATTGAGCAAGGCCTCGCGAAAAGAGGGTGGGTTGCCGGTCAAAATCTCCGCATCGAGTATCGATATGCCAACAGTGACCAGGGGCTCATGCAGAAGTTTGCCACCGAACTTGTCAACTTGAAGTGCGACTGCATCCTCAGCCAGAGCACCCCAGTCACTGCGGCACTCAAAAACGCGACCCAGACAATTCCGGTCGTCTTTGTAGCCGTTGCTGACCCTGTTGGCAGCGGCTTCGTCGAAAGCCTGGCGAGGCCGGGCGGCAATATCACCGGCTTCACCAATCTTCTGCCAACGATTACGGGCAAATATCTGTCGATATTGAGAGAGCTGAAATCGCAACTCAACCGTGTCGCCGTCATGTACAATCCCGACTCCGTACCCAAAGGCGTGGCGTTTTATGTGCCCACGTTCATGGACGTCGCGAGAGAATTTCATTTCATCCCGATCGCGGCTGAAGTCCACAGTTCGGATGAAATCAAAACGGCCATGGCTGACCTGGGAGCCGCGCCTGACAGTGGACTCATTGTGATTCCCGATAACTTCACATCGTTCCACCGTGAATTAATCGTTTCTCTGGCCGCTCGCCTGCGGATTCCGGCCATTTATCCGTATCGTTATTTTGTCGATGAGGGAGGCTTACTATCCTACGGCATCGATATCCTGGATCTGTACAGACGGGCGCCCGATTACATCGATCGTATCCTGCATGGCACCGCGCCTTCGGATCTCCCCGTTCAAGCACCGAAGAAATTCGAGCTTGTCATCAATCTAAAGACGGCCCGCGCTCTCGATCTGGTCGTGCCGCGGATTCTTCTCGCAGGCGCCGACGCACTGATAGAGTGAAGTGTTGTCGGCTCTGCGACGCGGCGCTCCATATATTTCGATATCGCTGACGCCTTCTTAGAGGGGCCGCGCAGCAGGCATCGCAAATTTGGATGCGAACCATGACGCGACCCACGATGACTGGCGTTGATTGATCGCGAAGACGCCGAAAAGAATTGTCAACAAGCCCGTTGCTGTTGTCCATGTAAGCGACTCGCCCATCAACGTGCAGCCGATGAACACGCCGAAAGCAAGTTTGAGGTATCCGACGCTTGCGGTACCGATGCTGCCAATCATTCGGATCAGGCGAAAATAGACTACAAATCCGAATGCGGTCGCAACAAACGCATTGACCAGCAAGGCGGCAACGGAGGCCGCCGAGGGTGCGGACTGGAAAGGCGCTTCGACGACAAAACACAGTGGGACAAGTATCACCGCAGTGGATGTCAGCGTTCCAGCCGCCGTAATCTCAGGCGCAACGTCAGTAAACCGACGGCCGTGAATGACACTGGCAGCGGATGCCACACTGGCCAAAATAACCGCCGCTTGACCGAAGCCGGATTGGCCAAGGCCGAGCAGCGCGCTTGCGCCGGCCATCATGACGACACCAGCCAGACCAATTGAAACGCCAAACAGCCGACCGAAAGTCACTGGTTCGTGCCGCGTCCATGCCAGGCTGATGAGGCAAACGAAGAGCGGCGTTGTCGAGTTCAGAATCGCCGCGAGCGCGCTGTCCACCGATTGTTGAGCAAAAGCTATAAATGTATAGGGGATCAGGCATCCAATAAGACCTTGAACAAATACGCGCGGAATGAAATCCCGGCGCGACGGCATCTTGCACTTCAGCATGAAAACAATGATCCAAAGCGCGATTGCGGCCAGTGACACACGCGCCGCAACTCCCGTCATCGGGGGTATTGTCGCCAAGGAGACTTTGTTCAGCGCGTATGGAATCCCCCAAAGAAAACCCAGCAGCACGAGGAGGGCCGCTTCAAGAAAGGCCGTCTTCTTGTTGACCGCATGCATCGATGTGGTCCCTTGCGCCTTATCGTTGCAATACGGAAGCCTCGATCAAGGCTGCGCGGAAAGCCGCCGCATTCACCGGTTTGTGCAGAAGATGATAGCCGCCTTGCTGCGCATTGCTCCGGGGGGAATTCGCATCCCCACTAATAAGGAGCGCGGGTATCTCAAACGCATCACGCAGCATTTCGATGGCATCTACCCCCGTAGGCCCCTCGGGAAGTCGATAATCGCATACAATCAGATCGGGCCGCTGGCCGCTCTCGGAAAGCTTTGTCATTGCTTCGTCGTAGGATTCTGCAGCGACCACCCGACAGCCCCATGAACGCAACAGGCCTCCGGTTGCTTCAAGGACAAGTGGGTCGTCGTCGATAACGACAACAAGCTTGCTAGCCCGCGGCGCTTTCATGGTGTCTTCCGGCAACAGTTTGCGCAATCAATGTTCTACTTCGCGTTGAAAATAAAGCGACCGTAAGTCGCGAACGGCACGTACCTTCGTCGCGCTGGGCGTTGCGCTGATCCCAAGACTTCAGCGCAGTGGATAAGACGTGTGTTTGATTGCTGACAGTTGGGCGCCTCTTACGATTGCAAGCGCAGTCTAAAGCAATGGCTGCAAGCAAAGGAGACGTCGATGACCAAGATTAAGCTGGGGGACAAAGTGATTCGCGACGCCGCGACTACCGACCAGGGTAAGGTGCACCTCGGGGAGTGCGCTCCTGTTTTTGTGCGCTCCATCCGCACCGGTGACAAGGTCGTCCGTGATGCTAGGACCCAAAATAAAGGCAACGTACGGTTGGGAGAATGCGCCCCGATTTTCCGCCGATAATGTTCCGAATGGTTGTTTGTCCGCGGGACGTAAGCGCGCTCCCCGCGGACAAACTCCGTCGAGGCCACGTCGTAACCGGCAATCCGCACCGGAGGAGTTTGACGCCATGCACGGTGCTACCTCACCCGACACCCCACTTGCCCAGTTCTTTCAACTGGTTGCCGACGGCCTGCCGCCGCGCCGGGCGGATAAGTCGGTCGGCGGCCTCATTCCGGCCCGGGCGCTGCGCTATTGCGAGGCGATCACCAGCGCCTCGGCGTTCGGCTGGTATGTGTTTCTGCCGATGAACTTCAAAGTGGTCTGGGACGGCCACGACATGCTGTGGACCTATCCGGGCGTCGATGAATGGCTGCCGCTGACGCGTGACGCGGTGCAATATCCCGGATTTCGCGAGCATTTCGACCAACATGCGCCGGCCGAGGTGCGCGGCTTCTCGCCGCCGTTCCTGTCGCCGTCGATCCAGCCGGGCCAGATGCAAATCTGGACCGGTTGCGTTGCCAAGACCGCGCCGGGCTGGAGCCTGCTGGTTCGCGGGGCGGCAAACCTGTCGAAGAGCCCGTCCTACCAGATGCTGGAAGGCATCATCGAAACCGACACCTGGTTCGGTCCGCTGTTCGACAACGTCCGCCTGCTCAAGACCGACGTGCCCATCGAATTCCGCGCCGACGTCCCCTTCCTGCAGGTGCAGCCGGTCCGCAAAGAATTTTATGCCGACAAATTCCTGCAGAATTTCTCGGTAAAAAGCCTGGACGAGCTTTCTGCCGAGAACTGGGAGGCGTTCCACCGCACCGTGGTCGTTCCCAACACCACGCCGGAGCGCAAACATGGCCAATATGCCGTCGCGGTGCGCAAACAAGCGGCACATGCGGCGCGCCTGGTGCCGGTCTCCGAGTGATCGGACCGCCTGCGGCGCGGGCGACCCAGTACTTTAGTACTTAGCACCCGCTGGCGGCGGCGGTACTTATGTACGATTCAGATGCTCCCGTGCCCGTGATAAACCTGCCAAATAGTCGGGCACGTGGCATGGAATACGATCGGCCGTGGGGAAAACTCTCCGAAAAACAGGCAAGCTGTTCCAAATTCGCGCTAGGCCGCGCGCCCAGCCGCAAGACTTGTTGGACTCAAACCAAGACTTTCGGGACCAAGACTTTCGGGACTCAAAGCCGAAATGACGGCGGGCGAGCCGATGATCTCGAGTTCCGCTGAACCTTACACCTGGATCTGGGTCGATGCGCCTTATCTGCGCGAGCAGGCGCAACGGTGCACGCGACTCGCACGTGACTGCCCGCACTTGCCGACCGCCCATGAGCTAGAAGCGATCGGCATGGAATTGATGCAGAGGGCCGCCGAGTTGGATCACCTACACGAGGAGCACGACGCCGAGCGGCCGACGCGGGAATAAAAGTGAACGTGCATCGGTTTATGCCGATGCAGAGACAAATCGTCTAACTATTCGGGCCTGATCTTGGGGACGCACAGTGCACGTGGGAGTATCAGGATGTTACACAGCGAAAAAGAAAACAAAACCTTAAGCCCGCGCCAGCGCGATCTGGTGATCGCGTATTTGTCATATGCGCTCGATGACGTCCGCGCGCTCAGCGAGGCGGGATCGCATTTGCTGCAAATGACGATCGCGACGATCACCGAGGAAGGCAGCCAGGACACATCGGTCCAGCCGCTCCAATCGACGACCCCGCATTGAAAAGCAAAAAGCCGCGTCGGCGTGCCCCCGGCGCCCGGCCGCGAATTAGTTTTTTCGCGACTTCATCGATTCGACGAGATCGACCAGCGAGTGCCGCGTGCGCCGTTCCGAAATCTCTGAAAACGCCTGAACCAGGCGCAGCGACAGCGGATCGGCAAGCAAACTGAACGGCGAGGTGTCGTCGCCCTTCGCCAGCGTCGCTTTGCCTCCCTCGAAGAGGGTGAGAACCGAAACGCCGAGGATCACGCTGATTTCGAAAAGACGACCGCTGCCGACGCGGTTCGTGCCTTTCTCGTATTTTTGTATTTGCTGAAAAGTAATTCCGAGCTCGTTTGCCAAGTCGGTCTGCGACATGCCCTTGGCCAGCCGGTGAACGCGGATATTACGGCCAACGACCTTGTCCAAACTCTGCGGGCCTCTGCTCTTCATCGAATCGATCCAATCCTAGATTGTTGTCACTTGGCCGTCTTATACATGGCCAAACAAGGGCATACCAGACGCTCGCGGCGTCCCAGTGGATAGCGCCAAGTTGTTGCGAGCATGGTTACCTAAGGTTGTTCCGGGAAGCCACAAGTAAATTACGGTAAAATGGGGCTTTTAACGCTCATGCGTCAGGCGCAGCCGGACAAAGTCAGGCTTTGCCGCGGCGCAATACCGGTGGCGCAAGCGGAACCGTCTCGCCAGCGCGATTGCGCTCACTCGGCCGGCGTTGCGGCCATCACTTCACCCGAACCGGTCAGCGCCGGCGCCAGCGCCGGATAGCGGCTCAGTGCGTATAGGAATACCGCTACGATGCCATAGGCAATGGCCACCGTCGGCGTCACCGCGATGCCGACCGCCTCGCCGTGCATGAAGCCGAAGAATGTCAGCACCGCGCCGGCGAGCGCGAAGGCTGCGGCATTGACGAACTTTTTGTCGATGACGAAGGCGCCGATCGCCGCCAGCACGAGGCCGGTCAGGATGGCGCCGCCGCCGAGCGTCTGCAGGCCGGGATATAGAACGCCGACATTGCCGAGCTTGTCGAAGCCGAGCGCCGCGGCACTGGCGCCGGCGACGCCGAGCGCGCCGTCCATCAATGTCTTGCACCAGGCCGCCAGATGCGGCGTCAGCGCCAGCACGATCGCCGGCGCGTGTGCCGATGGCGTCGTCTGGAACGCCTGCGCGCCGATCAGCATGCCGATGTAGAGCAGGATCGGCGAGATCGCGACCACCGGCACCAGCGCCAGCAGCAGCGAGATGACGCCAAACCACGACAGCACGATCACCATCAGCCCGGTCGCCGCCGAATAGCCGATGCGGCCGCCCATGCCCTTCCAGCCAGGATGGCCGATATAGACCGCGTTGATGAAGGGATTGCCCATCAGGCAGCCGATCAGGCTGACGACGCCGTCGGCGGTGAGAACGCGCGTGGTCGGATACGGATCGCCGGCCGCTTCCGCGCTCTCGACATTGTCCATGGCTTCGACCAGGTCGTAGATGCCGAACGGCACCGCGGTAACGAGAATGATGCCGAGATAGTGGAAGCCGGAGAACACGTGATCGACCGCGGGAATCGGCACGTTGAAGCCGAAATTGCTGAACGCATCGGTGACGCCCTTCACGCTCAAGCCGCCGTAATGCAGGCCGACGACGTTCGAGCCCCAGGCGATGATCATGCCGACTGCAATCGCGACCAGGCCTGCGGGAATGCCTTTCGGATAACGAAAGCCGCCGAGCCAGTTCACCGTGATGATGGCGAGGCAGGGCAGCCCGATCACCGGCGTCATATAGATTTCCAGCGCCGGGCGCATGGAGATGAAGGTGATCGAAACGCCGGCCAGCGTGCCGAGCAGCGCCGCGCGCGGCGTGATCTTGCGGATGAACGGCGCGATGAAGCCGCCGATCATCAGGATAAAACTCTGGAAGAAAACCCAGACCAGTCCCGCCTCCCAGCCCTGGATCGGATCGTGGGTCTGCACCGAGATCGGCAGCATGATCACGAAGGTGACGATGAACATGTGCGGCACGCTCACGCCCGACGGCAGCGCGCAGACGTCGCTGCGTCCGGTCGCTTTGGCCAACCGGTAGGCGAGCCAGGCGTAATACAGCGTCGACAGGCACATCATCATGCCGAGCGCCGGCAGGATGCGGCCGAATACCAGCGAGTCCGGCATTTTCAGCACGAAGCGCAATAGGCCGGTGAGCACCAGCATGTTGACCAGAATGTTGGTGCCGAAGCCGAAGAACGCATTCCAGTCGCCGGCAGTCCATACTGCCGGGCGATGCAGTACCGGTTGAGTGGTGGTCATGGGGCGCTCCTGTTCATCACTTACACCGATTTGCGCTGTTGTTTGTTAGGCAGCGCCGCGATCGAGGCGAGCAGCGGCTGCGATCTGGCCACGGAACCGAAAATGCCGCCTTGGGCCTTGATCATGGCAAGGCCGGCCTCATGGAATTCGGGGAAATAGCTGGCGCAGCAATCGGCCAGCACGACGCAGCGGAAGCCGCGATCGTTGGCTTCGCGCACGGTGGTGTTGACGCAGACTTCGGTGGTCACGCCGGCGACGAACAAGGTGTCGATGCCGCGGTTGCGCAGCATCAGCTCGAGATCGGTCTGGTAGAACGCGCCCTTGCCCGGCTTGTCGATCACCGGCTCGTCTTGCAGCGGATAAAGCTCGGCAATGATGTCGTGGCCGGGCTCGCCGCGGATAAGAATGCGGCCCATCGGGCCGCGGGCGCCGATGCGGTTTTTAGGGTCGCCGCGCTCGACCTTGTGCGGCGGCGCATCGGACAAATCCGGCCGATGCCCTTCGCGGGTGTGGATGACCAGGAGGCCAAGTTGCCGTGCTGCGGCGAGCACCGCCTGACATGGCGCGACGGCAGCCTGCAGCCGCGTCACGTCATTGCCCAGCGCGGCGCCGAACCCGCCAGGCTCGAGGAAATCGCGCTGCATGTCGATGATCACGAGCGCTGCGCCGTCGAGGTCGACGGTCAGCGGTGCAGGCTCGGCTTCGAAGGTCACGCGCGGCATCCCGATCTCCTGCCTCGCACTGAGTGGAAATCTGCAAGATCGGGGCCAGCGAAGTTCAGCCGGCGGCGCGGCGTCCAAGCCGCGCCAACTGCCTAATAAATGTGCGGCTTCTGCCTTGGACGCCCATGGCGCGGTCAGTCGCTGCCGTAACCGCTGCACAAGTGCGCCGGATTCAAGGGCTTAAACCTGCGGCAACGGCGCGGCCGGGGATGGCACGCCGCTTGCGGAACCAAGGCCAGCACACCCTTGGGAGAGCTTCATGAAGCGCCGCGAATTCCTCAAATCGATGACTGCGCTCACTGCCGTCAGCGCCTTTTCCGCGCCGGCGGTGTGGTCGCCGGCCAAGGCGCAATCGCGCCAGGAGACGCTGCTCATCGTTTCCGAAAGCGGGCCGAACAATCTCGACATCCACGGCGTCGGCACCAATGTGCCCGGCTACGAAGTGTCGTGGAATTGCTACGATCGGCTGATCAGCCACGAGATGAAGACCCTGCCCAACGGCACGCCCTATTACGACAAATACAAGTTCAAGCCCGAGCTCGCCGAGGACATGAATGTCGGCGACATGTCGGCGACCTTCAGGCTGCGCAAGGACGCCGTGTTCCAGGACGGCACGCCGGTCACCGCCGACGACGTCAAATGGTCGTTCGACCGCGCCGTGACCGTCGGCGGCTTTCCGACCTTCCAGATGAGCGCCGGCTCGCTGACCAAGCCCGAGCAGTTCGTCGTCGTCGACGATCACACCTTCCGCGTCGACTTCATGAAGAAGGACCGGCTCACCGTTCCCGACCTCGCCGTCATCGTGCCCTGCGTGATCAATTCCAAATTGGTGAAATCGAAGGCCACCGAACAGGACCCCTGGGGCCTCGAATTCACCAAGCTCAACACCGTCGGCAGCGGCGCCTACAAGGTCACCAACTGGACCGCCGGTTCCCAGGTCGTGCTGGAGCGCAATGAGAACTGGAAAGGCGGCCCGCTGCCGAAGATCAGGCGCATCGTCTGGCGCATGGTGCCGGACGCCGGCAACCGGCGCGCCTTGCTCGAGCGCGGCGACGCCGACGTATCCTACGATCTGCCGAACAAGGATTTTTCCGAGCTGAATACCGACGGCAAGCTCTCAATCGTGTCGACGCCGTATTCGAACGGCATCCAGTATATCGGCATGAACGTGCAGAACCCGCCATTCAACGACGTGAAAGTCCGGCACGCCATGGCTTACGCCATTCCGTACCAGAAAATCATGGATGCGGTGCTGTACGGCCTTGCCAAGCCGATGTTCGGCGCGCCAGCCGACGCGCCGACCGAGGTCGCCTGGCCGCAGCCGCACAAATTCAACACCGATCTCGGCAAGGCGAAGAAGCTCCTCGCCGATGCCGGCGCCAGCAACATCAACGTGCCGATCTCGTTCGACCTCGGCTTCGCTGGCGTCAATGAGCCGATCGCCGTGCTGGTACAGGAGAGCCTGGCGCAGATCGGCGTCACCACCACGATCAACAAAGTGCCGGGCGCGAACTGGCGCACCGAGCTCACAAAGAAAACGATGCCGCTGTTCGAAAACGTGTTCTCGGGCTGGCTCGATTACCCCGAGTACTTCTTCTACTGGTGCTACCACTCGGGCAAATCCATCTTCAACACCATGGACTATCAGTCGCCGGCGATGGATGCATTCATCGACGGCGCCCGCTCAGCGGCGGCGACCGGCGACAAGGAGACTTACGACAAGGACGTGAAGGGCTTTGTCGATCTCGCCTTCACCGACATGCCGCGCATTCCGCTGTACCAGCCCTACGTCAACGTCGCGATGCAGAAGAACATCTCCGGCTACGAATACTGGTTCCACCGCCGGCTCGATTACCGCGCATTCGTGAAGGGGTGAACGCAGTGACGCGGCGTCTCGCGGTGCAACCATGCTGACGATGATCCTCAAGCGCGCGGCGATGGCGATCCCGAGCTTAATCGGCGTGGTGATCGTGACGTTCCTGCTCACCCGCGCGCTGCCGGGCGATCCGGCGGCCTATTTCGCCGGACCGGCCGCGACACCGCAGGCCATCCAGGAAGTCCGCGTCAAGCTCGGCCTCGACAAGCCGCTGATCGAACAATTCGGCCGCTATGTCGTCGATCTCGGCCACGGAAATTTCGGCAATTCGCTGACCACCGGGCAGCCGGTGCTGACGGAGTTGCGCACACGGCTGCCGGCCTCGGGGGAACTGACCTTGCTTGGCCTCCTCGTCTCGATCGTGATCGCGGTGCCGCTCGGCATAATCGCCGCGACGCGGCCGAATTCGCTGATTGATCACGCCTGCCGCCTCATTACGACGCTCGGCGTATCTCTGCCGGTGTTCTTTACCGGCCTGATCCTGGTCTATGTCTTCTATTATCTGCTTGGCTGGGCGCCGGCGCCGCTCGGGCGGCTCGATGTGTTCTTCGATCCGCCGCCGCAGGTCACCGGCTTTTATCTCATCGACAGCCTGATCGCGCGCCAGCCTGAAGTCTTCATGGCGAGCCTGAAGCAACTCATCCTGCCGGCGCTGACGCTGGGCATTTTCTCGCTGGCGCCGATCGCGCGCATGACACGAGCCTCGATGCTCGCGGTGCTGTCGTCGGATTTCGTACGCACCGCGCGCGCCAGCGGGCTGTCATCGTACACCGTGATCGTCACTTACGCATTCCGCAACGCCATGCTGCCCGTCATCACCACGCTCGGCATGGTGTTCTCCTTCCTGCTCGGCGCCAACGTGCTGGTCGAAAAGGTGTTCGCCTGGCCCGGCATCGGCTCCTACGCCGTCGAGGCGCTGCTGGCGTCGGACTTCGCGCCGGTACAAGGTTTCGTGCTGACCATGGCGGTGATGTACGTCGCGCTCAACCTGTTGATCGACGTGCTCTACGGGCTGATCGATCCGCGCGTGAGGCTGGAAGCATGACCGACATCGCAGCAGCGCCCCGGCGCGTCTCCGCCTCGTCCGCACTGTTACGCCATGCGCGCTACGTGATTGCGGAGAACCCGGTCACCGGCTTTGCCTTTGCGCTGTTCGTGCTGATCGTGCTCGCCGCGATCCTTGGCCCGGACGTCGTGCCGTACAATCCGCTGGCGAGCGACACCGCCCAGGCGCTGAAGCCGCCGAGTGCGCATCACTGGTTCGGCACCGACCAGCTCGGCCGTGACGTGTTCAGCCGCGTCATCGTCGCCACGCGGCTCGATTTTTTCATCGCCGTCGCGTCGGTCGCGTTGGTCTTTCTGATGGGTGGCCTTGCCGGCGTCGCCGCCGGCTTTTTCGGCGGCTGGACCGACCGCGTGGTCGGCCGCATCGCCGACACCATCATGGCGTTCCCGCTGTTCGTGCTCGCCATGGGCATCGTCGCCGCGCTCGGCAACACGGTGCAGAACATCGTGCTCGCCACTGCGATCGTGAATTTTCCGCTTTACGCACGCATCGCCCGCGCCGAAGCCAATGTGCGGCGCGAGGCCGGCTTCGTCGAAGCGGCGCGGCTTTCCGGCAATTCCGATTGGCGCATCCTCGCCTTCCAGATCCTGCCGAACGTGTTTCCGATCATGGTCGTGCAAATGTCGCTGACCATGGGCTACGCCATCCTCAATGCCGCGGGCCTGTCGTTCATCGGGCTCGGCGTGCGGCCGCCGACGCCGGAATGGGGCATCATGGTGGCGGAGGGCGCGGCCTTCATGGTGTCGGGTGAATGGTGGAACGCGTTCTTCCCCGGCTTGGCGCTGA
>Ga0181518_10002828_pt1 | contig 16459 bp, 14 predicted proteins | sample PEATcosm2014_Bin_28_FD_119751 | JGI IMG/M metagenome (GOLD analysis project Ga0181518, IMG submission 119751) | Peatland microbial communities from MTU Mesocosm Facility, Houghton, MI, USA - PEATcosm2014_Bin01_60_metaG | ecosystem: Environmental > Terrestrial > Soil > Wetlands > Peat | place... | reverse complement strand
ATTGTTTTTGGAACCGGTCGCGGGTGAGAAAGCGCACGCCGATGTTGATAGCCAGCACGAGCACGAGCAACACGAGCGCGCCCGCCCAGGCCTGCCGGTGCCAGTCGTCGTAGGGCGAGATGGCGTAGATGAAAATTTGCAGCGGCATGGCCGAGATGGGTTCGGTCAATTTGTGCGCCCAATTTTGATTGCCCAAGGCCGTGAACAGCAACGGCGCGGTTTCGCCCGCGACGCGCGCCAACGCGAGCAGGACGCCGGTGACGATGCCCTTGAGCGCGGTGCGCATGACGATTTGCACGATGGCGCGCCACTGCGCGATGCCCAGCGCCAGCGCGGCTTCGCGGTAGCCGCCGGGCACCAGCTGCAAAACCTCCTCCGTCGTCCGCATCACGAGCGGAATCATCATCATGCCCAGCACCACGCCGCCGGCCAGTGCGGAAAAGCCGCGCATGGGCACCACCATCAGCGCATAGACCACGATGCCCCAGGTGATGGACGGCACGCCGTTCAACACGTCGGCCGCGAAACGAATCCACCAGTTCAATTTTGTTCCGCCATATTCGGAAAGGAAGACGCCGCCGAGCACGCCGACCGGCACGCCATAGAGCGCCGCTTGCGCCAGCAAAATGAATGTGCCGACAATGGCGTTGGCCATGCCGCCGCCCACTTCGCCGACCGGCTTGGGCAATTGGGTAAAGAACGCCAGGTTGATGGAACCGAAGCCCTTGCTGATCAGGTGATAAAACACCAGCACCAGCGGCGTGACGACCAGAATCGCGCACGCGAACGTCAGCGTCTGGACGACGGCGTTCTTGAAATTGCGCCAGCGATGGTTGGGGGCGGTCATCGGATTGACGATTGACGATTGACGATTGACGATTTGACCCGGATCGGGCGGGAGTCGCGCCGTCTTGGCCCAATCGTAAATCGTAAATCGCAAATCGAGAATGGCATGTCAATTCTGGGGTTTGACGGGCGGGCCGGCGAACGTTTTCAACAGCAGTTGCGCGAAGATGTTGACCACCACGGTCACGCCGAGCAGCACCAGGCCGAGTTCGAACAACGCGCTGGGATACAGGTTGCCGGTGGCTTCGTTGAATTCACTGGCAATAACGCTGGCCAGCGTGTAACCGGGCTTGAACAATGACGCGACGATTTGCGGCAGGTTGCCAATGACCATCATGACGGCCATCGTTTCGCCGAGCGCGCGGCCCAGCCCCAAAATCACCGCGCCGAACAAGCCCTTTTTGGCGTAACTCAGCACGGCGATGCGCGTGACTTCCCAGCGCGTCGCGCCCAACGCGTAGGCCGCTTCGCGCTGCAAGCCGGGCACGGAACGCAGAATCTCGCGCGAAACGGACGTGATGATGGGGATGATCATGATAGCGACGATGATGCCTCCGGCCAGCATGCTGTAGCCGTAAATCGGGCCTTTGAAAAAGGGCAGAAAGCCAAAGCCCTTTTGCAGCCACGGAAACAAATAGTCGCGCAACCACGGCACCATCACGAAGATGCCCCACAAACCGAGGATGACGCTGGGCACGGCGGCGAGCAATTCGATGAACATGATGAGCGGCTGGCGCACCCATAACGGCGCGAGTTCGGTGAGATAAACGGCGGTGGCGATGCTGATGGGCACGGCGATGATGAGCGCAATGGCCGACGAAACGAGCGTGCCATAGATGAACGGCAGCGCGCCGAACACGTCGTTGACCGGGTCCCAATCGCTGCTGACCAGAAAGCGCCAGCCAAATTTTTGCAGCGCCAACTGCGAGCCTTGCGTGAGTTCGCGAACGATGAGCACGATGAGGGCGAAAACGACCAGCGCCATGACCAGCGTCAGCCATTTAAAGGCACGGTCGCCAAAGCGGGACCCCCCACGCGTTTGCATGGTAGCCGGTCGCACTGGAGCGGACTCATTCACGTTTCAATTTCTCCATCTTACTCATCCCGAAGGTAGGGCCGACCTGCCGGTCGGCCTGGTCGCGCGGCAGCGCGACCCTACCGTCTGCTTGAAAATCAAAAGGACGAAGAGCGGGAGGAACTGCGCTCTTCGTCCGGCTCACGCTCATAAAACTACCGGGCAGCGGAGCGAAGTCATCATCTAATTGTGCCAATCAGGTCCAATACCCGGTTTTGAACGTTGTCCGGCAAGGGCGCGTAGTCGAGCGTGGACGAGATTTTCTGGCCGTCCGTGACCGCCCACTTCAAAAAGGCGACGAGTTTCCTGCCATGTTCGGCGTTTTTCTGCTGCTGATAAACCAGAACCCAGCTCGCGCCGGCGATGGGATACGCCTTGTCGCCCGGCGGATTGACCATGGAGAACCGGAAATCATCCGGGATTTTCGCGGTGGCCAACGCGGCGTTGACGGAGTCAGGCGTAGGGGAGATGAAATTGCCCGCGGCGTTCTTCACGTCTGCGTAAGGCATTTTATTCTGGTCGGCGTAGGCCAGTTCGGCGTAGCCGATGGCGCCGGGAAGTTGTTTGACCTGTCCGGCGACGCCTTCGCTGCCCTTGGCGCCCAGGCCAATGCCGGCCGGCCATCGCACGGACGTGCTTTTGCCCACCGTGTCCGCCCAGGCGGGGTTGACGCTGCTGAGATAGTCCGTGAAGATGAACGTCGTGCCGCTGCCTTCGGAACGATGCACCGGAATAATTGGCACATCGGGCAAATCCACGCCCGGATTCAACGCCGTGATTTTCGGATCGCTCCATTTGGTGATGTTGCCGAGATACATGTTGGCGATGACGTCGCTGTCCAGTTTCAATTTTGGATCGCCCTTCAAGTTGTAGATGACGGCGACGCCGCCGGCGACGACGGGCAGGTGCAGAATTTTGCCCGGCGCGTTGGACATAGCCGCATCGGTCATCGGCGCGTCGGAAGCGCCAAAGTCCACGGTCTGGTTGAGCAACTGTTTCTGCCCGCCGCCGGAACCGATGGATTGGTAATTGAAGCGGACGTTGGGGTCCAGCTTGCCATAGGCCTCAAACCATTTGGTGAAGGCCGGATAATCAAACGTCGAGCCGGCGCCATTGATCAGGATTTGGGCGTTGGTCTGTGCGGCGAGCAAGGCCACGCCGCCCACGACCGCGAGATTACGTTTGGCTTTGGTGATGGCCAGAACTATGGCCACCAAGCCGCCAATGCTGAAGATGGGAAGAATAATATTTTTCATGGTTTGACGGTGTAATTATAAAATGCGGCAGCAGAATGAAACGATTCAGTTACGAACAGGCGGCAGGATTGTTACGATTGGGTGACAAATCCGGCAACCCTCCGGCCATCCGGCTGGTGTTGTCTACTACGGGATTCTGATCGGCATGTTCCTATCCGGCGGCCCGCCAGCCGACGATCTCACCGTCCGGCAGCCGCACGGCATTGGTTTCACCAAAGGTGGATTCGTCGGGCCATGAACCGCCACCCTCCAGATGCACTGTGGTGATTTGGTTTGTTTCAATGACCACCGGAGTGGTTACAAAACCATAGCCGTTCGCGCGGGCGATGACAAGGTAGCTGCCAGCCGGCAACCCGACTCGAGTGGGGCTTCCTAGGTCCAAGCCGGAGTCATTATGCACGCGTTGTAAAAGGTTCCCGTCCGCGGAGAAAATCCTGTAGTCCGAGTATTCGCGGCGGTAGGGATCGCAGCTGTTAAAATCGGCATTTACTTCAAAGGCGGAATAAACCACCAGCATGCCGTTGGTTGAACTGATGGCCGCCGGTTGGTCGGGAACCGGTCCGACGGTATCAAGTGTAATTCCGCTTTTACTGGTGGCACAACCCGCCAGCAGAACACCAGCGGCAACGATGTTGGATGTCAAAAATGTTTTCACAGCGTCTTTCAGCTTCTGCCACAGTTTTGCCCCGGATTAAAGTTTCTGAACGAATTTTAATTTTGCATTCAGCCTGATTTAATGCGGAGAGGTGCCGGATTCAACTCACAGCAATGAACGAAACCTGCCCGCCATGTTCATCGCGGGCAACTCCGGTGGCGTGCGGATCAAGCATTGGTTTGCCATCCACTAGAAACCGGTATTGGTGGTGGCCATGAGGCAGACAGACCTGGATGAACCACCAGCCATCATCGCGTTGCTCCATCAGGATAGGGTGCCAGTGATTAAAATCGCCCCCTAGGTGAACGGTCTTTGCCCCGGGCGCCGGACAGTAGAAATTGATCGGCTTGATGGAATTCTCTACGGAATAAATCCCATCGCTGGCTTTGTCATGCGTGGTGTTCATAAAAAAGACTTTCTCATTGATGCTTTCTTTCCATTTTTGATTTGTTTTCATTTTGATTTCCTTTGGATGGGGTGAAATTTGTCCGGCGATCATGCGGGGAGCGGGACAACGGCTGTTTGCCATCAAATGATCCACGCAGGTCCCCGGCGCAGCGATCGGGTTGCGAGCCATTGGCCCGATGAACAGGCCACGCCTCCGCCGGTTCCGCCAGCGGATCTGGTTGGACCGAGAAGCGCACCATGTTGGCCAGGTTCAGGACACCGATTCCGCCGGCGCGGAGCCCGAAGATCAAACTGCGTTCTTTGAGGAGGGAATAGATTCTCAGCAACCGGTCCGGTGGCAACCCGGCAACGATCTCCATCCAAAGGAACAAGCGTTGCCCATTGACCATTTCGATATCAAGAAACACCGGAAAGTCACCCGACGAACGCGGTTGAACCCGTCGTTGCCGGTCGTAAAGAAACTCCTGGAACTCCGTCTCGGTCAGCTCCAACAAAGCTCCGATTATGAAGGGAAAATCCCAAACTGAAAGCCGGTCGGTAATCATGTCGATCCGCGTGATCAGGGGAGGAATGAACGTGGTTACCGAATGGTTGCCGGCAATGGTGATTTTGGCCAGGGTGAGTATTTGGGCCGGGTTGAGTTCATTCAGAGTGCGATTTACCAGATCGGGATCGTTTTGGGCGAACGTTGCGATGGAGCCATCGACACCATGTATGCAGATTTGCAGGCCCGGACCTGCACTCTTCGCAAGCTCCTCCACGGTCGCGTGATTGTGGGATTTCACAGTTTTACCTCCAGCACCGAATTGAGTGAGCCGTGGGCATTCATCACGTTGTTGCAGGCCCGATCGTCATGAACCCATTCGCCGTCCACGATGAATTTGTATTCGTAACGGCCCGGCGGCAGCAGCAGCCGCTTTTCCCACAGGCGATTTTCACCGTGCCGGATCATGGGCAGGCTGTGGGGAACCCACCGATTGAAGTCACCGCACAAATAAACCTCCTCTGCCTCGCGACCATTCAAAACGAAAGCCACCTCCCGTTTAGGAGTGGTGGATGAAGCACCGCTCGGCCTTACCGTATCCTTGGCTGTTTTTGACATATGAATCCTTTCACTGTTTTCGGAATCAGGCTTTTCACTTGCCGGCGCAGCGTACATGCCGTTCGCCCTCGGAATCGCTTGCTGTCCTGACTCTCTTATCCGTCCGAACTAATTGACCATCTGAAGATTAAGGCTGCCTGAAAGCTGAATTAAAATTTGCCCCGAACAAAAGTGGTGAAAGTTTCTGAATGAATTTTAATCAAGGATTTACGCCCTCTTAATCAACGTTTGGTCTATTCTTTTGTCGAAGTTACATCGTTTATGCGAATCCTGCTGGTGGAAGACGAAAAGAAAGTGGCCGACATCATCTTGCGCGGTCTAAAGGCGGAGCGCTTTGCCGTGGATGTTTATCACGACGGCCAAAGTGCCTGGGAAGCCGCCAATACTTACAATTACGACCTCATCATTCTGGACTTGATGCTCCCCAGACTGAGCGGCACGGAGATTCTTGAAAAAGTCCGGCGCAAAAATCAGCAGGTGCCGATCCTGATCCTCACTGCGCGCGACGGCATGGCCGACAAAATTAAAAATTTTGAAACGGGCGCGGATGACTATCTCACCAAGCCATTTGCGTTCGCCGAACTGCTTCTGCGCATCAAGGCATTGTTGCGGCGCGGACCGGTCAATCGCTCCAGCGTGCTGCGCGTGGGCGATCTGGAAATTGACCGGCTTTCGCAAAACGTCAGGCGCGCCGGCAAAAAAATTGAACTCACCGCCAAGGAATACTCGCTGCTCGAATATCTGGCGACGCATCCGGGCCGCGTCTTTTCACGCACCATGATCATTGAACACGTTTGGGACCAAAGTTTTCAGGGATTGACCAACATCGTGGACGTCTATGTGCGGCATTTGCGGGAAAAAGTGGACGACGCGTTTTCCGTCAAACTGCTGCGCACCGTGCGCGGCGTCGGCTACAGCTTGGACGACGGGACGCAGACATGAACACGCGCTCCATCAGCTTCAGGTTGGTCGCCTGGTATGCGGGCTTGCTCGCCGGGATTTTTTTGCTGCTGTGCGCGGTGTTGTATCTCGACTTGCGGCATTTTTTGGAAAACGACCTGCGTGAATCGCAGTTCCGCCGCGCGCGCCAGATTGCCAATACTTTGCTCGCTCATGTTAAACAGACCGGCGAGGCTGCCGTCGCCAGCCAGACGAAAGACTGGTATGAGCCGGAAATCAACGACCGTTTCATCCGCATCACGCGCACAGACGGCACGCTGGTTTATGTTTCTGAGGCGCCCAAAGACGGCAGTTTCGATCCGGCGGAAGTTCCTCTATTCCCGCCGGCGCCAAGGCCGGAATTCTCGCGCAAACTGAAATTGTCGGGCGGCAACACCCTGCTCATCGCCGCGTTGAATTTCAAATCCTCCGGCAATCCTGATTACGTTGTGGAATTTGGCGCCTTGCTCGATCCGGTGGAAACGATGCTCAACCACGTTTTTTTACAACTCGCTTTGGGCCTCCCGCTGGCGGTCGTCATCATCACGGTCGGCGGCTATCTGCTGGTGCAACGGTCCTTGAAACCAGTCGAACAAATTACGCGCGCCGCCGAGCGCATCACGCAGCACAATTTAAGCGAACGTCTCCCGGTTTCACACAATGGCGATGAATTGGAGCGGCTGTCCATTTCGCTCAACCGCATGATTACGCGGCTGGACGACGCTTTCCAAAATTCAAAAAGGTTTGTCGCCGACGCCTCGCACGAATTGCGCACGCCGCTTACGATTCTGCGTGGCGAATTGGAAAATATCGCGGAAGACCCGCGGTTTGATTCTGAATTGCGCAACCGCGCCGGCAGCCTGTTGGAGGAAGCCGAACATTTGAGCCGGATCGTGGAGCAATTGTTCACACTTTCGCGGCTCGACGCCGGCGAAGCGCAAACCGAATGGGCGCGTTTTGACTTGAGCGAACTGGCCAAAACGACCGCCGACCAAATGGGCCTGCTGGCCGAGGACAAAGGCATTGCCATGGTTTGCGACGCGAATCAGCCGATTCTGGTCGAAGGCGACCGTGCACGGCTCAAACAAGTTGTCGTCAATCTGCTCGACAACGCGATCAAATACACGCGCGCAAACGGCAAAATCCAACTGCGTGTTCACGGTGTCAACGGCCATGCCGTGCTCGAAGTGGAAGACAATGGCATCGGCATCCCGCGGGACGCGCTGCCGCATATCTTCGAGCGATTTTACCGCGTGGATCAAACTCGTGCCGACGGTTCCGAAAGCGCCGGACTCGGCCTGTCCATTGTCAAATCCATTTGCACCGCGCACGGCGCGGACGTGGAGGTGCAAAGTGCCGTTGGCAACGGCAGTTGCTTTCGCGTCAAATTGCCTTTGTCCAAAGGCTGAAAAAAGTTCCATCCATGAAATTCACAATTTCAAATCTCGGGTTTGACCTCAAAACCGGTCTGTTGGGAACCGTAACGGTCGTTTCCCTCGTTGGCCTTGGCGCGTTTTGGGCGTCACGTCATGCACGTGCGCAAACTCCCGCGAGCGCTGATTTAACCGCCGCGCCGACGGCAGGCGTGGCGAAAGTGACGCGCGAAGACCTTTACAAAGAGGTGACAATTTCGGCGGAGTTCCGTCCTTATGAAGAAGTGGAATTACACGCAAAAGTTTCCGGCTATGTAAGCAAGATGAACGTGGATTTTGGCGACAAGGTCAAGGCCGGGCAGCTTATGGCCACGCTCGAAGTGCCGGAATTGCAGGATGAATTGGTCAATGCGCGCGCCATGGAACAGAAGGCGGAGGCGGATTACACCAACGCGCACTTGATTTACACACGGCTGCAATCGGTCAATAGAGACCATCCCAATCTCGTTGCCCAACAAGACCTCGATACCGCCGAGGCCAATGAGCTGACCACTTCCGCCGCGATTGCCGCCGCCAAAGCCAATGTTGAAAAATTTCAAACCATGGTCAGTTACACGCAGATTACCGCGCCATTTGACGGCGTCGTCACCCACCGTTACGCCGACCCGGGCACGCTCATCCAGGCCGGCACCTCGTCGGACACACAAGCCCTGCCGCTCGTGCGCGTTTCGGACAATTACCGGCTGCGGCTGGATTTTCCCGTCACGGTGGATTACGTCAAAGACGTTCAACTTGGCGACTCTGTTGCCGTGCGCGTGGATTCTCTCAATGACAAAACGTTCACCGGCACGATTTCCCGTTTCACCCACGACGTGGACGATAACACCCGCACGATGATTACGGAAATCGAAGTGCCCAATCCGAATCTGGAATTGATGCCGGGTATGTATGCCACCGTGGTCTTGAAAGTTGAAAAACGCCTTCAAGTGTTGGCCGTTCCCACCGAGGCGGTGGCCGGCGGCAAGACGCCCACGGTTTATGTCGTCAACCATGACAATCAGATTGAAGAGCGCGCCGTCAAACTGGGTTTGGAGACACCGGACAAATACGAAGTTCTTTCCGGCCTAAACGAGGGTGATCTGGTCGTTATCGGCAACCGCGCAGGATTTCAGGTCGGCCAGAAAGTCGAACCGAAGCTCATCGAGCTTTCCATGCGCGATGAAAATTGAAATCAACCCATTCAACGACCGTGCGCGTTACACGCAACCGATTATTTTCATGCGACTCAATAAACGGTCGAAAGCGATGAAACCGGTTCCTCGTTTTTTGCACACAACATCCATCGGAAAATTTCGCCGCACTGCACTTTTTTTGAATTCATGAATGCTATTTTGACTTCCGCGCAATTAGAAATTCTACGACGGCTGGATGCCTGCACGCTGGCCAACGCCATCGAAACTTTTCACGAGCGGCTGCGCAACGAAGGTTTTGCCGATAACTCGGTGCGCTGTCTATTTCCACGCCTCACGCCAATGCTTGGCTACGCGGCCACGGTCAAGGTTCGCGGTTCCGCACCGCCAACCGCCGACCACCGTTATCCTGACCGGACCGATTGGTGGGATTACATTCTTTCACTGCCCGCGCCGCGTGTGGTGGTGGTGCAGGATGTAGCCACGAAGATTGGCCTCGGTTCGTTGCTGGGCGCGGTGCATGTCAACATTCTGCACGCGCTGGGCTGCGTAGGGGCGGTGACGAATGGCGCGGTGCGCGATCTTCCGCCGGCGGAGAAACTGGGTTTTCAACTTTTTGCCGGAAGCATTTCCGTCTCGCACGCTTACGTTCACATTGTTGAATTTGGGACGCCGGTTGAAATCGGCGGGTTGAAAATCCAGTCCGGCGATTTGCTCCACGGCGATTTGCACGGCGTCCAATCCGTACCCCTCGACATTGCCGGGAAAATCCCCTTGGCGGCGGCGGAAATCATCGCGCGGGAGCAGGAATTAATTACGCTTTGCCAGTCAAAGGATTTCTCGATTGAGAAATTGCGCGCCGCCATCGCCAAAGATCGGCCTTGAACCATCTCCATTCCCATCATGTCTCGTTTTGCCATTCGCTATCCATATCTGATCATTGTCATCTGCCTGATCACCTGCGTTGTCGGGGTGACGAGTCTGGTGCGAATGCCGGTGGACTTGTTTCCGTCCATCAAGATCCCGGTGGTAGTGGTGGCGACGTTTTTCAACGGGATGCCGCCCGAGCAAATCGAAACAGACATCACCGGGCGTTTTGAGCGTTTCTTCACCCTGGCCAGCGGCGTGGACCATATTGAATCACGCTCGCTGCCGGGAGTGAGTCTGATCAAAATCTACTTTCAACCCGGGTTCAATCCCGATTCAGCCGTGACCAGCATCGCCAACCTGGCGATGGCGGATTTGCGGCGGTTGCCGCCGGGGACACTGCCGCCGGTGGTGTTGAAGTTTGACGCCTCAAGCCTGCCGGTGTGTTTGATCACGTTGAAAGGCGAAGGCTTGAACGAGGCGAAGCTGCGCGACCTGGGCCAGTTCGACGTGCGTAATCAAGTCGCCAACGTGCCGGGGGCGTCGGTGCCGATGCCCTTTGGCGGGCGCTACCGGCAGATCATGGTGTATGTGGACCCGCTCAAGCTGGAGGCGCATCAGTTGAGCGTGATGGATGTGGTGCGGACCGTGAACGACGCGAACCTGATTTTGCCGGCGGGGGACGTGAAGATCGGGTCGTATGATTACAATCTCTACGCGAACAGCCAGATCAACGACATGGCGGACATCAACCAGTTGCCGCTCAAGACGGTGGGCAACGCCTCGGTGCTGGTGGCGGATGTGGGGCAGGCGCGGGACGCGTCGCAAATCCAATACAATATCGTGCGCATTGACGGGCAGCCCTCGGTCTATCTGCCGGTGCTCAAGCAGGGCGGGGATGCCAACACCATCGCGGTGGTGGACGGCATCAAGGCGACCGTGACGCGCCTGCTCCACGTGCCCAGACAACTGGTCACCAAGGTCGTCTTTGATCAGTCCGTGTTCGTCAAAGGCGCCATTATTAACATTGTGCTGATTGGGGTCATAGGTCTTTTGCTCACCGGGATTTTGCTGCTGATTTTTTTTGGGACTTTGCGGGCCACGTTCGCGGTGTTCCTTTCCGTTCCCGTTTCGATTCTGGCGGCGATTATCGGATTGTCCTTGGGCGGCAGTTCGATCAATACAATGATGCTCGGGGGATTGGCGCTGGCCTTTTCGCGATTGATTTACAACTCTGTCGTTGTTCTTGAGAACATCTTCTGCCGTCTGGAAGCAGGCGACCCGATTGCCATCGCCGCCGAAAGAGGCAGCCAGGAGGCATCCCAGCCGGTATTGGCATCCACCCTGACAACAGCGGTGGTGTTCTTTCCGGTAATTTTTCTGTATGGCGTCAGCCGATATCTCTTTTCGGCGCTGGCCTTGAGCGTTGTCTTCTCCCTTTTCGCTTCCTACTTCGTGGCCATGACCGTCGTGCCTTTGTTCTGCGCGAAACTGATCAAAGGCCATCGGCCACAGGGGGAGGACGAGTCTGCCGAACCCAGGGGCCGGGGCGCACGATTCAACCGCTGGTTCAACCGCCGGTTCCGGCAGATGCTCGATCGTTACGAGGGCTGGCTTAATCTGGCGTTGATCCGTCCGGTCGCCACCGTTCTCGGCATCACCGGTATTTTCATCCTGAGTCTCGCTCTTTATCCGTTGATCGGCGAAGCCTACTTTCCGCGCACCGACCCCGGCCAGTTTGTCGTCAATCTCAAGGCACCCGCCGGCACCCGGATTGAAGACACGGACCAGTTCGTGGAAAAAGTGGAGCAGGTGGTGCGGGAAGTGGTGCCGGCAAAGGACTTGAAGATCATCGTCTCCAACATCGGGGTCACCCCGGGTTTTTCCTCGATTTACACGCCGAACTCGGGCCCGCACACGGCGTTTGTCCAGGTGGGTTTGAACGACGGCCACCGGTTGAGCAGCTTTCAATACATGGACCTGGTGCGCGCTCGCCTGAAAAAGGAACTGCCGCAGGTGGACGCCTATTTCCAGACCGGCGGTCTGGTGGACGCGATTCTCAATCTTGGGCTGCCCGCGCCGCTGGACATCCAGGTGAGCGGCATGAATTTGAAGGAGGAACACCAGACGGCTGTTGAAATTGCCAGGCAGGCGCGCGCTTTGCCTGGGGTGAGCGACGTGCTGGTGCCGCAGGATGTGGATTACCCGGCGTTGCAGTTGAATATTGACCGCCTCCGCGCCAGCGAGTTGGGGTTGAGCGAAAAGGAGGTGGTGGGCAACGTCATTACCGCCCTGACTTCGGATATGATGATCGCGCCCAGCTACTGGGTGGACCCCAAAAGCGGCAACGACTACTTCCTCACCGTCCAATACCCCGAAGGTTTTGTGAAAAATCTCGCGGCTCTGGCGTCCGTGCCGTTGCGGGCGCATTCAGCCAAGCCGACCTGGTTGGACGCGGTGAGCAAGATTACGCACATCGAATCGCCGACGGAGGTGGATCACTACCAGTTGCTGCGGGTGACGGATGTCTATGTATCGCCTGCGGGGGAAGACCTGGGGCGGGTGTTGGGCGGCCTGCAGCAGATTATTCACCGTCTGAAATTGCCGGGCGACGTGCGGGTGAACATTCGGGGTTCGGCCCGGGCGATGCAGGTGTCGTTTCGGAGTTTTGGGCTGGGTTTGCTGCTGTCCACGGTGCTGGTTTATTTGATCCTGGTGGCGCAATTCAAGTCGTTCACGGACCCGCTGCTGATTTTGCTGGCGGTGCCGACGGGATTGACGGGGGTGTTGCTGATGCTGTTTATGACGGGGACGACCCTCAACGTGATGTCGTTGATGGGTGTGGTGATGATGGTGGGAATCGTGGTGTCCAACAGCATTCTCATCGTGGAGTTCACCAACCGGCTGCGCGAGGAAGGGCGGCCATTGTGCGAGGCGGTGGCATTGGCGTGCCGCGTACGCCTGCGACCGGTATTGATGACTTCGCTGGCAACACTGATTGGCCTGATCCCCCTGGCCATGAAACTCGGCACCGGCAGCGAAGCGTATGCGCCGTTGGCGCGGGCCATCATTGGCGGACTGGCCGTTTCGGTGGTGCTCACCGTGTTCATTGTCCCGGCGGCCTATTATATTTTTTATCGGCGGCAGGAGGAACAATCAAAATTCACGGTGAAAATCAATGATTCCCGCTCCAACCATTGAAGATTGATCAAGCATGAAACGAGTCCTGATGATTCTGTTGGCCGGTGTGTTCGTGGCGAACACAGCTCCGGCAGTTGACACGAACGCCGTGCAAACCCTGACCCTGGCCGGGGCGCAGGCATTGGCGCTGAAAAATCATCCACAAATCGCCGCCGCGAATTATCGCGCCCTCGCGGCGCAGGAAGCGCTGAAAGAAACCCGCTCCGGATATTTTCCGAACGCAAATGTTTACGCAAACGCCGTCGGCGCGGATTCAGAGGACGCGCGCATTTTGGCGGGCGGCTTGAACAATCCGAGCATTTACAATCGCGCCGCCGGAGGCCTGGCTGTAAGTCAGCTAATCACCGATTTCGGTCGCACGGCCAACCTCACGGCCAGCTCCAGATTTCAGGCACAGGCCGAAAACCAGAACGCCAACGCCACACGCGAACAGGTTTTGCTGCAAGTGAATATCAGTTACTTTAGCACGCTGGAAGCCCAGGCCGTCCTGCGCGTCGCGCAGCAAACCGTGGACACGCGGCAATTGCTGCTCGATCAGGTGAGCCTGCTCGCGTCCAACAAACTCAAGTCGGAGCTGGACGTGAGTTTTGCGCGCGTCGCCGTTCAGGAAAGCGAATTGCTGCTGCAGAAAGCGCAGAACGACGCGGACGATGCGATGACCTCGCTCTCAACGGCACTGGGCTATCGTGAACCGCGGCCGTTTCAACTCGCCGAGTCCTCGCCGTTCGTCCTGGCCAACACGAACGACGTTTCCCAATTGGTGGAGACCGCCCTGGCGGAACGGCCGGAATTATTAAGCCTGCGCAATGAACACGACGCCGCGCTGCGGTTTGCGAAATCGGAACGCGATTCACGGCTGCCGTCCGTTTCTGCCGTTGGCGTGGCCGGCGCCGCGCCGACGCATGACAGTCATTTGCCGGACAATTACGCGGCGGGCGGCATCCAATTGAGCCTGCCGCTGTTTGCGGGCGGATTTTATGTGGCGCGCCAGCGCACGGCGGAATTGAAGGCGCAAGCGGACAACGAACTCGTGCGCGCGTTGGAAGACAACATTGTGCGCGACGTCCATATTGCCTGGTTGAATGTGAACAATGCGCTGGAGCAGCTTCGCACCACGGAAGAATTGGTCCAAAATGCCGCCGAGGCTTACGATCTGGCCGAGGCGCGTTACAAAATCGGCAGCAGCTCCATTGTGGAATTGAGCCAGGCACAGTTGAGCCTCACTTCGGCGCAGATCGCCGACGCCAACGCGCGTTACAATGTTCTCATCCAACAGGCCAATCTGGATTATCAGACCGGCGCGCTGCACTGACAAAAATTATTCCTGTTTGAGCCATTCGCGGGGCAACCGCGGCAGACTGACCCGCCACCGGCGCATTTCAGAATCTCCAAGTGACGTCGAGTTGCACCAGGTTGTAGTTCTTGATCGGGTTGATGCCGGGAATGTCCAGGTTATTGCCGCCGGTGCCAAGATTGCCATTGATCGGGGTAGCATAACCGTAGCGGATTGTGCCGATTACGGCATCTGTAAGACTGTAAGCAAACGCCGTATAAAAACCCTGAAGGTTGGCGCGGCCTTCAAAAAAGTCGGAGTCAATGAGGTTCACGTCCAAGGCATATTGTTCAATGTGTTGCCAGTAAAAGCGGCCTTCCCAAGTATTTTTCCTGGAAGTTGTACCATAGACCAGGCCTTGAGCGGGACCATAGACCGGCCCGGCGCTGCCGATGCCAAGGCCGACCTGATAAGCCCCGTTCTGGCCCGTGACCGCAGAAGATAAACTGGGAAAGGCAATCGGCCCCCCGGCTTGAAAAGCCGCTCGCGAGCGGTCGTCGCCGTAGAAATTGTAGGCGATGTCACCGAAAAGCCGCGCCTGTAACGTGCCCAGCACGGTATTGTAAATCTTGAAGTCAAATTCCATGGGTATTTCGAGCACCAGGAGGTCATTTATGCCTGCTTGATTGTAGGCACCATTCAGCCCGTCAGCACCCTGCCCGACGAACGGGTAATAGGGACTGTCAACGTTGGGCGTGGTGCCGGGAAGCGGTGTGTTTCCCTGACCGGTGTATGTGTAAAGCACCGGCGCTATTTTGAAGGACATGTCCTTGCCAAACTTCACGCTGCCGCCAGCCTGCCAAGCCAGCAGAAAGGTGTCACTGGAAGGGAGCGCCGACGCCGGGTTGGGGTCCATGTAGTCGAACTGCCCGAAGTCTGCAAACAAATCAAAATTACCGACTGTGTACTTGAATTTTTCAAACGCACCTTCAGGGTTGATGTCCGTATCCCAAATCATCGGCGTGGTGTAGAGCGGCATGGGCATTTTGCCCGCGGTCATTTCAAACCAATCGGTCGGGTGCCAGCCTAGGTATATCTGTCCAACGTAAATGCCATCGCTGGATTTGTCTGTCGGCGTGCCGCTGAGCGGACTGGAAGAACTCTTGCCGGTGTCGTCAGCAAACGTGACCCATGGCGACCGCGGATTGGCGGAAGTTTCCAGGCGGATGCCGTAGTTAAAATCATCAAACAGGTCGCCCCGCAAACCGAAACGCAAGGCGTAACGGAACCGCTCCCGCTCGTAGGTTTTGCCCGTCCCGCCGCTCGCGCCGGTCACCGGTGTGGGATTGTCCACGCCACGGTATTCATAACGGAGCCGAACGTCTCCAAACAGGCCAAGGCTCTTGATGGAATCGGACAGTTTCCATTTGGCAGCCGGGAGCTGGTTGATCAGATTGGTATCCGACTCCGCTGCTTCGGCTCTTAATTCCTTGGCCTCGTCCGCTGAGAGAATTCCCTTCTGCTCGAGTTTGTTGATGAGCGCGTCGGAAGACTGCGCGTAGGTGACGGGGGCAAGCGACATCAACGCCGTGACGCCGGCAAACAATGTTGCCCGGGTGGCTTTGCGGGGTCGGATTTTTTTCATGAGTTTGATATGAATCGCGGCGCAGCATGGCGGCGCATGGTGACAGCCGTGTGGCGGAATTGTTACGTTTTCGCGACAAACGCCTTCGTTCGTAACATTCTGAAATCCGGCGGCAAATCGTGCGTGCCCAAGCCGCCCGTGTTGTTGCGCCCTTCTTTCTCCGGCGAAATTTCTCCAAAAACTTGTTGCACGGAACCGTTTAACTGTTACACTTCGCGTCCGCTTTTGAAAATTGAAGCGGCAAATGTAATTAAACCATTAACAGACAATTGTTCTTTGTATGGCTGCCCAACGCATCCGAATCCGCCTCAAGGCCTATGACCATCGCGTCATAGACCAGTCCGCCCGCGAAATCGCCGACACCGTCAAACGCACCGGCGCGCGCGTCGCCGGACCCATCCCGCTTCCGACCCGCATCGAGCGGTTCACCGTCCAGCGCTCGCCGCACGCGGACAAGAAGTCGCAGGAAACTTTCGAGCAACGCACCCACAAGCGGCTGATTGACATCCTCGATCCGACCGCCAAGACCGTGGACGAATTGAAGAAGCTCAATTTGCCCGCCGGCGTGGACATCACCATCAAGATTTAAGGAGAACTGCCATGCCACTCGGACTTTTAGGAAAAAAACT
>Ga0181518_10002823_pt1 | contig 16474 bp, 7 predicted proteins | sample PEATcosm2014_Bin_28_FD_119751 | JGI IMG/M metagenome (GOLD analysis project Ga0181518, IMG submission 119751) | Peatland microbial communities from MTU Mesocosm Facility, Houghton, MI, USA - PEATcosm2014_Bin01_60_metaG | ecosystem: Environmental > Terrestrial > Soil > Wetlands > Peat | place... | reverse complement strand
TCGTCGCCAGTTGCAAGAACTGGCCCGCATTCGCGGAGTCAAAGGTTCGTTGGACGATGAAGAACAAGCCTTCGAGCGCCGGTGCAACGAGTTCATCAACCGGCTCAAAGGCGAATCGAGCCGTCAACGCCGTCAAGCGGAAGGTTTCGACGAGACGAATACCTACGCCGTGCTGGCTGCTGAGGGATTCCTGCCCGGCTATGGTCTCGACCGTGGCAGCGTAAAGGCCACGGCCCTCGCCAACCGCGCGTATGGCGGGATGGATTTTGATTTGCCGAGACCCAGCAGTCTCGCCGTGCGCGAGTATGTTCCGGGTAACTTGATATATGCGAACGGTGAGAAATATGTCCCTCGCATTTTCCATCTTCTGGCGGAACAGGCCGAACGCTTTGTCGTGGATATTACGCACGAGGCAATCGCCCCGGAAGCCGGCGGCGGCGCATTAGGATCAGCCTCCATCCCGGCAGTGCCAATCTGTGACGTGGACGCGCCTCACATTTCCCGTATATCGGACGAAGAAGATTTTCGCTTCCAAATGCCAGTGTGCGTCTGGGGCTACGAACTGGGGCGGCATGATGGTGGACTCACGTTCCGTGCGGGAGAACAAGTCACCCAACTTCTGCGCGCCACTTACCTTCGCCTGGTCAATGTTGGCCCCCGGGATCGGGTCGCACAGGCCGAGTTGGGCTATCCCGCCTGCTTAGTCAGTGGTCAAACCCGTTCTCCCTACGCCTCGGCAGCAGAACTTCAGAACTTCAAGGATACGCAACTGGAACGCCACAATCGCCCGATCGAGGAGCATCTGGCTTTTTTCACCGATGTCGTCGCCGACGCCCTGCGGTTTCCAGATATGGGCAGCCGCATCGAGGCTTACAGCTTGGGTGAAGCGCTACGCATCGCTGCCGCAGGAATATTGGACATGGAAGTTGATGATCTTCAGTTGCTCCTCATTGGTCACACGGGTGACGAAAAGGTGGATTTGCTCATTTATGATCCTATGCCCGGCGGTTCCGGGCTTTTGCAACAACTTCTTTCAGACTGGCCGGCGGTCATAAGTGAGGCGGAGAGTGTCTGTCAACATTGCGAAGCACAGTGCGCATCCTCGTGCATCGACTGTCTTCAGACATTCCGCAACGCCTTCTATCACGCGCACCTTGACCGGCATGTCGCGCTCGCGGTCTTGGCGAAGTGCGCCGGTGGCTTGGTGGAGGAGAACCCGATCCCGCCCAATCAGCTTGCTCCGGCGTCATCCGGTCCGAAGGAGTTGCCGGTCAACGAGGCGGAAGACCTGTTGCTTTTTTACATGCTTGCGGCCGGACTAACCCAACCTGAGTGCCAGAAGCACATTCCCCGCCCACGCCCTTACATGAGCACAACGCCAGATTTTTTCTACGCCGATGACCATACAACTGGCATCTGCATTTACTTGGATGGCTTGAGCGCGCACATCCACGGCAATCCGACGACCAAGCAACGTGACACCGAAATTCGCAGCCAACTCGAAGCTGAGGGTTACGAGGTGTTCTCGATCACCTACACCAAACTCTTTGACGTCGACGCCGTGCGTATGTTCCTGACCAGAGTTGCCAAATCGTTGGTGGGTCGGGATGCAGCTGCCAAAGTTTCCGCACAGACCGCCTGGTTCAAAGATGCCCGCGCCGTTGCCCTCCGGAAGAAGGCGACAGCCCCAGCGAAACCCTGAGCTGCTAGCCATAAATGAGTCCAAACAAATTAAAACAAGATGTGTTGAGAAAGGTGAAAAGCCGGTGACAAATTTATGAAAAAACGCGAAGAATACTCTCTATTCCTTGGCATGGTGCTCGAAAAGGGTGTTCGATGGCAATGGGGTTCTCCCGGCTCCGAGACGCCGCACATCTCTTCGGGCGGGATCCAAAAACCTCGATTCTGCTGGTTCCAGAATCGCAACTGATCATTAACATGCCAGGAGAACTTTGGAATAAATCGTCGGAAGAGTGGCAGGATCTCATCATAAAGCTCTTGCCGCTAAAATTCGGGATAGGGAATTTTGTTGAAATTCCTGATACAGCTAACGGTGACTGTGGTCTTGAGGGTTTTACACGCTGCGGCAAAGCTTTTCAATGCTATGCCGCTGAGGAGCCACTCAGCACTGCGGAACTCACCCAGAAGCAGAAGGCCAAAGTCTCCGCTGACATTCCCAAACTAATCAAGTATAAGGATAATTTAGCTGGGATTCTAGGGCCCACGATTCTAAGCCAGTGGATATTTATAGTTCCTCGATGGGAAGACAAGGCGCTCCTGGCCCACGCAGAGTCCAAATTGGCTGAATTGCGAGCTGAACAGCTTGCTTTTATTTCTCCGGGCATTGTGCCGGCTATCTGCACCGGTGAGGATTTCGCCACCGAAAGGCAACTCTTGATCAGAGCGGGTCGAGATTCCATCAGAATTGACGCCGAGTTCGTTGCGGAATCAGATGCGATCGATTGGGTCGCAGCGAACGATTCACTCGTTGCCCAACTTTATCGGAAGGTCCTAAAAATCCGGCATGGGGACGCCGACACCGCCAAAGAGCTTCGCGATGAGTTCGTACGCCACTATCTTGATGGACAGAACACCCTTGCGAAACTCCGGGCTGAGTTCCCGGAGATTTTTGAAGCGGTGGATCGCATCAAAAAGGACAAAGAACACTTCCTGGCCACCGAGTCACTCACCACCTCATCGCTCGCGCCTGAACACCTCAAGGAGACCCTCATTTCCCTTGAGGCTGATATTGCCGCCAAATTGCATGGACTTGACCGCTTCACAGTAAAACAGTTGGTCCAAGAGGCCATCGCCGATTGGCTCCTGCGATGCCCGTTGGACTTTCCAAACTCGTCACATCATGGAACCACTCAAATCTGACATCGAGATTCCGTTTCGATTTACCGAACGGCCAACCCCACTTGCAGGAGACCTCAGGCCGGCTTGGCGAATCGGGCTGATTCTGCTTATTCTTTTTTACTCGCGCGGCCAAAAGGCAACTCTGCAAAAACTACACTTATTGAACTCTGCATGCTGCTCAAATGCAACTCGGCAGGCTTACCTACGCTACGCTCGGGGCGAGGCACGGAAGGATGAGATCATTTCTCGGATAGAACCGAGCCTGAACCGGGCCCTAAACTTTGCGCGTGGTGAAGGGCTTCTGGAGATCGAGAAAGGAAAAAATATGAAGCTTACCCCTGCTGGACTGAATGCGGCACGAGAACTCGACCGGACAACAGATTGCTTGGATGCCGAAAAAGCATTTTTGAAGACAGTAAAACCATTCGCGACAGAAGGGAACATCGAGGAACTTTTCAGTTGGAATTTAACTATATGAACCTCCGATTACGTCAGTTAGATCTCCGTATTCAAACAGGGGAAGGCCTTTATGGAACACGCATTAAATTTGAGAACGGTCTGGTCCTTCTCCGGGCAAACAACAGCATGGGGAAGTCAACCTGTATTCAGGCTATCATTTATGCCCTGGGCCTTGAGAAAATGCTCGGACCATCAAATTCGATCCCACTACCGCACGTAATGACCCGGTATGTTGAAGATGGACTACGGGAAATTCCGGTGCTTGAGTCGGAGGTGCTTCTCGAAATTGAGAACCACAAAGGTGAGCGCCTCGCGATCAAGCGCTCGGTTGTGGGCGAGCGTGATACGCGCTTAGTCACAACCTGGGACGGCGCAAAAATTACGAACCCGACCGCTTCGGTACCTCAACGCGACTATTTCGTTCGGGACCCGGGAGCGGCACAAAGTGAATCAGGTTTCTCCCGCAAACTGGCAGAATTTCTTGGCTGGCAACTGCCGACGGTTCGGCGATTCAACGGGACCGAATGCCCCTTGTATTTGGAAGCAATCTGTCCGCTATTCATCGTTGAGCAGAAGCATGGATGGTCGGGCATTCAAGCGAACCTCCCGACTTTTTTTGGTATTCGAGACATGGCTAAACGCACTGTCGAGTTCGTGTTGAATCTGGATGCAGCTCGAGTCGGTGAGGAACGGCAACAAATCGAGCAGGAGGAAACCGATCTGCGGAACCGGTGGAAGAACCTGCTCTCCATCGTTGCGGCAAATATGCGGCAAGTGAACGGACGCGTTACCGGTTTGCCGGAACAACCGTCAGCGCAATGGCCATTATCCGTCGCCCCGGCTTTGGAGGTTTTCCAAAGTCAAATATGGGTCGGGATCGCAGACGTTCTCGCTACCGATAAGGGTGAACTGGCGAGCTTGGATGTGACTCCAGTTGAGACGGCTGGCGCGGCTTCCGGTGCTGCTGAAGCCCAATTGAACGCGGCACGACAGATGCTTTCACAGCGGGAAACCCTTTCAGGCGAGCTTCTACAGAACTTGCAGCGCGAAGAATATCAACAGCAGGCAACTGAGACTCGACTTAGCTCCCTCCGCGATGATCTCCGTCACAACAAGGATGCGCTAAAACTCAAATCTTTCGGTTCAAATGCGGGCTGGGCATTGATAGAGCATACATGTCCGACGTGCCAACAAAAGATCGCGGATACCCTTTTGCCACAGGTTGCGGCAGAGAACCCAATGTCGATCGAAGAGAATATCACGTTCATTGAGAATCAGATCAAGACATTCGAACACTTGAAGGAAAACTCAGTGACGTTGATAGCGCGAAAGAAGTCAGAATTAGCTAGTTTTCGTGCCGAAATCGGCGGACTTCAATCGCAGATTCGCGCCTTGCGACAAACATTGGTTGCTCCTAATTCAGCTCCGTCGGTCGAGGCCGTGCGTCAGAGGCTTGATTTAGAATCAAGAATTCGATCCCTTGAGCGGGCCGCACTGGAATTTGAAGAGTTGCTCGAAAACTTCTCGGAGATTGCCACAGCTTGGCGTTCGTTGGTGGAGCGAAAGAGGAGCTTGCCGTCTGATGGCTTCACTTCCACGGATAAGGCGAAACTGGATCGCTTGCAGACCTTGCTACGAGAACAGCTTCGCGAATTTGGCTTTGACAGCCTGAATCCCGAAACTCTGGATATTTCCAGAGAAACGTATAGACCGACCCGGGAGGGTTTTGATCTTGGCTTTGATCTCTCGGCGAGTGACAACATTCGGACAATCTGGGCGTATCTGCAGGGATTGCTCGAGCTTGCACATGAGACGCCAATGAACCATTTCGGACTTCTCATTTTCGATGAGCCCAGACAGCAAGAGGCCGAAGAACTGAGCTTTGTGAATCTGCTGAAACGTGCGGCTCGCGCCGGTCAACGCGGCCAACAGGTCGTTTTTGCGACCAGTGAACCTCTCGCGAGCATCCAAGGAATGACGGCAGGCCTTAATCCTCAGATCGTGAATTTTGACGGGCGTGTGATCGTTAAGCATAGCTGATTCGGCCAGCAACCATAGAACCCAAACGCATTATGCCAACAAATAATTCGAAAGCCGAAGCGATCGCCTGCCACACATGAGGCCCGGCTATACACCGACGCTCGGGCCTTGCCAGTGGCGTGGCTTGCTTGCCAATCCGAAGAAGCAATGGAAGCGAGGCTATTCTGCTTTCGAGCTGGCTGTCTCCTGGGAGGCGGCACAGAACCGCAACAACTGCCTTGATTTACCGTGGAAAGTCGCCGCGATTGTTAATATGGATGAGTCGTTGGAAAAACCCCATCTGCTTATGGCTTTTCCCGAACACCAAGTTGCTCTCGACAACGATAAAACCCCATCGCGAACCGACTTCGGGGCGCTGCTGCGAAACAAAAATGGTTTGATCTCATTAGCGGTTGAGGGTAAGGGTGGTGAGCCGTTTGCGGATACCGTGGCGACCTGGCTCAACAAAAACGAAAAGCGCAAAGGACGCGCTGCTCGTTTGAAAACGTTGGGCGACAAATTCAAGTCGGAGCTTGGCGAAACTGTGAGTGGCCCATTACGCTATTCCAAGAAGGCGGTCCTTGTAGGGTTGGGCGACGATTGGAATGTCTTCCGACGCATTGTCGAAGAGATGATGCGGCTGCGAGACAGAATAGAAACGGCACATGCCGAAAAGCTGAGAATCCAAACCCAAAGCTACGACCCCATCGTGCCGGAATACTTTAACTCCCTATTGGGCAGGAGATGGGGTGCTTACAAATCCGCCATTACCTACCTCACACAGGCATTGGAGCGGAGAATTGCTGCATGATGCCACTTTACCAACATCATTAAGCCGAAAACCTTTACGCCATCTGCGCCATGAATCCGAAGGACCTAACTACGCCACCCACTCCAGAGCCGACGGTCCTCCCGTCCGACCTCCCTCTAGTCTGGCCGGAACCCCGCTGTCTCGCTCAACAAGCCTGCTACGCCACCTATCCCCCGTTCGAGCCGCTCGTTGCCACAGCGGACCTGATCGCCGGCGTCCTCGTCGGCCCATCAGACCAGAGCATCAAATGGGTGAATGCCCTCATGGAGCAATCCCTCGCCCGGCCCCGGCGCGTCCTGCTGGTCATCGTCGTTTCTCCCGCTGGCCCCACTCGCGAGGAACACCTGCTCAGCTTTGAGATGCTTCAAGCGCAGTTCCCCGGTCCTGCGCACGAACTCCAGGTGCGCCTCCTTCCGGTCGCTCGCGCCTTTGGGCCAGACTATGAAACGATGATCCTACCCCCGACGGTTCTCCAAGCCCTCGACTCGCACACCGGCAAAACTACCCTCTGCATCGGTTCCGTGGGCAACGCCGGGCAGGACAAATACCACCTAGCCAGCTTCAACGTGGTCTTCCAGCCCGATGATTCGCTACGGGATGCCTGGCGTCGCTGGTTCCAATACCTGTTCGCCAGTGCCGCGCCCCTCAACCCCGAAACAGTCCGTATCCCTCATTTGGTCCCCGCGCAGGGCGAACCCGCCGCTGCCGAAAGGTGGGCCGCCTTTGAAAGAACCTGCCGCGGCCCCCAGTCGGAGGCTTCCACCCAGCCCAAAGTGGACCCGCAGACCGGAGAAGTCACCGCCGAGCCCGATGGCACGAAACTGAAGCCTTGGGATGGCGGCAAAACCGCGCTCGATCCGCTGGCCAAAAAACTCCAGCAGATCTATGCGCATGGCTGGCTTGTCACCGTGGACGAAACCACGCGCATCAAGCCCCTTGCCATTCCCGTCAAAGCCACGTTGCTCGGCCAGCAGTCGGAGCGCACGGTCGGCGCTCTCACCCACAAACAGTCCTTCAGCCTCCAAGTCCTCGACGAAGCTGTCGGCAAGGAAGTGGAGAAATGCCGCCGAGTCACGGACCTGATGGATCTCCTCACCTACCTGCTTAGTCTCGGCAACCGCTGGCTTCCCGAGGCCGCAAGAGACCTGCTCGAAAAAGAACTGGAGGCCCGGAATGGGAAGGGGCTTTCCAGCCTGAAAGCCGCCATCGGCGGCGAGGACGTTGCCAAATTCGTCCAGAAGCGCCGCCAAGGCATTCGCGAGAACCTGGATGCCATGTATAGCCAGCTTGGCCAGGGCAAGTCCGTTCCCCCGGACAAACTTGCCGCCGTCCTGTCCGAGGTGCAGGATCGGATCACCACGGCGTTGAGTGCTCGCATTACCCCTCGCGCAGTTTACAACAGAATCGCCCCGCCCGACCTCACCGCAAACGCCCCTGATGAGAATTGGACGCAGCCGCTTTCCCTCCTTCTCCGTGCGGCTCGGCTGGTGCGCGAGTCCCTCACCGATGCCTATTTCCCGCGCCGGCTGTCCGGTTTGTCCTTCAAGGACCAGGAATTCATGGCCGCGATGGACGTTTTCAGTGACGCCATCCTCAAAGGCCCCGATTCGCACCGCGCCAAAGCGGAACTGGAAGACCTCGCCAGGATCGAAGCTGGCGACGCTAAACCCAAGGACAAGTGCGTCGCCGTCTGGAAAGTCATCTCTGGCGCTACCGATCTCAAGAACTGAAGCTCATTAATCACCACGCTCACATGTTCCATACGGGCCAAATAGTAATCCTCAAAGCCGACCCCAGCCGCCAAGGGCCGGTGATTGAGGTGATGCCAGCCGTTGCCGGTCGAGTCCGCTACCGCATATTCCATTCGCCGTCTGAAATCCGAGAATACTATGAGGAGCAGATCGCTCCGGCCAGGCAGCCACCTGGAGAGCCATCAGGCCCTGCCAGATTGTTGCAGGACCGCGTTCTGTCTGCCGAAGAATTCTGCGCTCGTCTCGCTGCCCTGCGGTTGGCGAACCCTCTGACCGACAACCTCTACGCCCTACACGCCGCCAGGATTCAGTTCATCCCATTCCAGTTCAAACCACTCCTCCGGTTGCTCAGGTCCGATCGTCCGCGCCTGCTGGTCGCGGACGAGGTCGGTGTTGGAAAAACCATCGAGGCCGGATTGATGCTTAAGGAGCTTCAATCGCGGCAACGGCTCGAAAACGTCATCATCGTATGTCCGAAGGCGCTCGTTACCAAGTGGCGAGCTGAAATGCGCCGATTCGATGAGGATTTTCACCCGCTGAAGGCCGAGACACTTCGATACTGCCTCCGCGAGGCTCATCTCGATGGAACCTGGCCGGCCAAATATGCCCGCGCCATCGTGCATCTGGAACTTTTTCGCAATCCCGACTATCTCTTCGGGATGGAGGGCAGAAATCCGCGTCCCGGCTTGGCCACCCTCGATCCCCCAGCGCAGTTTAGCCTCGCTATTTTCGATGAGGCCCATCACCTGCGGAACACGGACACCAACTCCAACCAGCTAGCCCGGTTTATTTGCGATAACAGCGAGGCGGCTATATTTCTTTCGGCTACGCCAGTTCATCTTGGTTCGCGAAATCTCTTCACCCTGGTCAATCTGCTCCGGCCCGACCTGTTTCCGGATGAAGCAGTTTTCCGCGAAATGATAGAACCCAACCGGCACATCAACCAGGCGATTCGGCATGTCCGGAGTCGCCAGCCTGCTGATTCTTGGACTCGTGATGCGGTTGCCTCCTTGAATTCCGCTGCCACGACTTCTTGGGGCACGCGCACACTGATCACAGATCCGCGCTTCCGTGATTGCCTTGGCGCACTCGCGTCCCCGACGGCACCCACCGATGCTGACCGTATCCGGTTCCTGCGTGACTTGGAGGAACTTCACACGCTCGCCCATGTGATGAATCGCACCCGGCGACGCGACATCGGCCGCTTCACGGTTCGCGAACCTCACACGGTCAGCGTGCCGTTCACACCTGCGCAAGAAGAGTTCTACCGGGCGCTCATTGAATTCCGCACTCAAGTTCTGCTCCTGCGATTCGACCCACTCGTCATCCGGCTCATCGTGGATATGCTGGAACGTCAGGCCGCGAGCTGCCTTCCCGCGCTGTTACCGGCGCTCGACACCTTCATTGAAACTGGGCGGTTCTCAACTGCACATCTTACTGATGCCTGGGACGATGAGGAGGAGGACTTTGATCTGCCGGAGCCACTCCGCAACCAAGCCGAAGCGCTTCGAGCCCAAGCCCGCCAATTGTCGCCCGATGATCCCAAGCTTGAAGCACTCCTCGGGATCGCTCGAACCACGGTTGAAGCCTCTGGTTCGCGCAAGCTGTTGGTTTTCTCCTTCTTCATCCACACTCTCCGATACTTGGAACGCCACCTCCGCACCGCCGGTTTCCGCGTTGGCCTAATCACCGGTCAGACTCCCGACGAACTGGACGAAGATCGCGATATTGGGCCTAACGAGCCGACGAGGGGCCAGCTTCGGGACCGTTTCCGACTGCCGTCCGATGATCCCAACGCTCTCAACATCCTGCTTTCTTCTGAGGTCGGCTGCGAGGGCCTCGACTACGAGTTCTGCGACCGGCTCATCAACTACGACATCCCATGGAACCCCATGCGGCTGGAGCAACGCATCGGCCGCATTGATCGCTTCGGCCAGCGTAGCGAGAAGGTCCTTATCTTCAACTTCGTTACCCCCGGCACCGTTGAGGAGCGAATCTTTTTCCGCTGCTTCGAGCGCCTTGGTATCTTCCGGGACACCGTGGGCGACTGCGAAGAAGTGCTCGGCGAAATGTCGGTCACCGAACAGCTTCTCAATGTCGCCCGCAACCCGCAACTCACACCGGAACAGGCTGATGCGAAGGCCCGTCAGATTGCAGACAACGCGCTGCGTGTCGTGGAAGAACAGCGCCGGCTGGAACAGGAAAGCGGGGCTCTCGTTGGCCTCGACCAGGCACTGACGGACGAAGCCGCGTCCGCGCGAGCCGAGGGGCGCTTCATCGCCCCAAACGAATTACGGGCTATGATTCAATTCTTCCTCGCCCAGCCTGAATATGGCGGTGCGCTGGAATCAGATCGCGAAAAAACGACTCTTTTTCGCCTCCGCCTGAACAAAGAGGCCCGTGCCGCCCTTGCCCATAAACTCCGTTCCTGGCAGCCACCTGACCGGTCGCTGACCGCGTTCCGCCGCTGGCTCGACGGTTCGGAGCCGCATCTCTATGTCACGTTTGACCAAGCCACGGCCGTCGAACACCGCGACATGCCGTTCATCACGCCCGTCCATCCGCTGGCCCGGCTCGCAACCGAATCGCTCAAGCATCCAAGGCAGCCTCTCGCCGCATGCCTACGCGTCAACAGCACGGAAGTGCCGGCCGGCATCTACGTGTTTACGTGCGACCTGTGGGAAACTGTCGCCATTCGGCCCGAGGTACGCCTCGTGCCCCTGGCATGGAATCTCGCCGGTCAACGCGACGCTCCCGAATTAGCTCAGCGACTGCTGCTTCTGCTCAACCGAAGTGAGACTGCTCCGCCGCCAAGCGCAGACCCACCTGAAATCGAACGCGCCCTTGCCAGCCTCGACGAACGGATTCACCGCGAACGTGACGTTGCCCTCGCCCTGCTCGCCGAGCACAACGCACGGTTGGTCGAACTCAAGCTGGCCAGCCTGGACGCCTATCATCGCAACCGCATTGCCCGCATTCAGGCGGAACTGGCAAAAGCCCGGGAAGATCGGATTCGGCGCATGAAAACCGCTGAATTAGCTCGCGCCGAACGAGACCATGCCGCCCGCCGAGCAGAAATCGAGTGCCGCAAACTGGCAGACATTATACGTGAGCGCGTCGCGGTGGGAATATTGGAGGTTTCCTATGCCAACTGATTACGCTCAAATCCGAGAGGAGAACATTGGACGCTACGGTACTGAAACCGCCCACCTCGCTCTGCTTGGTGACCTGTACTCAGAGCGCACCCATTTCATATTCGAACTTCTTCAGAACGCTGAGGACGCGAAGGCAACTCAAGTTCAATTCCGTCTTGGCGCTGGAAGCTTGGAACTGCACCACGACGGCCGCCTCTTCACCCCAGACGACGTCCGCGGGATTGCCAGTATGTGCCGAAGCACCAATCAGGGGGATCCTGAGCGGATAGGACGCTTTGGTATCGGATTCAAGTCGGCCTACGCTTACACCACTCGACCTGAAATCCACTCTGGCGACGAGCACTTCGCCATCGAGCACTACGTAAGGCCGCAGCCAGCGGCACCCCGATATGCCGCCAATGGAGCGACCACACTCATTGTTCTGCCTTTCAATTCTGCCTCAATAAATGCCGCCGATGCCCAGATCGAGATAAAGGCGGCCCTTAACAAACTCGACCCGATCAATTTGCTGTTCCTACGACGAATACAGCAGGTCGAACTGTTGCTGGACAATCAAGTTCTCACGGTGCTTCAAAGGAAATCCATTGGTCAACTTGGGCAGCATGTCCGTATGGTTGTCCTTAGTTCGTTGGACATGAGTGTTCCGGAAGAACGCTGGCTCGTGTTCGATCGCCCCGTAAAATTGGTTACCCCTTCCGGCTTAGAGGTTGAAATGCGGGTTGAGGCTGCATTTGCCCTCACCGCAGACAGTTCAGATAAAAAGTTGAGAGTTGTTCCGAGGGCGCGTGCCACCCTAGCAGTGTTCTTCCCGACTGACAGGCCGACCGCGACTGGGTTTATTCTGCAAGGCCCATATATTCCCACGCCCGCCAGAGATAATATCCGTCACAACGACCCAACGAATATTCACCTTGCCCATGAGAGCGCCGAATTGATAGTCGAGGCGCTTCGGTGGCTTCGGGACCGTAGTGAATTGAGTGCTGAAGTGCTAACCACTCTGCCACTCAAACGATCGGAATTCCCGCAGGGCAATCTGTTCCGCCCCATGTTTGAGCGGGTGCTCAAAGCCATCAAGGAAGAAACCCTTCTACCCGCACACGCCCTGACACCCAATACGACTTCCTTTATTGCGGGTAACCAGGCCAAAGTGGCCGCTTCAATTGAGCTGCGAGAACTCCTTTCTACAGAACAACTCCGAAAGATCGCTGGCGACGGAGTTGAATGGCAGTGGCTTGGGGATGAGGTAAGCGTTCGCGGGGACTCTGACCTTGCCTGCTATCTCCGGAAAGAAATCGGTATTAAGGAGATCAACGCAAGTGAATTAGTGTCTTGGCTGGAGAAACAAGACACGAAATGGTGGAAAAGCTTGGACGAGCAATGGTTGATTCGTGCCTACCGCTATTTGCAGGGACAGGCAGCGGAGCATGCGCGGCTCCGGAAGTTAACGATTGTCCGCTTGGAGAGCGGCGAGCATATATCGCCCAGCGGGCAAGCGGTGTTCTTTTCCCCAGACGACAGCCATGAAAAAGAAGAACTCGCCCCTTTTTTGCTACAATTGCCTATCATCCGACAGAGTCTGCTGGAGGAAGACAAGGACAAAGCTGTCGAGAGCTTTCTGCGTCAAATGGGGGTGGCTCGCCTCGTGGCCACGGAATTCATTCGACTTGTCCTGATTCCTCGTTACTCCGACCCGAAGGGCATTACTGCTGACGAAAACCGTGCTCACGTCAGGTTTGTGTTTAAATCGTTCCAGCGGATGCTACCACAAGAAAAGCGGGAATTGGTCTCGAAATTGCGTGACTTGAAGTGGCTACTTTGCCGAAAATCAAGCAAAGGAGACACTCTATTTTTTGTGGGTCCCACGCAAACGTATTTGCCCCAGGCCTACACTAAGAATCCCTCCCTCGAAAAGTTTTATAGCGCCACACCTGAAACATGGTTTCTCGACTCTAGTTATCCGCGAGAAGGGGAAGAATGGCTTGGGTTCCTCGCCGATCTGGGTTGCGCGCGACATCCTCGACGGATTGACGAAGGCCATGATTTAGAAGGGTTGACCTCGGCGATCACAAGGGTGCCATCGCTCACCGATGATGACTGTCTTCTCTATACTACGGCCATTTTTGACGTCCTGAGTGCGATGGTTCCAGAACAGGCGTATGGTCGCGAAAATTGGGCGTCCGTGGAGTCGAGGGTTTGGGTAACGCGACGTGGACCGGGTGGAGGGGATTGGTGCTACAGACACGATGAAGCGCGATTCTTCAGCCGATTAAAGCGGACGGCATGGATGCCTGACAGCAGCGGTAAGCTTTACCGGCCAGGTGAACTTTTCGAGGACAATGACCAGAATAATCGGTTGCTTGGAGACGCGGTTCCCTACCTCCACAAAAGCATCACACTGGATTCTGAGCCGCGCCAGTGGCTCGCGGCAGAAATGGGAGTTCACCGCCGACCAACGAAAGAGGCGGTGCTCGGCCGCCTCAATGGCATGAAGGCTCAAACGACGCCTCTCAAGCAGGTGACTCCGGTCTATGAGTTCCTTGCCCAAGCAAACGCGGACGTCGCCGACAATTTCGAGAGGGAAATGCTGATTCTTTGCCCCGATGCAGAACCTCTCTGGCGCGCTCCTTCGCAGGTTTTCTGGGATGACGAATCTCCAGTGTTTGGGACAACGCGGGGTTACTTGAAAAAGTATTACCCGACACTTCGCGAGTTCTTTGCTAAAGCCGGAGTCCCTCAGAGCGCCGGCCCCTTGGATTACGTTGAAGCCTTGGTTGAAATTGCCAACGCAGCTAATACCGACTTTGCAAAGCAGACTCGAATCCATCGTATCCTCAAGCGGCTTATTCCAAGGTTGGAAGAAGGAGGCGACTGGCAGAAGGAAGAAATCTGGCAAACCCGTTGGGCGCGACTCCAAACTGGGCGTAATTGGATCGCCCGAAAGGGGGAATCGTTCGGCTTCTTTGGGCTGAGTGACATTGTGCGAGTGGACAACGAGCATATCGCCGAATTGTTCCAAGACAGTTTATCGTTTTGGCCTTTCCCCGACCTCAACAAATTCGCAAGTGAGCAACTCAAACTCACCCCAGCGTCTTCGGCTCAGTGCCGCTTCAAAGTGGAAAGCGAGCAACAAGTCCTGCTGCGCCTCGCTGATGGTCTACAGGCGAACTGGACAATCATTGCTGCCTTTCTGCATTCCGAGAAGTGGATAACAGGCGTTCACCAAGGTGCGGAGGCGGCTCTTTTGAAGGTGCCGACCGTTCGACTCGCCCAACGAATCGCTGTCACCTACGAGTTGAAAGGTGCCTGTGCTGAGGAACCGGGTGGCAAAGACGGATTCGTTGACGCTCAGCAAGCCACCATCTGGCTCACCCAGAAACCGGACGAAGACGATCTGATCGAGGCCTTGGGTGATGCTTTGCAGGAGTTCTTCGGCCCCGAGGTCCTTCGCGAGTTTGTGTGCGATCTGTTCCGAAAGGGACCAGCTAAGGCCGTAGAGAAATGGAAAAAGAAAGGCCTGCTCTTAACCCAACCCCCGACGGCGGACCATCCTGGGGAAGAAACAGTGCAGGAGGGTTCGGTTGTTAAGGAGGATGAACCCCGTCTTAGTAAAGATGCTCCCGAGACAACCGGCGTTGGATCAGACCGAGAACCAATCCAATCCAAACCTCCGGGCCAGGCCGTTGTCCCAGAGCCCTCTCCTGCAGGACCCCCTACAGCTCTTCCGGGCGCCCCGGCAAATACTGCCCTTCCGCCTCCATCCGTGGGCACTAGCCCATTACCAGGGACGCCTGCTGCAAACCTCCAAACTCAGGGATCGGACCAGAAGGAGGCCGACTCCGGTCGCGCGGCCTTATCGCAAGGCACCAATGAGCCTACAGCACCCCCAAGGAGCGGAGAAAAGACTCAGGAGGAGAATCCACCGGAGCCTTCCCCCACAACTCCTGCAAAGAGCATCAAGCAAGCACTGCAGGATGCTTTTAACAAGCCGGGCAAGACGGGTATCTCTGATGACCGCCCGGAATCCGGCTCAGTTGGGAATCCGAAAGAACGTCGAAAGCGAACAAGGGACAATTACGCGGCCCGGAAAAGCCGAGAACCAGCTGCTTCCCTTCGTGTCACCCGCCGTGTCATTGATGTATGGGATCCTAAAAATAAGGTTATCCGGGATTTCCTTTACGAGGAATACTCTGGCAGGTGCCAGATTTGCGGCGAGACGAATCGCTTTCCTCGGCGAGACGGCAGAGCTTATTTCGAGGCGGTTTATCTGATTCCCCACACCCAAGCAGCGTGGACGGACGACCCAGGCAGCGTCATCTGCTTGTGTGCTCTTTGCTCCGCCAAGTTCCAGCATGGTGCCGTTAAGTGCGAAAATGTCGAAGCCCAAATACATGCCCAAAAGGCCATTGCGGAGGGGGGACACGGGAAGCCTGTGGTCACAATCGAGCTTGTTGGCAAACAAGTCAGCATCACATTTTCGGAGCGCCATTTGATTGAGGTGCAGGAAATGCTAGGTCTTGCGGAAGGATCCGGAGTGTTCAATACTGCGAGCGAGCAGGTTCAGCATGGTTTGGTGAAATGCCCGCAATGCCACGACAAGGCCCCCTTGGTTCGGGCTGATCGCCTGCCGAAGCACATCAGCAAAGTTCACGGACCACCACATTCCGTTGCTGAAGTGAGACCGTCGCCCCAGCATCGTCCCGGTTACCGGAAATGCCGTCACTGCGATCGAGAGGCTGCACCGAATAGCGTTCTGTGTTACGACTGCATTGCGCGTGAGTGATTAACCAGAAGCACCAAACTGTGGAATACAATATCCAGTGCAAACCGCGATAAATGAAATGGTCCCATATCCTCGGCTCCGCTTGGCTCAGAGCAATGAAGCGCTGTTTGGTAGGTCATCGTTCGCATTGTCGCACTGAAAACATGTGTTCTGCGGAACCCTGGAACTGGGGGTTTTCGGCAAGCGGTTAATGCTTACGGGTATAAATCTCGCTCTGGATCTGTCGCGCGGCGGCGACCAGTTCCCCATAAGGAGTGTCGGTGCCTGACACCATGCCGATATTGTAATTCTCCCCGTCAAATCGTCCGGTCAGAGGTTCGTCGCAGTACTGGAACCAGTGACACCCCACAAACGCCGGCAGCGCGAGCACGCTACTGAGATACTCCTGGTAAGCCTGGCCCCGGTCTGCTTGGTTTCTGGTTTGCACTAAACCGGGGTGGAACATTCCGCGATCGAGCGCGCCAAAGTGGAATTCTCCGATCATGCAGGGTTTGCCCAGCGTGCTGGTGAATCCCCAAGTGTTCGGGTCCAGGCTGCGGCTGTAGATGTTGAAGCTGACCACATCACAGTAATCAGCCGCGACGCTCACGGCTTCGGTTGGCCGGGAAGCGAACCGGCATCCGAGATAAAGCTGGTTCTG
>Ga0181518_10002822_pt1 | contig 16476 bp, 7 predicted proteins | sample PEATcosm2014_Bin_28_FD_119751 | JGI IMG/M metagenome (GOLD analysis project Ga0181518, IMG submission 119751) | Peatland microbial communities from MTU Mesocosm Facility, Houghton, MI, USA - PEATcosm2014_Bin01_60_metaG | ecosystem: Environmental > Terrestrial > Soil > Wetlands > Peat | place... | reverse complement strand
ACAACAGCAGTCGCAGCAGCACCTCGGCGCTCTGGATTTCCCCACGGGCACGCTGAAAGGCCCCGTGCTCACGCGCACTCGCTTCGAGGTTGTCCGGCAAAAACTGTTGCAGAATCTCCCAGGCCTCGTCGGCAGCATTCAGGTCTTGCATGCCTCCGAGGGTAAGGCAGGCGGTGCAATCAGTCAATTGTTAGGTTAATGCTTATGGGGGCCAGCGGAGTGTTCCTTCGCCATAAGGATCACGGTCAACGAAGCTGGGTTCAGGGATTTTGAAGTGATTTTGCTTCCGGCCCTCCGGGTAAAAGCAAGAGCGATGAAAGATAATGCCCTTGGGCACATTACCCCAATAACCGTTGAAACAGACGAAGGGCGCCTCCGCTGGGACGGGGTTGCTGAAAGACCCCAGGAACCGGACTTTCTTTGGAAGGAAGGAAATGCCGTCGCCCTTGTGTCCCGGAGCCAGGAGAGCTGAGCCGTGCGGGTTCGGCCACGGCTCATGGGAGCCCCATTCACAGAAAACCGCCAAGTGCTCGAAGCGCCTGGATTGCGGGTCCTGCACCAGGTAGAGATCGGGCGGGGCAGCCGGGCGATAGTAGAAAGGGCCGTTTTGATACGCGCGGTCGCGAGCGATACGAATGGCCTTCGCGGCGACCCGCTCCGTGCCTTCGTTCTCACAACGCCCCACCAGTTCCTGTTCTCCTGTGACGTTGGACCCGGCCAGGTCGAACGATTCGAGTATGCGGCCATGCAGGCCAAAGAAGGCGCGCACGAGTTGATCCTGCAGGCGGTCGTACACGAGCGCAACGGCCGTGATGTCGCCTTCATGATTGCCTCCGGCCGCTGCTCCCACCGGAGTGGTGCGATTGAATCCGAAGAGAGTCCAATAGGTGAGCACCACGAAATTATCGCGGGCATCTTCGACCTGGGCATACAATCCGGCGCCCGTGTTAATAACACTCGGCCAGGGTTCGCCCTCGGCCGCCTGCGGGTCCGGGCGCAATTTTAGCGGGCCGGTCGGGTTTTTGGTGGAGAGAATATTTCCATCCGCCACGGTCAGGAGCAGACGCGGGTCGTCCCGAAGCTGTTGGGAGGCAGCGATTCGAGTCTTGCCATGAAACAAATCGCTGTGGGCCACAAACCATTGCCAGGAGCAAGGGCGGCACGGCTCCTGGGACCCACCGGTGCCGAGGCTGAACTTATAGTAGGGACGGAACCGTTGGGCCAACTGTTCCGCATCGCGGACTTCGGCGCGGGCGCTCGGGAGGATTCCGAGTGCCGCCAGCGCGAGGAGGAGATAGCGCCACGGCCGGCGAACTGGTTGGCGCCGGCCAATCATTGCTAGTTTTCGCCGACCAGTTCGATCAGCGAACTGTCGAATTCCATGTGAGCGGGCGGCAAAAGGCCATCGTTCATCAGGGCTGCGCCGTCAAGCAACTGACCCTGTTTGGTAAAGTGGCAGGGGACGCTTTCCGGCAGGTTAACCTCGCGCAAGCGGTAATGCCGCTGGGGGTCAAGGCCGCGCAGCTTCACCGGCTGGTCAGCGCCGTTCGCCTTGAGCTGATAGACGAACAGGACCGCGCGGGAGCGATCGAGGGAGACGTAGATCAGCGCGGCGCGCGGCCCGTCATAGGGGGATTCGAGGCGGTAGAGGTCGCCCTGGGAGACGAGTTCGCGCAGTTCTTTTTGGTAGAGGGCGATGCCACCTGCCAGAGTTTTGCGTTCCTCGGGCGATAGTTTGCGGAGGTCCATGTCCACCCCGAGCGCGCCGCTCAAGGCGACATCCAGGGCGAACTTCATCGGCCGCTTGCCCATGCGGGTGACATGATTGCAGAGGGATGAGGCGGGGAAGAAATGACTGAAGCCCCATTGGATGAAGACGCGGCTGCGCGGGTCGGTGTTGTCACTGGGCCAAAAAGAATGGAAGTACTTGAGGGCGCCGTAGTCGGCGCGGCCCGAGCCGCCGGAGCAGAGCATGGCCGTGACCTGCGGGTACTTTTGGACCATGCGCGCCATCACGTCGTAAAGGGCGAAGTTGTAGTCGATGAGGAGGTGGGATTGTTCGTTCGGAGGGAGGTAAGTGGAGCCGGGCTGGGTAACGTAGCGGTTGGCGTCCCATTTGACGTAGCTGATTCCCGGATTCGCGCCGAGCGTGTCGTCAATGACTTTCCAAGCAAACTCGCGCACTTCGGGGCGGCTGAGGTCGAGGTCGAGTTGGTTGCGGCTCAGTTCCGGTTGGCGGTGGGGCTGGCCGATGGCCCATTCGGGATGCTGCTCGAAGAGATCGCTGGCCGGGTTGACCATCTCCGGTTCGAGCCAAATGCCGAAATTGACTCCGCGCCGTTTTGCTTCCGCGGCGAGGTAGGAGAGTCCGTGAGGCAGCTTGTGGGTGTTGACCTGCCAATCGCCGAGGCCGGCTTTGTCATCGTTGCGCGGGTGGCGGTTGCCGAACCAACCGTCGTCGAGCAGAAAGGTCTCGGCGCCAATCTCCTTGGCGCCGTCGAAGAGGGAGACGACGGTCGGCTCGTCGAAGTTGAAACCGGTGGCTTCCCAGTTATTAAGCAAGACGGGACGGGGTTGGGCGGCGTCGCGAATGCCGTAGCGGCGGGCCCAGCGATGGAAATTGCGGCTGACTTGGCCTTTGCCCTGATCGCTCCAGGTCCAGAGCATCGCCGGCGTGGCAAAGGTTCGGCCGGGCTTAAGGTGATATTGGGAGGCGAAGGGATTGATGCCGCACAAGGCGCGCAGCCGGTTGTTCCAGTCCAGGTCGAAAGCGAGTTGGTAACTGCCGGACCAGGCGAGCGAGCCGCCCAAGACTTCGCCGGCCTCTTCCTGCGCCGGAGCGTTGAGCGCCAGCAGGAACGAGGGAATCCGGAAGCGGCTGGCGCGAACGCCAATCTTGGAATCAAGAATTTTGAGGCCCGGCCCGAGGCGCTCCTCGGCCAGCGTCGCTTCGCGCGAATAGTCGCCCTGGAATTGTGTCAGCCAATACTCCTTTGCCTTCAGGACTGGGGCCGAGGACGCGAAACGATACAAAGTCACCGCGCCCGATTCCTCATGGATGATCTCGGTCCATTGTTCGATCACATCTTCGAGGCCGTAGGACTTGAGGCACAAGGTCACATAGAGGGGATAGAAGCGGTCTTTGAGCTCGATACGAGTCAGCGACACGCCGGCATCCAGTGCCGTGGTCTGGTGCCGGACATAGGCCAGAGCGGTGGAGGTGTTGCCGTCGGCATGGGTGACCTGGAGGGCGGGTTCGCAAATGAAGCCGTCGCCGTATTGCGGATGGAATTCGGCTTCACGGCTGGGGGCGCGTTTGGGGACGGCGACCTGAGCTGCCGCTTTTCCGTAGGCGAGTTGGTAAAGGCGGCCATCGTCGCCCGGGAACAACACCAGCGCGGAGTGGGCGGTGGCGATGCGGATGAGGCGCGGATCCACTGAGGCCGCAGTTGCATCAGCGCGAGAGAGGGCCGGAGCTGACGCGAGCAACAGCGACGCAAAGAGCCAGCCAGGCACTCGAATCATATCAGACATACTCTTCAATTGAATTGATATACGGAACGATAGAACCGCGCGGTATTAGTGGCGGCGGGGTCGAGCACGGTCCAGAGGCCATTGGCGTCGGCCATGTTGGTGCTCAAGTTAAACCAGAAGGCGGCGGGGAGATTGGCGGCCCATTGCACGACGTACTGATAACCAGGCCAGCCGGCGAACAAAATGCTGTTGGCGCCCGGACCCAGCCGGGTAACGCTGAGGGCGGCATTGGTGCTGGCCGGGCCGGCGACCTGGATGCCGACGACGCCCGAAGCGGTGCGGACGGTGTCGCCCGGGCGATAGGCACTGCGGACATCGCGCACGGTGTAACTGAAGCTATCGGGCACATTATTGGGGTTGTAGTAAAGGAAGTACGCGGCGTTGGTTGTTACTGCCACGCCGTTCGTGCTGGCGCCGACCCCGAGCAGGGCCACGGGGTCGCCGTCCGGGTCGCTCCAATTAGTGGCTACATTGGCAATCGGAATCTTGAGCGGAGCCCCGTTGCTGCGCACGACGGTCATGGGCGCAGCAGCCGGCGAATGATTGTTAGTGAACACCACTTGGAGAGCGCCGGTCTGAACGAGGAAAAAGCCGCCGGCCAGGTCGTTGCTGAATTGCAAGGTGTCGAACTTGAAAGCATTTGCATTGAAGTTGGTGACTGTGCCGGAGGCAATCGTCCAGAGATAATTGGTGTTGTTATTGAAGTTGGTGATGAGTCCCGCCGAGCCGTTGCCGTCGAGCGAGATGAGGCGGAGGGTGAATTGGCCAGCCGCCGTGGCTTGCACACCAATATTGCCGGAGACATTGAGGGCATCGTAACCGATTCCGGGCGCATTGGTCGAGTCAATGATGCCACAGGCATAAGCGCCGCCGGTCTGCAGGACGGCGGGACCGGTGACGGCCAGGGCGCCGACGGGTGAGCCGGGTGCGACGATGGAGCCGGACGAAATGGTGAGCGTGCCCGAGACGGTGCCGTTGCCCGTGAGGGTTTGTCCAGCGGCCAAGGTCAGGGTGCCGTCCGAACGGCCGCTGGCACCAAGGGTCGCGCCGGAGGCCAGCGTGAGCGTCGGGCTATTGAAAATGGAACCAGCGCCTTTGAGCGCCAACGTGCCGGCGTTGACGAGGGTGGCGCCGGTGTAAGTGTTGGTGCCGGCCAGGTACAAAGGCTCGGCGCCGACCTTGAGTAGATTGCCCGGCCCGGTGAGGGCGTTGCTCAAGGTCAAGGACGTGCCGCCGATGTTGAACGTGCAGTTCCCCGGGGCGCCGGCCGCGTTGGTGCTGAGGGTCATGGGTTGCAAGGCGGTATTGGCGCCGCCGCCATTCTGGACCGTGGCGCCATCACCCACGAGCACCTGCTTGTTCAGCGTGACGTTCACGCTGCCGCTGTTATAGAATGTCAGGAAGGCATTGGAGGAAAGGACTACCGTGTTCGTCGGATTGCCCAGTGTGGTAGAGCCTTTGTCGCCTAGCGTCGCCCCTGGCAGGACGTTGATATTCGCCAAGTTGGTATCAGCGCTCAGGTTCATCCACTCGTAGTAGATGCCGCCGGCCGTCCCGGCCAGGGTGACATTCCAGGGCTTGCCGCCGGTGCTCAAGAGGCCGCCGGAGCTTCCGCCCAGGTCCCAGCGGGTGGGGCCGCCGAAGGTGGCATCGGCAGCCAGCGTTACGGCGGTGAGCGAGTTGCCGTTATCGTAGGCGGGGCCGCCGCTATTGACGAGGGCACCGCCGCCGTTGGGACCGCTGCCCGAGACGATGACCGGCTGAGCCCCCAGCCCGTAACCACTCAGGTCGAGGGCTCCGGTGTTGGTGATCGTCACCGTGGTGCTCGGAGCGCCCAGAGCGGAGGCGATGCCCTCTTTCAAGGTGCCTTGGAGGATGCTCACGGCGCCGGTGAAATCGTTGGCGGTGCTGAGCGTCAGGGTGCTCGCGCCTTCTTTGACCACGTCCAGCGTGCCGCTGATTTTGCCTGCGCCGAAGATGGTAAAGTTATTGAGGCTGGAATCGTTGGTCAGAGCGCCGGGGGTGACCGCCACACCGGAGCCAATCATCACGCCGGTCACCACCCCGGGCGTGTCGTCGAAGAGGACGCGGTCCCCGGGAAAGAAGGTGTCGTTGACGCCGGCGCCGAGGTTGAACCAATTGGGAGTGGTGGAGATGTCCCAGATGCTGCTGGAGCTGGAATTCCAACGCAGGTTGGCCGGAGTGGTGCGAGTGAGCACCAAGGTGGCCGTAGTGGAGTTGGTGAGGCTCGGGCAAAGGCCGGTGATCGTAAGCGTGTAGCTGGCGGAGGAGGCCGAACCGGAAGTCGTCACGGTCAAAGTCGAGGAGCCGGAACCGCTCAGGGAGGCGGGGCTAAAAGAGGCGCTGGCCGCTGCCGGCAGGCCGGTAACACTCAAGGCCAGAGTGTCGGTAAAGCAGCCGGTGACGGTGAGCTTGACGGTGAAACTGGCGGTCCCGCCGTTGGTGACGCTCTGCAAGGCGGGCGTGACGGACAGGGCGGCCAGCGGGCTGCTGACCAGCTTGAAGAGCTTCGATTGTTGTGAGGCCAGGCTTACGCTTAAGGAGCCGTTTGCGGTCGAGAGCGCGCCGCTCCACAGGTCGAGCGCCCCGCAGGTGCTCGACGGCATGCCCGCCCTCGTGAAGTCCACACTCTCATTGGTGGCGGAGGCAGAGTAGTTAAAGACGGCCAGATACCAATTGGTGCCGTTTTGCAGGACGAACTCATCGGTGGCGTTGGTGCCGGTGTTGCCCTCGACGGGCCGGAACGTCTGGCCGAGGCGGGCAACGGCATTGATGGCGGCGTTAGTCAGGCAGGTCAGGGCGAGGGTCTGGCCGGTGCTGGAGGCCAGGTCGTCGCTGTCGAGAAAGACCGTCCCTGAGATCGCGCCGCTGATGAGACGGCTCTGGTTCTCATTGGCGGTGCCCCCGGCGAACTTCATCATGTCGGGGTCGTTGTAAGCGTAGAGGCGGCCAGAGATCCACCAGCCGTAGGTGACGCCATTGAGCTCGAATGCGGTTTGGCTGATGGTGGTCGCGGTATCGCAGGCGATGCGGCGGGAGTGGGCGTACTGGTATGGAAAGACCGGCGCAATGGATTCGCTGAGGAACATTCTGCCGTTGTTCTGCTGGAGGAGGTACTGCATCCCCTGGTTATAGGCCTGAATGCCGGTGGTGATGTTGGTGGCGTAATGAACGCCCTCCAGTGCGCCGTGGGTGAGGAAATCCAGCTTCAAGTAGTCGTAGCTATAGCCGGTGAAGTAATTGAGGTAGTAGGCAATCATCTGCTGGACGCCGAGGTGGGTGGGGTCAAGGGCAATGCCCTGGTTATTGGGGCTTTGCACGCTTCCGCTGGGGGTCCGGAGGTAAGCGGCGCTCCAGAGATAGCTTGAGCCGGTCATGGTGGAGTTGGACCCCTGGGAGGCAGTGCCCCAATAAACGAAGGGCGTCCAATAGATGCCCGCCTTCTGTCCGTTGGCGTGGCAATTGCTGGCGAACTGCTGAAGCTGGGAGTCGCTCAGGTTGCTCCAGTACGAGTCCAGGTTGATATACACGGTTCCCTGGTCATTGAACTGGTTGGTCTGGAGGTTGTTCTTGATGAAGGTGGCGACGGCAGTGGCGTTGGAATAGCTGACGCTCGTGCCGTAGGCATACCAACTATTCCAGCCAAAGGGAACGCCCCCCTGCCAGGGCAGGGCCGGGACCTGGGCGGTGTTGGCATTGGCGTAAGCCTCCATCACCGTGCGCCAGTCGGCGCCAAAGCCGACGAACACGATGGGGGATGAGATGTTCGTGCCCGTGACCGCGCCATGAGGCAGCACGTCGGCCCCCTCGAACGCGTTGCCCCAAGCCAAGCCTCCATAGACGTTCATGATGTTGAGCTTGTTGTTGGCGCCCTGAAAATAGATCCCGGTCTTCCATTGGTCATGCGTGACCGACCCCACCACCAATCCAGTGCGAGTCGTGTTGTCGTAAAAGGCGCCCACCTCGTAGCTGTAGTTGGTGTTGTTGATGGACATGCCGTTGTAGGTGTAACTGTAAGAATTGTTGTCCCACGGCACGATCAGCGCCCGGTCATCGTTGTAGCTGCCAAGGTCCACCCCTCCGGCGGTGTCCATCACGACCGGCCCCATCCAATTGGAATTCGTGCCGGCGCTCTCCACCGTCACGCGCGTCAGAAAGCTGTTGTCCTGGTCGAGCGTGAAGTATTGCTTCATCACCGGCAGGCCGGTGGCGCTGCCGGCAACCACAACCTGGTTGCTCGTGAGGACCGTCCAGGTGCGATTGCTATAGACTGTGCCGGTCACATAAGTCGCCAGGCCCACGCCGGCGTAAAAGCCGGCGATTATCTTGGAGTTCTGCCAGTAAAAATCGGACCGGCCCGTGGCGAGGTTGTATTGGACCAGCACGTTGACATTCGACATCACCAGCGTGTTGCCGGTTTGTTGAAAGGAGGGCAGGCCGGCGAGGACGGGCGTGGCGAGGAGCAGGAAGGCGAGGGTCGATGAGTTTCGGAAATGGGTCAAGGGGGGCGGGGGACGGGTATATTCCAGTTCAGGTGCCAATAATAGTTCCAAAGGCTGTTCAGTTTCACCTGTTCCGCATGGCCGTCAACCAAACCCATGCCTATGGTACCGGGCAAGAATTGGCCTGGACCGACATAGGTGGGGGCGCTGGAGGCGCTCCGGCCACCGTGCCGGGCGATCGTGCAACGCGGCATGCCCTCGTTCGAGTCGCCTGGGTTGTAAAGGTTGCGCGCCGGCGGGTCGGTCTCCATGGGGTCCAGGTTAATCCATACGCTGTCCATGAACATGGGAGTCAGGACCGGCATTTGGACGTTGGTGTCTTTGGTGATCAACATATTGGGGTCGGCCGTCGAATTGTTCATGCCGTTCGTAGGGGAGAGCCACTTGTTCATCGCGTAGCTGCCGGCAAAGTTCGGAGTCGAAAGCGTCCAATACCAGGCGGTGTCGGCCATGCCGACCGGGTTCACTGCGCCGGACGGATTGCCTTTATCCGGCGCCGATGGGCAGAGACGCAGTTTATCCACCTTGGCGTAATAGGTGAGCAGGGTCCACATCCAATCCCCCTGGCTGAGGTCAGGGTTGGGGTCCATCGGTCCTACCCATACTTTCATATCGTCGTTGTACATCAGGGCAGCGACAGTTAGCTGCTTGAGGTTGCTGAGGCAATTGACCTGTTGGGCTTTCAGCCTGGCGCTGGACAAGGCCGGCAGCAGCAGCGCGGCCAGGATCGCGATGATGGCGATCACGACCAGCAGTTCGATGAGCGTGAAGGCAGCAGCGGTTAAATGAGTTTTGGAGGACATGAACCTGCAACTCAAGGGGGGCGGGTGGCAGGGGGAACCCAGTTCAGGTGCCAGTAATACTGCCAGAGATTTTGCAGGCGCACCAGCTCGCCATGACCGTCGGCAAAGGCCATGTTGATTCCATTCGGCAAGGGCGAGCCGGGAGGCACATTCCGCGGCGCGCTGGCGGGGTTGACGCCGCCATGCCGTACGATGCAAAGCCGGGGCATGCCTGCGACGCCGCTATAGCCCGGGTCGTAGAGATTTCGCGCCGGAGCGTCGTTTTCCAAGGGCCACGTATCCACCCACACCGCATCGAAAAACATCGGCGTCAGCGTCCACTGCTGGATAGATGATTCCTTTGGAAACAAATACTGCGGGTCCACGCTGGCGCCCTCGAGGTTGGCGCCGGGCAGAAAGACGTACATCCACCCATTGATGGCGTAGCTCCCGACGTAGTTGGTGCCCTGGGGGTTCCAATACCAGGCGGAGTCCGCCGTCCCTGCGGGGTTGAGCGCCCCCGAGGGATTACCCTTGTCCGGCGCCGAAGGGCAAATCCGCACACTGGCGGCCTGTGCATAGTAGTTGATCAAGCACCCCATCCAGAGTGATTCCGGGTTAAGGTCTGGATCGGCATAGGCGAACATCTGGCCCGCGTCCTCCATGTACATCTTTCCCGCCATGTCCAATTGCCTGAGGTTGTTCAGGCAATTGACCTGTTGGGCTTTCAGCTTGGCGCGAGCCAGCGCCGGCAGCAGGAGCGCGGCGAGGATCGCGATGATGGCAATCACCACGAGCAGCTCAATCAACGTGAAGCTGTCGGCCTGACGGTCTTTTGCTCTCCTGTTTCCCAAGAACAGGGTTCGGTTCATTGCCGCCCAAAAACAATCCATTCTAATTTCAGATAGATTTTGGCCGCCGGGCTGCGCGCAACCCGGCGGCCTGATTCAACCTGCTCGAATTCTAAATGTAAAGAACATTGAATTCCGACGCCCTTTATTGCAATTGGAGCAGGTAGAACCGGATCGGGTCGACCGGGTATAGAGCGTTGGTCCAGTTGAAGTTGCCGCTGCCATCGAACTGATTGGTCGTCAGCCGCTGCCACTGGCTCAGCGGCTGGGCTACGTTCGTCGTACTCAGCACCAAGTAATAGGCATTGGGCGACCCGTTGGTGCCAGTGAGGATCACGTTTCCACCCCCAACGGCAATGCCGGTGATAGCGGGCGGCGTGGTCGAGATGACCTGCAGCCTGCCGCTGACGTTGAGTTGCGAGGTGTCCCAGAGGAGGCCGCTGCCCGGAGACGCCGGGCTGAGGGTGAACGAGCCGGAGTAGCTCGGGGCGTTGAACAGCTTGAAGCTCTTGCCGGCGGCCAGTGGCGTGGCGGAAATGTTGGTGAGCGTCAACGTCCCGCCGTAAGTCAGCGCGCCGCCGACCGACAAAACGTCGTTGGTGGTGTTGTTGAGTTTGAACAGCGCGTTGCCGCTCAACGTGGCATTGCTGAACACTGTCAAGATGCCGACATTGGTGGCGGTGCTGGTGGCTCCCGGCAAAACGGTGCTGCCGGCGCTCGCGGCCAATTTGCCGTTGACAATTCCGACGCCTTCCAACGTCTGGCCGCTGGCCAGCGTCAAAGTGCCATCCGTGCGATTGGTGACAATCAGCGTGGCGCCCGAAGCCAGGCTGATGGGCGTGCTGGAGGAAATCGAGCCGTTGCCAATCAACGCCATAATTATACCGGTGCGAAGGTCCGTGATGCCTTGATAGGTGTTGGTGCCGGCAAAATTCAATGGCGGTTGGCCGCTGTATTGATTCACGTAGAAACCGCCCGTGCCGCTGATGACGTTGCTGAAGGTGATCGGGCTGTTGCCGACTTGTATGTTCACAAGCCCATTGAGAGTAACTGGCCCACTGAAAGCGGTGCCGGTGCCGCTGCCACCGGTGCCGTTGAAATAGTAAAAGCTTGAGCCACCGTCCAGTATGAACGAGGTGCTGTCCCGATAATCCCCGGCGCCGCCAGAGATGCTGTTATAGTAGGTCGCCGTCGGCACCACGTGGATGACTTTCGCGTAACCGCTGTCGGTTCCCGTATAACTGTTTTCCGTGTGCACAATCTCCATTGTAACGTTGGAATGCACTGTAAGAGTGTTTGTAGGATTGCCGAGGCTTCCGCCCATTCCTGTGACGGCCCACGTGTAGCCGCTCGATGTGCTGTTGTAGATGTCTATATTGCCCAGGTTCGTATCAATCGTTAGGTCCGTCCACTGGAAATATTGGTTCTCAATGACGGTGAGGTTATAATTGCTCCCGCCGGTGCTCAAGGTGGCTCCGGGAACCCCCCAATCCAGACGGTTGTTGGCGCCGATGGTCGTATCGCCCGTCAACGTGACGTTCAACGCAAGCCCCAGTGTGCTGCTGTCATTGTAGAGGGCGTTGCCGATGCTTTGAATGGCGCCCAAGCCGTTCACGCCGGAGCCGGCAACAATAATCGGCTTTCCCTGGAAGCCGCCGTTGTTGAATGTTTCATTGCCGCCTGAGATCAAATTAATGTAGAGCGTTGCGCCATTGCTAATAATAAGGGAGCCATTGGTTGCCCCCGCGGCTGCGAGGCCGTTGACCTGCAGGCTACCGGCGCCAATCGTGATATTGCCCGTGAAGGTATTGGTGTTGCTGACAGTGAGCTTGCTGCTGCCCAGTTTGACGATGCTCGCAGCGCCGCCGATTTGGCCCGCGCCGCTGATGGTGTAATTGGTCGTGGAATTGTTTGTCATCACGTTCGGCACCACGATCGTGCCCGACGGTATGGTGATGCTCGTCGTCGGATGCGCCGCATTCGTGATGGTATCATCAAACAGCACGGTATCGGGAAGCAGGAATTGATCATTCGTCCTCGTCGTGAGGTTTGTCCAGTTGACGGAGGTGGCCACGTCCCACGTTCCGTTGTTGGCGTAATTGTTCCAGTCCAGCAAATCTCCCTGGCCGCTGACCACCAGATTAACCTGGGTGGCGTTCGTGGCCACGGTGAGGGTATAACGGGACGGCACAACGGTGGAAGCTGTCAGTGTGCCGTTCATGGTGAGTGTGCCGGTGTAAGTGAACAGCGTGTAGGTGCCTGCGGCCAGAAATCCCTTGAACGCGTTAATGGTGATATTGTTGCCGTTAAACGTCAGATTGCCGGTCACGACCACCAGGGAGTTGGTGCCGCCGCCAGGGGCGGTCTTCGTGTTCAAGTTCATGGTCACCGTGGCGCCGCTTTCCAGCGTCAACCCGCCGGCGGCGTTGAAGGTTCCCGCCACGTTCGGCGCGCCGGGCAGCAACAGGCCCGAGACATCCACCAAGCCGTTGGCCGTGCCAGTTCCGGAAATGGTGGTGCCGGGCTGACTGGTAATACCCGATCCGATAAGGCCGTTGAGCGTGTTTGTGCCGCTATACAACAACACGCCGCCGGTGAACGATGGGCTGTTGCCCGACAGGATGGCTGTGCCCGAGCCGTTGTTTAGGGAGCTGTTCTGGTAGAAAACACCGGATCCATTTAAAACATTGCTGAAATTCAGCGTTGTGCCGCCGGCCACGCAGACGGTGCAATAACCCGCTTCCATTGTCATCGCGCCGTTCATGACGTTGGCCGAGGAAGTGTTTTCGATGTTGGCGCCGTTCTGGAAATCCACGGCCTTGTTGACAACATTATTCGCGCCGTAAAACTGCAACGTCGCGCCGGGCGTGATCGCCAGCGTAGAAGCTGGATTGCCGAAGGTCGTCGTGCCAACGACGCCCAGGGTTCCGGAGGCGATGGTAATGTTCGCCACGTTGGTCACCAAGAGGTTCGCCCACTCGAAATAGGTCCCCGAGCCGCTCCCGGCGCCATTCAGAGTCAGGTTATGAGCACCGCCTAAGACGCACGTAGTGCCATTGCGCGAACCCAAATCCCACCGATTCGGATTATTGTTCTGAAACGCCGTGTCGGCAGCCAGAAGGATATTGGTCGCCACCGCCGGTCCGGGGTTGTCGTAAAGCGCTCCACCGCTGTCAATGAGGGCGCCATTCCCGCTGACGCCCGTGCCAGACACGACGACGGGCTTGGTCGCGGTATAGCCATTGATGTCAAGCGTTGAGCCGCTGAGGACCGTGATGGCATTCGTGCCCGCCCCGGCAGCCGTGATGCTGCCCAATTGCAGCGTGCTGTTATTCGTTACCACGACAGGACCGGTGAATGTGTTGACCCCGGCCAACTGGAGCGTGCCCCCGCCGGCCTGCACCACCGCACCTGCGCCGGAAATAGCGTCGCTATTGACGGGATTGTCCGTTCGGTCATAAGCCAAAATGGCATTGTCGGTCACATTGCCCGACGGCAGGTTGCCGTTAGCATCGCTGTTGCCCACTTGCAGGATGCCGCCGCTGAGGGTTACGCCGCCCGAGAAATTGTTGTTCCCGCTGTTGTCAATGACCAGCGTGCCCGGGCCTTGTTTCGTTAAAGGGGCCAGGCCGCTGATCGCGCCGCTGCCGCTCCAAGTGTAAGCCAGCGCGTTGTTGCTCACGGTCACGCCGGTCACGCCGTTTGGGTTGAATGTCGCTGTCAGGTTGACCGTGCCGTTGCTCGCGCCGTCCAAGAACTGCACGGCGTCGCCGTCAGCGTAAGTGGTAGGATTGCCGCCGGCCAGCCAGTTGGTGGAGGTGGTGTCCCAGTTATTATTCTGCGCAGCGCTCCAAATTTCGGCAAGCGGGCCGTTGGTCAAAACCAAATCCACGGAGGCATTGGCGGTGTTGTTGGAGAGATAACCGCCGAAGAGAGCAGGCAATGTGCCCAGGCTGAAATTATAACCCGCCCCGCCAATGCTGCCTTGATATTTGATGAGCGAAACCTGAACTGGATACACCGGTGACGCGGGCGCGGCAGGGATGTTGATGAGGTTGCCCGCCCCGCCGGTCGTCAGGCTGGTCGTGTTAATGTTGGTGGGGGCCGACGAGACTGTCAGATTGAGCGTCGAGTTGGCAATGGAAAGAGCGCTGATGGGCGAGGCCGTCGTCCCGCCCGTGCCCGAGAGCGTCAACGTGCCACCCGCCACATTGATGGCCCCCGTGCCGGTGCCGCAAGTAATTGTTCCGGCGCTGAGCGTGCCGCCATTGATGTTGATCGTTCCAGCAGTGCCGGATGTCAGCGTGCCGCTATAGGCGCCGATTGAAAGCGTGCCGCCCACAATGAGCGTGGCGCTCGCGCCGTAAGTGCTGTTGCTGTTAATGTTCACCGTCCCAACGGCCATTCCGCCGCCGCTGCTTTGCTGCCGGCCAACGTAGGCGCTGCTGGCGTTGATGGTGCCCATGTCAAAAGTCAGCACGCCGGTGGCCGTGCCGATGCCCGAACTCGACTCCGCCACATACAGGGTGCTCACCAGCGCATTTACCGAACCGCCGCTCAAATTGCAAAGGGCGTAACTGTTAAAAGCTTGGCTGGTGTTGCAGATATAAATATTGCCGATCCGCCCTCCGCTGGCCGAGCTGTTAAAAATTGCAGTGGGCGGATTGGCTCCCCCGAGGAAGGCGGGGTTGAAGGCCACAATCACGCCGTTGGTGGACACGCCCGTTTGGCCGATATTAAAATTGCCCGAACTGCCCAACGTAATGGAATTGGAAATTCCCAGATAAAGTATGATCGGCTGGGAATTGGAGGAGCTGGATTGATTGCACGTCTGAATGCCCTGCGACAGGACAATATTGTTGGTTTTCGCCAGATAAAGGACACCGTTGGCGCGCGCCGCGGCGCTTGAGGCCAAATAGATGTAGGTGTTGTAGGTGCTTGGGGTCATCACAAAGTTATCCAACCCGGACAGGTCGAGGGTCACATTGTGCGTGTCATACGGCGTCACTGAACCCTGCCCGACATACAGGCTGCCGCCGGTCATGTTCAAAGTGGCCCCGGGGCCCGTGATGGTGATGGTTTCCACCGCGTTGGCCGGAGCGGGGGTTCCCGTGGTTAGAATATCCGCGCCCACCTTCAAGTTGCCGTTGCCGGCAGCAATTTGCATGGTGACTCCCGGATTGATCAGCGTCGTGAAGTTGGCGTTGGTGGGAATGTAGTCCAACTGCCAGATGGGCATCTGGGCCGGGCCCGGGGCCGCAGTGCTGTCGAGAACGTTGTTGATAACGCCAGGGGCGCCGACCGCCCCAATGCTCCAGAAGTCCACCTCATTGTAATAGGTTTGTGGTGGGCTGATGCCGGTCCAATTGGCCGAATCGCTCCAATTGGTGGTGGCGGTCACGCCCGGATTGCCAATCCAGTGCTCTGTCCCTGCACGGGCTTGTTGTACGGCCCCCAAGCTGAGGGCCACGGTGAGGAGGAGCGAGAATCTCGCCCCGATACGGTTTTTGAGGAGGTCTTTCATATATTGAGTGCGGTTTTCCATCAGTTAACGTTCGCGTTTGGTTGGTTGCCGAGTGACACAACTTGTGCAATATGCACGCTCCTTTATATCCACCCGGCGATTTTTGGGGAATGGACAAAACGATGATTTGCATGGACTATTCGCTGATTCTCGGGCATAGATAGGGTCAAGATGGATCGGCGGAAGAGACCAGAAGGTTTTCCGGGCCAGCGGATCGTGGTGCTGCCGCGCAAGGTCGTGGCCCGGGCGCTGGAGCATGCGCTGCTGCGCGGTCTGCTGCCGACCGACGCCGGGTATTTCCCGAAAGCCGCCGGTCACTACATGGAGCGGCGCGTGGGGGTGAACCAGGCGATATTCATTTACTGCACGCACGGGCGGGGCTGGTGCGAATTAGGCGGGCAGCGCCACGAACTTGAGGCGGGCGATCTGCTGGTCGTGCCGCCCGAGACCCCGCACGTGTATGGTGCCGACGAAGAGCATCCTTGGACCATTCCCTGGGTCCATGCGACCGGCGCAAACGTGGGGTTTTTCCTGACGGAGTTGGGCGTGTCGCCGGAGCACCCGGTGATTTACCTGGGAGAAGACCCGCAGTTGCTGGAGCTGTTTGAGGAGGTGCTGGCCGTTCTGGAGCACGGTTATGCGCCGGCGCAGTTGTTGTATGCCTCGCAGGCGCTGGCGCATCTGCTGGGGGTGATGGTCTGGCACCGGCAGCAGAGATGGCGCGGGGACCCCAACCCCAGGCAGAGGATCAACCAGAGCATCGCCTACATGAAGCAGCACTTGGAGAAGCCGTTGCACGTCGCGACGCTGGCGGCGCTGGCCAACCTTTCGCTGTCGCATTACACGGCGCTGTTCAAGCAGCACACCGGCTATGCTCCGATCGGTTACCTCGTCCGTTTGCGGATGCACCGGGCCTGCCAGTTGCTGGATACGACGAACCTGCCGATCAAGGAAATCTCCGCGTCGCTGGGATATGACGACCCGTTCTATTTCTCGCGGGTTTTCAAGATGGTCAACGAGACCCCGCCCACCGAATACCGGCTGATGCACAAGGGGTAACCCGGAATTCTCATACCTCGCACAAACCGCCTACAGGGTGTAGCCGCCGACGGCAGTCGGCGCCAGCTTTCGGGACTGAGAATCAGCGCCGACGGCCGTCGAATGGCGCTTAGATAAGGCCTAGAACCCTCTTTCCCAGGCGTTTACGGCGAGGCGGATGGGGTAGAGTGGCAAAGAGCACTTGGCGTGAGAGGCGTTGCATT
>Ga0181518_10002819_pt1 | contig 16484 bp, 10 predicted proteins | sample PEATcosm2014_Bin_28_FD_119751 | JGI IMG/M metagenome (GOLD analysis project Ga0181518, IMG submission 119751) | Peatland microbial communities from MTU Mesocosm Facility, Houghton, MI, USA - PEATcosm2014_Bin01_60_metaG | ecosystem: Environmental > Terrestrial > Soil > Wetlands > Peat | place... | reverse complement strand
CCCCACCCGGCCCATGGGCCCATGCCCAGGAAGATGCCGTTGTAGAAGTACCCCGGCCCGTAATAGCCGTAGGGCGAGCAGGCATATGGCGCATAGTCGTAGTAGCCGTATTGACAAACCGGCTGAACACCAATGTTGACAAAGACCTGCGCATTAGCCGCTGGCATCAACGCCAAGCCGGCGAACAGTGCCGTCGTACCGATTAGAAACTTGATTCCACGCATGTGAGACCCCCTTAAGGTGTCTGCGGTTCCCTGGTTAGGGTGGGATGCTTTGGCGCCGTTAAGACCAACCCGGCAACAGCAGCCTACATAAGGGGTTGAGTCCGTACATGAATTCCCGCTACTTTAGCGGGACCATCATTGATTGACCCTTACATGCTCGAATCTAGTCCCAGGCTTCGCACCTGTCTGAGCAATAGGGACCAAGCTCTGCGAGACGGTTGCGCAACTTGAGTTCATATCACCGCCGAAAACAAAGACATGCATCAGAAGATAGCGAAATTGCGGGTCGTCGCCGCGATGCGATGAGACCTGAGGCCGTCCTTGCGCGGGGAGTTGGGTTGAGGACAGGAGGAAAGTTAAGCCGCCCCATGTGGGGCGGCTTAGTGAAACAGCAGAAGCGTCTTCAGTATCCGCCGGTTAGCGGCTGCTGAGACGCCGACGTGCTACACCGGCCAGAGCCAGGAGTCCAGTGCCAAACAGCAGGAGACTGCCGGGCTCCGGGGTCACCACGGGGGTTGTATCCACGACGCTGACGTCGTCCAGCAGAAACTCGCCGAGATCATTCCCCAAGGTCAGGTCCAGCTCGGAGGTCGCAGATGTCGCGTCCACGGCGTAGGAGTATTCGGTGTAGCCCTCAACGGCGACGTCGGAGTCGTCCACTAGCGAGGTCCCGCCAAAGGAGGCCAGCAGTTCATTGCCGTACTCATCCGACGGCGCCGTATCCTGGGCCACCCAGAAGGTGATCGTGTACTGGTCCCCTGACGTAGTGGCGATTGTCTGCGCGAGGGTGGTGGCGTTGGGGTCGAGATCGGCGATGTAGGTCTGATACGAGCCGCTGTGCGGACTGATTCCGTCCACCGGGTCGACGCCTTCGACGCCGTACAGGTTATTCAATTCCCCTGGGACGTCGTTGCCGGAGAGAGTCCAATCTGTAAAGTCCCCGGTTTCGAAGCCGCAGTTGGCGACCAGGTTGCCGGCCACCGCAGTGCAGTCGGGACTCGCTTTGCTCTGCGCGGCAGCGAAAAAGAGGCAAGCAACGATGCAAGTAAAGGTAATGTATTTCTTCATGGTGTCCTCCAAAGGGTGATTAAAAGCAAGTTAACGCAAGCTACTAGACAAATTGCAACGGCCTCTAGGGCCAGTTCATCACCAGGTTGTACGCGTTCACCGATCCGATTCCGGCGGCGAAGTCCCAGCCGACATTGGTGAGGTATGCGGGCTCGCTGACTGTGTTTGAAGTGGAGAGGATTCCGTAGGTGCCACTCGGGCGGTAGCAATTGGTTAAGACACCCGACCGGGCTTTGCACACTGCGTCATTGTCGCCCTGGGTGATGTCATAGAAGATGCAGGAGTTGCTGGTCTTGTCTACGGTGGTGGAGTTGCAGGCGGAACTGCCCGATACCCCGTACTCGGTGTTGGCCAGCGCGTAATAGACGGTGTTGGGGTTTCCCCAGCGGCTGCCAGTGTATTGATTGACCAGCGCCTGGATGCCGGCCATGATGGGGGACGAGACGGAGGTGCCGCCGAATCCGGCCCAGGTGCTGGGCGCGCCGGTGCAGGTAAAGCCACCGCCAACTTCGGGGTTGGTGTCGGGGTTGGACCAGCAAACGACGTAGTAGGCATCCCAGAAGCCGTTGGAGGCGAACAGAGCGACATCGGGGATATCGCGGACGCCGTCGGAGGGATTGCCGAATAGACCGCTTTGGAAGGATGGCTTGGCGTATCCCGCGCAGGTTCCGCTGACCTCGCCTCTGGTACTGGGGGTGCCGGTGGCACATCCGCTGGGGCCGCCGCTGCCTCCGATCGCGTTCAACAGGAAATTGAGGTCGCCGGTCGAGCTGGTCACGGCGGAGTTGTTGCACAGTCCAAGTGGAGTGATTCCCAGGTAAGCAGAAACAAGCCCCCCGGCGCACGAGTTGTTCCAAGGGATCTCCTGAATGTAGGACAGCGCTGAAGAGTAGGTGTTGCTGTTGGTCGCGCTCCAGTAGGTGGAGGGGTTCACACCGTCCGCGGTGTAGCCGAAGTCGAGGCCGCCGACGGAGACGTTGTAGGGCGTGGAGGTAAATCCGCTGACGGTGATGCCGTGAGTCGACACGTTGCCGTCGTCGGAGCTGGCGGCGTCCTCGTCGCCGGAGGAGACGAAGATGGAGACGCCTTCCGCGACCGCCTGCTGATAGGCGTCGTAATAAGCCAGGTTGGCGGCGGCTCCGTTTTCAGACTCGGATTCGCCATAGCTGATGCTCACCACTGAGGGCAGGCTGCCGGCGGGGCCGTTGAGTGTGTTTTCCAGGGCGATCAGTCCGCCAAAGGTCGTCGTGTCGGTGCAGGCTGCGAGGATGATGGCCGCGTTTGGCGCTGCTGCCGAGGCCCATTCGACGTCGATGGCGGCTTCGCCGTCATCACCGTAGCCTGGGTCGGTGGATTCGCCTTGGAATCCGGGGTTGGTGCAGGTGACGGCACCGGTCGGGCTGACCTGGGAGAGGGTGCCATAGGGATAGGGCCGGGTCAGGCCGAAGGTCTTGCGGAAGATGGTCCAGTCGCCGGTCGAATAGAGGTAGGTGTCCTCGAGCACCATGATGGACTGGCCTTTGCCGGTGATGCCTGCGGTGAAGAGGGGGGCGAGGTTGTAGATGGTGGCGATGTCGCCGGCGGCGAGTGCGTGGAATGTGCCGTTCGAGTTGGTGTAGGTGTAATTCGGGTGCTTCTTGGCTATGGACTGGTTCTTGGGACGGAAGTTATGCAGCGAGACGATTCCGGCGACGGCCGGCGCCAGCGCGGCGGGAATCTGGGGGTCGCTCATATTGGCGAAGTGGGCTACGCCGTTGACGGAAAGATTGTGAATCTCGGTGTGGAACGCACCGCGCACCTGGCCGGCTGTGCCGCTGAAGTCGATCACCAGTCCGGTCGGGGCGACTCCGTTGACGGTAAAGCCGGCCTTCCCCAGCCATGCGGTTACGGCATCGACGTCTGCTGTGGTGACACCAAAGTTCGCGGCGAATTGTGCCGGGGTGAGCCACATGTGATAATTCGGCGAGTGCGGGTCGCTCAGCTCCGCGATGTATTGCGCCAGAGCCGCCTCCGAGTCAGGAGATCGCTTCAACTGGAGTTGCATGTGAGCCAACGCAAAGTCGTCTGCTACTATGCCGCGATCATTCGCCGCATTGGCCTCTGGGCGAACGTTGCCAGCCAATATTACTCGTTGTGCATCGTCTACTGGCCCGGTGATGAGAGGGCTACTGGTTTGGGCATGCGCAACCGCTGCAAGACCCAAAGCAAGGGGCAGCAGTGACAGCGCGCGGGCAGCGCGCAGAAAACTCTTAAAGGTCATGGACGGTGCCTCCCGGGGAACGTACTTGGTAGGAGGCGCCTGCAATTAAAGTACCGAACATCGATCTCAACGAATCAATCAATTACGATGTTTCAGCCAAGCGCTCGCGCAAACTCTTGCATATTCAAAAGATGGAAAGTGGAGATAAATTTCCACTTAAAACAGTAGAATTTGGCCGCATCGCGGATAACTTACTTAGAACTACAGGAAAACCAAGTCTCATTCACTCAATCGATTACGATGCCTCGGCCTCGTGGCCGCGCGGGGTCCTGCATATTCAAAAGATGGAAAGTGGAGATAAATTTCCATTCGAAGCAACAGGATTTGAGCACAGGGTAGATCAGATCCTCTATGAGTGACACGCGTCAGGAGGTAACGACGCCATGGCTCGCCGCTCGGACGCGACGAGACGATCTAGAGCTGTCCTTGCGCGGCTGGTTAGAATACGGTAACGGCTGAAACACGCGCGTGCTTGAACACTTCCCTGGAGAGAAACATGCGAATTCTAGCGTTTGTTGCGGGCATTGCTTGTCTGTTCATCGTCCTGCTCGATGCCTTTCAGACGATCATTTTGCCGCGGCGCGCCACCGGGCATCTCCGGCTCACGCGCATCTTCTACATCGCCACCTGGTGGCCCTGGTCGTTTGTCACCCGGCGGATGCGCAACCCGCGCAAACGGGAGACGGCGCTCAGTTTTTACGGGCCGCTCTCGCTGATCCTGCTCCTGGTGGTGTGGGCCGGCGTAATGGTTCTTGGTTTTGGGCTGCTCTACTTCGGACTCGGTAGCCCCTTTATCGACGCCGCGCACCAGACGGGCTTTCGTTCGGACCTCTACGTAAGCGGGACCACAATTTTCACGCTGGGTTTGGGAGACGTGACGCCGCAGAATTCCTGGGCGCGCGCGCTGGTGATTTTGGAGGCGGGCATCGGACTGGGATTTCTGGCAGTAGTGATGGGGTATTTCCCGGTTCTCTACAGCGCCTTTTCGCGCCGCGAGGTCAGCATCTCATTGCTGGACGCGCGTGCCGGATCTCCGCCGACCGCCGCGGAGCTGCTGCGCCGCCACTCCTACCCGGGCGCGGAGCGGGCTCTGTCGGTGCTGCTGATGGAGTGGGAGCGCTGGTCGGCGGAATTGCTGGAGAGCCATATCTCGTATCCGCAGCTCTGCTATTTTCGTTCGCAACACAGCAATCAGAGTTGGCTTGCGGCGCTCACCGCCATTCTGGATACATCGGCGCTGATGGTCGCGGGAATCCAGGGGTACGAGGCGCGTCAGGCACAACTCACCTTCGCCATGGCCCGACACGCCATAGTGGACCTGTCACAGATTCTTTCGCAGCGGCCGCTCACCGACGTACCCGACCGGCTTCCGGCGGAGCGCTATGAAAAACTTTATGAACTGCTCAGCACGAGCGGCGTCAAGGTCTGCCGCGACGGTCAATCCATCGAGAGGCTGCGCGAAATGCGCGCTCTGTACGAAGGCCACGCCGAAGCGTTGAGCCGCTGGCTTCACATGTCTCTGCCGCCGTGGCTGGCCGATCGTCCCTTCAAGGACAACTGGCTCACCGTGGCCAAGGTGCGAGCCAGGGCCGACGCAGCCAACCCACCGTTTTCCGATCAGGGAGCTGCCGCCGAAGACACACCGAGCACAATTTCTACAATCATGGATCGTCCCCACGACTTTTGAAAAGCATGGCACTTATGCGAAGGCCGATGCATTAACATTTCCGGTATGCAAATCAGAAAAGCCGTAATCACAGCAGCGGGGCGGGACCAGCGCAACCTGCCGATGCAAACGCTGTTTGACGAGCGCGGCACGGAGCGCTCGGTGCTGAACCTGGTCGTCAGAGAAGCGGTGCGGGCCGGCGTCGGCGAGATCTGTATCGTGGTTTGGCCGGGAGACGAGAAGCCTTACACCAGGCTTCTGGCAGATGTGGGCGCGCGGCTGACCTTCGTCGAGCAAACCGAGGCACGCGGCTACGCACACGCCGTCTTCTGCGCGCGGAGTTTTGTGAAGGATGAGCCGTTTTTACACTTTGTCGGCGACCACATCTATGTGGGTTCGGAGGCGAGCGGGAGCGCAAAGCGGCTGGTGGAAGCAGCCCGCATCGAAGGCTGCGCCATTTCCGCCGTGCAGGTGACGCGCGAAAACCTGCTTCCGTTCTACGGCACCGTTGGAGGCCAGCCGGTCCCGGGTAAACCGGGCTTCTATCGCGTCGACACCGTGCTGGAGAAGCCCACACCGACGGAAGCAGAACAGCGCTTGATGGTTCCCGGCTTGCGAAGCGGGCAATATCTTTGCTTTTACGGGATGCATGTGCTCACGCCGGCCATCTTCGAAATTCTCTCCATCATGCTGTCGGAATCGGCAACCGGCCGGGCCAGCCTTTCGTCCGCGCTTGCCGTGCTGGCGCAGCGGGAGCAATATCTGGCCATGATTCAACTCGGCCAGCGCTTTGATGTGGGAGTGAAATATGGCCTGTTTACCGCACAGCTTGCATTGGCCATGAACGGGCACGACCGGGACGAAGTGCTGACCCAGCTCATCAATATTCTGGCCACGCGCAATTTGCTCACCGGGAAAGAGGCATGAGAGTGAGCGAGCTTTGGACGATCATACAGGCAGTCGATCCTGACCTTCGCAATCGATCTCTCGACGCATTTTGCCGTGAGGCTACGACGCATCAACTGCTGGCTGAAGTTGCGGAGCTCGATAAGCTCCGGCGCGGCTGCGACAACCTCTACGAACGGGTTCGGGCGCTGCTTTTTCTCTACGCCATTCACCGTTTTCATCTGCCGTCGCGGATGGCAAACGAATCGGCGCGGACGCTGATTCCATTTGGCGGATTCGAGAAGCTGCTCAATCGCCGCTACGAAGAGGCCATCGGCGTTTTTATCACCGCCCAGGCCACAGATGGATCCAGCGACGGCCTTTCCAGCGCTCTGGCCGCGGCATATCGCGGGCTGGCCTTTCAAACCCTTGCCGACCAGGTGCGGCGGAGCGTGCGATCGGTGCGAGGCAACCAGTGGATGTTTCGCACCGGGCATCCCGCCGATTACGCGCTGCGCATGCGCCCCGAACTCCTGCGCCGCGATGCTGGAGAGCCCTTCCCGATCCTGCACGAATCCACGCCGGTGCGCATGGACCTGAGCCACAGCGGCTGGAGCGACATCTTCTTCCTGGGCATGGATCTTCCTGAGTTAGCGCGGGTGCTCAACATTTCCATCGATCTGGCCGTACTCGGGTCGAACGCGGAGTCGCCGAAGCCTCCCGTCGAGACGTTTCTGCGCGTCATCGATCGTCCCGTGATCCGCCTGGTGAGCGTCGATCTCGACGCGACTGCGGAGATCCGCGACCTCAACGAACTCTTCGACTTCGGCCGCGACTATCTGGGGCTGCTCAAGGCCGCCGTGATCGCGTCAGGAATTGTGCCGCCCGGCATGGAAGGTTCCAACCAGCCGCTTCCCGGCGTCCTGGCGCAATTGATGCAACGGGAGGGCCTCGGCCTTGAAATTGTTAGCCACGTGAACAACATCCCCAAGGGATCGCGTCTGGCAGTTTCCACCACGCTGCTTGCGTCGCTCATTTCGGTTTGCATGCGCGCCACGGGACAAGCGTCTTCTCTCATCGGCCCTTTGACGGAGCCGGAGCGAAGGCTGGTGGCGGCGCGCGCCATTTTGGGCGAGTGGTTGGGAGGATCGGGAGGGGGATGGCAGGATTCAGGCGGAGTGTGGCCGGGGATCAAGCTGATTGAAGGCGTGATGGCAGCTGAGGGCGATCCGGAATTCGGCATCAGCCGCGGGAGGTTGTTGCCGCATCACTGCATTCTCACCGCCGAAGAGGTGAGCGAGGCAACGCGCCAGCGGCTTCAGGACAGCCTCATCCTGGTGCACGGCGGGATGGCGCAGGATGTCGGACCCATCCTCGAAATGGTCACGGAAAGGTACCTACTTCGCTCCGATCCCGAATGGACGGCCCGGCAAACGGCCTGCAGGATTCTGGATGAGATCCTCGAGCATCTGCGCGCGGGCGATGTGCGTGCCATTGGCAATGCCACGCAACGCAACTTCGAGGGACCGATCCAGACCATGATTCCCTGGGCCAGCAATCTCTACACGGAGACACTGATTGGCGAGGTGAGCGCGATCTTCGGCAAGGCGTTCTGGGGATTCTGGATGCTGGGGGGAATGTCGGGCGGAGGCATGGGTTTCATCTTCGATCCCCAGTGCAAGGCAGAAGCACAGATCCGCCTTGGCGCCTTGATGCGCGACTTGAGCAGGAAGCTTTCCGGCGGCGTGGCCTTCGCCATGGAGCCCGTGGTGTACGACTTCTCCATCAACGAGCACGGCACATTTGCGCAGCTCATGTCGGGCGCTGCCGCAAACTTGCCCGATGGCTACTACAACATTGTGCTACCGGCCATGCTGCGCAAGGACCAACTCACGCTCTCAGCGTGTGAGCGATCGGACCTCGAGCGATTCAGTTTTCTCTGCCGTGACGTTCCAGGCGCGCTCGGCCGAACCCGGAGCCTTCTCGAGCGGCTTCTGCCGCACGGCAATCAAGGCGAGGAACACAGCGACTCGCTGGATTCGTTGCTGGCGCGAAATGGCTTCGATGCGATTCAGCATGAACGCATCCAGGCGGAACTGCGCGCCGGCCACATCGGACTGGCACAAAACCGGATTCAGGCGTCGGTTCAGATCGAAGACGTAGAAGCAGACAAACTCTTTGACGCCAGGCGGGAAGCAGACGCACGGCTCCACTCTATCGGTGAAGAGGCCATGGCATCGGGAGCCGTGGCAGTCGTCACCCTGAGCGGAGGCGCCGGCAGCCGCTGGACGCGCGGTGCGGGCGTGGTGAAGGCGCTCAGCCCTTTCTGCCGCCTCGCGGGCGTGCATCGCACATTTCTCGAGGTGCACCTAGCGAAGAGCCGGCATACCAGCCGTGTCTTCGGACGTCCTGTGCCGCATGTGATCACGACGAGCTATCTGACCCACGAGCCTATCGACCAGCTATTGCGTCGCGAAGGCGCTTACGGGTACGAGGGGCCGCTGCATCTTTCGCAGGGACAAAGTGTGGGATTGCGCCTGGTGCCGACGGTGCGGGACCTGCGGTTTGCCTGGGAAGACACGCCGCAACAGTTGCTCGATACCCAGGCGCAGAAGGTGCGAGACAGTGTGCACGCAGCCTTAATCGCCTGGGCACAGCAGTCGGGCGAAGCCAGCAACTACACCGATAATCTGCCCCTGCAATGTCTGCATCCGGTGGGCCACTGGTACGAAGTGCCGAACCTGTTTCGCAGCGGCGTTCTCAAGACGTTGCTGGAAGCACAGCCCCAGCTTCGCCACCTGATGCTTCACAATGTCGACACCGTGGGAGCCGATCTCGACCCCGGCATTCTGGGTTGGCACATCGAGCGCAAGGCAACCATGACCGTGGAGGCTGTGACCCGCCGCATCGAAGATCGCGGCGGAGGTCTGGCACGCATCGAGGGGCGCATGCGCCTGGTGGAAGGCCTGGCCTTGCCGTCAGAAGAGACGGAATTCGAGCTTTCCTTTTACAACTCGAACACATTCTGGATCGATATTGATGCGCTTCTTGGGGTGTTCGGCCTGCGCAGAGCGGATTTGGCCGATCAAGCCCGGTTGGCAGAGGCCGTCCGCGCCATGGCCGCTCGCATGCCCACCTACGTCACACTTAAAGACGTGAAGAAACGATGGGGCAAGGGGCAGGAGGACATTTATCCGGTGGCGCAGTTTGAGAAACTGTGGGGCGACATGACTGCCCTGCCCCAGGTGGCGTGCGAGTACGTGATTGTACCGCGCATGCGCGGCCAGCAGTTGAAGGAGCCTGCGCAACTCGACGCCTGGCTGCGCGATGGCTCAGCCGATTACTTGACGCGGCGCTGCGAATTTGCGCATTAAACTGCGGATGGATCGGGGCCCTCATGTGCAGTGGGCGCCGATTTCAATGGCTGCTTTCCGCGCGCGCCAGCGTCACCTGATTGATGTGAATGTGGTGGCTGCTTTGCTCGTCGCTGTAGCTGAAGTAGCGCTTCAAGCGCAGGAACGGAAGCTCGATCACGCGGTAACTGACGAAGCCTGCGCGGTGAATCCAGGTCGAGGGCAAGAGCGAAAGTGCAATGACACAGAAGAAAACGACGGCCGCCGAAAAATACCCGAACAGCATCATGGGCTGGCTGTTCCAGTAGCTGGTGTGGGCACGCAGCGCGCACAGTGCGATCGAAAACAATCCTGCGGCGATCCCAGGCGCAAGTACAGCGGTTTGATGAATGCGGCCCCCTTGCCGCCGCGCACCAGCATCGCCAGCAATCCGCCCAAAAGCAGGCTGTCGAGCCGGATCGGGAGCTGGTAATAGGTGATGATGGGGAAATCGCGTGCAACCGCGGGCGCGGCAAAGACGAAGCGCAACAGGATGGCAAAGGCGCTTCCCGCGACGCAGCCCCAGAAGATCCTGCGCCGCGACCGCAGAAGAAACACCACTGGCGGCCAGAAAAAGTAGAACTGTTCCTCCAGTGCCAGCGACCAAAGATGGCCGACATCGACATGGACCCCAACGCCGGTCGCAACCGGGAGATTGTCCACGATGTTGCTGCCATACAAAAAGAATGGAACACCCCACCATGTCGGACGCTCGCCGATAAACCAGCTCACGCACAAGACCAGCGCCACCATCACGAAGTAGACCGGGAGCAGGCGCAGGCCACGCCGAATATAAAAGTTCTTGAAAAAATTCGGTTGCGACACCGTGTCGTAGAGAATGCCCGTAATCAGAAAACCGGAAAGAGTAAAGAAAAGATCGACGCCCAGCCAGCCCAATCCCGACAGGAGCCCAATGGGATCGTGCGTGCTTCGTGGTTAGTAGTGAAAGAAAAAGACCATCAAAATTGCCAGGCCTCGAATTCCGTCGAGGCTTGCCAGATGATGGCGATGGTCCAATATCTTGGTCGGCGACTTGATCATTGTCGAACAGAATCGGGATCTATGAAGTACTTGAACGAGTTCTTGGGGGGAACCGTCCGAGGTCGTTATCAGGCTTGATCTACCCTCAATATAACAGCGCCGAACTGCGCGAAGACTCCCGGGATGAATCGAGCCGCAAAAAAGATGAGGCCAACCGTAGGATGACGGCCGGCCTCAATTTTTCTGCGGAAGACAAACTATAAATTGATCCCTGCGAACCCTTCCTCTAACTGGGAAGGGTTCGCAGAATCAACGGGTGGTTGTTCAGACACGCGGATTACTGCGCCGCCGCGGTCTTTTTCTTCATCGGGTGTTTCTCCGCCAGCGGCTTGCGTTCCTGAGGTTTCACCGCAGTCTCGTCCACCGGCGTAGTTCCCGTCACGTCGTTCGAGAACGTGGCGCCCGAGGGCACCAGATAGTTCTCAACCGTCTGGCCGTCTGTGGTTCCCGTGGCTACGCTGATGCGCGAAGCGTCGATGCCCTGCTCCGTCACCAGGTAGTCCTTGGCGTTCACGGCACGTTGCGCAGCGAACATATCCACCTTGGCGTGCTTGTTTCTGAGCGCTCTCTTCTGCTCCTTGGCCGTGATGGCTGCCTCGTCCGTGGTCTGCTCGCCGACGACAACCGCCTTGGCGTCAGACTGCTGCTTCAGGTCCAGAGCCACCTGGTCCAGGCAGGCCTTGGCCTCGTTGTCGACGCGCATGGGCCGCCTCTTGTCGGTCGAGAAGCTCATGACGCAGAGCGCCTGCGTCTTCGGCGGAGGCGGCACATAAGGCGCAGTGATCGTCAAGCTGGTGTTGGAACTGGCCGAGTGCCCCTTGTTGTCCTGCACGTTGCAAGTAATGCCTACGGCTCCGGTTGGCGCGCCCGCCGACGAGTATTCCGCCGTGGTTCCGCTTCCCGTCACTGTGCCGGCTGTGGCCGTGTAGCTGTAAGTCAGCGGCAGATTCTGCGGGCTCACGCCGACTGAGGTCACAGTTGCCGTGCCTCCCGGCGCAATCGTGGTGGGGCTGACCGAGCAACTGATGGTCGGTGGCTCGAACGGCTTCACTGTAATGCCCGCAGTGCAGGTCGCCGTATCCCAGGGCTTCATGCCTTCCTTGCCCGGCTTGCCTTGCTTCACGGTGCCAGTCACGGTGTACTCGCCCGGCGCCAGATTGCTGGTGTCTATCTTGACCGTCGAGTCGCTGCCGGTCGCTCCCGCGCCCGACCAGCTGTAGATCACGTGATACTTCGGATTCAGACCGCCCGCCGCGGCCGAAATCGTAACCGGGTCGCCCGGGAAGACCGATTCAGGACTCGCGGAGCAGGCCATCGTGACCGGCGGAGGTGGAGCGATCGAGCCTGCATGAATCACAATGCCTGCGCTGAGACGCGCCGCGTTGATGTTGGCGCGGCCGCCGTAAGGCACCAGGCCCCAATCGGCGTGCATGTATTCGTAATCGGCCTGAAACAGCCGGATCCCCAGATGATGATTGAACCACGGCGTCTCGTAATCCATGCCGCCGCCAACAGTCAAACCAGGACCCCACTTGTAGGGCTCAAAATACGGTCCACCGATCCGGTCCGCATTCACCAGCGCATGGGCAAAAGCGGTAAAATTTTCTGCAGGATAGCGAAAGATAGCGCCCCCACCGAGCGTTATGAATCCATCATCGTCACCACGGGTGCCAACATTGCTTTGACAGCACTGCACGCCCCAATCATGCTCGCCAAACTCGACCTGGACGCCGGCGTAACGGTTGAAGTAATACGCGCCGCTGAAGAGACCGCCCGCGTTGACTGCGTCGTAGGAGGCCGAGACCGGCGTCTGCTGCGCGTTCGGTTGAACCGTATTCACTGTGCCTTTGGGCGACAGATAGCTGTAGCCCATGAAAATATCCCATCTCGATGGCTGACCAGTGCTGCTATCTTTTCCTGTTCCCGAGGGCGTCGTTTGAGCCGCCATGGCTACCGGTAAAGCAGCCACAGTCACCAAAGCTAAAACCCGGCCCACAGATTTCAAAACACGAATTTGCATGCGTTTATCCTCCGCAGATTGGCTAATGCAACACGATAAAAGTCGATTTGTGAGCACCCTTCCGGGGCCCGAGCGCAGCCGGACTGGCATCAGATTCAATGCGCCGCGGCATCTTTACAGCACAAATAAACGTAACACAGGAGCAGAGCATGGAGCATGTTTTTCTCAAGTAAGTTGCCTGATTAGAAAGCAGTCCACCGACTCGTTACTACCCATGATTACTTTGGTAATCCGTGGGCGACCCTTCTTCACCCGGGTCTGCTGGTGAACTCGCGGCCCCTGATTTTTGAGATGCGGTTACGCTGTTATTGGTCACGCGGCTGGGGCGAATTTCTTGCCGTAGCGAATGAACAGACGCGCACGTGTGTGCGCTTTCGATGGAGAGGCAGAGCACGTCTCGGGCGGGCAGATTTGCCGTTCTGGCGGAAAAATATACCTTTCCCGAATCATTCGTTGTTGGGCCAGATTTTGCCTCTTCGCTGAGGCTTGCCAAGGTGCTACTTCTGTAACCCGTGAGGTTTAGTACTTGCTTCATTTATCGACCTTTATGATTTAGACTAGGCCGCAGTGAAAGTAGCAATCGGCTGCCTCCTAAAGAGATCGGCCGCGGCTCGAGTGCAGGATCAAAAACCGTCTCGAAAATACGGGTGTCTCGCTTTTTCAGCAATGCCTCAGTTTATGCAGTGCGTCCAATGGAATTGAAAGGTAGATCCCGCGCAGAAATCCCTGCTTTTGTCTTGTTTTCTTGTTTTTCCGCTCTTGCTCTTGCGGCGATCTTCCAGCCGGGTGAAGGTATGCGCCTGTGAAAGCGATCATGCGCGTGCGAAGGAGATACAGAATGCGTTTCAAGCTGGCGGCATTCCCCGTTCTGGCAGTGGGCATATTCTCTGTCGCGGTTTCCGCATTTTCCCAGACCGCGCCGGATTATGAACGGAAGAGCGGATGGCCGTTTACGGTTGGCGTCGGGCCCGTCAGTTACGACCCCGATATTGGCCATGGCCGCATGTACGGATTTGCCGGCTGGTTCGACATTTATCCCGGCAAGCTACCCTCCATCTTGCACGGGCATCTGGGCGCGGAGGGAGAACTGAGAGACATCAGCCTCGGTGCATCTTCCTCGCAGCCGAACGTGCGCTACGATACGGCGGCCATGGGACTGATCTACATTTGGCACCGCTTGCACAATGTCCGTCCCTACGCCAAGTGCATGATCGGCGACGGGAGCGTCGACTTTCCTCGCTTAAGCTCCACCTACGCGCACGATACGCGAACCTTCACGGCTCCGGGCGGCGGACTCGAGTTTCGGGTGAAACAGGACATCTGGGTGCGCGCCGACTACGAATACCAGAGATGGCAGAGTTTGGCGGTATACGGAAACCTCAAGCCCCAGGGGTTCACACTCGGTGTCATTTATGATTTCACGCGCCCGTTTCTGCTCAAGAACAGACAGTGATGGCGTGTGGGACGCAGGCGGGAATCGGGATCGCCCCCAAGGTGCGCGAACCAATGCGGCACGCGGCGGCTTCGCTCTCAGGGCCCGCGCGCGAGATGTTAGTCTAGCGAATGTATGGATCGGTTGAAGCTTTTGAACCTTACTTTCGTATGCGCGGCAACGACAATTCTTGGCTCTCTTTGTGCCGCGCAAACGAACCAGGTTCCACCCGATACACCCTATCCGGTAAAGCCCGTTCCTTCAGAATCCTCGGCCATGCCGTACGCTGCGAAGCCCGTACCGCAGGCGAAGACTGTCACGCCGTTCTCGAGCAACACCTCGTCTGGGATTGTGCATTTCGTGGTGTACCGTCCTCGAGAGGAAATGAGCCAAAGCGATCGCGATCTGGCCGCGAAAACGCTACCTGCCATCCGGGATGCTGCCGTGTTTGCCGGGATCGAATTCGACAAGGAGAAGTGGAGCTACCGGCAGCTGGAGTGCCAGGCCCTACCGGGCCACTTGTTCCTGCTCTTCGCGGGAAATAGCGGCGTCAGCGATGCGAGTCTTTTTTCCGCAGCGATTCAACGCGCCGGCAAGGGGCGGGTCCGCGTCATTCCCGTGGAACGGCGCGGCTTTTCTCTTTTCTCGCCGGCTCCCGTCAACCTGCTCGCCATGGCGGCGTTCAATCGCATTCGCGCGGACGAACCGGCAGGCCCGCCTCCCGATTGGCTTTCTACCGGCCTGTGCTACGCCGCGCTGACCGAGCCCCGTCTTGAGGTTTCCGCCTCGCCAAGTCCATCACCCGAGGCCAATCTCGCTTTGTCGTTCCCGCCCACGTTAGAAATCGGGGTAGACGGCGAGTCGACGGTCCGCTTCGTCAACGTTGCGGAACCACGCCAGCCAATGCAATGGGCATTGACCTTCGATGCCAAGGGCCAGTTGGTCAAGGTCGAACACCTCCCCACGCCGGTCTACGCAACCACCATCGTGCCTAAAAGCTGACCTTGCGCTGGGGATACCAGGTGAGCTGAATGTTGGTGGTGGTCACGGTCTGTTCGCCCGTCACATAAATCGGCACCTTGTAGTGCTCCACGGCAAATTTGCCGTTGATCTCGAAGTCCTTGCCGATGCGCTTCACGGCCTGAAAACCGATGTCGCTTAGCGTCGTGCCGCCGGGAATGAAATCCGTGGTGGCCTTCTGATGGCGGCCGTTCACCTGCAGCCACTCGTTGCCGCTAAGGTGATACGTGATCCAGGCCTGGCCGCCCTTGTCCTCGCGGCCAATCCAGTCACCGAAGATCTGCCCCTGGTTGGTGTAGCCCTGCTTCTCTATGCTCTCGTAATAGATAAAATCGCCATGTTGCGGGGATATTGGGCCCGGGTAATGCCCAACGTTGACGCGCGGCGCCGTGGTTGCTGCCTCGCCCCGAATGTCCAGCTTCGGTAGGCCCGGTACATGCGACAGATACAGCCCGGGACGCATTGCGGCACGCCGCGGCGCGTCCATGGGCGACACATCGTCGTGCACAAAGGAGTCGCTGTAGAGCGTGAGCCAGTGGCTCACGAAAGGCAGCCGCCAGGAAAAGTCGAAGGCTGCAAAACGCGCGCCGGGGTCGGTCGCATTTCCTTTATTGGTGTTGTTGCCCGCGGTGAAGCTGAAAAAGCTGCGCAGAAACGAGTGCAGGCTGACACCTTCGTGGCCCTCGCCGCCGAACAGGGCGGTGCGTTCAAAACCGAATTCCAGATCCTTATACGGCGGAAACGGCTTAAAGCTAACCTTCTCCACGTGCACCCAGGGGTCGCCGGGATTGATGACATTGAACGCCCCGGCCGAAGGGTTGAGTTCGTATGCCGGATTCGGCATTTCCGTGTGGCCACGCAGTGCGCCTATCAGAAACTCATAGCGGAATGGTCCGGTGAGCAGCGAGAGCCCAGGAACATGCAGAGGCTCGATGCGGTTGATCTCGAACGCGTAAAAGTTTTGCGCGTTATTGGAGAACGCCATGCTGCCGCCCTGGGCCGGTCCCAACCACTGGTCCTGTTTTCCAAAGGAAATCACGTGATTCAGGAATTGATAGGAGAGATATGCCTCCAGAAACCTTCCCTGGGTCGCGGTGGCAATGGGCCCTTGAGGAATCGTGGTTTGGTTGAATACTGCTGTGGTGTTGCCGTAAGGCGCCGTACTCGAGGGGATGAAATAGCTGGTACCGTCGACATTGGTCAGGGTCTGCGCGAGCGCCGCGGAGTAGCCCATAGCCGAAGGCGCACCCTGGAACTCCGCACGCAGATAGAGGGCGAATCGTCCCGCGGTGGCGTAGCCGCTGACGCCGGAATAATTGTTGAAGCCATTCTCATAGGGGCGGCCGTAGTCGTTCACGATGGTTTGCCCGAGATGGTAGCTGTCATCGAGCGGCGTGCCGCTGATGCCGCGTATCACGCTGTACACCGACTCGATGCGCGTGCCGCCCTGGTGCGGCCCGCAGGGGCCTTCCATGT
>Ga0181518_10002815_pt1 | contig 16491 bp, 15 predicted proteins | sample PEATcosm2014_Bin_28_FD_119751 | JGI IMG/M metagenome (GOLD analysis project Ga0181518, IMG submission 119751) | Peatland microbial communities from MTU Mesocosm Facility, Houghton, MI, USA - PEATcosm2014_Bin01_60_metaG | ecosystem: Environmental > Terrestrial > Soil > Wetlands > Peat | place... | reverse complement strand
GCGCTCGGCGGCATCGCCGAGTACGCGATCGCCGATGCCATCTCGGTGTTCGGCGCTCCTCCAGGCTTCGACGACGTCGAGGCCACGGCATTCCTGCTCAGCTTCCAGACCTCCCACCTGGCTCTTTTCAAACGGGGACGGCTCCAGGCGGGTGAGACCCTTGTGGTGCACTCCGCCGCGAGCGGACTGGGCACCGCCGGTATCCAGTTGGGGAAGGCGGCGGGTGCCCGGGTCATCGCGGTGGCCGGTGGTCCCGAGAAGGGGGCGCTGTGCTCCTCACTCGGGGCCGATCTGGTGATCGACCACACCGACGAGGACTTCGTGGAGGCGGTACTGGTCGCCACCGATGACGCCGGTGCGGACGTGGTCTACGACCTGACCGCGGGCGATTTCGTGGAGCGCTCGTGGCGCTGCACGGCACACGGTGGTCGCTACCTGGCGGTGGGGTTCGCGGATGATGATGCCAACGGCATGACCGGAAGGCCTCTGCGGATGGCCTGCATCGGGAACATCGACATCGTGGCCGTCATGGTGGCCTGGGCGGACTCGGTCGACCCGGGCATGCGACGATTCGGCTTCAACCCGTTCGGAAGGGACGTGGCCGACGAGATCCATGCCGACCTGCTGCGCCTGGCCGCAGAGGGCGTCATCCGCCCCTACGTCGGTCGACGGGTCAGCATGGAGGAGGCGGGCCGTGCGCTTGACGAGCACGAAGCACGGCGATCGCTGGGCCGGACGGTTGTCGAAGTCCACCGAGGATGAGCGCCCCCGAGTACACCTGGCGTGATTCGGAGTTGCACAGCCGACCGCTCCTCGTGCTCAACTGGGCGGGAGCTGGGCTCGCCCGCTTCGGACGTGAACGGCCGTCGCTCACCCCGTCGGCGATCACGACGGCCGCGGCCAAGGCGGCCGGATCGGACGACTTCGGGAGCGACTCCTATCGGGAGCCGCTCGGGATGTACCTCCGTGCCTGCGAGGCCGAGGCCGAACTGACCACGTTCGGACGCCTCCTGATCTCCAAGATGCTGACGGCCTCCCTGGCGAACCGCATTGAGCTGCACCGCTGGTCGCTGGAGCACCCCGAAGTGCACGACGAGCGGATAGAGAGCCCCTGGGTCATCGTGGGCTTGCCACGCACTGGGACCAGTGTGCTCTCCCTGCTGCTGGGCCTCGATCCCATGGCCCGGCCGCTCCTCCAGTGGGAGGCGGCCCACCCCATCCCACCCGCCACCCTCGAGGAAGCGGCGGAAGATCCCCGGATTGCGCGGACCGCCAAGGACCTCGACGGGCTGATGAAGCTCAACCCGCCCCTCAAGGCCATGCACCCCTTCGGTGCCACCCTGGCCGAGGAATGCGTCTCGCTCTTCATGTACGACGTGCGCACCCTGGCCCTCGAGACGCAGGCCCACGTGCCGTCCTACGCCCGCTGGCTGGAGCAGGCGGACATGTCGCCCGCGTACGCCCAGCACCGACTCGCCCTCCAGACCCTGCAGTCGCGCCAGCCCACCGAGCGCTGGATCCTCAAGACGCCCAATCACCTGTGGCACCTCGAGGCCCTGCTGGCCAGCTATCCCGATGCCAGGATCATCTGGACCCACAGGGACCCGGGGCCGGTGGTCACGTCGCTGGCCAGCCTGGCCAACGCCAGCCAGCGCCTCTTGACGAGCCGGAGCGACCCTCGCCCCACGGCCGAAGAGTGGAAGCGCAAGTGTGCCTTCGCCCTCAATTCGGCGATGGCCTTCGACGAGAAGTCAGAGCCCGGCTGGTGCCAGCACCTGCACTACGACGCCCTGATGGCCGATCCCCTTGAGGCGGTCCGCCAGCTGTACCGCAGCTTCGGTGAGGAGGTGAGCCCCCTCCATGCCCGGCGTATGAATGCGCTCCTCGAGCATCGGCCGCAGGATGCCTTCGGCAGGCATCGCTACGACCCCGCCGACTTCGGTTGGACGTATGCCGAGCTGGCCACAGAGTTCAGGGAGTACACCGAGCGCTACCACATTCGCAGAGCGATTTCCCCCTAGGGGCTGTAGAGCTTTCCGACCGGCGGATTGGTAGTGTGCCCGTCGAACGAGAACCTGTTCTACGGTTCCAAGGGTGTCCGGGGCAGAACCCGTGGAGGGTTTGCTCCCAGACAGGGGGTCTGGCAATGAAGAGGATCGCTGGGATGCGGACCGTGGGGGTGGCGCTGTTGCTCGCCACGCTCGCGTCGGCTGGGCTGCTGGTCGCGCCGGGTGGGGCGGGCGCATCGTCGTCCAGCTCCTCGTCGACGTTCGGCACGCTCCCCTCGCCGTGCGGCAAGGGGCACGCCACCGGGGCCACTGACCAGGGTGTCACTAACTCGACCATCAACATCGCCTACGGCGACGACCGGGGCTTCTCCGGTCTCCCCGGCCTCGACCAGGAGATGGGTGACGCGGTGAAGGACATGGTCGCCTGGTGCAACGCCCAGGGGGGCATCAACGGGCGCAAGATCGTCGGTGACTACTACGACGCCGCCGTCACCAACGTCGGCAGCGTGATGACCCAGGCCTGCAAGCAGGACTTCATGCTGGTCGGCGAGGGCTTCGCGCTCGACGGTGTGGCGGAGCAGACGCGGCTCGGCTGCAACCTGGCGGCCGTGCCGGGCTTCACGGTGGCCCCCGCGGTCGCCAACGCGTACGAGATGTACCAGGCCTCGCCGAACCCAGCCAACGCCAGCCCGGTGTCGAGCGCCTACCAGGCCGAGAAGCTCTTCGGGTCGAAGACCACGCATGCCGGCGTCTACGGTTCCACTCTCTCCACCCAGCAGTCGTCCACCGCCAAGGCCGTGCAGGCCTATACGGAAGCCGGTTGGAAGTTCATCCCGAACTGCAGCGCTGAAATCGACTACAACGGCGAGGCCAACTACACGCCGTTCGTGCAGAAGCTGCAGAGCTGCGGGGCCCAGGTCATCTTCAACGACGCCACCCCGGGGCCGACCCTCTACGGCGCCTTCGAGTCGGAGAGCCAGATCGGATACGACCCGATCTGGGTCATGGACTCCGGCGCTTACACGGCAGGCTTCGCGCAGTGGAACACCGACGGCCTGGCCAACAACGTGTACGTCCGTATCTCCTACGAGCCACTCGAGGCGGCCAAGGTGGTCCCGGCCGTCGCCCAGTACCTCTCGATCGTCAAGAAGTACGGCGGCCTCACCTCGCAGCTAGGGGAGCAGGCCACGTCCTCGTTCCTCCTGTGGGCAACGCAGGCCAAGGCGTGCGGATCGACGCTCACCCGCCAGTGCATGATCAACCACCTTGCCAAGGTGACGAACTGGACTGGCGGAGGGCTCAACGCTTCGGGGAACCCAGCTAAGAACATCCCGCCCAACTGCGGCCTCTTGATGAAGCTCGACGACACCAAGTGGGTGCAGGCGTACCCGAAGAAGCTCGGGACGTTCGACTGCTCGCCGAAGTACGTCGTCCCCGACTCGGGGTCTGTCGTCGGCACGACGCTCAACGCCCAGGGTTACGCGACCCAGTACGCGACCTCCTCGGTCATCAAACCCCAGGGGTGAGCGCCCAGCGCATCAGCTCTTTGACCTGAGCGACGGGAACGCCGGCCATGCACCTGTTCCTCACGTACACCATCCTCGGATTGGTGACCGGCGCGGTCTACGGGATTGCCGCGTCGGGACTCGTCCTCACGTACACGACCTCAGGGATCTTCAACTTCGCCCAGGGCGCCATGGCCATGCTGGCTGCCTTCACCTACTGGCAGCTCCGCTACGGCTGGAACTGGCCGGCCCCACTCGCGCTGTTCGCGGTCATCGTGGTGCTGGCACCGCTGCTCGGCACGGTGCTCTACGTCGGCATCATGCGGGGGCTGCGCGAGACGGCCGACGTCACCAAGATCGTGGTCACCATCGGCATCATGCTCGGGCTGATCGCGCTGGCCCAGTGGATCTGGAATCCCGGCGTGCCCCGGACCGACGACCTCTTCTTCGGCAACGCGGCGAAATTCAAGGTGCTCGGCGTCTACGTCACCGACCACGAGGCCATCGCCCTCGGCTGCGCCGTGCTGATCGCAGTGGGCATCCGCCTGCTCTTCACCAGCACCCGCACCGGTGTGGCCATGCGGGCCGTGGTCGACAACCCGGCGCTGCTCCAGCTCAACGGGGGACGGCCGGGACGCCTGGCCGCCTTCTCGTGGGCGCTCGGGGGGGCGCTGGCCGCCGTGGCCGGCATCCTCATCACCCCGATCAGCGGCGGCACCCTCGACGTCCACGTGCTGACCCTGCTCGTGCTCGACTCCATCGCCGCCGCCATGTTCGGCCGGCTGCGCAGCATCTGGCGCACCTTCGGCGGTGCCCTCGTCCTGGGCTTGGCAGGGACGTACGTGCTGGGCTACTTCCCCTCGAGCTGGTCCTGGGCCTCGGACTTCCGCATCGCGCTGCCCATGATCGTGCTCTTCGTCGTCCTGCTGGTGCTGCCCCAGGACCGCCTGCGCGGTGCCACCCTGCTGCGCACCAGGGAGCGCTTCCATGTCCCCACCATGCGGTCGGCCGTCACGTGGGGCGTGATCCTCCTGCTCGTCGTCCTGGCCCTGGAGCAGATCATGGGGACCAACGACATGGGGGCCCTCACCATCGGCATCACCTACGGCATCATCGCCCTGTCTCTCACCCTGCTCACCGGCTACGCCGGTGAGATCAACCTCGCTCCGGTCTCCTTCGGGGCCATCGCGACGATCATCGTGTTCCACCTGGGACTCTCCGGCACGGGCCTCGCGCAGCGGATCACACCGTGGGGATTGCTGATCGGGGTGGCGGTGACGGCCCTCGTGGGCGGGCTCATCGCACTGCCCGCGCTGCGCCTGCGCGGCCTCTACCTGGCGCTGGCCACCCTTGCCTTCGGCGTCTTCGTCTCCGACATGATCCTCGCTGACATCGCCCCGCACGTCCTGCCCATCTTCCACCTGCACTTCTCGATCTTCGACGACGGCACCCTCCAGATCCCGCCGTTGAAGCTCGGCCCGATCGACCTCAGCTCGACCAAGACGTTCCTCACCACCTCGGTGTGTGTGTTCATCCTGATCGGGATCGGCCTCATCGCCCTTCGTCGCAGCAACTACGGACGCCGCCTGACGGCCATGAAGGACAGTCCGGCCGCCGCCGCCACCCTGGGCCAGAACCTGGTCAAGCTCAAGCTGTCGGTCTTCATGCTGTCGGCGGCCATTGCCGGCCTCGGTGGCGTGCTGTTGTCGGCCGCCTCGGCCAGCGTCACCTCCAACACCTACATCATCTTCATCAGTCTCGCTCTCGTGATGTTGACCGTGGTGGGGGGCATCGGCAGCGTCGCCGGCGCCCTGATGGGCGGGATCCTGGCCGGCACCGCCTTCACCGCCCTCACCAGTACGTTCACGAACCTGAGCACGGACTACGGAGGCGGGGGCTTCTGGAACGTCCTGGCCAACCTGTCCCTCGTGGCCCCGGCCCTGGTCGGCGTCAGCCTGGGCCGCAACCCCAGCGGGGCCGTGCCGCAGATCGTGGCCAGCTACCGCCCGCTGTGGAGGGTCAAGGGGGTACTGGCCCTCGGGGTGTTGGCCGAAGCCGTCGTCTATCTCCTCGTCCTGACCAAGGTGATGGGCAACTGGTGGTTCGTGCTGGCGACGGGGCTCATCGCGCTCGCCGTGCCGGCTGTGGCGAGGGCGGTGCGGCCCGAGGCCTTCCGGACCGATGCCATCACGGTCCCCGTGGCACTTGGGCTGCCGGCAGTGGTGCCGGTGGCCGTGGGCAGCGCGACGGCAGTGGAGGGCGTAGCCGATGCCCGTTCTTGAGGTCTCGGACGTGTGCATGGCCTTCGGCGGGGCGCAGGTGCTGAACGACGTCTCGCTGTCGGTGGCCGCCGGGGGGGTGACCGGCCTCATCGGTCCCAACGGAGCCGGCAAGACCACGCTGTTCAACATCGTCAGCGGGCTGTTGGAGCCGAGATCCGGCCGCGTGAGGATCGACGGACACGACGTCACCAAGGCCGGGCCGGCCTCCCGGGCCCGCCGGGGCCTAGCTCGCACCTACCAGCGGCTTGAGCTCTTCTCCTCGCTCAGCGTGCGGGACAACATCCAGGTGGCCGGCGAAATCCGCAACACGTGGGGGCGGCGGGGCCGGATCGACGTCGGCCGCGAGACCGACAGGATCATCGAGCTGGTGGGTCTGGCCGACGTGGCGGAGCGCGAGGTGAGCGAGCTGCCGACGGGGCGGGCGCGGATCGTGGAGGTGGGCCGCGCCCTCATGACCCAGCCCAAGGTGCTCCTGCTCGACGAGCCTGCCTCGGGGCAGACCGAGCAAGAGACAGAGGCGTTCGGTCTGCTCCTGGGCCAGCTGGTCGACGAGCGGGATCTGGCCATCTGCCTGGTCGAGCATGATGTCGGCCTCGTCATGGGCACCTGCGAGCTGATCCACGTCCTCGACTACGGCGAGATCATCGCCAGCGGAACCCCCGAAGAGGTCCGGAATGATCCGGCTGTCGTCAACGCCTACCTGGGGACCCCGTGAGCGAGCCTGCGCCCCGCTCCGGTGATACCCCGCCGATCCTCGAGCTGCGCGACGTCCGGGCGGGCTACGGGACGATCGAGGTCGTCCACGGAGTGAGCCTCGAAGTGCCGGCCGGATCCGTGGTCGCCCTTCTCGGACCCAACGGTGGCGGCAAGACCACGCTGCTCAACGTCTGCGCGGGCACGCTCGCCTCGAGCGGCGGTGAGGTGTGGTTCGACGGCAACCAGGTCACCCGCCTCTCGGCGGACGGCCGAGCGCGCCGGGGCATCTGCACCGTGCCCGAGGGCCGGGGCGTCTTCCCCAATCTGAGCGTGCGGGAGAACCTCCTCATGGCCACCCAGGTCGGGGTGCCGATGGACCGGATAGAGGAAGTGGCCTTCGCCCAGTTCCCTCAGCTCAGTGCCCGGCGCAAGCAGTTGGCCGGCACGCTGTCGGGAGGCGAGCAGCAGATGCTCGCCTTGGCGCGGGCCTTCGCCACCGACCCGAAGCTCCTGCTGCTCGATGAGCTCTCCATGGGCCTGGCTCCCATCGTCGTCACCCAGCTCTATGAGAAGGTCCGTGAGCTGGCGGCGGGAGGTCTGTCGATACTGCTCGTGGAGCAGTTCGCCCGCACCGCGCTCCCCATCGCCGATTTCGCGGCCGTCGTGCTGCAGGGCGTGATCGTCCACCGGGGCTCGCCAGCGGAGATGGAAGAGGCCGTGTCGGCCAGCTATCTGGGCGCGTGACAACAGAGGCCGCCTCCGCGTCGCCGGGTTGAGCGGGAGAACTCCGGGCGCAGTCGGTGCTCCATGGCCCGCTCCCCAGCAACTCACGTGTCCGGTTGGCGCCGGTCGTGGCGGCAGCCGGTTAGCTCACCTCCGGGGCCGATGCCCCTCAGAGCCGGGCGAACGTGGCAGCCTCGTCGTCGAAAGCCGCCGCAGCTTCCTTGTTCACGGAGGGCTTGGTGCGCGACACCGCATCGAGGCAGTCGGCGGAGGTGACGGTGGCATCGCCGCCGCCGAGGGCCCGCTCGAAGGCGAGCTGAGCGGCCCGCTGCTCCGTCAACGCGAAGTCAGCCGGGGTGAAGCCCTCGGTACGCTCCGCCATGTCGTCGGGGTCACACGACCCCAGGAACTCCCCCGCCAACTCCTTTCGGCCCTCGCGATCCGGTGCACCCACCGGGATGATGAGATCGAACCGTCCGGGACGGAGCAGGGCCGGGTCGATGGCCGCGATGGAGTTCGTCGCCATGACCATGAGACGGCCGGGACGTGACTTGAAGATCGGGATGGCCTTCAGCAATTCGTTGACGATGGGCTGGCTCTCGGGGCGCGCATCGCGGGCCGAGGCGATTTCGTCCGCCTCGTCAATAAAACAGACAAGCCGGTCGACGTGGCCCAGGTCGGACAGCGCGCCGCGCAGCGACGCTGCGGCCTCCGTCCCGTGGCCCAACAGGGAAGGGTGCAGTTCGACGAAGGCCCAAGAGAGCCGTGACGCAATAGCACGGGCGAAGGACGTCTTCCCGGTGCCAGGAGGGCCGAACAGCATGACTGCGGCCGGAGCATGCAACCCGATGCGTTCCGCCAACTCCGAATGCGACAGCGGCGCGACGATGCGTCGATTCAGGAGCACCTTCGTCGACGAGAAGCCCTTCATGTCCTCCCACAACCCCGACGCGGGGAACTGACCGCCGTAGCGCTCCACGATCGCGAGCTCCTCGGGGACCATGGAGGCGGCGCGGACGAAGAGGTGCAATCCGTCGAAGCGGTCGAATCCCTGGTGCGAAAACGCGACTTCGCCGACCTGCCCGGGCTCGACCAGGGCCAGCACGCGGTGTGCGCCGTGATGGATCACCTCCTGGTCGAGCTCACGCAGCAGGGCCGATCCGATGCCCCGGTTCCGCCATTGCGGGTGGAGCGCCAAGGCCAGCAGGTGTGCATCGCGGCCGGCCACGCGGGCCACCGCCGCGCCGACCACCTGGCCCGACGCAAGAGCCACCGCAGCGGGCTGCTGTTCGTTGAGTGCCTCGACAACGTCGCTGCGGCTGTAGGCGGCGGCCATCGACGTCCCGGCCAGATCGATCAGGCGGACGATCTCCTCAATGGGGGCAAGGGGGTCGCGGTGATCAAGCGAGAGGACACGCCAGCCAGTTATCACCGGGTGGTCCCGGTGCGACCGGTACTCGAACGGAACCCGTTCACCACTTCGAAGTCTAGGCCCGCACTGACGGTGCCCCCTGCTCCGACGCCGAGCTTCAGCGCGCGGCTGCCAGCGCCTCCGCCCGCCGGGCGAGCCCGGGCGCATCGAGGCCGGCGCAGACGCGTGCGAAATCGCTCGTGGGCCCGCGCCAGCGGAGGTCCTCGACCCGTGCCAGCAGGGAACGATCGACCCGCAGGGTGGCCAGCTGCTTGAACAGAAGGGCGTCGTCACGATGCTCCTGCAGCGTCACGGCCAGCTTGGCCGCACCCCGCACCCTGACCTCCCAGTCGGCCGCATCGGGAGGAATGTCCTCGAGCTGTCGCCACCGCGCCAGGACCGCGGCGGCCGACTTGGCCCCCCAGCCTGGTAGTCCTGGAAACCCGTCCGCGCTGTCACCCACGAGCGCCAGATAGTCAGGAATGGAGACCGGACCGACACCGAACTTGGCGACAACGCCGTCTTCGTCGATCTGCAGGTCCTTGCGCCGGTCGAGCTGCACGATGCGGCGCCCCCGCACGCACTGCCCGAGGTCCTTGTCGGGCGTGCAGATGACGACTTGCTCGACGCCCTTGTCGTCACCGGCGGCCGCCGCCGCGCTGGCCAACGCGTCGTCGGCCTCGACGTCGACCATGGGCCACACCACCACACCCAGAGCAGCGAGCGATTCCTCCATGGGCCAGGCCTGGGACCACAGGTCCGGGTCGATGCCGGCGCCCGTCTTGTACCCCGGCCACAGGTCGTTGCGGAACGATTCGATCACGTGGTCGGTGGCGACGCCGACGTGAGTGGCTCCCCCACCCAGCAGCTGGAGCACGGACCCGACCACCCCCCTCACGGCCGCCACCTCCTGCCCGGCCGCGTTGCGGTGCGGCGGTGCCCCGAAGAAGTGGCGGAACAGCTCATAGGTCCCGTCGACGAGGTACACCTTCATGACGACTCCGAGTCTGTCATCGACGGCGGCCCGGCCGCCGTTGTCCGGGCCTGCTCGAGGAAGGAACGTTCCGACTCGTTGTCGGTCAGTACACGAGCGACGTCGTACTCCGCGACCGCTTCGGAACGGCGGTCCAGCCGTCGCAGGAGGTCGGCTCGCACGGCGTGGAGCAGGTAGTACGTGTCGAGGGGCAGCCCGTCGAGGGCCGCCAGCCCCGCCTCGGCGTCCTCGACCTCGGCGAGAGCGACGGCCCGGTTGAGAGCCACGACCGGCGAAGAGTCGAAGACGAGCAGCTGATCGTAGAGCGCGAGGATCTGGCGCCAGTTCGTCGCCGAGGCCGTCGGCGCGTCGCTATGCACCGCGTTGATGGCGGCCTGGATCTGATAGGGGCCTGGGATGTTCCGCCGCAGACAGGCCCGCACGAGCTGCTGGCCCTCATGGATCTGTACGGGGTCCCACAAGGTGCGGTCCTGCTCGGAGAGCGGGACCAGCGAGTCATCCAAGCCGCTGCGAGCCGGACGGCGTGCCGCGATCAGCAGCATGAGCGCCAGCAGCCCCATGACCTCGGGCTCGTCTGGCATCAGTGCGACGAGAACCTGCCCCAGGCGGATCGCCTCCGTGCAGAGGTCCTCGCGCGCGAGCCGGTCGCCCGAGGTGGCGGCGTAGCCCTCGTTGAACACGAGGTAGATCACCGCCATCACGGGACGGAGCCGGTCCGGAAGCTCGGCGCTGCTCGGGACCCTGTAGGGGATTCCGGCCTCTCGGATCTTGGCCTTGGCTCGCACGATGCGCTGGGCCATCGTCTTCTCGGGGACGACGAAGGCCCGGGCGATCTCCGTCGTCGTGAGCCCACCGAGCAGGCGCAGGGTCAGGGCCACCTGGGAGGAGGGCGCCAACGCCGGATGGCAACAGGTGAAGATCAGTCGGAGGCGGTCGTCTCGCACGGCCAGCTCCTCCTCGGGCTCCCCACTCTGGTGGAGGACTGCGGCCTGAGCCTGACGGTCCGGCCGGGAAGCCTCCCGTCGCAGGCGGTCGAGGATCCGGTTGCGCGCTGTCGTGATGATCCAGCCAGCCGGGCTGGGCGGCAGTCCGGCCTCGCGCCAGCGCTGCGCCGCGATCGTGAACGCGTCCTGCACGCCCTCCTCGGCGAGGTCGATGTCGCCGAAGGAGCGCACCAGGACCGACAGGGCGCGCCCGTACTGCTCACGGAAGACTTGCTCGACATCGGAAGCGCCCGCCTTCAGGGGGGCCGACATCAGCCCTCCGGGATCTCCTGGAACGGCCGGACCTCGACTGGTTCGCCGCACGCCCGGGCCGCCTTGGTGGCCCAGGCGAGGGCCGCATCGAGGTCGATCGCCTCAATGATCCACACCCCGCCGATGTGCTCCTTTGACTCGGTGAAGGGCCCGTCCGTCATCAGGACCTCGCCCCCCTGGGCGCGGACGACCGTCGCCGACGACGCCGGCAGGAGCCCGCCGGCGAAGACCCACGCGCCAGCCGACTGCAGCTCGACATTGAACCGGGCGACCCCTTCATAGGCCTGCTGCATATCGTCGGGGAGCCGGGGTGGCGCGCCGTCGATCATCGGCACGCTGAGCAAGTACTGCGTCATCGGGATACCTTCCTTCTCTCGGGACCTCCGGTCCGGCGCCGGTGGTCACCTCCTACACGAACGGTGGTCCCCCCATTCGACACGCCAGCCGCAGCTTCTGGGCTCAACCAGCCAACGCGGCGATGGCCTCCACCTCGACCAGCTGGTCCGGGTACCCAAGGCTGGTGACGCCGAGCAGGGTGGAGGGGGGATCGTGCACCCCGAAGTGGCGACGCACCACACTCCAGGCGGCGGTGAGATCCGACCGGTCGCCGCTGGCCACGTACACGGTGGTCTTCACGACGTCGTCGAGGCGAGCGCCCGCTGCGTGCAGTGCACCGACGAGATTGGTCATCACCTGCTCCGCCTGGGCCACGACGTCACCAGCCGCAACGGTCGATCCCGACCCGTCGAGGGGACATGCACCGGCCGTGAAGACGCACAGCGAACGACCCCTCGTCGTCGCGGCGTACGCATAGTGGACGCCGGCGGCGAGGTCCCCCGGCCTGTGCATCTCGACGGGGGGCGGCTCCGGCATCGCGTCAGAGCCTGTCACATCAGCCCGGTAGGAGGGTCCCTGAGGCAAGCTCAGGTCGCCGCTCCACCCGGCGCGGCCTTGGCGTTGATGGCGGCGGTGATTATGGCGACGGCATCATGCAGCCCACCCTCAGTATTCACGTCTAGCAGGGAGATGGCGTGCTCGATCTTCTGACGGGCATCCTCGACGTCTTCGAACGTCTTGGTCGCCCGGGCGTCCGCCGCTCTGGATTGGATGTTCTGCCCGACGATGATGATGGGCAGCAGCACCAGCTGCAGGAACTCCGAGCTGATCCAGAGCACCAGGACAGTGCCGCTGTGCGCCTTGATCGTCGACGGCAGCGAGTAGAACGCGATCAGAGCGAAGACGTACGCCGCCCACATCGTGCCGACGAGCACGGTGATCTTCAGACCGACCGCCGCGTTGAACCGTTGCGCTGCGGTGTCGGCCTTCACGAAGTGGTGCGTCCGGGCGTATACGGGGGTGCCGTCCTTCGTGTAGCCGTGCTTGGGTACGAGTGGTACAGACGTGTCGGTGATCGTTGTCATCTCAGTCCTCCTGCGACTTCGGGTCTTGCGAAATCCTCACATGCGAGGCTCCCGAACGGGCGGCATGGTGGCGCGGGGGCCCGCCGGAACCTATCGGCGGCGCCGGTGGAGAGCCCGGTGGCCAGCGTCAGCAGGGCGAGGCCGAAGAGGAAGACCAGCTCGTTGTTCTGTCCCGCGAAGTTCATCGTCTTCACGATTACGTATTCACCGTTGTGCACAGCGAGGATCATCACGATCAGCAACGTCCCGTCGACGATGATGCCCGCCAGCAGCATGATGGCCGCCGCAAAGACGACGTACACGCCTCCCCTTCCCGGTTGCCGCCCGCCGGCGTACGGTCAGCCTGGGGGTTCTCCGACCTGCTCCATGAACTCGAGGCGGATGCCGCCGGGAGCCTCCACGAAGGCGATGCGGCGGGTGCCGAACGTGCCGCTGACCGTCCGCGGACCCCACAGGACCTCGTGGCGCGCCAGCTCCGCATCGAGGTCGTCCACGAACAGGGCCGGGTGCAGGAACCCCTCGGCCGGCAGTGTGCCCGCGTCCTCGTAGATCGCCTGCGTGAAGAGGGTGAGGGCCAGCGCGCCGAGCTGGACGTCGGCCCGGCGTCCGTTCTCCCACTGGACGGGCCCGGTCACGGTGGCGCCCGCCGCCTCGTACCAGGCGCAGGCCCCCTCGAGATCGATCACCTTGACAGCCAGGTTGGCCAGCCCGGTGACGGCCATCAGTGCAGCGGGGTGCCGTACAGCGAGCCGAGGTCCTCGGCGATGAGCTCGAGCCGCACGCCGTCGGGGTCCGCGAAGTACAGGGAGATCTCGCTCTCTATCTGTGTGGAGACGCCTGCCTCCTCGAGCCGGGCGCGGGCAGCGTCCCACTGCGCCCTGTCGACGGAGATGGCGAGGTGGTGGAAGCCACCGAGTACCTCCGCGTAGGGGCCGAGACCGAGGTCCGGGAAGTCGAAGAACGCCAGCGTGTTGTCGTGCCCCAGGTCGAAGAAGAGGTGCGTGGATCCCTTGTAGTCCCGGTTCTCGAACAGCTCGACCAGTGGGAACCCGAGCAGCTCCTGGTAGAAGCGGATGGTCCGCTCCACGTCGGAGCACAGGAGCGCCAGGTGGTGCACGCCACGAGCCTTCGACGCCGGTCGGCGTGCCGGCTCTTGCAGGTACTTCGTGCGCAGCCGCTCCCGCTCGGCGGCTGCCGCCTCGAGGTCGACGGTCACAGGCCGAGGAGCCACGCGGCGTTGGCTCCCAAGATGTTCCCTCGGGCGGAGTCGGCCAACCCCGCCACCGCGCGCTCGGCTGCGGCCCTGGGATCGGCGACACCCTCGGCATGCGGCCAGTCGCTGCCGATCATGTAAGTGTCCTCGCCGACCTTGGGGACGAGGCGGTTGGGCATCTCGTAGGGCAGCGCGGCGACCCGCACCTGGCGCAAGAAGTACTCCGACGGGCGATCGGCCAGCTTGTGGAAGGGCTCGCCATGCCGCAGGGTGTAGAAGTCCGACGCCCCGTCGATGTGCAGGAGGAAGCTCGGCACCCAGCTCGCCGTCAGCTCTACGACACCGATGCGCAAGTCGGGGAACCGTTCGAGCACCCCGTGCAAGATGAGGTTGGCGAGGGCGATCGCAGGTGCCAGGTACAAGAAGATGGAGTCGAAGAGCTGCTCGCCGTCCTGCTGCTCGCCCTGGCGCCAGGCCGGGTCGAGCGGGCTCTCGAATTCGGAGACGTGGAAGACGGGTGCGACGCCTTCGGCGCTGAAGGCGGCCCACACCGGGTCGAAGTCGGGGTGCGAGAGCGGCTTCCCGTTCACGGGCGCGGGGGCGATCATGGCCAGGCGGACCCCCTGGGCCCGCACCCGCGCGATCTCCTCCACAGCCCAGGCGGGGTCGTGCAGCAAGAGGTGTGCCACGCCGAAGAGACGCCCGGCACCCTCACCGCAGGAGTTGGCCATGAAGCGGTTGTAAGCGCGTGCGTTCGCCCGCTGCGCAACGCGGTCCGACGCCAGCCGTTGCTCCCACAACAGGCCGTAGTTCGGGAACATGACCGCGGCATCTATCCCGAAATCGTCGAGCAACGCGAGACGCGCGCCGGCGAGGCGGTAGGAGTCCGGCACGAGCTCGTCGAACGACGCTGGCGCCCGCTCTCCCTGCAGCCGCCGGAGCCTGTCCTCGCCGATCAGGGCCGAGCGCTCCGGGATGGGGACCTCCAGCGGCGTGAGCTGCCGGCCCCGCCAGGTCAACCAGGGCCACCCCGCCTCGTCGTCCGAGATGGAGAGTGCGTCGGACCGTTGTGCCGGGTCGATGTGATCGGACCAGGTGGTCCTCGACTCGAAGAGATGCTGGTCGACATCGATGGTCTGAAGCGCCATGTACCCTCCCGCTCGCAGAGTACCAGCGGCCCTAACCCGTAGTCTCGCCGTCGTGAGCCAGGGAGTTTCAGGGGATGGGCTGTGGGCGCCGCACCGGCGCGCCCTGACGCTCGGGCTCGTGCTCACGGTCACCTTCATCGCGTCCGAGGCACTGGCGGTGGTCACCGTGATGCCGGTGGTGGCCCGCGACCTGAAGGGTTTGGAGCTCTACGGGTGGGTCTTCGCGAGCTTCCAGCTGGCCTCCCTCATCGGGATCGTGGTGGCCGGACGCGACGCCGACCGGCACGGGCCGGCACGCCCGTATTTGGCGGGCCTGGTGCTGTTCTCCGTGGGCCTCCTCGTGGCCGGTCTCGCCTCCTCCATGTGGGTGCTCGTCGGCGGGCGCTGCCTGCAGGGACTCGGTGCGGGAGCCATTCCGGCGGTCGCCTATGTCGCCATCGGTCGCAGTCTGCGTGAGGCGCAGCGGGCCCGCATGATGGCGGTGCTGTCGACGGCGTGGGTCGTGCCGGGCATCGTCGGACCCGGCGTGGCGGCGGCCGTGGCCCACCTGTTCGGGTGGCGCTGGGTGTTCCTGGGCCTGATCCCGCTGGTGCTCGTGGCCGGGCCCATGGCCGTGCCCGCGCTCCTGCGGCTCGGGCGACCGGTCGCCGCGCATCCCGACGAGCACCGGGTCGCCGATGCCGTCCGTACCGCGGCGGGTGCGGCCTTCGTCCTTGCGGCACTCAGCTCGCGCAACGTGCTCATCGGGCTCGGCCTGGCCGCAGTCGCCGCCCTCGTCGGGCTGGCGCCGCTGCGCCGCTTGCTCCCCCCCGGCACGCTGCGCGGCGCCCCGGGACTTCCCGCCACCATTCTCAGCCGCGGGCTCCTGACGTTCGCCTTCTTCGGGGCCGACGCCTACGTCACGCTGACCATCACGACGGTGCGCCACCACAGCACGTTGATGGCGGGCGCGGTGGTCACGGCGTCGACGCTGGCGTGGACCGCCGGCTCATGGCTCCAGGCCCGTCTGAACCAGGAGTGGGAGGGGGCGCGGCTGGTGCGGACCGGGTTGCTGCTCATCCTCGCCGGAACGGCCGGCATGGCCTGGCAGCTCCGTCCCGGCGTACCGGTCTGGGAGGCCTTCGTGGCGTGGTCCGTTGCAGGGTTCGGCATGGGCCTCAGCTATGCGCCGATTTCGCTCATGATGATGCGCGCCGCACCGTCGGGGCGGGAGGGATGGGCCTCCGCGTCGTTGAACCTCGCCGATGTGCTCGGGATCGCCTTGGGCGTCGGTGTGGGTGGCTCAGCTGTGGCGGCGGTGTCGAGGGGCACGCAGCCGATCGCGGGTGGCGTGGTGATCGCCTTCGCGGCGGCCGCGCTGGCCGCCGTTCTGGCCCTGGTCATCGCCCGCCGCCTGCCGGGGTCACTGGAGCGCAACCCCGCGCAGCGCCTCACTCGATAGAGCCCCGCAACGCGCCCAGCCAGTCGTCGGCGGCTTGCCAGGCGGCATCGGCCTGACGCCGGTGCTCGGCACCGTGCTCACCTGCCGCGGGGTACGAGCCGAGGAACTTGACCCCGGCCAGTCCGGCGTGGAGGTCACGCAGGCAGTCGGCCACCACCTCGTCGCCGACGTGACCCGTGAGGTCGATGACGAAGCAGTAATCGCCCAGCCCCTGCTTGGTCGGGCGTGACTCGAGCTTCGTCAGGTTGATGTTGCGCGCCGCGAACTGGCCGAGGATGCCGTGCAGGCTGCCCGGGTGGTCCGCCCGCTGGAAGCACACGATGCTCGTCTTGTCGTGGCCCGTCGCCCTGGGGATCCGGGTCCGGGTGACGAGGACGAAGCGCGTCTGATTG
>Ga0181518_10002814_pt1 | contig 16495 bp, 14 predicted proteins | sample PEATcosm2014_Bin_28_FD_119751 | JGI IMG/M metagenome (GOLD analysis project Ga0181518, IMG submission 119751) | Peatland microbial communities from MTU Mesocosm Facility, Houghton, MI, USA - PEATcosm2014_Bin01_60_metaG | ecosystem: Environmental > Terrestrial > Soil > Wetlands > Peat | place... | reverse complement strand
GCAAGCCATGGTGGCCGGGATCCCTGTGATCACGTCGGGCGTGTCGTCGCTCCCCGAGATCACCGGCGGCGCGGCGCTCTTGGTCGACCCTTACAGCCAGGCGGAATTGCAGGGAGCGATCGAGAAGATGTTGACATCGCCATCGCTGCGAGCACGCCTGAGCGCGGAAGGCCGCATTCAGGCGCGCAAGTTCTCGTGGTCGGACAGCGCCCGCCGGTCGATCGAGTTTTTTTCGCGGGTTGTTTCCGGATCACGTTGATACTGCGCGGGTTTCCCCGCGCCGGCAGCAGCGCGGCCAGGCTCGGGGCCCAGGTGAGAAGCAGAACCGCCAGCCTGGTTCAGATGGGGTATGATGAACGGTTATGGCCAAGCGCGCGCTTATCACCGGAATCACCGGGCAGGACGGTTCTTACCTGGCGGAGCTTTTGGTTTCCAAAGGCTATGAAGTCCATGGGATTGTGCGCAGGGTGGCGCTGGAAGATCCGGAGCACCGGCTAGCGAGGTTGGCCGGCGTGCGGGACCGCCTCATCTTGCACGCAGGGTCTCTCGAAAGCTTCGCGAGCTTGATTCAGGTGGTTGCGCAGGTGGTTCCGGACGAGTGTTACCACCTCGCCGCGCAGAGCTTTGTCAGCTACTCCTTCGACGACGAGTTCTCCACGCTGAACGCCAATATCAATGGAACTCATTTTCTGCTGGCGGCCTTGCGCCAACTGGCCCCGAAGTGCCGCTTCTATTTTGCCGGTTCGAGTGAAATGTTCGGCAAAGTCGACGAAGTGCCACAGACGGAGAGGACCCGATTCCACCCGCGATCCAGTTACGGTATCAGCAAAGTGTGCGGTTTCCATCTGACCAGGAACTATCGCGAGGCATACGGCACATTTGCCGTGAGCGGGATGCTCTTCAACCACGAATCTCCCCGCCGGGGTTTTGAGTTTGTCACCCGAAAAATCACGTCGTGTGTTGCGCGCATAGCCAGGGGTCAGGCTAAGGAACTGCGATTAGGAAATCTCGACGCCAAACGCGACTGGGGCCATGCGCGTGAGTACGTGGATGCCATGTGGCGGATGTTGCAGCAACCTGAGGCCGACGACTACGTGGTCGCCACGGGGGAAACCCATTCGGTGCGGGAATTCTGCAAATTGGCCTTTGCGGAAGCGGACCTCGATTATCGCCAACACGTTGTGGTTGACGAGAACTTCTACCGTCCCGCCGAGGTTGATCTGCTGGTCGGGGACGCCACCAAAGCGCGAAAGGTGCTTGGATGGGAGCCTCAGGTTAAGTTCCGCGACTTGGTGCGTGAGATGGTGCAGGAGGATCTGCGGGCTTCCGTAGAGGCTGTCGCAAGCGCTAAAGCTCAGTAAATTATACCACTTGCTCGTCTGCAACCGCGCCGTGACGTTAGCTGGCACGCCTCAAATGGCGGTGGGAAATGCGGTTCTGCCTCGAGCGTACCACCCTAAGCGCCTCGGGACTAAAGTACTATGCAGTACCACTGTCCCTTTTTTTTTTTAGGATCTGTTGAATCTGGGCGACGAATGGTCGTATACTCACATTTTGTAGGCCCCATGTGGGCACTAAACCGGAGGAAAGAAATATGCGGATCTTCGTAACGGCTTTGATTCTTGCTCTTGCTTTAGGGGGCTCTGCGTTTGCGGGCAATGTCGCCCTGACTGCCGATGGCGCGAGTGCAGTGTGCGGCCCCACGGGAGCCGGCGCCTGCTTCCTGACGTACCTCAGCACATCGTACCCGGCATCGAGCACGATTGACGGAAGCCTGGCCACGGAATGGGTCGCCAACGGAGCCATGTTGGACCCCTATGTGTTGGTTAGTCTCGCCGCAAATCTTCCCATCGACAGCGTCACGATAAACGGAACCGGCAACACGGGCAATTCAATCGGCTTCGAGGTATTCGTGGGGCCGTTGGGTGATAGCGAGACACAATTGTTGACCCTCGACGATCAGATCACCCCGGGGCAGGTAATGGAAACCGGCGGGACTCCCTGGAGCGACGCTATCACTATACCGACTTCTCCTCAGATCGGAGAGATTCTGTATTTGGTGACCAGTTCCTACGGCAGCCAACCGAGTGGCGGCACGACAACCAGCGGCTGGGATTACGGCTATGCGACCGAGATTTCGGCTGATTACGTCCCCGAACCTGGCACTTTCAGCTTAATTGGCGGCGCTGGATTGCTGGTGTTGGGCCTGTTCCGGCGGCGTTTCCAAAGTTAAGGAAGTTCTGATCTCAACCTCACGGCTCCCATTCACTGCTCCAGCGAATGGGAGCCGTTTCCATTTTGGCCCAACCCCAAACCCTGCGGTAGCGACATCGATGTCTGGCGTGTCCGCCCGTTCCGAGGTACCTTAAGGCGTGGGTAGCGAAGACCTTCGGCTGGTTGCGGTACGCGAGGTCACAGGCCGCATTGAAGCGGTCCTTTCCTGGGTTCCCGACCCTGCGCTTCGCCGCGAGGCCGAGGGTACTCAACTCCATCTTTCCTCCCATGTTCTAGACCCAGCGGACGGCCGTGTGATTCTCTTCGACGGACCGCGCGCCGTTCCCTGCCGCAGCCCCGAAGGCAGGCTCTCGGTGCTGCGATTGACAGTTCCCCTGGCGCCGGGGCGTTACTGCCTGCAGATCGAGCCAGTCGTGGAGTCGCGCTTCTGGGCGTCGGACCGTGGCTACGTGCCGCTGGTGCTGGAAGCTGAAAGAAGGCTGGACGGCTCCGTGGTGTTCGATTGCGCCGCTACGGACCGCCAATACGTCGTAAACCGGCCGGGCGTTCCCGATTTCTCGGTGGACACTCCCCTGTACGGACTGGGCGATTCGGAGCGCTGTATCGAGATTCCCTGGGTCCTTTCGCGGTTCCGGGGTGAACCAAGGGTGCTGGATGTTGGTCATGCCAATGCCGAGCCCCGCTATCTACAGGTGCGCGACGCGCTGAAGATTCCCTGCCTGGTGGGTTTGGACCTGACTGCGGCTCCACAACCCTGCATCTCCGGCGTCGCCGGCGACGCGCTGGCGCTTCCTTTCCGGCCGGGCGTTTTCGATCTGATCTTTGCCATCTCCGTTATCGAGCACATCGGACGAGACAACTCGATCTATTGCGGCCGTGAGCAGCCGGAGCACGAATTCGGCGACTTGGAAGCGGCTGCCGGCCTTGCCTCTCTGTTGCGGTCGGGAGGGCGTCTGCTGATTACCGTTCCCTTCGGGCGCTTGGAGGATCATGGCTGGTTTGTCCAGTACGATCAGCGCCGGATCCAATCGCTCGTGGAGTTCACCGGCTGCAAACTGACCCTGGCCGAGTACTACGCCTATGGGGTCCGCGGTTGGACAGGGCCCGCGGATCCCGCGGCGCTTAGCCAGGTCGAATACCGCACCGGCTTCGCGGCCGGTGCCGTGGCTTGTCTGGAACTCACCCGGCTCAGTGTGCCCAGCAGCAAGGAACCCAGCCGCTACCATCGGGATCTGACTCCCGACGCCGAGGACGTTGCTCTATCCCACACTCTGTCGCCCCGTACGCGCCGGATTCTGAAACTGTCCGGAGCGTGGAGCAAGATGCGCGGCGAAACCGGCCCCATGCGGCCCATCATGCTCTTCTGCGAAACCGTCAACATCTGCAACGCGGACTGCGTTTTCTGCCCGTATTCCGCGCAAACCCGTCCGCGGGGGTTTATGACCTCGGAGTTGTTCGAGACGGTTTTGGCACAGTACCGCCAAATCGGAGGTGGATATCTCACCTTGACTCCGATGGTGGGCGACGCTCTTCTGGACCGCAAGTGGATGGAGCGCATTCGCCTGCTGGCGCCGATGCGGGAGCGGATCATCCCGAGCGTCACGACGAATCTCTATGCCCTGAATCGCTACTCGGACCAGGAAGTCGCCGAGATGCTGAAGGTTCTTGCCAGAATCCATGTTTCCTGTTACGGCGTTACCCCGGACGAGTGCGAGGCGCTTACTCGCCGTCGTTCATTTGACCGCTTCTTGACGCAGGCACGGCGCCTGCTGAGCCTGCGACAAGCGTCCGCGGCGCAGTGCGAGGTCGTGATCGGCTTCCGTCTCTCGAGGCCCCGCACCATGGAGGAGCTGGAGACTTTCCTCCGCGAACAAGTCGGCACCGTGTTGCCGTTTGGGGCCAGTACGACTTATGCGAATTGGGGCAACGCCATGCACGGCTCACTCCCAGGTGAGGCCGTGTGGGCTGCGGAACGCACCAACGAATCCGCCTGCATCATGTTGCCATTGGCCATGCAGATCTACTGGGATGGCCGTATCTCCGCGTGTTCCTGTTGTGACTACGACTCCAGCAGCCAGCTTTATCTCGGAGATCTCACCCAACAGTCCTTGAGCGAAATCTTCAATAGCCAGGCCAGCCGGGAGATTTGGCGAGCGCATGAAACCGCGTGTCTGCAGCCAATCTGCCGCAACTGCACCTTCCATGTTCCGCTCGCGGAATTAAACCCGAAACATCCGATTGTGCAGAACCCGCTGAACTTCATCGGGGGTTGAATCCTCAAGGCAGGTGACGGACATGTTCCTCCGCCGTCTTGTGAAACTGCCGGGCTGATCGCGGGTCTCATGATCTCTGGCTGTGGGCTGTGCAGGGTATTGAAACGAAGAAAACCGCAATCAGGATGAGTTGGATTGGGCGCGGGCGTTGTGGTATTGAGGCCCAGTTTGGCTTCGTGTTACGATCATACGGGGTCATCCCTTTTCGCTGTTCCAGTGATCAAGAAATGCCTCCCGTCCGTTATATCTTTAATCATTTCGCAAAGACCGGCGGAATGTCCTTATTGGCGATCTGCCGTCACAATCTTGCGGATTCACAAATCAGCCCACATTTAAGGGAGCATCAGGTCCGCATGAGCCCAACAGGACGATTCGACTCGCACAGGCTCATAGCGGGACATTTCGGCCTTGCCTCTCAGGCGAAGCTTTCAGCCGGCCGATTCAGCATGACGCTGCTCCGCGAGCCCATCTCGAGGATTTTTTCCCTATATACGTACTGGCGCCGCATATCAGAAAAGGGTGTCGAGACGTCAAAGGCGAAAGAGCTCTCGTTCCCTGGCTTCGTTCGATATTTCGAGCAGAGCCCGGCGATCATCTTGAATCCGTACACACATCACTTCGCAGGTATTGGGCTAGAGTTTGCGGACGACAATATCGATGGACCCTCCCTTCTGGCCTCGGCAAAGCACAACTTGTCGGCATTCGACTTCGTTGGCATTTGCGAGGACTATGAACGATCTGCACGGCTTCTCTGCGATGAACTCGGCTGGCAACTTCCCATGCCACTCCCGCACGAGAACCGCTCTGGATCCGCGTACGAGGTTGCCAACATCGATGAACAAACAATGCAGATCCTGTGCGAGCGCAACCAACTCGATCTTGAACTGTACGCATATGGAGTCAGTGTCCTCCAGGAGCGCGCGCAGACGAAGCTAGGTTCGGCCGAATGCCAGAGTGCTTCCGGGGACAGCCGTAGCGCGTGCCAAAGTGCGCTTAACGAGCCGACGCGCCTTCGGCTGAAGCCGACCGGCTTTCTTCCCTTTCCGGTTCCATCCGCACAGGACCGAAAAGCCTGCATCGAGGCTGTCTCGGCTAGTTGGCTTCCAGACGAGCGCTCACAGGTGGCGGAGATTGCCGTCAGGTTCCAGACGAAGGTCAACATTCCTGATCTCATCCTGGGCGTAGCAATACTCGATGCGACGGGAGACATCGTGTGGGGTACGAACACGTTTCTGGAAGAGCTTGAGCTCCAGAACGAACCACACTGTGACTGTTATGCGGCATTCGTAGTCCAATGCGACGCTCCTGTGGGCACATACACTGTTACTGTGGCGCTGCATCAACCCCGGAAATACGGGTTCCATGACCACTGGTTAGACCGAGCGACCTCCTTTGAGGTGGCAGTTCAGGCCGGAAATCTCGATGGGGGCGGCTTCAAGCTGCGCCAAATTCGGTCCACAGTGGATCGGGACTCCCAAGGGAAAAGTGCAGATGTGTAGAGTCGACCGTCGACGTTCCCAAGCTGTGTGTCCCCAAACCACACCAAACCGGATCGCCGAATAGAGGAAACAGACCGCCGGAATCTCAGATCCGGTCAACCCGCAGCGTCGTGAACCCTAGCCCCAGGAGCCGTCGGTCGGTGGATAAGCCAAGGCCATACGGCGAGGCAGGGTGATAAATGTGGAAGCAGAAACTTAGAGTACGGTCCTTGTCGATGATTCCAGGTCGAATGACGGCAGATTTCTCGACGCATTCATGCCGATCCAGGGTCCAAACTGCAACTGGCCGGCCGTTGCACTCTACCTCGACCCGGACAGTGGGGTGGAGTGGTGTTACGAATGCGCCCACCGAAGCCGTGAGCACCGCACCAGCTTTGAATGGTTCTTCGAGGAGAAAGTAAACACAGGCCTCTGCTCCCTCGGTCCACCTGCCCCACGGCTCTTGCGCGCACCACCCTTGGAACGCATAGTTATCGGAGTTCCCGCCTGACCGGAAATCCACCAGATGCCCCGGATCGTACACAGCCGGCCCTAGTCCCGGCCCCGATACGGCCTTAGCCGAAGCCAGAACCGCGGAACGAAACTCATCTTGATCCAACCTCAACACTTGGATCTTCTCATCCTCATAAAGGTAGCAGTACGAAAGGTGGCGCTCAGGTCTGATCGACCGATAGCGCTCGCACTTCTTCTCCCGCTCAGGACGCGAACTGACTACCAAATCCCAGTGGTCGATAAAGCGATCAGTCATCACGATTCCGCGCCCGCTAACTTTGATGTGTTCATGAATCTGCTTTGGCCAAACGATCAAGCGCGGATCATTCCTGAATAGCCGCAATTGTAGGTCGGGAAACCAGGGCCGGCTGAAAATAAACAAATCCCCTGGGGGGATAATCCAACGCCGGAACAGCAGGACGTGAGTGAGGGAGTTCATACGCGCCAAGCCATCGAACCCCCCTCGTGTCCACGATCCTGCCAGGCACTCATCATCGTCGAGGCGGAGCAAATACTCTGCCGAGCAGTGTGCAGCCAGCAGGGGCTGGGCGGACTCGAAGTAACCCTGAGACTCAATATCGTAGACGTGCCTGGTAAACGCCAACGCTGCATCCCGAGAGCCGTCCGGTGCATCACGATCCAAACAGACAACTATCTCGTCCGCAAATCCCGATTCCGCAATGGAGCGCAGGCAGACCGCGAGCTTCTCCGGCCCACCATTGGATGCTACGCCAGCGGTGACGGACACCGGTGTATACCTGTCGCCCAACGATAGGTTCTCTTCCACTCCTCGTAGCGCCAGAGGCATCTTCCTATCGAGGGCCCCAGAAAACGGTTGGCTTACCTGCTGAAGAGTAGCTCGATCCAAGCGAGGGTAATTCGAGCGAGCTTGCGCTCGGACAAAGATCAACAGGTTCTGGCGGTACCACCATTCCACTCGCCTGTCTCGCCACACGCGGTCGCGAAGACAATCACAGACCTCAAATCCGTGTTTTGTAAAATGGCTAGCCCAGTATGTGGGCCACTGTTCGTTCAGGTGCCCCACCCCCGTCTGTCCGGGGATGGCCGCCGAGAAAAGAACAACCGGAGCAAGCCGGGACAGCGATTCGATGAAACCTGCTGCCGATTCTTCCGGCAGGTGTTCAGCGACTTCAAGGCTCACTGCCAAGCTGAATTCTCGGTCCAGCTCAAACGGTTTGGATAGGTCGCACGCCTTTATTAGAGAAGGCTCGACGTCGATCATCTCGGGATCAGGCGGGCCTCCTTCCAGTCCGGCCAAAACCCGCACGCCTGCTGCAGCGAAAACTGACAGCCACGTGCCTGATCCGCACCCAACGTCCACTATGCTGTGCGGCGCCACCAGATCCATGACGAGCGGAACGACTACACGAGCAGACCGGAGAGATCCAGTTCGGATCAGCCTCTGAAACTCTCGATCATACAGATCCACGGGAGTATTGCTCATTGACAAGTACCAGCTGTTTCTAAACCTGTCAGGCGGTCTTGACGGCCCACGCAAGGCTGTCCACCTGAGAAAAGGCCCCGAACATAGGCGGTTGCAGGTTCTCGTCCCGAACACGGGCTGGGCCAGGCCACGCCGGGGATACGTCGTGAAGCGCGACAACACCACCGACCCTGACGAAAGGGGTCCACTGCTCGAAGTCGCGATGCACTTCATCGTACCCGTGATTAGCGTCGATGAACAACAGATCAATCGGGATCGTCCACGTCTGGACGGCCTCAAACGAGTAACCACGGATCGCATGGACAACCGAGGAGAGTCCGCCCTGCTGCATGTGATCCGAAAATGCCTGCTCCAAAGTTCGTTTCATGTTCGACAAGAGCGGGTCGTAGTAGAGCCGCTGGTATTCCGGATTCTCATCCGTCCCGAACGGGTCTATGCATAAGAGACGCCCGCCGGCTCTTCCGACCAAGCCTCCGGCTATCATTACGGAGCTCTTGCCCTGCCAGGAGCCGAGTTCGACCGCTGTCGGCGCGCCTGCCGGGATGACATCGCGAGCAAGCATATACAATCGATGCGCTTCCGAATCGGTCAGCCAGCCCGGAATACCATGAGAATAGGAAAGCCAGTAATGAACCGCGTCTTTTTCGACTGCAAGCATAGCCTCCATAATACCCCGTGGTACTCTGAAGGACGCGTCCCTCCAACCGGTGGAAGTCCGGTTCGGGTGAGCGCCGGAGCGCCCCTCGCGTTGGCTCTTAGGGATCGTCGGCTCCATTATGATTTCCACCTGCGGGCTCGGACTGGACAATGTTCTGGAGCAGTTGCTGGTTCGGACGGCGGATTCAGTTTCGCGTTTGCGACACGGAGATGTTTGGGGCTGGGGCTGGGAAGCCCAGGGGCAGCAAGGGGCATTCTTAGGGTTCCTGGCGGCCATGATTTACTGTTGCCATGTTGTGTGGACCAACGATCCGCGCCTCTGCGGCCCGGACCGAGAAAAATGCCGAGTGTCGCTCCATCGCTCCATCCGATCATCCGGCTCGCCCTCTGACGAAACGGCTACTACTGCCACGGGCTGCTGGCGTTTGGGTACTGCGCTATAGCGCAGTACCAGCGTTTGCGGCGCTGGTTCGCGATGGATATGATGGATATCTGTGGCGGATTGCCGAGGAAGCTGCCGCACGGGTAGAAACTCCGACGAGTGATGCCGTTTTGCATACGAACCGGGCCGGAGAGGCCATACCAAGACAAGAGGTCCGAGTCATACATTTGGTAGCGGCTGGGGCGCAACATTAACGGGCAGCTTCTCGGGCGGGCGAAGTGCAGTGAGTGCGACGTCGGGGTTGTGGAAGGAACCTGAGTGTGCGGATCTATGTATTCGGAGCAAGCGGATTTTGAACAACACGATGCCGAGATTACGGATTTCTTCGAAACCTGTAGGCGGCTCAACGTGTCTATCCCCCGCGGTGGTATGGGTCTGGATGTCGGTGGGGGGCAGGGGATGCATGTTTGGCGCTTCTTGGAGTTATGCCAGAAGCTCGTAGTGGCCGATATCGTCAACTATCCGGCACTGTATGAAGGCCGATTCCTGCAGCTGCTGGCCGAAAAACACGCGCGTAATAATAGAGCCTTCGATCTGAGCAAAGTCGTCTTCGTTGAGTCCGACGCCCAAAGCCAGATTTTCCGTGACGGCCTGTTCGATATCGTCGTGAGTTTTAATGCTCTTGAACACGTTCCCGACCCTGGCGCGGCTTTTCGCGAGGTTCTCCGAGTGGCAAAACCGGGCGCACTGGTGTTTCTCCAGTTCGACCCGATTTGGACATCACCGGCGGGCAATCACTTTTCTCATTTTGTCGAGGAACCCTGGGCTCACCTCAAGTATTCCACCGAGGAGTTTGGGCTCAAGATGCGCGTTGCTGGTGCCACTGACGATGATGTTTCGGAGTTTTGCAGAGCCATGAACAGGGTACGGCTGCAATGCTTCCTCGATATCTTCCACAGTGGCCAGATGCAAGGCCTGGTTGAAATTGTGGACCTTGAGACATGGCCGACGACCGTGGAGGAAGAGCCCAGAACGGCCCATCCCAACTTTGGCACACTCTTGACGGAGGGTTACTCACCCGCAGAGCTGATTACCCGCGGCATTCGGTTGTGTGGGATTCGCTCCGGCAAGAGTGTCGTCCATGCGCACGACGCAACCATGTCTTGAGCGCGGTGCCACTGTGTGGTCGAAAGGACTTCTAATCACTGGTGGCAAAGATTGCACCGGCTCGTCTCTCAGTCCCATTGTCCCATTGCATCCCTTGAGGATAGCGTCGACACTGGCTGTCGCATCATTGGGAGGCTCTGTAACGCGCTTGGGCACGTCCTGCTGTCCTGCTGTCCCTCCAGTCCGCGCTGAAATTCTGCGCACTCCATCTCGTTTCTCGTTACGAGCTTACGGAGCCTAAGATACGCTTGAAGTACGGCCCGCCGTCCTGATCATGGAAGCGACAGAGTGTGGTCCACTGTCTCGCCGATCCGGGACACGGAATTCCCGATTCCGGATTCCTGCGGCGCGGATTGCTGCGTACCTTACACGCGCGGGCCCTTGCGAAACACGGCCAATGACCGAGTCCTTCGCCAAGGCTTGGTTCCAATCTAATGGTAAAATGTGATGACTCTCTAATTCCAGGTGCCACGCCGCTAGGCGGTTGATTTTTCTGTGGAGTGTTGAGGAAGGTGAAGCATGGACAACATGCGGTCATTTCGGCGGTTCTGCCCGGCAGTCGCAATCTGCTTCCTGTTGGCATACCCGGTGTTCCACCACGGGACCATCGCGACTCTGCTTACTGAGCCGGTCATCGTCGGGGACGGTCTATGGGACGGTCTTCCCGCTGCCTCATTTTATCAGCACTATTCATTTTGGAATCCCTTCATCGACGCCGGCGCCCCAAATCTCGTATTCCTGATCCATCAACCCCTTTACCTGCCCGCACTGTTCTGGCTGCGCGTTTCCGATTCGGTGGCGTCGTTCAACATCCTTCTGTTGATTCATGCCGGCCTGATGGCGGTATTCACCTATCTGTTCCTGCGCGCTCTTTCCTGCAACATCGTTGCTTCGACGATTGGCGGGATCGTGACCAGTTGCGGCGGTTTCATGAGTTGTCATTTCGACCACCAGTACATGATCGAAGGCGGCGCCTGGATGCCACTGGCGCTTCTGGCAGTCGAAAGATTCCACGCCGGAAAGAGGTTCGCCTGGCTCTTCACCCTGGCAGGTTGCACAGCGTTTATGTGGGTGGCCGGCCATCCACAGATTGGGCTTTACAGCATCCTATTGGTGGCCGCTTATATCGCTTCAAAGTACTTCGATGGAGGCCCGCGTTCCAGTCGCATTACCACGGTAGCGTGGCTCTACGGCGCCCTCGCTCTGGGCTGTATGCTGGCATTACCGCAAATCCTTCCAATAGTCGAGAGCTTCCCGTACATTCAGAGATCGAGCCTCACGTACGAAACATTCTCGCAGTCGTCCCTCCCACCATGCGGCCTGCTTTTGTACCTCTTCCCCGCTCTTTTTGGCCTTCTGGGTTCTACGTTGTACGGGAACAATTACGTGGGCCCGTGGTTTGCAGCCGAAATGGCTCCATACGTGAGCATCTTAGTCCTGTGCCTGGCATTGGTTGGCATTCGATTCGCCAAGCGTCTCGGTTTAACATTCTGGGCGATTGTGGCTGTTTTTTCCGTAGTGGCTGCGATGGGTGACCATACACCGCTTGGTGGGTTGTTGTTCAAGACTCCAGGCGTAAATCTGTTTCGGGCTCAAGCCCGCTGGCTTTGGATCGCCTGCTTTGCATTGACGGTCCTGGCCGCCCGTACACTGACCGTAATACTCGATTCGCCGGACAGAAGACGTGAACTGGCCGGGATGGCACTGAAGATCAACGCCTTTCTGGCATGTTTAGGTATCGTCGCGGTGGTTCTTTTGAGGCAATTCGTTCTATTAGCCGACCCAAAGAAAGCTGGAGATTCCTTCTGGCTGTGGATCGGAAACGGCGGCGTTACCGGTTCTACATCGCTCGAGGCCATGCGCGGGTACCTGACTTTGGACTATCCCGGTATCACGATTCCTCTTGCCGCCATGCTTCTTTCGCTTATGGCATTGGCTATATGTAGGGGAGCTCTCCCAAGAGGTGTGCGCGCGGCCGTCGTCTTGTGCGTGTGCGTTGCGGATCTGTATAGCTTCGGACACTATTTTACCAACTGGCCGCAAAACGGGGACTATCGCGCTCCCGCAGCCCCTCTTGAAGCTTGGCTGAAAAAAGAAGAAGGTATCGGGGGCAGCTTTCGATTATGGCCGATGGACGACTACGCCAGGGAAGAGATGTGGCCGAAGACAAACATGTTGTATGGCCGCCGTGTGATTAACAATTACGGCCCGATTTTATTCAACGACTACACGGAGCTAACGGGGTTTTTGACCTCAGGCTACGCGGCAAAGAAGAGGTTTCTCATCGACAACAACGTCTTGCTCTCCATACTGGGTACGAAATACCTGGTCACTTCTGACCGCTTACTGGCGGAGACCATGCTAGGCCTATCGTGTGAAGCGGCGCCAAAGTCCGCTGACGACGCAGCATGCATGGCGGACACTTTGTACCCGAAGGGGGAGTTGATGCTGAGAAACGCGACGGAGCAAAGTGGAGCGGCTCGTCTGGCTGCTGTGGGGAGCAATTTCAGCTCCGCGTCAAAAGGCTTACCGATTCAGCCAAGCAAGAACTACCGCATTAGCTTTACGGCCCGCCGGCCCGGCGGAGGCGGCAGCACGAAGGACGGATTGAATGTCCAGCTCTACAACTTCGACAAGGGTTACGGTGGACCAGAACTCGAACGGAAAGTTTCGAATCTCGCGGATGACTGGCGCCCATACAGCGTGACGATTAATACGGGAAAGAACGCGCCGTCCGACGCAATGGTTCGGCTTTACACGTACGACACGTCGGTGATTGAAGTGAAAGATGTCAGGATTTGCCACCTTGCTGCGACTGTTACTTCGACCTGCGCCTGTTCGGGTACAAACGCCGGCGGAGGGAATGGGCATCTATATCGTGAACTCACAACGCTTCCGAGTGGTGCCACTTTGTTTCGAAATGAGCAGGCGCTGCCTGCCGCGCGTTTCGTTCGCCACGTCCGCAGTGCGAAGGACCTTCCGGAGATCCAACAGATTCTCGTGGAGGCACAGTTCAACCCTGAGGACGAAGCACTTGTGAGTGGGAGCGCTAGTGCCAGGTCTTACGCAGCCGGTTCCGTGCAGTCTTTCGATGACGGCAAAGCCGATCACGTGCGTTTGTCGGCGACAACAGAGGGCCAAGCCTTCCTAGTACTCTCGCTTCTCTACTACCCGGGATGGCATGCCCGCGTCGACGGCCGGCCGGTGGCGTTGGTCAAGACGTACGGGGTGCTCACCGGCCTTGAAGTTTCCCACGCGGGAAAGCACGAGATCACGCTGGACTTTATTCCGGACAGTTTCTGGCTGGGTGTTCAATGGGCCGTAATCGGGTTTGCGGCCTTCACAGTCCTGGTGGCGGGTGCCCAGTGGCTGAATTGGCGCCGGGATCGGACAGAGCCTACCTCTCAGGGCGCCGTGCAGTGAGCGAAGGGCTAGTCTTTTCGCCGTGTTCCGCCCTCGGGCGCGCCGGACGCTAACTAAGGGGGCTGTTAGGAAATGACCTTGGCCGGGGTTGGGCGGATCTCGTGTGTCCATTCGCCATGGAACCTGTTCTGAGTCATGAAGCCTGGACAGACGATTCTCGATCTTGGGTATGGCGGCTGTTATTCGCCGCACACCTTGGCTGGCTATAATAGAAAACGAGATGGCGAGCGTCCTGAATCCGATCCGGATCGTGCTGATGACTGTAGCCGGGCAGATGAACCGGTCCCAACGGCACATCATTGACTACTCTCTTGAGGAAGGCCGGGTTCTTCGCGAGCAGCTGGGCGAACGGCGGGTGAGCCTCGACGGCAACCTGCGCTGTCGCTTAACAGCTGGGGCCAAAGAGCTAGGACGGAGACACTTGGCGGAGGTGGCCACAATTGTCACGCCCGCCGCCTTGTTGGCATGGCATCGGAAAGTGATCGCCCGCAAATGCGACGGCATTCCAGGGCGTGGACCAGGACGACCGTGCGGCGCCGGAGAGATCGTAGTTTCTAACCCCAGCCAGTCGGGGAATTCATTTCTCAGAGTTTCAGGCGGCGGGCAGATCAAGCCAGACGCGCTTGTGGAACAGCACGAGCATAAGTGCGACCTTGGTCTTCTTATCGGTGAGGCGCTAGCGGTAGCCTCGTCCGATGCGTGCGAGCGGGCCGTCGGCCTTCATTTTGCGAAGGTCATAGCGGAGTTGGGCGAGGGTCTAGGTTGTGACGGACGGGCCGAAGGTGGTGGGCGTGGCTTGGTCGATGACGGAGCGAGTGCCGCGAGGGTGGTATTATGATACTTTTTCGGGCCATTCAGGTGAAGCTACGTCAGACTCTTCGAGTACTCCCTAACATTGTCGCGGGATTCGGATCGCTTCATTTTCTGGCACTTGCGTTTATCTGTATCGTTCTGGCCTGGAATGCTCAGTGGTTCAGGGCCCCAATTCGTGAATATTCAGACTTCGCCGCCAACGCGCTGCAAGTGCAAGAAGCTAAGTCTTTCCACGAGATGCTAGGGAACTACTCACGGTGGCGTTTTCATCATCCCGGGCCGTTCTTCTTTTACCTCTTTGCGCTGGGTGAGCTTCTGTTTTTCAATGTTCTGAAGGTCGTTCCCGCAGCGTTCAATGCGCATTTGGTGACAGCTCTCGTTTTCAATGCTGCTTGCCTATTCGGCGCCCTTGGGATCTTTCAGTCAATGCTCCCGTCCCGTCTTTTTCAGCCCTTCGCGGTGTGCTTGTCAGCCTTGTTTTTGTATACGGCCTCGGACGTGGGTCACGTAGCCGCAGTCGTCTCCCCGTGGATGCCCGATATGCTCGTCTTTCCTTTTGTCCTATTTCTGACCGCGTGCGCGTCTTTCGCAGCGGGCCGGGTTAGATATATGCCACTGGTAGCGGCCTGCGGCATGGCTCTGATCCATGGGCACATAGCACAGGTGCTGTTTGTCGTGCCGCTCTGGCTCGCCGCCGCTGCCGGTTTTCGCGCAACGAATCCGACGATCACACTCAAGAGCCTTTATGCATCTAATTCCCTGCAGGTTAGGCTCACCGGTTTCTTCACGTTTGTTTTCGCATTCCCTGTCGTGCTTGAGTTGCTGGTGCATACGCCCAATAACGCCAGTGCTGTGCTCACCTACATGCGAGAGGTTAACAATGCAGCGCCGAACACGATTGCTATGGCCTTCAGATACTTTCTTAGTTGTCTTACATTTGTCGAGCAGCCTGAGATTCTGTTGGCGAGCCCAGCTGGAAACATCTTCCAGGTCGCCTTCTCGCAAAGCGAACTCGTGTTCTACTGGCTAACACTCAGTGTACTGCTCGTTTTCGCGGTGATCGGATGCGCCCGTGTGAGAGAGGCAAGGAATCCGTTCCTTTCTTTCTTGGTGCTTGAGGTCATCCTTGTTTCCGTGCTTTTTGTCTTCTGGGGCACACGGATCACTGGTCCCCTGTATCTGTTTAACGGCGTCTTTTTGCTAGCTATACACTTGATCGTGCTGTTTATGCTGGTGGGCGTGATTGGGCTCTGGTGGAATGGGACCCCGGCCAGAGTTTTTTCCGCGGGACTTTACGTGTGTGCAGTAGCAGCGATTGTTCTGGCCGGCGGAAATCTCCGGAACCTGTACGCCGGGTCGGACGAGGTCTACGAAATTGCGCAACGCGCGCCGTTGGCGACTGGAGAAGTGGCGCGGTTAGATTTCCCTGCAGGCGACAACGATATTGCGCTGGGCGTGGCCAGCCACTTGCATCGTACAGGCAAACGGTTCTGCGTAGTCGAATATTGGGGTTTCATGTTCGGACAGCAGAACATCTGCCAGGATCCACTTCGGGTACGGAGGCTGTTTGTCGGGAGGCAGCCCCGGCCGTGCGACACTCGATGCACCACGTTTTACGACGAGTCACGGCGAGGAGGGTTGATCGCAACCCTGGAAGCGCCTGCCTGGATGGCCCTCCCCTTGACAATATTGACTGAGGACACGTTCGACGTAAAAGAGGGCTTCTGGGGAGCTTATGAAGATCGGCCCGAGCGCTGGTGCCGGCGACGTGGCGTGATCCGCTTCCTGTTGGCTGAGAATCCCAGGCCTTCCCCTTTCTACACAGTGAGAATTGTAGCGTACACGTACCCGGGCAGACCAGCCAAAGTCTTTCTGAACGGGAGCTTTCTGGGTGTCATTGACCGACTTGGCAAAGGCGCAGTGGAATTCGCTGTGCCTAAGGGTGTGTTCCGCTGGGGAGGGGAGAATCAGTTGGTATTTGAAGTCCCCCTGGCAGGCGCCATCGGCAATGATCCTCGGCAGCTGGGGGCCCCTTTTGTGGACGCTGCGATCCAACCTGTCTTGTAGCCTGACCGCACTATGTGGCGCT
>Ga0181518_10002811_pt1 | contig 16500 bp, 15 predicted proteins | sample PEATcosm2014_Bin_28_FD_119751 | JGI IMG/M metagenome (GOLD analysis project Ga0181518, IMG submission 119751) | Peatland microbial communities from MTU Mesocosm Facility, Houghton, MI, USA - PEATcosm2014_Bin01_60_metaG | ecosystem: Environmental > Terrestrial > Soil > Wetlands > Peat | place... | reverse complement strand
TGCGACGCCACGTCGGCGACGGTGCGGGCCGCAAGCGTCGTCTTGAAGTTGATCGCGATTCCATCGCCGAGTTCGACGCTGCCGATATAGAGCGTGAGCATGATCGGCAGAATAAGAGCGAATTCCGTCGCCGATACGCCGTCGCGATCGCGGGCGAAGCGGCGCAGGGCCGATGGCGGATTTGATGCGGCGCGCTGTGTCATCTTCGTCCGGTTCATCAGTACGGCTCGTTCTTGAAAACCGCGGTTGACATCAAGAGTCGATTGCCGTTGCTGTTGGGACTTGACAGACTGAAGCCAAGGGGACCGCCGATCACCGGCCATTGATACATTATCTGCAGGACTACGATGTCGCCGGGGTTGCCGGGGGCCCATACCATGGCCATTACGTTGCCGTTCGAATCGACTGGTTGATTGCTCGAATTGAAGCCGGCGATCGGATCGTTCGTATTGGCCGCAGCAAAGTTCGAATAGCTTTGCGCATTGATTAGGAAGTTGTTGCACGTGAACAACGCGCTTACCAGCTTGGTGAGGACCGCATCTCCCGTACAGACGTGAGTGCGGAATTGCGCCGCGCTCATGTTCGAGGTTTGAGCCTGCCCGGTCATAACGTAGCGGCTCGCCTCTTCGGTGATCTCGTCGAGCATCCGGGCGGCAAAGAACACCATCGCTGTCTGGAGGAGGGCGACAAGGAGCGCCAAAAACGGCGCCGCCACCAGCGCGAATTCGACCGCGGTGGCGCCCTTGCGACAGCGTAGAAATGCCCTCGAGGAGGACGGCCGCGTGGCGCCTCCGGCAAGCCTCTGGGTGACTGCTGGCCACATAGCGCGCAATGCTCCAACTGCGCACTTGGTAAGCCCAAAGTGCTAGGAAATCGTTACTGGATACAATGACTTGGGGTTAACGGCCGGCGCGGGATCCGGGCCAGCGGCGGGCCAGAAATTCGCCGCCATGGCGCAGGCCCTCGGCGTCGATGCCGTGGCCGATGCCCGCCGACAAATGCCATTCGACCGGCACGCCGAGGGCGGCCAGCCCCTGGGTCGCCTGGAACAGCGCCTGCGGCGGGATCAGGTCGTCGCGGTCGCCGTGCACCAAGAGCACCGGCGGCCGCGATTTGATCTCGGCGGCAAAAGCCTCGGCATCGACGTCCGGCGGCAGCACCAGCAGGCCGGAATAGCCGACGATCGCCGCCGGTGCCATGGCGCGGCGCAAGCCCACATGCAGCGCCATCATGGTGCCCTGGCTGAAGCCGACCAAAGCCAGCGCCGAGGCCGGCAGCTTGTGGCGCGCAAGCTCGGCATCGAGAAAACGCTCGAGCACCGGCGCCGCCTTGTTGACGCCGACCCAGCGCTCGTTCGGATCGCGAAACGTCAGCGGAAACCATTGCCGGCCGACCGGGGCCTGGCCGCACGGCTCCGGCGCGTGCGGCGAGACGAAGGCTGCGTGCGGCAAATATTGCTGCCAGGCGCGGCCGATTTCGATGAGATCGTTGCCGTCGGCGCCATAGCCGTGCAGGAACACGACGAGCTGCTGTGCGGCTCCGGATTTCGGCGCAAGCCTCGGGCCGTCGAGCTCAGCGGCCATTCTTCTTTCCTTTCGGCTTGATGGGTTTTTTCGGCAGGACCGGCGCGCCTTCACGCCGTTTGACGGCGCGATAATAGGTCCTTATCGGAAGCATATTTTCACAAGAATTCGAGAAGCGTCAGGAGTGATCATATCCTCTTTAATTCCTTGTCATTTTGGCTCATGCGCGATAATGGGCAACATCACGAATACTCATTGGGAAGCGCTGGGAAACATTTTGTGACTTCCCATATGCTTCCCAGACTTGGGATCACCTTCATTATGAAGCTCACGAAAGAAAGCATCAAGAAGCTCACGCTCCCTCCGGGGAAGCCCGACGCTATCTATTTCGATGATGACTTGAAAGGTTTTGGCGTCCGGTTGCGGGCAGGCGGAAAAAAAACGTGGATAGCGCAGTACCGATTTGGTGTGAAACAAAAAAGGATCACCCTCGGCACCGTCAACAAGCCGTCCAAGGTCGAGCCCATAACGGCTACTGACATTCCCCTCCTCGGTGCGGCTGAACGTCGGAAATGGGCCGAACGCGCGATTAAGCGGGCAGACCCTGATGACGGTGCGTAATCGGAGAAACGCAGCGTTTTTGCGATTTCCTGATGGCGATCCGCCAGCCGTTTGAAAGAATGTGATCGGGGATGTGCGGCCCGGTCACAGAGGCTTAGGATCGCCAACAGTGAGTGCGGTGGACCACCGTGTGCAGCTTTGCGGGAAGTCACTCCGTACGGGCCTGGGTTTTATGCCCCTGCAATAGAACGACGCTCCTGGGATTTCCCATACGCTTCCCAATTCACATTTCTGGGAAACATCGCCTGTGAGTTATTACTTAAGTAATTGTTACATTTTGATTTTTTGCTTCACGCCCTTTGATGGCACGATAATAGGTCCATAGCACGCGCGCCGCCACGGCGCGCCACGGCCGCCATGGCTCGGCGAGCGGCGACATCTCTTTCGTCGTCGGCCGTGCCTTGAGCCCGAAGGCAAGCCGCGCGGCTTCCTGCAGCGCCAGATCGCCCGCCGGCCAGGCATCGGCATGGCCGAGACAGGCGAGCAGATAAATGTCGGCAGTCCACGGCCCGATGCCATGAACGGCAGTGAGCGCCGCATGGGCGGCTTCGGCATCGATGTCGCCGAGCGTCGCCAGCTTAAGATCGCCATGCGCGATGGCGCGGGCGATTTCCTTCAGCGCGCGGATCTTTGGCGCCGACAGGCCGATCCGCGCCAGCCGCTCCTTGCGCGCGCGGATGATGGCCGCCGGCTCGAACGGATCGAACGCCGCCGACAGCCGGCCCCAGATCGCGCCGGCGCTGGCGGTGGACAGCTGCTGCGAGACCACCGTGGCGGCAAGGCCGGCGAAGCCGTCGGGCCGCCGCCGCAGCGGCGGGCGCCCGGCCTTCGCGATCAGCGCCGCGAAGCGCGGATCGGCGGCAACCAATGCGTCGATGCCGCGATCAAGATCGGCCTCGGTGTGGATGCGGTGGTCGGACATCAGGGATCAGGGGGTCAGGGATCAGGAGCGGCAAATCTTGATACCTGATACCTGATCGCTGATTCAGGGTCCAAGGCGCCGTTGACCGGACACCGTACTTCGGCGGAGCATGCGAACGTGAACAGCTACACTCATGTCTTCCGCTTCGCGCCGAGCCCGAACGGCTATCTTCACCTCGGCCATGCCTATTCGGCATTGCTCAATTACGACATGGCGCGCGAAACCGGCGGCCGGTTGCTGCTGCGCATCGAGGATATCGACACGCCGCGCGCGAAGCCGGAATTCGAAGCGGCGATCTACGAGGATCTGGAATGGCTCGGCATTTCCTGGCAGCAGCCGGTGCGCCGCCAGAGCGAGCATTTTGCCGATTACGAAGCCGCCCTCCTCAAGCTCAACGCGCAGGGGCTGCTCTATCCGAGTTTCGAGAGCCGCAGCGAGATCGCAGCTCTCGTCGCCGAGCGCGACCGCTACTGCCGCTGGCCGCGCGATCCCGATGGCGTGCCGCTTTATCCGGGCGGCGCCCGCAAGCTGCCGGCGGCCGAGCGCAAGCGCCGGGTCGATGCCGGCGAGGCTTATGCTTTACGCCTCGCCATCGATGCGGCGGTGGCGCAGGCCGGCGTGCTGACCTGGACCGAGGCCGGCTCCGGGCCCCACGGCCAGACCGGGGCCGTCACCGCGGCGCCGTTGATGTGGGGCGACGTCGTCGTCGCGCGTAAGGAAATCCCGACCAGCTATCACCTCGCCGTCACGCTCGACGACGCCTTGCAAGGCGTCAGCGACGTGGTGCGCGGCCAGGATCTGTTCTGGTCGACCAGCATCCATCGCCTCTTGCAGGAGCTGCTCGGCCTGCCGGAGCCGATCTATCACCATCACCGGCTCATTCTCGATGCCGAGGGCCGCAAGCTGTCGAAATCGACTTTGGCCAAGAGCCTGCGCGAATTGCGCGCCGAGGGCTCAAGCGCGCAGGACATCCGGCGCATGGTCGGGCTCGGGCGCTAGCGCATGATCTTGGATAAGACGGCCGGCGCTTATTTTGTTCGTGGCGTCGCCGTGTCATTCTGAGCGCGGCGCCCGGGGGGCTGCCATGGTGCGAACGAAGCCCAAGAAAAAGTCTGCTGCAAAGCGCTCGCGACGCCGGCCGCCGCGACGCGGTCCGGCGGCGCGCATGACCGAGGCGGCGCTGGCCGCGTTCGCGCACGACATCCGCACTTCGCTCACCGGCATCCTGGCGCTCGGCGAATTGCTGGCGAGCTCCAATCTCGGCGAGCGCGAGCGGCGCTGGGCGGCGGGCATCAAGACCAGCGCCGAACATCTCGCCGCGCTGACGACCTTGGCCATCGACGCCGCCAAGGTTAACACCACCAAGGCCGATGCCGGCGGGCTGACGCTGCAGCGACAACCCTTCCGGCCGCGGCGCCTGATCGACGCGCTGTCGGAAATGCTGTCGGCGCGGGCGGAGACCAAAGGCCTCAGCGCCGACGTGGCCGTCGCCGCCGATTTGCCCGACATGCTGGTCGGCGACGCGGCGCGGTTGCGGGCGGCAATCGAGAACCTGATCGACAATGCGGTGAAATTCACTGAGCGCGGTGCCGTGCGGCTTGACGTGCGCGCGTCGCGCGCTGGGCGCCACCGCGTGAAACTTCTCTTCACCGTTACCGACAGCGGCATCGGCCTGACACGCGCCGAGATCAAGCGGCTGTTCCGGCCATTCACTCAAGCCAACGCGGAGATCGCGCGGCGCTACGGCGGCGCCGGCCTCGGGCTTGCCGTGGTCAAATCGCTCGCCAAGCTGATGGGCGGCGACCTCACCGTCACCAGCACGCCAGGCCGCGGCGCCTCGTTCCGTCTCGCCATCGTGCTGCCGGTCGCGGCCGCCGACCTATCGGGCGGCACGCAAGCGCAACAGAAAAAGACGCCGGCGCGCCGTCTCGCGGTTCTCTGCGTCGAGGACAATCCATACGGCCGCGTCATCCTCAACACCATCCTCACCGAGCTCGGCCATCGCGCCGACTTCGCCGCCTCAGGCGAGGAAGCAATCGACGCGGTCAAGCGTGGCTACGACGTGGTGCTCATGGACGTGACGCTGCCGGGCATCGACGGCCTGGAAGCAACCCGCCGCATCCGCGCGCTGGCCGGCGCCGCAGGCCATACGCCGATCGTCGGTATTTCCGGACGCACGGAAAACGGTGACGAGCAGGCGGCGCGAGCAGCTGGCATGGACTCTTATTTGCGCAAGCCGATCAGCCCGAGCGCGCTGAGCGAGGCGATCGCGGCAGTGCTGTCGGCGGCTATTTAGCCGCTTCCGTCGCGCCTTCCACGATCCGCACCAGATCGCTCATGATGCGGTTGAGCTCGAAATCCTTCGGCGTATAGACCTCGGCGACGCCGGCGCTTTTCAGAACGCTGGCGTCCTGCGGCGGGATGATGCCGCCGACCACCACCGGCACGTCGTCGAGGCCGGCCTCTTTCATGCGGGCGACGACGTCTTGCACCAGCGGCATATGCGAGCCGGACAGGATCGACAGGCCGACCACGTGCACACGTTTTTCTGCCGCCGCCGCGACGATGGCTTCGGCGGTGAGGCGGATGCCGTCATAGACCACCTCCATGCCGGCATCGCGGGCGCGGGCGGCGATCTGCTCGGCGCCGTTGGAATGGCCGTCGAGGCCGGGCTTGCCGACCAGAAATTTCAAGCGCCGGCCGAGTTTTTTCGATACGCGGTCAACTTCGGCGCGGATGTCGTCGAGGCCTTCGGCGTCGTTGCGCATGGCGGTGCCGACGCCGGTCGGCGCGCGGTATTCGCCGAACGCCGCGCGTAAAGCAAAACCCCATTCGCCGGTGGTGACGCCGGCTTTGGCGCAAGCGATCGACGGTGGCATGATGTTGCCGCCGGTTTTCGCCGCCTTGCGTAAAGCTTCGAGCGCCGCGGCGACAGCTTTTGCATCGCGCGCGTCACGCCAGGCGGCGAGCCGCTCGATCTGTCCCGATTCCGCCTCAGGTGACACGGTGACTACCGCTTCGGCGGCATCCGCCAGCGGCGACGCTTCGGTCTCGGTGAAACGGTTGACGCCGACCACGATCTGCTCGCCGCGCTCGATCGCCTCGACCCGGCGCGAATTGGATTCGACCAGTTGCTGCTTGAGATAGCCCTGTTCGACCGCGGCCACGGTGCCGCCCATTTTCTCGATCTGGGCCAGTTCCTCTTTCGCCGCCTGCTTCAGCTCGGCGACCTTGGCGGCGATGGCCGGCGAGCCTTCGAACACGTCGCCGTATTCGAGAAGGTCGGTCTCGTAGGCCAGGATCTGCTGCATGCGCAGCGACCATTGCTGGTCCCACGGCCGCGGCAGGCCGAGGGCCTCGTTCCAGGCCGGCAACTGCACGGCGCGCGCCCGCGCGCCTTTCGACAAGGTGACGGCAAGCATCTCGATGAGAATGCGCGCGACGTTATTTTCCGGCTGCTGCTCGGTCAGCCCAAGCGAGTTGACCTGCACACCGTAACGGAACAGCCGCTGCTTGGCGTCGGTGACGCCATAGCGCTCGCGGGTGATCTCGTCCCACAGCTCGGTGAAAGCGCGCAGCTTGCAGACTTCGGTGACGAAGCGCAGCCCGGCATTGACGAAGAACGAGATGCGCCCGACCACTTCGCCGAATTCCTCCGGCGCGCATTGGCCCGACGCCTTCACCGCATCGAGCACGCCGATGGCGGTGGCGAGCGCGAAGGCGAGCTCCTGCACCGGTGTCGCGCCGGCCTCCTGCAGGTGATAGGAGCACACGTTCATCGGATTCCACTTCGGCATTTCCTTGGTCGTGAACAGGATCACGTCCTTGGTCAGCCGCATCGACGGCGCCGGCGGGAATACGTAGGTGCCGCGGGAGAGATACTCCTTGATGATGTCGTTCTGCGTCGTGCCTTGCAGACTCTTGCGCGCGACGCCTTGCTCGTCGGCGAGCGCGACATAAAGCGCCAACAGCCAGGCCGCGGTGGCGTTGATGGTCATCGACGTGTTCATCTCGCCGAGCGGGATGCCGTCGAACAACATGCGCATGTCGCCGATGTGGGAGATCGGCACGCCGACCTTGCCGACCTCGCCCTTGGCCAAGGGATGATCGCTGTCGTAGCCGGTCTGGGTCGGCAGATCGAAGGCGACCGACAGGCCGGTCTGGCCCTTGCTCAAATTCTTGCGGTAAAGCGCATTCGACGCCGCGGCGGTCGAATGCCCCGCATAGGTGCGGAAGATCCAAGGTTTGTCGCGTAAAGCTTTGTCGCGCATCGGCCTTGCACGTCGTCCGGCGACACCACTGTGACGCGGATTTTGCTGCAATGCAACATTAACGATGAGCGTGCTTCACACCCAATTTTAACCGTCGCAATTCGCGGGGCTTTAACCGCTGCCGCGCCACAGTCGCGGCCATGCAAGCGCAACAGCCGATGCCCGACGTGGAGGCCGCGTGGCGGTTCCTCCTGGTCAATTGGATTTTCGTAGGCTGCATGGGGGTTGTGCTGGCGCTCAGCCTTGCGTTCACGAACTTCTCGCTCGAGCTGACCGGCCTCGCAATTTCTATAGCCTATGTCGGGCTCTACGCCGGCTTTGCCCACGCCAATGCGGTCTCGCCGAAGCGGCGCGATCCGCAGGTGATGTTCGTTCTCGGCGGCACGGCGCAGATCGTGCTGATCACCGCGGTCATGACGCCACTGACCTATGTCGCGGCGTCGGCCAACCTGCCGATGCAGGATGCCAACCTGTTCGCCATCGACCGCGCGCTCGGCTTCGACTGGGGCGCCTATGTGCGTTACGTCGACGATCATCCCGCTCTCGCGGCCTGGCTGAACTACGGCTACACCATGATCCGCTGGCCGATTTTCGCCATTCCGGTCGTGCTGGCGGCGACGCACCGCTATCAGCGCATCGAGGAATTCACCTTCGCCTTCGGCCTCGCTCTGATCGTGACCACGATCATTTCCGGCTTGGTGCCGGCGATCGGCGTGTTCCAGCAGATCGGGCTCGATCCGATCAGCGTCAAGCACCTCAACCTGCAGCCCTATCTCGAGCAGCTGCGCGATCTGCCGCCGACTCGCGACGGCGTCTTGCGCCATCTCGATCTGTTGGGGCTGGGCGGCATCGTGACCTTTCCGAGCTTCCACGCCGCCTCCGCCGTGCTCTATGCCTGGGCACTGTGGCCGGTGCGCTGGATGCGGCCGATCGTGGTGCTGGCCTTCACCGCCATGTTGGCGGCGACGCCGATCAACGGCGGCCATTATCTCATCGACATCATCGCGGGGAGCGCGATTGCGGCGCTGGCCATCGTCGCGGCGCGCTATGCGGGACGGGCCATCGCCAACTGGCAGGTTCGCGGCGCTGCCGGCGCATTGGTCCCGGTCGCGGTGCCGGCCGAATAGCTTCAACCCATCGCCTCCGATGCGAGCCGCGCTGCCACGACGGCGCGATGCACCACCAAAACCATGACGATCGCGACCGCGGCCAAGCCGACCTGGGTCTTCACGTAAGGGTAGATTAGGACCAGCGCGCCGGCGGCGGCCAGCGCGGCGCCCTCGACGCGGCTCAAAAATTCGCGCGCTAACGCAAATCGCAACAGGAACGCCACCGCGACGGCGAGCACGACCAGGTCGTACATGAAGAGATAAGGTGTGGCGAGCAAGGCGCCGGCGGCAAGCGCGGCGGCCTTGAGCGCGAAGGCAACGCGGCTCCGCCACAGCCAAACCAATCCTATGGCGAGCAGCAGCGACAGTATGCCTTGAACGGTCCAGGCCAGCGGTTCGCTGCCGCCATGGGCGCGCGCAAACGCGAACACGCTTTGCAGCCGGTACCAATCCAGCGCGCCTTCGTCGATCAAAGCGTGGCTCGAAAGCGGCGCCCAGTGCACGAAGGCTTCCCAGCTCGCGCTGCCTAAAGCGAGCCACGACAGCGCCGCGAGCATGATTGCCGTCAGCGTGGCGATCGCAATGGTCAGCCAACGCCGGTCGGCGATCAGCACGATCGGAAACAACAGACCGAATTGCGGCTTGTAGGTGAGAAGCCCGAGACAGATGCCGGCCAGCGCCGGATGCCGCTCCAGCAGACCGAGCGTGCCGCCGATCAACGCCGCGGTGAGAAAGCCGTTTTGCCCGGCGGTGACGTTCCAGATCGCGGCGGGAAATCCGAGCGCGAACAGAATGCCGGTGCGCAAGCCGAGAATGCCGGCAATCGCCGCGGCATAAGCAGCGAGCGTCGTCGTGAGCCAAACAACCGCGGCAACCAGATACGGCAGCGTCGCCAGCGCCGCGGCAAAGAAAAACGCCGGCGGCGGATAGTGCCAGCCGTAATAGCCGTCGAAATCGTAGCCGACGGCGCGCACTTCGGCGGCGCGGTGCAGCGTCCAGTCGTAGGCGGCTGGAGCCGCGCCGTCGAGCGCGAGCCGGCCGGCCGCCCAGACGTTCACGAAATCATTGGCGATCGGCCGGCCCTGAGCGTCGGTCAGAAAGTGGCCTTGCAGATAGCTGCCGCCCAGAACGATCAGGTAGCCGAGCGCCAACGTCAGTCCGATCAGCTTGATCGTCCGCTGTGGCGAGAGCTGCGGCGCGGCGCCCGGCGCGATCTTTTGTTCTCCCGGCTTGTCGTTTCCTTAGACTCGTTTGACCAGCTTGATGATGACCAGCAGGATCACCGCGCCGATGAAGGCGTCAATGATGGCGGCGATGATGCCGCTGCCGATGACGATGCCGAGTTGCGGCAGCAACCAGCCGGCGATCACCGCGCCGACGATGCCGACGACGATATCGCCGATCAGCCCAAACCCGCCGCCCTTGACGACCATGCCCGCAAGCCAGCCGGCAATCGCGCCGACGATGATCCAGATGATGAAACTCTCAACCATGGTGTTTTCCCCGTTTCCCAGTCCCGGCAATGGCCGGACTTCTATGTGCGTGACGCACCCTACGCAGTCTGTGCCGCGTCACTATGACCATAAGGCTTCGCGACCAAGCTGTCAGCGCCCGCCACGTGCCTTGCCGTTGTTATGCCCATCAGGTAATTGTTGCACTGCAGCATAAAGTGCTGCAGACTGGGTCGGATCACCGCCGCGGCCTGTGCGCCGCGAAAATTTGGTGAGACGGAGCCCCTCATGGCCGTCGCGCAGAAAAAACCGTCTGCCGCCCCGCTGAAGGATCTTTACGACATCGGCGAAATTCCACCGCTCGGCCATGTGCCTGCCACCATGCACGCCTGGGCGATCCGCAAGGAGCGCCACGGTCCGCCGGAGCAGGCGATGCAGAGCGAGGTGGTGCCGACTTGGCCGATCGCCGAGGACGAGGTGCTGGTCTATGTCATGGCCGGCGGCGTCAACTATAACGGCGTGTGGGCGGGCTTAGGCATTCCGGTGTCGCCGCTCGACGGCCACAAGCATCCGTTCCATATCGCCGGCTCCGACGCGCCCGGCATCGTCTGGGCGGTCGGCTCGAAAGTGCGCCGATGGAATGTCGGCGACGAAGTGATCATTCACTGCAATCAGGACGACGGCGACGACGAGGAGTGCAACGGCGGCGATCCGCTATTGTCGCCGTCGCAGCGCATTTGGGGCTACGAGACGCCCGACGGCTCGTTCGCGCAGTTCTGCCGCGTGCAGTCGCGCCAGCTCATGCGCAAGCCGCCGCATCTGAGCTGGGAAGAATCCGCCTGCTACACGCTCACGCTGGCAACCGCCTATCGCATGCTGTTCGGCCATGCACCGCACATCCTCAAGCCCGGCGACAACGTTCTGGTCTGGGGCGCCTCCGGCGGGCTCGGCGTGTTCGGCGTGCAGCTCGTCGCCGCGTCGGGCGCCAACGCCATCGGCATCGTGTCCGATCAGGCCAAGGTCCAATATGTCATGGATCTCGGCGCCAAGGGCGTCATCAATCGCAACGATTTCAAATGCTGGGGCGCGATGCCGAAGGTCGGCACGGGCGAATACGACACCTGGGTGAAAGAGGCGCGGCGCTTCGGCAAGGCGATCTGGGACATCACCGGCAAACACGACGTCGATATCGTGTTCGAGCATCCCGGCGAAGCGACGTTCCCGGTGTCATGCCTCGTGGTCAAGCGCGGCGGCATGGTGGTGTTCTGCGCCGGCACCTCGGGCTACAATATTACTTTCGACGCACGCTATGTCTGGATGCGGCAGAAGCGCATTCAGGGCTCGCACTTCGCGCATCTGAAACAGGCCAGCGCCGCCAACCAGTTCGTCATCGACCGCCGCATCGACCCATGCATGAGCGACGTGTTCCCGTGGGAGAAGATCCCCTACGCCCACGAGCTGATGCGTACCAACCGCCACAAGCCCGGCAACATGGCGGTGCTGGTCAATGCCCCGCGCCCGGGCTTGCGGAATTTTGAGGACGTGCTGGAGGCGGCGGGCGCTCTTTGACAGCGGCCGATCAGTTTTCATTCAATCTTTTAATTCGTCGATCATTGCCATGATCACCGGTCGCAATTCCGGCAAGTGCACAGTAACGATTTCCCAGAGTCGACGATCGTCGATGCGCTGATATTCATGCCGAAGAATATTGCCAATACCGATGATCGCATTCCAGGGTGCCTCTGAATGTCTGGCTAGCATGTCCGGCGGCAGAGACTTCGCGGCTTCCGAGACAATTTGTACCGCTCGCTCGGCCGCGCGGCGCAGCGTGTAGCTTTCTCTGTAGTCCGCAAAAGTTACGTTTTGCAGCGCAGATGCCATTCCGTCGATCTCGTCGCGAATATGGAGTAACCGCAGATGAGGGCTCTTGCTCGCCGCCATCAAAAAATCCGCGTGGCTTCTCGTTCGACACTTTCCCGGATGTAGCGCGATAGTCCTTCGCGCGTCGAATAGCCGACCTCGACGTTCGGACCGACGGCATCCACGATAGTTGCATAGGCCTTCATGAAATCGAGAAAACCGAACGCCTCATCGGTCTGCGGGTCGACGAAAACATCAACATCAGAATCGGTATCCGCTTCGTCGCGCGCGTGAGAGCCGAAAAGGTACAAGGCGCCCACGCCCGTCGCGCGTAGCGCGGGCTCGGCTTTCTTCAGTCGGTCGATAACATCGTGCGAACGCATGGTGTTAAAATAGCTCAATTTTACTCAGTTTTCCAGCAAGTTCCCGGTCGAAAACAAACTGGCGTTACCGTCACGTATCCGCTAAAATTCATCAGATCGGGAACGGGGCCAGCATGCAGTCGAGTCAATCGCGGACCGAGGCCGCCAGCGTACGCAAGCGTTTCCGCGTGATCCTGGTGAAGCCGTCGCATTACGACGACGACGGCTATGTCATCCGCTGGTTCCGGTCGCCGATGCCGGCCAATTCACTGGCCACGGTCTACGGTCTGGTCGACGATTGCGCGCAGCGTCAGGTGCTCGGGCCCGACATCGACATCGACATCGTCGCCATCGACGAGACCAATACGCGGGTGCGCGTCGACCGCATCATCGCCGAAATGCGGGCCAACGGTAATTTCGGCTTCGTCGGCCTGGTCGGCGTGCAGTCGAACCAGTATCCGCGCTCGCTGCATATAGCCAAACCGTTGCGCGAGGCCGGCATCGCGGTGATCATCGGCGGCTTCCACGTCTCCGGCATGTTGGCGATGTTCCCGGACGTGATGGCGGATTTGCAGGAAGCCCTCGACATGGGCATCACCTTGTTCGCCGGCGAAGCCGAAGGCCGCATGGACGAGGTGATGCGCGATGCCGCAGCAGGCTCCCTCAAGCCGCTCTACAATTACATCAACGACCTGCCGGCGCTGGAAGAGGCGGTGACGCCGTTTTTGCCCGGCAATTCGGTGCGCAAAACAATAGGCAATGTGACGACCTTCGACGCCGGCCGCGGCTGCCCGTTCCAATGCTCGTTCTGCACCATCATCAACGTGCAGGGCCGCAAATCGCGGCGCCGCAGCCCCGACGACGTCGAGCGCATCCTGCGCAAGAATTTCGAGCACGGCATCGATCGGTTTTTCATTACCGACGACAATTTCGCCCGCAACAAGGATTGGGAGCCGATCTTCGACCGCATCATCAAGCTGCGCGAGGAAGACGGCATGGACGTGCGCTTCCTGATCCAGGTCGACACGCTGTGCCACAAAATCCCGAATTTCGTCGCCAAGGCCAAGCGCGCCGGCGTCACCCGCATCTTCATCGGGCTCGAGAACATCAACCCCGACAATCTGCTTGCCGCCAAGAAGCGACAGAACAAGATCACCGAATACCGCAACATGCTGCTGGCCTGGAAAGCGGTCGGCATCTGGACCTATGCCGGCTATATCCTGGGCTTTCCCAACGACACGCCGGAATCGGCGCGGCGCGACATCGAGATCATCAAGAAGGAAATGCCGCTCGACGTCTTGGAATTCTTCTTCCTCACGCCGCTGCCCGGCTCCGAGGATCACAAGGTGCTGTGGTCGAAGGGCGCACCGCTCGATCCCGATCTCAACAAATACGATCTCGAGCACGCGCTGACCCCGCACGCCCATATGAGCAACGCGGAGTGGGAGAAGCTCTACCGCGATTCCTGGGAGATCTATTATACGCCCGAGCACATCGAGACGATTTTGCGTCGCGCCCAGGCCTACGGCATCAATATCCTGCGTCTGGCGCAGATCATTCTCTGGTTCGCGCAATCGCTGACCATCGAGAAAGTGCATCCGCTGCAGGGCGGCTTCGTGCGGCTCAAAGCGCGCCACGAGCGCCGTCCCGAACTGCCGCTCGAGCCGGCGTGGAGATTCTATCCGGCGCTGGCCTGGGAGATGCTGGTCAAGCACATCCGCGTGGCGAAGGCGGCTTGGGGCATTTTCCGCATCTACCGCAAGGTCGCCAAGTCGGCGAACGTGCCGTACAGCGACCAGGCGATGCAGCCGGTGAGCGAGGACGATACCTCGACGCTCGAACTGTTCACCCACAACCAGTCGGCGCGCGACGCGGTCGACCACGCCCGCAAGGTCAAGACGCTGACCGGCGGCGCCGTCGCCGAAACCGCGGCTTAGCACCTCAGGGCAATGGTAACTCCGCCCCCTCCTGGCGTCGGCGCGCGATCGCGGCATTGAGCTCGCCGCCATAGATGAAGATCAGCGCGGTGAAATAGAGAAACACCAGCGCCATCATCGCCGAGGCCAGCCCCGCGTAATAGGTGACATAGGTGTAGGAGAAATCGGACAGATAGCGGCCGAACACGAAGCCACAGGTCAGCCACATCGCCAGTGTGGCGACGATGCCCGGCCAGACCTCGGCGAAGCGGCGCTGTCCGGACGGCAGCCACATATGCAGGATCAACAGCGACGTGATGAGCAGGATGCTCGCCACCACGAAGCGGCCGATATTGAAGTGGCTTTCGACTTGGGCGAGCCAGGGCGCGTAGACCAGCGCGGTGCGAAACACCAGCGGGCCGAGCACCACCAGGAACGACAGCGCCAATAATCCGACCGCGGCGACCAGCACATAGCCGATGGATTCCAGCCGCAACAGCCACCACGGCCGCGGATCGACGAGACCATAGGCGCGGTTCAATCCTATGCGCAGGCTCTCGACGCCGCTTGAGGAAAAATATATCGCAAAGATGGCGCCGACGGTGAGCACGCCGCCGCGCGCCGTGGTCAGTACGTCGCGAATTTCACCGGTGATCTGGCTGGAGACTGCGCGCGGCCATGCTTCGATGATGATGCGCGCGACCTCGGCGGCAAGATTTTCCGAGCCGATGAAGCCGGCGATCGCCGTGACCAGGATCAGAAACGGAAACATCGACATCAGCACCGAGAGCGCGATGTGGCTCGCAATCGCCCAGCCGTCGTCGGCATTGAAGCGATAGAAGGCGTCCATGGCGACGCGGTAGGACAGGCGGATCGGGTGCAAGCGAGGCGGTCTCCGCGGAAGTGCTATTCATAGCACAGCGCGATCATCCGCCCCGCGATAGCGGGGGCGGAAAGAGGCTACGCCGCCTGCACGTCCGCCAAGAACCGCCGCACTTCGCTTTGCAGGCTCGCGGCTTCGATCGCCAGCGCGTCGGCCAGCGCCTTGACGTCGGCGGCGGTTGCGCGGGCGCCAGTGGAGGCGCCGGCGACGCGGCTCATGGATTGGGCGCCGGTGCGCGCTTCCACCGAAGCGCGGTTGACGCCTTCGGCGATCGAGGCGACCGCGTTGTTCTGTTCCTCGACGGTGGAGGCGACCGTCACGGCGATCTCCGACATGTCGTCGATGATCGAGGACACCTGCTCGATGGCCTGCGCGGCGTCGGCGGTCGCCGATTGGATCGAGCCGATCTGGGCGGCGACGTCCTCAGTGGCGCGGGCGGTCTGCGCGGCAAGCGATTTCACTTCGGTCGCCACGACCGCAAAACCGCGGCCGGCCTCGCCGGCGCGCGCCGCCTCGATGGTGGCGTTGAGCGCCAACAGGTTGGTCTGGCCGGCGATGGATTGGATGAGGCCGATCACCTCGCCAATGCGGTTCGCGGCGGTGCCGAGGTCCGACATGGTGGTGACGGTGCGCTTGGATTCGGCAACGGCGCGGCCGGCGACTTCGGTCGAGCGCGTCGCCTGCAGCGCGATCTCGCCGATCGAGGCGGCCAGCTCCTCGATCGAGCTCGCCACCGTCGTGACATTGACGGCGGCGGTGCTGACGCGATTTTCCGCGTCGCGCGCTTCCGACGAGACCGCGTCGGCGGCGTCGTTGAGCCCGCTGGAGGCGCTTTCCAGGCGCCCGGCGGCCTCGCGCAGCCGGGCCAGCGCTTGCTCGACGGAAGCGCGGAACGTGTCGATCATCGCCGCGATGGTCTCGCCGCGTTGCGCGCGCGCGGCATTGGCTTGCGTCTCCATGGCGGAAAGGCGCTCGCGCTCGATCATGGTGTCGCGGAACACCACCACCGTGCGCGCCATGGCGCCGATCTCGTCATGCGCTTTGGTTTCCGGAATTTGCGCCGCGGTGTCGCCATCGGCGAGCCGCTTCATCACCCGCGCCAGGTCTTCCAGCGGCCGCGTGATCGAACGGCCGATGCGCCAGCTGAAGCTGATGCCGATCAACACCACCGCCAGGCCGACCCAGAGGATGAAGCTGCGGATGCGCGCCCGCGATGCCGTGAGCGCGGTGCCGGCTTCGCTGGCGCTGTCGCGCGCCGCGGCGATGATCTTGTCGGCTTCCGGCAGCACGGTCTCGGTATCGTGGCCGATCAGCGTCACCAGCGGCTCGATATTGTCGGTCGAAGCGACCCATTGGGCGAAGGCATAGCTGTAGGTCTTCACTTCGTCGTTCAGCTTCTGCTTCATCGACGGCGCGCCGTCGACCGACTCGAACAGCGCGTTAAAATTCCTGACTTCGTCGAGGAAGTGTTTTTCGGACGCCCGCGAGCGCGTCAATCGGTAGGCGATCTCGTCGCGGCGCATGGTCAGAAGCGACATCAGCATTTTGCGGGCGTCGCCGTCGGCGACCCACGACAGATCTT
>Ga0181518_10002809_pt1 | contig 16503 bp, 12 predicted proteins | sample PEATcosm2014_Bin_28_FD_119751 | JGI IMG/M metagenome (GOLD analysis project Ga0181518, IMG submission 119751) | Peatland microbial communities from MTU Mesocosm Facility, Houghton, MI, USA - PEATcosm2014_Bin01_60_metaG | ecosystem: Environmental > Terrestrial > Soil > Wetlands > Peat | place... | reverse complement strand
GGACGGGTCTGAGCAGCACGACGTTGGCGCGTGGCATCGAGGCCCGCTCGCGCGCACTCCTCAGCCGTGGATCAGAAGCCGAGGACCTCTATCTCAGGGCGATCGACCAGCTCGGGCGTTCAGAGGTCGTCGTCCATCACGCGCGGGCGCAACTGATCTACGGCGAGTGGCTTCGCCGTCAGGATCGCCGCGTCGACTCGCGTGCACCGCTGAACGCGGCCTACGCCGCGTTCGAAAGGATGGGAGCCGAGGCTTTTTCCGAGCGCGCCCGGCGCGAGCTGCTCGCCACCGGCGAGACGGTGCGCAAGCAAAGCGCTGATGCGTGCGACTTGCTCACGCCCCAGGAGGCGCAGATCGCTCGGATGGCGTATGACGGCCACACAAACGCGGAGATCGGCGCGCAGCTCTATCTCAGTCCGCGCACGGTTGAGTGGCATCTGCGGAAGGTGTTCACGAAGCTCGGCATCAGCTCACGCAAGGAGCTGAGACAGGCGCTCGGCGAGTCCGCCCCCGCGCTCGTCGTGGCATCACGCTCACACGCGTAGTCACCGGGGATCTGACCAGGGACGAACACGGGCGATCTCCGGGCCTGGGTTGCGGACAATGGGCGTCCGAGTGGGCTCTCGCGCCGGGATGTCGCGACCACCGAGATCGCTCCCAACAAGTTCTCGAGAGGAAGAGAGCATGTCCGCCGTCTCCACCGTCGCATCGGTCGTCCTCGAAGCTGCCGCCCAGGAGCTCGCGGAGGCAACCAACCATCCGCCGTATCTGTTCGACCTCGGTCCAATCGAGGGACGCAGGGCAGTCGATCGAGTCCAAGCCGGCGCAGTCCACAAACCAGACGTCGACGTCGAGGATGCGACGATCGCCGGCGGCCCATCCGGTGCCCTGTCGATCCGGATCCTGCGCCCGAAGGGCACGGCCGGCCAACGGCCGGCGATCCTCTACACGCATGGCGCCGGCTGGGTGTTCGGCAACGCCGACACCCACGACCGGCTGGTCCGCGAGCTGGCCGCAGGCACCGGCGCCGCGGTGGTCTTCACCAACTACAGCCTCTCCCCCGAGGCGCGCTACCCGACCGCGCTCGAGGAGATCTACGGCGCGCTCGCGTGGCTCGCCGACCACGGAGCCGAGAAGCAGCTGGACGGCTCACGAATCGCGGTCGCGGGCGACTCGGTGGGCGGCAACATGACCGCTGCGATCACGCTGATGGCCAAGCAGCGCCAGGGGCCCCAGCTCGCCGCCCAGGTGCTGTTCTACCCGGTCACCGACGCGAGCTTCGACACCGACTCCTACCGCCAGTTCGCCGAGGGCTACTTTCTGCGCCGCGACGCGATGCAGTGGTTCTGGGATCAGTACACCGCGGACGAGAACGAGCGAAACGAGATCACGGCCTCGCCGCTCCGGGCCAGTACCGACCAGCTCGCCGGTCTGCCCAAGGCGCTCGTGATCACGGGCGAAGCCGACGTGCTGCGTGACGAGGGTGAGGCGTACTCGCGCAAGCTCCGCCAGGCCGGCGTCGATGTCACAGCGACGCGGTACGGGGGCATCGTCCATGACTTCGTGATGCTCAACGCCCTGCGGCCGACCAACGCCGCCGGCGCCGCCATCGCACAAGCGATCACTTACCTACGCGATGCACTCTCCTAGCCGGGCCGCTGGAGCGACAGTCGACCAGGACGGGCGCGCGGTGCTAAGGGCTCGCACGTCATGAGCGCGATGGGGTTCGCAATTCGCCGTCGTTCGATGCGGGGTCCGTTGCGGATTCCGGTCGGGCATGACGGCGGGACTGACTTTCGAGTGCTCTCGGCGGGAGCGACGCCGCACTCTCAGGTTGACCAACGGCGCCCGGCTGAGTCAATGGATCCGGGCGAGCCGTCGGTCCCGAGCGACCGCGACCTGTCGAACGCGGGATCATTTCCGCTGGCGCGAGACCGGGCGCTGTTGGGTCGCGGCCGCGAATTAGACGAGATCGGGCGGCTCCTCGATGGCGTGAACGAGCACGGACGCGCGCTCGTGGTGTGGGGCGAAGCCGGGATCGGGAAGTCGGCCCTGCTCAGTACCGCGAGCCTGATCGCCACCGATCGAGGCATGACTGTCGTGAGCACTTCCGGAGTGCAGTCAGAGATCGACCTGCCGTTTGCCGGGCTGCACCAGCTGATGCGCCCGTGGCTCGGTCAGCTGGATAGGCTTCCGCCGCTGCAGCGGGATGCGATCAGCGCCGCCTTCGGAATGTCCGATTCGGCCGCTCCCGAGTCGTTCATGATCGCCCTCGCCGCGCTCGATGTGCTCGGTGAGGCGGCGACGCACACGCCGCTCCTGCTGGTTGTCGAGGACGCCCATTGGCTGGACCGACCGACTGCTGATGTCCTGGCGTTCGTTGGGCGCCGGTTGGAATCGGATCCCATCGTTCTGCTGGCGGTGATCCGCGAGGGTTACGAGAGTCCGCTGCTCGGTGCCGGGCTGCCACAGCTTCACGTCGATGGGCTTTCCGAGCCGGCCGCTCGACTACTGCTCGACCAGCATTTCCCGCAGCTCACGCCAAGCGTGCGAGAACGAGTGCTGGAGACGGCCGGCGGGAACCCGCTTGCGCTGCTGGAACTGCCAGCGACCCTCGCGTCCGGCCGCGGTCCGGTCGGATCGCCAACGACCGTGCCGCTCACCGCGCGGCTGGAAGCGGCCTTCGCGTCGAGAGCGGCCGAGCTTCCGGCCGCGACCCGCACGCTGCTGCGAATCGCAGCAGCCGACGAACGCGCGACCTTGGCCGAGGTCATATCCGCCGCCGAGGTCGCGTTCGGCACGCGTCTCACGGTGGAGGATCTGGTTCCCGCGACCGACGCGCAACTGATCGATCTCGACGTCACTGAGCTGCGATTTCGCCACCCGCTCGTGTCCTCGGCGGTCTACCAAGCTGCCAGCGTGGCCGAGCGCCATGCCGCGCACGCGGCTCTGGCCAAGGTGCTGCGCGACCCTGACCCCCAGATCCGGCACCGTGCCGCGGCCACGGTCGGAACCGACCCCGACGTCGCCTCCGAGCTTGAGGCGATGGCGCGGCGTGTCCAGAAGCGGGGGGCGAACATCATTGCTGCGGCGGCGTTTGAGCGCGCGGCCGTTCTCACCCGGGATCCGGCCGAGCGTGCCCAGTTGCTGCTCAGCGCCGCCGAGGCGGCGGCCGAGCTGGGACGCAGCGAGATCGTCCTCCACCTGGTCCGGGAGGCCGAGGCAGCAGAGCTCGGGCTGCGCGAACGAGCGCTCGCGATGTCGCTCGTGGACGGGCTTGAACCCGGTTCGGTCGGGGATTCGGCCAGGGTGAGCGCCCTGGTGCAGGTCGCACGGGAGAGGACCCGCGCACGCGACAACGATCTAGCGCTCAGTCTTGCGTCCTCAGCCGCGTTCCGCTGCTACGTGGGCAACCTCGGCGAGGATTCGACCCACGCGGTCCTGGACGTCGCCGATCTGATCGAGGTGGCACCGGATGACCCGCGGCGGTTGCAGATCCTCGGGTACGCCGCACCGATCGAGCGGGGCTCGGCCGTCATCGCCCATCTCCCGGACTCGGTCCCGGCGGGTGATCCGCTGCTCCTCTGCCGAATCGGAACCGCTGCATCCCAAGTCGGTGCGTACGAGCGGGCTTCCCCGCTGCTGGCCGCCGCCGCCGCACAACTGCGCGAGCAGGGACGTCGCCGTGCCCTGGCCGAGGTGCTGCTGCATCGGGCGTGGTCGGCGATCCAGACCGCGGACTACACGGTCGCGATGCCGGCGGCCGAGGAGGCGGAACGGCTGGCGTCGGAGACCGCGCAGCCGGCACTGCAGACGGCAGCTTGGACCGCTCACGCGGCCCTGGCGGCGCTACGCGGCGAACAGGGGGTCGTCGAGGAGCTCACCGAGGCCGTGGAACGCGCCAGTCTGCCGGCTGGAGCCGCTGTGGTACTGGCGCTCGCCCAGTACGCGCGTGGGCTGGCGGCACTCGGGCAGGGGCTGCATGAGGAAGGGTACGAACAGCTCCGGAGGATCTACCAGCCTGGAGACCCATCGCAACATCATCAAGTTGGGTGCTACGTGATCGGCGACTTCACGGAGGCCGCCATCCACAGCGGGCACGGTGATGCTGCGCAACGGCTCCTCGACGAGCTCCGGCCCGTGGCAGCGCTCACTCCGTCTCCGTTCTTTCATGGCTCGATGCGGTATGCCGAGGCGCTCGTCGCGAACGACGCCGATGCCGAGGATCGCTTTCTGCGGGCCCTGGCCCACGAGCAGGCTCCGATGCCATTTCTGCGAGCGCGGCTGCAGCTGGCCTTGGGCCAATGGCTCCGGCGGCATCGCCGCGTCACCGATTCCAGGCCATTGCTTCGCGCCGCCCGCGACGCATTCGACGCGCTGGGGGTCCACCCGTGGGGCGAGAGAGCACGCCACGAACTTCGCGCATCTGGCGAGACCAGCCGGCGCCGGGCGCCGCACGCCGTCGATGAGCTCACGCCGCAAGAGCTGCAGATCGTGGAGCTGGCTGCGGACGGGCTCTCCAACCGGGAAATTGGCCAGCGGCTTTATCTCTCCCACCGGACCGTCGAGTCGCACCTCTACAGGGTCTTCCCGAAGCTCGGCGTGACCTCGCGGGCGCAACTGGCCGGCGCACTCTTCGATAGCCTCGCCGCGTCCGCCTGATCGGTCCTCCCGCGAGTCCCGTCCGCAGACCAACGGCGGTCAGTGCGGAGGGGTGGCAATCCCGGTCCGGTCGCCGCGCTGGGGCGGGGTCGCGATCGCCGCGCCGACGGCCGCGATCGCGGCGACGAGGACAACGAGCCCGCGCCCGTTGAGCGTGGGCTCCGGTCGGGTGCTCACTGTCTCGAGGACGAACAGGAAAAGCGCGGACCAGCCCGAACGAGCGCAGGATGATCACCTCGGGCGGAGCCGTCTCGCCCGGGGTCAGCCCGCTCTTGACGGCATGCTCACGAACATTGACGGCACGCTCACGAACAGCCTCGATGCCGCGGTCGCCCTGCGCCCCACCGCGGCCCCGGCACCCCAGCAAGCCGAGCCGGTGATCTCGATCCGCAGGAATCGGAGGCCGAGCCCGGCCTCACCGTCCGCGAGTGCCTGGCGCTCTACGCCGGCTACTACCACGCCCCCGCGACGTCGACGAGACGCTCGCGCTCGTTGATCTGATCGAGCAAGCCGATGAGCGCGCGACCGCGCTCTCGGGCGGCCAGCGTCGGCGCCTCGACGTGGCGCTGGCGCTGATCGGCGACCCCGAGCTGATCTTCCTCGACGAGCCGACGACCGGCTTCGATCCCTCGGCGCGCCGCGCCGCCTGGGCGGTGATCGCGGAGCTCAGGGACCTCGGCAAGACGGCCTTCCTGACGACCCACTACATGGAGGAGGCCGAGCGGCTCGCCGACCGGATCGCGGTGATCGGCGCTGGCCGAATCGTCGCCGAGGGCACGCCGCAGACGCTCGGCGGCCGCGGGCTCGAAGCGGCTCAGATGTCCTTCACCCCGCCTCGCGGCACGACGGCCGCTGACCTTCCGGCGGCGATCACAGGCCGCTTGGAGGAGCAGCCCGACGGGCGCCTGCTGCTGCCCAGCAGGACCGTCGCCGCCGACCTCCACGTCCTCGCCGGATGGGCGGTCGATCACGGGCTCGAACTTGACGACCTCGAAGTGCACCGCCCAACGCTTGAAGACGTCTACCTCCAACTCACCGACGAAGACAACCACCACACGAGGAGCTGACGATGGTTCTCCTGATCAAGTTTCTGATCCGCAAATGGCGCCGGCGCCAGGCCGCCCGGCCGTCGAGAGGCTGACGATGTACTGGCTGATCAAGTACCTGATCCGTCTGTCGCAGCGCCGTCAGGCGCGCACTGCTTCCGGCGAGGTGCAGCTCGCTGGGACCCCACCCGCCACCCCGCGGCGCCGCACCCGCTCCGGCAGCGGTCCGTCGGCCGCCGCTCGTGGCCCGGTCTGGCTGCTGGCCCACCAGGTCCGGTCCGACATCAGGACGAGCCTGCGCAACCCGCGGGCCCGGTTCTTCACCTTCTTCTTCCCGATCGTGCTCCTGGTCGTGTTCAACGGCGTGTTCGGCCACGGGCACACGATCGTCGACGGGCACCGGGTGAAGCTGTCCAGGTTCTACGTGCCCGGCATTCTGGCGATGTCGGTCGTCGTCGTCAGCTACGCCAACCTCGTGATCTCGATCTCGAGCCTCCGCGAGTCCGGCGTGCTCAAGCGCCGCCGCGCGACTCCGGTGCCGCCGGCCGTGCTGATCGCCGGACAGGCGCTCTCGACGGTCGTCGTCGCCGCCGTGATGTCGACGCTCCTGCTCGTGATCGCCAAGCTTGCCTACGGCGTCGGGATGGCCCCGGCCGCGCTCGCCGCGATCGCGTGCACCGTCTTCGTCGGCACGATCGCGTTCGCCTGCATCGGGTACGCCGTGTCAGGGCTGATCGGCTCCCCGGATGCGGCACAGCCGATCGTCCAGGCGACGATGCTCCCCCTCTGGTTCATCTCAGGGGTGTTCATCCCGACCAGCAACCTCAGCAGCTCCGTGCGGACGCTCGGCGAGCTTTTCCCGGTCGAGCACCTGGCCAACAGCCTGCACCTCGCCTCGGTCAACGGCTCGTTCGGCCACGCGATCTCCGGCAGCGACCTGCTCGTGCTCGCGGCCTGGGCAGTTGCCGCGGCGGCGTTCGCGGCGTGGCGGTTCAGCTGGCTCCCGAGCACCGCGACGGCGTGAGCCCGAGCGTGACGGGCGCTGCTAGCCTGCGCAGCTTCCATGCCCGGCCCCGCTGACGCTCCCGTCACCGCCCGCGCGGCCGTCCGGTGGGGGGTTCTGCTGCCGACGTTCGACGCGCTCCACACCGGGCGTACCCCCGACCCGGTGTCGGGGGCTCGCCGCGCCGAGGAGCTGGGCTTCGACGCAGGATGGGTCGGGGATCATCTCGTCTGCCACTGCCCGGTGCTCGAGGCGACGATGGCGTTGAGCGCCGCGGCAGCGGTGACCGAGCGCCTGACGCTCGGGTTCAGCGTCCTCCTGCTCGGCCTACGCCCAACGGAGTCGGCGGCGCACCAGATCGCGACCATCGACGCTCTGTCGGGCGGGCGGTTCGTCCTTGGCGTCGGGGTGGGCGGGGAGTTCCCTGACGAGTTCGTTGCCGCCGGCGTTCCCGTTTCCCGGCGGGGCAAGCGTCTCGACGATGCCCTGGCTGCGCTGCCTGACCTGCTGCCCGGCCGGCTTCCCCCGATCCTGATCGGCGGCCGCGGCGAGGCGGCGCTGCGACGCACGGTGCTGTTCGGCGACGCATGGCTGCCGATGTGGCTCTCTCCCGACGCGCTCCGCAGCCGGAGGATGCGGCTGCTCGAGCTGGCTGCTGCCGCCGGGCGTCCGGAGCCGTCGATGAGCCTGCTCGTGCTCGTGTGCGTGGACGACGACGCCGACAGCGCGCGCGCGGTGGCGGCGGAGCATCTGTCGGGGCAGTACAGCCTGCCGCTCGAGGTCGTCGAGCGCTGGACGCCCGTCGGCCCGGTCGAGCACGTGGCCGAGCAGCTGGGCGCCTATCTCGATGCGGGCGTCCGCGAGCTCGTGGTGATGCCCCTCGGCCGCCGTCCCCTCGAGCAGTACGAGCGGATCTGCGCCGTTCGCGCGCTGCTCGGCTGAGGGCCGGCGCCGGCTGGGAGCGGGCGCCGCCGGCGGCGACCGGGGATGCCCTTAGTCGCTGCCGGCGAGCTGGGCGGCGATCTGGCTGCGGCCGCGGTGCAAGCGGCTCATGATCGTCCCCTCCTTGGTTCCCAGCGCGCGGGCGGCGTCACGGTAGGAGAGGCCGACGACATCGACCGCCACGACCGCCTCTCGCAGCGGCTCGGTCAGCTCGTGCAGGGCCTCGAAAACCGATCCGACGACGACGACCTTGTCGACCACCGGATCGCTGCCGCCCCCGACAGCGGGCTCCGGGGCCTCGTCGAGTGGGACCATCGCGACGCGCTGCGGGCGCGCTTGGCTGATCCACGTATTGCGCAGGACCCGGAGCAGGTAGACGAGATCCTGGTCTCGGCGGACGAACCGCGGCCGCCGCAGCACTCGCTCGAACGTGTCCTGGACGAGGTCCTCGGCGTCCTGGTGGGACCGGCACAGGGCGTAGGCGGCGCGATACAGGCGCCCGACATGATCGCCCAGCAGCTCTGGGTCCATCTGCCGCTCGCCCACCCCGCTGGACACTGAAGCGAGTATCACAGGAACTTTGTCGAAACGGAATGGAATAAAGCCAGCCCGGGGTGCGTCTTGATCGATACGTGGTGCGCTCGGCGCGCTGCTCGAGAACCTACGATCATCGATACGGCACCCATGAGCGATCCCGGATACAACGAAAGCGAGTCCCGGCTGATCACCCGGCTCGTCGACGATGCCGTCGGCGAGGACGATCACCCGCGAGCCGACGCCTGGATGCGCGAGCATCCCGAGGTCCGGTCCGCGGTGGCGGCGCAGCGGCGCGTCGTCGCCGAGCTTCAGACCTCGGGACCCGAGGTCCCCGGCCATCTGGTGGCCAAGGTGCAGGAGCGGGTGACCGAGGCGTACGGCTCCGCTGCGCCCAGGGCGCGGTCCACGAAGGGCCGCCGGGGCTCGGTTTGGCGCCCGGCGATCCTCGCGCCGGTAATCGTGTGCGCGGCGGTCGTCGTCGCGATCGTGCTCGGCGTCGGTGGCGGCGCCGGGAGCGGACCGAGCGTCGCCGGCGCCGCCCAGCTCGCCTACGCGCCGTCGACCGGCCCCGCGCCGGCTGCCCGCGACGCCCGGTTCCTCGATGTGTCCTACGGCGGGGTCACGTTCCCCAACTACCAGCGCACGTTCGGGGCGGTGCCCACCGGCCGGCGGCTGGACCGGCTCGGCGGCCGTCCGGCGCTGACCGTCTTCTATCGCCTCCGTGACGGCACGAGGCTCAGCTATACGGTGTTCTCGGGGCGGGTGGTCCCACGCCCCGGCGACGCGGTCACGACCGTCTACGAGGGCGTCGTGCTGCACACGTTCATGACGCGCTCCAAGCTCGCCGTGGTGACCCTGGTGCGGTTCGGGCGCACCTGCGTACTCGCGGCGCAGGCGACCCGCGACGCGGTCTTGGCGCTGGCCGCCGAGCCGATCCAGTCCCAGGCCCAGGCCGTCTGAGTCGATCGCGTCCGGCCGCGACACAGCCGGCTGCGGTCAGGCGTGCTCGGCCGGACGGTGTCGGGGTCATCGCAGCCGCCGGCGGTGTTCCAAGAATCTTCGGATCACATGGAATAGGAGCGCGACCGGGTGCGTCTTACCAGGTGTCGCACACACCGTGGCCGCGGCCGGAGGGAGACCCAGCCGGAGCGACGGGCAGATAGGTGTGACATTTACCGTCACCTCCAAATCAGGGGAGAGAACATGCAGCTCACACGCGTAACCGCGCGCCATCGCGCGCTGTCCAATATCGACCACGCCCGCTTGACTCGGCGAGCGATCCGCTGGTGCAGGCTGGCGCTGACCGCGCTCGCGTCGCTGCTCGGCACGGCGCTGCTCGGCACGGTACTGCTCGCCGGTACGGCCCTCGCGGCCCCGTCGGCTCAGGGCACCTCGTACTCATTCCGGGCGCTTGACAACAACACCGACCCGACGTTCAACCAGCTGCTCGGGATCAACAACCGAGGGGTGATCGCCGGTTACTTCGGCTCCGGAGCGGCGGGCCATCCCAACCAGGGCTACCTGCTGACGCACTTCGGGTCGCTGAAGTTCTACACCAGCGAGAACTACCCGGGGTCCGTCCAGACGCAGGTCACCGGCCTCAACGATCACGGAGTGTCGGTCGGATTCTGGTCAGACGAGAACAACGCCAACCTGAGCAACGACAACTTCGGGTTCTACTCGATCAACGGGCGTCAGTTCCACAACGTGAACTTTCCGGCGGCCGACAACTCGACACCTCCTGTCAACCAGCTGCTCGGCGTCAACGACTTCGATGTCGCGGTCGGTTTCTACACCGACGGCGCCGGCGCCAGTCACGGCTACACCTACAACATTTTCACCAACCGCTACCAGCCGATCTCGCTCCCCGGAGCCGAAGACGTGACCGCGGCCGCGATCAACAACCGTGACCAGATCGCGGGCTTCGAGACCGACGCGAACGGCAACGTCGATGGATTCCTGCTCGTCGGCCATGGCATCACCGTGCTCGACTATCCCCAGGCGACGATGACCGAGGCGCTGGGCGTCAACGACTTCGACGAGGTCGTCGGCGTCTACCAGGACTCAGACAGCACGATGCACGGCTTCACCTGGACCCCGTCGGGCGGCTATCAGACCGTCGATGACCCCGACGGGATCGGCACGACGACGATCAACGGCGTCAACGATCGGGGACAACTGGCCGGCTTCTACACCGACGGCAACACCAACGTCGACGGGTTGCTCGCCACCCCGCGCTTCTAGCCAGCCTAGCCATACCCCAGAGGTCGCAGGTCGAGACCGGGCCGCCGTCGGGCGGCCCGGTCTCAGGTTTCTGGTGTGCGACGAGCCCGGACGCCGGGCGACAAAAGCTTATGTAGTTTTTGCCGCAAAGCACGGGGAGGGGTGGGTCGACCGGGACGTGGTGCGGGCTGGGTCGACCGGGACGTGGTGCGGGGTGGGTCGACCGGGACGTGGTGCGGGGTGGGTCGACCGGGACGTGGTGCGGGCTGGGTCGGCCGGGACGTCGACGTGAGTGGCAGCCGTCCGCGGCAAAAGCTACAATAGTTTTTGTCATGCCCGCCGTGATCAGACAGGCCCCGCTGCTCGACCGTGATCAGGACAACGTCCTGTTCGTCGCGCCCGACGGGTATGACCGCGCGCTGTGGGCGGTCAGGGAGGCCCTCAACGTGCTCGTCCTCGGCGACCGGGGCCAGGGGAAGACGTCGGTCCTGCGCCAGCTGGAGCTGGCGTTGCGCCGCGAGCGACCGGAGCGCCACGGCGTGTTCGTGGATCTGGGCATGGCGCGGTCGGTCGACGCCGCCCTGCGGCTGCTCGTGTCGGGCGCGGGCGAGGCTCTCGGCCAGCTGCTGTCGTGGACGCCGCCGCTGCCGCGGCCCAACGAGACCGAGGAGGAGCGCAACGTTCGCGCATCGCTGGACCGGCTCTCGGCGCTCGAGGCGTGCACGTTCTTCATCGACAACGTGAGCGCGGGCGCGGTCGGGTTTCCGCTCTTCGGGATCCTGCGAGACCGGCTCTGGGAAACACCCCATCAATGGGTGGTGAGCGGCGAGCGATCAGACCGGCGGTGGTTGCTGCGCGCGCCGGCCGACGCGTTCTGGGAGGAGGTGGTCGAGCTTCAGTACGGCGCCGAGTCGGCGCGGGAGCTGCTGGAGCGGCGGCTGACGGACCGGCCGTCGTGGATCGCCGCGCTGGTCGACAACGTCGGGCCCAACCCGCGACGGTTGCTGCGCGCGGCGCTGGAGGCCTCACGAGACGACGACCACGCCGGCGCGGTCGTCACGTCGTGGGAGGATTGGCATCAGCGACTCGCACATCTCGACCGCCGTTCGTCGATCCTGATGACCGAGCTGTCAGGCCGCGAACCCGTGAGCGCGTCGGATCCGGAGCTGCTGAGCAGCCTCGGGTGGGCGCGCACCTCGCTGATCAAGACCCTCGAGGCCCTCGAGCGGGAGGGCTTTGTCGAGAGCTGGACCGAGCCCGCGGGAACCGGCCGCCCGCGCCGCCTGTTCGCCACCACCGAGCCGGGGAGCCCGCGCCGTGCCTGACCGTGATCGCCTGATGGAGCGCCTGGCCGACGGGGTGTTCGACCCCCCGGTCGCGTTTCGCGATCTCGCCGACTACCACCTGGACTTCACGAAGCTCACCGCCGCGGGCGCGGCCGTGTCCCCCGAGGCCGACCTGCGCGAGCGGGCGGAACGCCCAGCCGGATGCTGTACGGTGGTCGGCGGCGGAGGGTCGGGGAAGTCGAGCCTGATCGCGGCCGTCGCGGCGAGCCTGTCGCCGACCCGCTTCCCGGTGCGCGTGCAGGGCGTCAACAACGCGGCGGCGCTCACCCGCGAGGGCTTCGCGCTCCATATCGCGCGCGAGACGCTGCGGGCGCTGGAGTCAACACAGCTCCGTCGCGCGGCCGACCGGACCCTCAGGCAACCCCGGGGCCGGCTCAGCGCGAGCAGCCGGCGGATCGCCGGGGCCGCCGCGATGAGCCTCGGGATCTCGGTCCCGGTGGAGTTCAGGGCGCAGGTGAGCAGCACGGCCCGCGAGGTGATCGTCGAGCGCGACGCCGTGTCGATCGCCCAGGGGATCGAGGAGCTCGTGCAGATCACCGCGGACTTCGATCGCCGCCTGCTGCTCGTGGTCGAGGACACCGACGTGTTCATGCCTCCTGACCCGATCGGCCGCGCCGAGCGGGACCGCGCGCGGCGGTTTGTGGACAGCGTGCTCACATACCTCGCGCGCGAGTTCCCGGCGAGCTCGATGGTGGCGATCAACTCGCGTTACCGAGCGCTGATCCCGAGGGGCACCGTCGCCGCGGTGGAGGTCCCGCCGCTGCGGTCGGCGGCGATCGGCCTGCTGATCGAGCACTACGCGCTGCAGGGCGGCCTACACCTCAGCGCCGACCAGGTCGCCGAGCCCGAGGCCCTCGCCTACGTCGCCGGCCGGTATGCGGAGACGAAGGACATCCGGCGAACGCTCGAGCTGCTGCACAAGGCGGCGCGAAAGATGGCCGGCGAGGCGCGCGGGGACAGGATCACCGTCGACGTCCTGCACGGACTCTGATGACCGACCACGCGCGCCGATTTAGTTAGGTAACCTAATGATATGCCCATCGAATCACCGGAGCATCCGGGCTGGATCGTCGCCCGGCTCGCGCGCCAGCTCGAGCTGGCTGTCTCGACCGTCGACCTGACCCTTCCGCAGTACCGTCTGCTGACGCTGCTGGGCGCCGGCCGGGAGGCCGCGTCGGCGCTCGCCGACAAGCTGGCGGTGAGCCGGCCGAGCGTCACGGGCGTGGTCGACGGTCTCGTCGCCCGCGGCCTCGTGGCGCGCAACCACGAGTCCGGCGACCGGCGCCGGGTCGAGCACGACCTCACCGATCAGGGCCGCCGGGTGCTCGCCGCCGCCGACGCCGAGGTCGAACGCCGCTTGGGCGAGATCGCCGCGCAGCGACCGGAGCGCGCGCCAGCGGCGTACAAGGGGCTCGGCGCATGGGGCGATGCGCTCAACGCCCACCGCGCCGCGCGCCGCGCTCGCGCCGCGACCACGGCTCAGACCACGGCCGCGACCACGGCTCAGACCACGGCCGCGACCACGGCCGCGCCACGGTGAGCGTGAGCGCAAAGCCGGGGGATCTGGCCGGCCGATCCGCGGACCTGCTGCCGGCGATGACGATCGCGTCCCGGTACCGGCGCCCCCGGGCCACGATCGACCCTGACCGCAGCAAGTCGTGGCTCGGCCGCGCGCGTCCGATCGTCGCCGCGCACAAGCGAACGCTGCTGACCGCGCTCGTCCTCTCGTTCGTGGCGCTCGTGCTCCAGGTCCAGATCCCGAACCTGCTCAACGAGGCGGTGACGAACTCGCTGCAACGGCACACGGTGCCTCTGTCGCACTACGTGAAGATCGTGCTCGCGCTCGCCGTCGCGACCGGGATCGCCGCCTACGTCTCACGGCTGTTTCTGATGCGCACGGCCTACGCGATGGAGTTCGACCTGCGCAACATCATCTACGAGCACCTGACGCGGATGTCGTTCGGCTTCTACGACAGCGTCCAGTCGGGCCAGCTGATCTCCCGGGCGAACTCCGACATTCGCTCGGTCCAGATGTACCTCACGTTCGCGCCGGCGATCATCGTGCAGTGCGCCGTCGCGGTCGTGGCGTTCGCTTACATGCTCTCGATCAACGTGCCGCTCGCCTTCGTCGCGATGTCGACGATTCCGTTCGTGTTCGTGCTCAGCGTGCGGATGCGCAGGTCGATGTTCCCGGTCTCGTGGCTGATCCAGTCCCGGCTCGCCGAGGTCGCGACGATCGTTGACGAGAACATCAACGGCGTGCGTGTCGTCAAGTCCTTCGTGGCCGAGCCCCGTGAGCTGCGCACGCTCGCGCAGGCCGCCGATCGGCTCAAATGGTCCTACGTCAGGGACGCCGACATCCGCGCCCGGTTCACTCCCGCGGTTCAGAACCTGCCGCAGCTGGGGCTCGCGCTGATCCTCCTGTTCGGCGGCTATCTCGTCATCCACGGCGAGCTCCAGGTGGGCGCGATCCTCGCCTTCAGTGCCTACATCGTGATGCTCCAGGCACCGTTTCAGCTGCTGGGAATGTTGATCATGCTCGGCCAGCGGGCGTCGGCATCGGCGAAGCGCATCTACGAGATCCTCGACGAGACGCCGACCGTCACCGAGCAGCCGGACGCGGTCGACCTCGTCACCTGCGACGGGGATGTGAGCTTTGAGTCCGTCGACTTCGCCTACGCGGGCGGGCCTCCGGTCCTGTCGGGCTTCACGCTGCACCTGCGACCCGGCGAGACGGTCGCGATGGTCGGCCGGACGGCGAGCGGCAAGACGACCGTCTCGCGGCTGCTGCCGCGCTTCTACGACGTCACCGGCGGCGCGCTGAAGGTCGACGGCCACGATGTCCGCGACCTCACGATCGCGAGCCTGCGCGCGCAGATCGGCGTTGTGCTCGACGAGCCGTTCCTGTTTTCGGTCTCGATCCGCGACAACATCGCCTACGGCCGGCCCGACGCCGGCCTCGCCGAGGTGCAGGCCGCCGCGCGGGCCGCGGGCGCCGAGGAGTTCATCGTCGATCTGCCCGCCGGCTATGACACCGTCGTCGGGGAGCGTGGCTACACGCTGTCGGGCGGCCAGCGCCAGCGGATCGCGATCGCGCGCACGCTGCTCGTCAACCCGCCGATCCTCGTCCTCGACGACGCCACCAGCGCCGTCGACGTCCAGGTCGAGCAGGCGATCCACGAAGGGCTGCGCGTCCTCATGGAGGGGCGCACGACGCTGATCGTCGCCCACCGCCTGTCCACGATCGGCCTCGCCGACCGGGTCGTGCTGCTCGACGGCGGCCGGATCGTGGCCGATGGCACACACGCCGAGCTGCTGGCGACCTCGCCGCTCTACGTGGAGGTCCTGTCGCAGGTGGAGGAGGCCGAGCGCCAGGCGCGGGAGGAGGCGGTGCGGCGATGAGCTTTGGCGGTTTCGGCGTCGGCGGCGGCGCGGGCGGCGCCTTCGGGCATGGCGGCGGGTCTCGGTCGGCGGCGGCCCCCGGCGGCGGGCTGCCGTTCGCCGGGATCCCGTCCGAGCTTCAGAAGGGCGTCGACAAGCTGCTCGCCGAGGAGCCCGACCACGGCGAGCCGGCCGCCCGCTTCAGCTACCGGTCAGCCGGCGACGACGGGACCCGGCTCAGCCTCAGGGGGCTGATCTTCCGCCACTGGCACCTGGGCGCGTGGGCGGTGCTGCTCGTGACGATCGTCAGCATCACCAACCAGGCCGGGCCGGCGCTGATCGAGCGCGGGATCAACGAGGGAATGCTTCCCCATCACCACAGCTTCACGGTGATCCTGGTCGTCACCGGCCTGTTCCTGCTCGCGATCGCGGTCACCGCGCTTGCCCAGCGCGCCCAGGTGAGGGTGACCGGCCGGCTCGCGGCGCTCGTGATGAACGACCTGCGCGTCAGGGTGTTCACCCACCTCCAGCGCCTCGGGCTCGACTATTACACCGACGAGAAGGCCGGGGTGATCATGACCCGGATGACCAGCGACATCGAGAACCTGCAGTCGTTGCTCCAGGACGGCCTCGCTCAGTTCGCCGTCCAGGGACTGACGATGATCGTGATCACGATCATCCTGTTCACGATGGACGTCAAGCTCACCCTGATCACGCTCGCGCTCGTCGTCCCGGCGCTGTTGTCAGCATCGCTATGGTTCCGTGCGGCGTCCGAGCGCGGCTATGACCGGGTCAGGGACGGCATCGCCAACGTCCTGGCCGACCTGTCGGAGAGCCTGCACGGCGTCCGCACCGTCACCGCCCACAACCGCCAGCGGTTCAACATCGTGCATCACCGCAACGTCGTCGGCGACTACCGGGAGGCGAACAACTACACCGCGCAGATCAACGCGATCTACGGGCCCGTGACGCAGCTGCTCGGCTACCTCGCGCAGGCCGCGCTGCTCGCGATCGGCGGCACAATGGTCGTGCACCACCAGCTCAGCATCGGAGCGCTGGTCGCCTTCTTCCTGTATCTCAACCGCTTCTTTGCACCGATCCAGCTGCTCGTGCAGCAGTACAACACGTTCCAGCAGGGTCAGGCGTCGATCCACAAGCTCCGGACGCTGTTCGCGATCGCGCCGAGCACGCCGGAGCGCGCGGACGCGACCGAGCTGCCCCCGGTTGCAGGTGAGATCGTCTTCGACCACGTCGAGTTCGGCTACGACCCGGCGGTCCCGGTGGTCCGCGACATCGATCTGCGCATCGGCGCCGGCGAGTCGGTCGCGTTCGTCGGGCAGACGGGAGCCGGCAAGTCGACGCT
>Ga0181518_10002805_pt1 | contig 16517 bp, 10 predicted proteins | sample PEATcosm2014_Bin_28_FD_119751 | JGI IMG/M metagenome (GOLD analysis project Ga0181518, IMG submission 119751) | Peatland microbial communities from MTU Mesocosm Facility, Houghton, MI, USA - PEATcosm2014_Bin01_60_metaG | ecosystem: Environmental > Terrestrial > Soil > Wetlands > Peat | place... | reverse complement strand
TGCTACGTCGCCGTGCCCAACCGCGTTGGACATGAGAAGCTGTCTGGCGAAGGCATCGAGTTCTGGGGCCAGAGTTTCGTCGCCGGCACGTCGGGTGAAATCCTTGCCAAAGCCAGTGCGAAGGAAGAGGAAACCCTCATCGTGCCGCTCGACCTCGCCAAGGTGGATGACACGCGCACCCACTGGCCTTTCCTCCGCGACCGCCGGATTGACGCCTACAGCGGCTTGACACAGCGTTTACTTGATTGAAAACGGTCTGGATCACTGGTGCCGGCGGGCTAATCGGCAATTACCTTGTTCGAAGCGCGCCACGTTACGCGCCCGGCGCGACGGCAGCCCAGGACTGCCTCGATCCCTTGGCCGGACCGCGAGCCGGGACGGCTCGCGGTCCGGGTGAGCCTGACGCCGCCTTGACCGTGGTCGCCCTCAGTCGCGCTACGCTTGATCTGACCGTTGCTTCCGCCGTTCGCGCAGCGTTCCGCCGCCAGGCGCCGCAGCTCGTCATACACCAGCGGCAACAGTTCTTCCGCGGACTGCAGTTCGCCTCGCTCCAGGGGCGCCTGACCTTTCGGAACCTCAGTCCTCATGGCATTCCTGTTGGCGGCTCGGGCTTTGAAGCCGAAGCCAATCTCCCGACACAATGCTGCTGTCGCTCCTGTGAATGCCCCTGCGTCCTGGCCTTCAATGGACCGGACAAAACCTCAGCCCGGCTTTCCCTTCACAAAGGAAAACCAAGCACAGGTTCATTCGCTTAAGAGCTTGTGCTGCGGGCGGGGCGTTGGCTGAACGGTGTCAGCGTCTCGCTATGCACAGTAATGCCATTCCGCTATCAAATTAGCTGAAGCTTGTAAACACCTAAAAAAGGCCAGCGTCTATGTGGGCGCCATCTGGCGGGCGAGCGCGCGAGGCACTAACCTGGTGGCGTTGACAACGAACTCCCCCGTGGGCCAAGTACGCTTACCCGGCTGACTCCGAGCCGCCAGTCATTACCCTGGCGCCACCGCAGGCAGTGGGCGGCGCCGTGCTTATCAGTAGGTGCGGCGGCTCGTACCTGCTGCATACGTTACAAATCGCTACCAATTATCCGGTTGGGGCCTGGGTCGATGTTCCGGGCGCCGTGGACCTCCCAAGCACAGGCGGAACCGTGACCGTGAGCAACGTGGCCAGCCTCGCCCAATCGTGCTTCTACCGCGTTATGCAAGTGTCCTGACACTTGTACGCGGGTCCGGGCTGCGGTGGCCAGTGCCTGGGTCCGCAATCGGGTCTGGAAGGACGGATTTGGGAATTGGAAACGGGGCCGGCTGCGGCACACCACCTGTGGGGTCAAACGCCGCGGTGGACATACCAGTAATAGTGCTTTTTCCGGCGTTTCTGGTGTTAGGGGCTTCAAACTGCAACGGTTGGTCACTTTCCTGGGTTCGGGGCAGGCATGCGAATGGGACCGGGGAAGACGATGTTTCCGCCTGAACGAGCTACGCCCAGCTTGGGACCCCGGGCGCGTTGTGGCTCAAGGCCCGGTGTCGCGCGTTACTCGAAGCAGCGGGAGCAGCGCAATTGCGGTTCGGCCGGCCAGCCTGCTCAGTCCTCAGGCAGCCTGGTGAGTTGTGGCGGCTGAAGGTGCCCTCAGTTCTCCCACCTGGCAGTATCGCCGGAGTATCACCATCTGAAAGAGGTGCCTGCGAAGCGCGGAAGGGAGGGTGAAGAATAAAGCCCAAGGATACCCCCTGTTCTCGGCTGGCAATGGCTCGGTAACCTGTCATTATGGGCTTATGACCAAGCCAGGCAAGCTGGAGCCCGCCATTCGGGTCGTGATGATGCCTCGCGACACTAACCCCATGGGCACCATTTTTGGCGGCATCATCCTGAGTCATATTGACGTGGCGGGCGCCATGGAGGCGCGCAGGCATTCGGAGAAGATGCTCGTGACCGTCGCGATGCACGAGGTAAAGTTCATTGCCCCCGTCTTCGTGGGTGACCTCGTGAGCTTCTACACCGAGACCGTGAAAATTGGCACCACCTCGGTCACCGTCCGCGTGACGGTGGAAGCCCGCCGCGGCCTGGCGCCGCATGAGAACGTGCGGGTGACCCAGGCCGAAGTGGTCTATGTCGCTATCGAGTCACCCGGTCACGCCGTGCCACTCTAGCCTCAGGCCGGCCAGCCCTTGCGATACGGGCGCTTCAACCACTCGTTGAGCTCGGGCAAGTTGGTGACCTTCATATTGGGCCCGTCCCATTCTACTTTCTTACCCACGCCGGCATGTTGGGCCAGGTTGCCGAGCAAGGTGAATTCGGTCAACTGAGCGCCGTAGTCAAAGCTGGCAGCGGTCTCGGTCTTGCCGACACGGCAGGCGTCGAGGAAGTCCATCATGATGTTGTTGTTCTTCACGCGCGGCAGAGTCCGGGGCGGCTGAGTTATCTGCTGCATTTTCTCCAGGGGGAGGATGTGCATCTTGCCGCCATACGTGCCGGTATAGAGGATGCCCTTCTCCCCGACGTAAAGTGTCCCACTGTCTGGCCGGTCCATCTCTTCATCGGGGTATTGCTTCTGCAATTCTATTAGCAGCGGCGGGAAGTTTCTGCCATCGCCCTTGGCGGCTTTGGGGTCGTCGGCAGGGTTGCCGTTCGCGTCCTTCTTGAAGCCTTCATACCAGTAGGCTCTTACTGGTGGCATGTCGCCGCGCGCGGGAATGTCCCAGCGAACGCGGCTGCCGGTCGGATACATCTCGTTGCTCCCGCCGCGGATTTCCTCGGCCTCGACGCTCGTGGGGTGCTCGACCTTGAGCGCCCAAAACACGCCGTCCAGCACGTGGCAGCCCATGTTGCCAATCGAGCCGTTGCCGAAGTCATACCAGTCGTGCCAATCGTGCGGGTGTAACCCCTTGTGGTAATCGCGGTAGGGGGCCGGCCCGATCCAGGAATCCCAGTGCATGCCCTCGGGCACCGGCAGCGAGGGCGGGCGCGGCCCGGCGCCGCCATTGGCCCGGTCGGTCCAGCTATGGGTCTCCTTGATGTTGCCGACTACGCCGCCCCAGACGAACTCACAGAGCCGGCGATAACCTTCCTCACAGTGGCCCTGGTTGCCCATTTGAGTGGGGGCTTTGGACTCACGGGCCATGGCGCGCAGTTTGCGCGCTTCGGCGATGTCGTGGGTGAGCGGCTTTTCGCAATACACGGCCTTGCCGAGCTGCATTGCGAGCATGGCAGCCGGCGTGTGGTGATGGTTGGGCGTGGCAATGAAGACGGCGTCGATCTGTTTGCCGATCTTGTCGTACATCACGCGGTAATCGGTGAAGACCTGCAGTTTGGCCGTGTCCTGCTCCTTGCCCTCCAGCCACCGCTTTACCTTGGCGTGGTTCTTCTCATCCGCGTCCACGATGGCCACTAGATTGTCTTTGCTTTGGGTCACCAGCCAGTCGAGATGGTACATGCCGCGCCCGCCGCAGCCGATCTGGACGACATTGAGTTTGCCACCCGGGGCCGGAGCGGCGAGAAGATTGGGGACAGGCAGGAGCCGACCTGCGGACACCGCGCCGGCGGCCAGCGCACTGTGCTTAAGAAACGAGCGACGATTCAATGTAAGCTTCATAGTTGGCAGCAACTGCAGTTTCGGGCGCAACATCGGCGCCTGGCACATATTGTCGCAGGGCCAATTAAAAACTCAACAGGTATCCGCCTGTCGGATAGGCCCGGATCTTCCGCCTGCCCTGCCGCCCGATGACCAGCCCTTCATTGAGGTGTTTTATGGTGTATATTAGCCACTGACAAATGAGATTTAAGGATCAATCGATCAAGTGCAAGACGATGGCGGTCATCATGCTGACCACCGTGGCGGTGCTGCTACTGACAACGGCGGCCTTTACGGTCTATGACCTGGTCACCTACCGCCAGAGCTTGGTCCACAGCCTGTCGGCGACGGCGGCGATCCTCGCGGACCACAGCACTGCGGCGCTGGTGCAGCGGGACGAAAGGGACGCCCGGGCAACCCTGGCCTCGCTGCGCGCCGACCCGCGCATTGTGGCAGCGGCGCTTTACGACGGCCAAGGCAATCTGTTTGCCCGCTATCCCATGCTGGCGCCTGTGAGTGCCTTTCCGCTGGTGCCCGGGCAAGGCGGCTACCGGCACGAAGGCGGGCGCGTGATTCTGCTCGAGCCGGTTACTGAGGGCGGAGTGCGGGTGGGGACACTGTATCTAAAATCCGACCTTCACCCCTTGTACGTCCGGCTGCGCTTCTATGGCGGTGTTGCACTGCTCGTTTTGTTCGGCTCGATCCTGGTGGCGCTGGTCATCTCCAACGGCCTGCAGCGGCGGATCACACGCCCAATCCGCGCGCTGGCGGAAGTGGCCAGGGCGGTTACCGAGCGCGGCGATTATTCCATCCGCGCGAGAAAGCTCAGCCGGGACGAAACGGGTCTGCTGACCGACGCTTTCAACGGGATGCTCGCCCGCATCCAGGAGCAGACGGAGGCGCTGCGTCAAAACGAAGAGATCCGCTCCCTGCTCGCGGCGATCGTGGAATCGTCCGACGACGCCATCATTGGCAAAAACATGGACAGCAGAATATTGAGCTGGAACGCTGGCGCGGAGCGGATGTACGGTTATAACTCGGCGGAAATTCTCGGGCAGCCCATCACGCTGCTCCAGTCCCCGGACCGCCCCGAGGAGGAAGCGCGCATTTTGGAAGAGGTCAAGCGCGGCGGCATCCGTCATTTCGAGACGGTGCGCGTCTGCAAGGACGGCCAGACTATCGAGGTCTCGCTCACCGTGTCCCCGATCCGGAATCCGCGTGGAGAAGTCATTGGCAGCTCCTCGATCGCGCGCGACATCACCGAACGGAAGCGGGCGGAGCGCGAAGTGCGGGAAAACCGCGCCCGCCTCTCCGGCATTATTGGGTCGGCGATGGACGCCATCATAAGCGTGGATGCCAGGCAGCGCATCACGATCTTCAATGCCGCGGCGGAGAAGATGTTCCATTGCCCGGTCAGGGAAGCCCTGGGGCAACCGCTCGACCGGTTCATTCCGGAGCGGTTTCGCGAGGCGCACCGAGGGCACCTGGCCGCGTTTGGCCGCACGGGCGCCACCAGCCGGGCGATGGGCAATTTGCAGCCCGTCTCCGGCCTGCGCGCGGATGGTGAGGAGTTCCCCATCGAGGCATCGATTTCGCACATCGAGGTCGGCGGGCAACAGATTTACACGGTTATCCTGCGCGACATTACCGAGCGCAAGCGCGCGGAAGAGCAGATCCAGCGTCTGAACGCCGAGCTCGAACAGCGCGTCGAGGAACGCACCGCCGAGCTTACCGCAGCCAACAATGAGTTGGAATCGTTCACCTACTCGGTGGCCCACGATCCCCGGGCGCCGCTGCGCCACATCGACGCGTTCTCGAAGATTCTGGAGGAGGATTGCGCGGCGGTGCTGCCGCAGGGCGCCGCGCATTATCTGCAGAACATTCGCCGCAGCACCGGCAAGATGAGCCTGCTGGTGGATGATTTGCTGAACCTGGCGCGCATCGGCCGGCAGGAGTTGCGGCGGCAACCCACCCCGTTGGGCGGGCTCGTCGATGAGGTGCTGGCTGACCTTAAAGAAGAGACCGCAGGCCGCACGCTCGAATGGCACATCCTGCCGCTGCCCGCCATCGAGTGCGATCCTGGCCTGATGAAGCAGGTGTTCGCCAACCTCTTATCCAATGCAGTCAAATACACCCGCCCCCGCCCCGTGGCCGTTATCGAAGTCGGCTACCGCAAGAAGAACGGCGACAGCGCCCTCTTCGTCCGCGACAACGGCGTCGGGTTCAATATGAAATACGCGGATAAGCTGTTCGGCGTGTTCCAGCGCTTCCATCGGGCCGAGGAGTTCGAGGGCACCGGCGTAGGCCTGGCCACAGTGGACCGGATCGTGCGCAAGCACGGCGGGCACATCTGGGCCGAAGCGGCGGTTGATCGGGGGGCGACTTTCTATTTCACCGTCGCTGGGTTGGAACAGGCGCCGGATCCGGAGCAAAGGGAAATGGCCGCATGAGCAACAACGAGGTGGAACTTCTGCTGGTCGAGGACGATCCGAATGACGTGGAACTAGCGCTGCTGGCCCTTCGGAAGCACAAGCTGGCGAACAAGATCCACGTCGTCCGGGACGGCGAAGAAGCGCTGGATTTTGTGTTTGCCCGCGGGGCCTACGCCCACCGAACCAAGAATGGCCCGCCCAAGGTTATCCTGCTGGACTTGAAGTTGCCGAAAGTCAGCGGCCTGGAAGTACTGAAGGCGGTTAAGAGTGATCCCCGCACCCAAGCGGTCCCGGTGGTGGTAATGACGTCGTCACGCGAGCAGCGCGACATGGTCGAGGGCTACTGGCTGGGCGTCAACAGCTACATCCAGAAGCCGATCGACTTCAACCAGTTCCAAACCATCATCCGCGACCTCGGCTACTACTGGCTGGTCGTCAATCAAAGCCCCCCGCCCGAAGCGTTCCGGGCGTAATGAAGGCGAAGCCTGGCCGCGTGAGTTCTTTGGGTTGCCCCGCTGCATGGGGCCAGCGGAATGCGCCTTTATGCAGCGGCTGCATGAAGCAATCCTTCAAGCCGCTTTCCCAACCAGCTCGGCGTACACCTGCAGTGTCGCCCGCGCCATGGCCTCGGCGCTGAATTTTTGGAACACCGCGCGCCGCCCGGCTTCCCCCAACGCGCGCGCGCGCGTTGAATTCAGCAGCATATCTTCGACCGCCTCCGCCAGCACCGGCACGTCTCCCGCCGTGCAGAGCACCCCTCCCCCGGTCGCCTCGATTAGTTCAGGAAATGCCGCAGTCCGAGGTTGCACCACCGGCACGCCCGCCGCCATCGCCTCAATGACATAGAGGCCGAAAGCCTCTCCGTAACGCGCCGGCACCGAGAACACGGAAAGTGAGCGCAAGAACTCCAGTTTGCCGGCGCGGTCGAGGTTCGGTTCGAATTCCACGTCGCCCAATAGACCGCTGACCCGCAACCGCTCGCGCAGTGAATCCACAAACGCCGCGTCCGCCGGCCCGCAACTGCCGCCCACGCGCAGCTTGAGTCGCCCCACCCGACCTCGCTGCCGCAACAGCACGTAGGCTTCGACCAGCGTGTCCAGCCCCTTCTCCGGGCACATTCGCGCAAAGAATCCCAGTGTCGAAACGCCGCTCTCTTTGCCATTTGCCATCTGCCATCTGCCATCTGGCTTCTGGCCTTCGACCGCGTAGCCCTCCAGATTGATTCCATTATAAACCACCCGCACGCGATTTGCGGGCAAGCCGAGCCGCTCGCGCATCAGGTTTCCGAAATACCGGCTCGGCGCAATGAACCGGTCCACCTCCGCCGCCCGCTCGGCCAGCGTCCGCCAGCAAGCCGCGCGATGGCTCTCGGGCAGGGAGTCGAGGAAAGAATCCTCGCCTTGCAGGGCGCACGCCACCGGGACGTGCAACTCGGATTTGAGACGGCGCGCCATGCCGATCAACAACGCGTTGGACAAGGTAATCACGTCCGTCCTCGGCTGGGCTTTAAGCCAGGCGATGAGTTCCTCGATTTCCCTCGCTTGGTTTCCCGCCTCGCCGCGCAGTATGGAAAGCGTCAACTCCCCCAGGTCCGCCGGCCGGGTCTTCGCCGCCTTGCCCGCCGCCCAGGTCAGCAATCGGCGCGATGAAAACAAATCGTGCAGCCAGCCCGGCGCTCCCCGGAACAGCGCCGTCTTCTGTTGCAGGTAAACATTGATGCCTCCGAAGAAAACCGGCGTGCCGGCGCTCTGGTCCTCCTCATCCAGCGTCAGCGGCAGGTAGAGCGGCACCATCAGGGCCTGGTGGCCCAGCTTGCGCAGCGCGGCGACCAGCGCATTATCACGAAGACATCCCCCGCAGTACATCGCGCCGGCGCCGGGCGTTAATTGGAGCAAGTTCACCGATGGAGATTGCTCCGCGCCTTCCCATGCGTCAAGCCGCTGCGGACAATTGGACCCTGGCTCCTCCGGGCGAAACCAAACTCCTGCGCGGCGATGCCTAAACCACATCCACTAGCTGTGAGTTACCCAAGGACCACCAGGCAACCTTTGTGACATTTGTGTGACGACGACGATTCTTGAAGAACCGGCTTGACCGGCACCCCCATACTTGATCCAATTCGGGTCAGTATAAGAACCGCAATGAGTGCAGGTGCCCTTACGAGCTTGCCTTATTGTGGACATGTTCTCTTGATGAAAAGCAGTGTCATTTGAGCTAAGCAATAATCGAAAACCCTAACTTATGAAAACAAACCGTGCATTCTTGGCGGGCGCCATTGCGTCCGCGATCGTTTCGCTGGGCGCAAACGTGTTGGCCAGCGACATCTCGACAATATTATCTCAACCCAGCGGGACCTTAATCACGCTGGACTCGAGTCCGGTCGTCACCGCCATCCTGTCGGCGCCAGGCACCCTTGATGGTTACACTTACGCTAACTATTCATTTTTGGCTCAGGATGCGTCCGGGTCGCTCGACATCTTCGGCAGCCTTTCCGGTTTGGGTTACACGCCCACCGTGGGTGATGCCATCACCGTTTCGGGCACTTTCTCTCCGTACCATCAGATTCCGGAAATCGCCACGGTGACCGCTATCAGCGCGAGTTCTTCGGGCAACCCGGGGTTCGGGGTCCCCATCACCACGATTCCCATTGCGACCGCGAGCGGCACTGGGACGCTTCCGTCAAGCCTGGCCGGTACCCTCCTGACGATTGACAACGTCACTTTGTACACCGATTCAGGTGCCACCGTTCCCGTCTCGGGCAACTTCGCCACTCACGCCAACACGGCTCTCTACATGAAAGACAGTGACGGCAATATTATGGAGCTGTATGTCTGGGCCTCGTCTTACTCTACTTGCGGCGCACTGGGTGGCACGCCGATCCCGACCGGAACGGTCAATGTCACTGGATTCTTGTCCCAGAGCGGAACCTTTAGTCCCGAAATGACGCCTTTCTCGATTACCTCGGTTCCCGAGCCTTCCACGCTCGCCCTGGTCGGTCTGGGCGTTGTGGGTCTCCTGATCAGGCGCCAGCGCATCTGCTAGCCGTTCATTACAACCTTACTCCATTAGCGCGCAAGGCCAGCCTTGCGCGCTTCTTGTGTACCACAAGCATGCGGCCCCATTTTCGAAGGCGCCGCCAGACCAGCAGCCGTACATCGGCCGACGGACCCGTTCGGCCCCAGCCAGCTCACTCAACTTGCTTGACCGCGTTAGTCTTGCCAAAGCAGTAAACGCCTCCATCGTCGGCCCCAATCACCACTTTGGCCCGCGCCACCGCCGGCGAACTCTCGATGGCCTGTCCGATTTCATACGACCAAAGCTCCTTGCCCTTGTCCAGCGACACCAGGTATAGCCACCCGTCATCAGACCCCACCACCACCTTGTTCCCGCAAACCACCGGTGAGCTGTCCACCTTGCCGCGCGTGGCGAAACCCCACACCGGCTGGCCATCCTCGCGCTTCACACAGTGCAGCAGCTTGTCGCGCCCCCCGAAGACGACGAGTTCTTTCGTCACTGCCGGAGTAGAGAAGAACGGGAAGTCCCGGTCGTGGAACGTCCACGCCTTCTTGCCCGCCTGCAAATCCACGCAAAGGAACTCGTTTTCATACTGGCCGAAATAGGCGCGGCCATCCGCCATTGCCGCCGATCCGGCGATGTAGGCGCCGGCCTCGATTTCCTTCACCTGCTTGCCCTCCGCCAGCGAGATCACGTGCAGCAGCCCGTCGCAGCCCCCGAAGATGGCTTGGCCGTTGTCCACCGCAGGCGATCCGTTGATGTAATTGCCGGTCTCATAAACCCAATTGCTCCGGCCAGTCCCGGCGTCCACGCAATGCAGCTTGAAGTCATAGCTGCCCACCAGAACCGCAGTGGGGCGGGCGTCTCGCCTGCCCACCTTGCCTCCCGCTCCCGAACTCTCCCCCGCAGGCGGAGTGCCCGGCGTTGCAGACGAGACGTCCGCCCCACTCCCGGTTCCCTGCCTGACCCAATTCGGTGCCCCGAGAATCTTATCGCCCGTCTCGTATTTCCAGAGTTGTTTGCCGGTCGAGGCCTCCAGCGAGTAAAGGAAACCATCGCTCGAACCCACATACAGCCTGCCCTCCATCACGAGCGGCGAGGACTCAACTCCGCCCCCTGTCTTGAAGGCCCAGACCTTCTTGCCGTCCGCCAGGCCCAGGGCATAAACGTTGCCGTCGTCCGAGCCTATAAAGACCCGGTCCTGAACGATGGCTGCGGAGGACTTGACCGGGCCGCCCGTCTTGAAAGTCCAGAGCAATTCCAACCGTTCCGGCAGACTGCCCCCGGCGACGCCCGCCAGCGCTGGCCCGCCTCGAAACATCGGCCAATCCTCCCCCGTCCCCGCCGCGTTCGCCCGCCAGCAGACCAGCAGCCAGAACCAGAGAAGGACGTGCCGTAACGAGTTCATCAGAGTCAGGATTTGAGCCCGGAGAATATCCTCCAACCCAAAAGGCTTCGCAAACCAAAACAGCCTGAGCCCGGGCCGCCACTGTCCCAACAAGCGCCGCCGCCACTCTCGAAAGCGCGGCGTTCCGTCCGTGGTTACTGCGTCTTCCTCCCGCCTCAGATCCTGGAGCCGGGCGTTTTGGAGTGGCTTATCCGTCCCAAGCACCTCCCAAGCAGGTGCTTTACCCCCTATATACCCCTTGTATACCTCTTGTATTGAATGCACCCGCAATTGGCTCTGCCCTGGCTATCGCCTGCCCTGGCCGCGGCGGTGCCTTCTGGCACTCTCTTAGGATCAGAACGGGGCAGCGACGTGGAAACGGGGCTGCCCCGATGGGGTCCTGGCCCCTTCCATTCCGCGGCCTTCTATCGGCTGCTTTTACCCACAAATTCCCCGCCATGCAGGAACGGAATCCCTTGGCTGACTTCCAGATTTGCCATGACGCATTTGCCAGGCCGTGAACAACTTTGTCACCAAACTGTTGCCAGAATGTTAATAACTTTAACACCGGAAGTTCTTGCACCCGGGCATTCAGGTTTTTACGCTAAGGTGAATTGTAACGTAGTGTAGCGATCGGGTTTCGAACGGGTGCGCCGACTGTCTTTCGGCAGAGGAAAGCTTCGGACCTGTTCGCTGCAAAGTATCGAAGAGATTTGGTTGTGATTCTATGAGAAAAGCCCTGCTCGTCTCCTTATTGATGTCCCTGGCCACCGCTGCTGCGTCAGCCGACCCGATCTGGTATGATGTGATCACGAATTATCCCGGCGGTTGCATTACGACTAACTCGGCCGGCCTCTGGTTCCCCCATTTGCCTGGATCCCTGACGGCGACGGATGCGTTAATCGTCACGAACACCTATACCTCGGGTGCGGCAGTGAACGGCAAACGGCTGCGCATCAACGGTCTGAACTCCGAATACATTATGCGGCTGTTTGACCCCGCCACCACGAATGTCTATTACAGCGGCGTTCTTTACGCCAGCTTCATTGCCAACGCCAATTACGTTCCCGCCGCGGGAGCGGGAACTTACTTTGCGGCCTTCAATAATGCCGATACCAACAACCCGCCCCTGGTCAAAGACAACGGCTTTGACTTCCGCGGCCGCGTCTTCGAGATCGGCAACACCAACGTCTATCCGTTTACCAGCACAACTCCCCTCACCTTCCGTTACGGTGTCGCCAATGCCGCGGGTGATCCTGCCCAGGGCGGCGGGCCGAGCATCCTCTACGTGCCGATCGACCTGGTGAAGAACATCGATTACCAGGTGGTTTTGAAGTATGACATCGATAACGCATCCGCCACGCTCTGGGTGAACCCTGCTTCCGAAAGCGACATCGGCAACACTACGGGTCCCACCGGCGACATTGGCGCTGCGGCCAATGGTCTCGCCGGCCTGCTCTTCCGCCAGCGAACCGGCGGCGGCACGGTGGACATCCGCGATATCGCGGTCGGCCTCAGTTTCGCCGACGTGATGACCAACACGGCCGCCACTAGTCCGGTGCTCGTCGCCACCAACTACAACACGGTGACCAATTACGCCGGCAACCCGGCCCTTTTGGAAGTGTTTGCCACCAGCGTTGGGGGCGGCGAGCTCGCATACCAGTGGTACCAGATTTCCGGCGGCGCCACCAATCCGGTCGGCGTCAATAGCCAGACCTATCTGGTTGCCAATACGAGCGGCTCGGACACCGGGAATTACTTCTGCGCCGTGACCAATGCGGGCGCCCAGGGCGCCCTAAGCGGGAGCAACTTCTACATTTCGGTGAACACCACCCCCACTCCGCCAACCTTTACCTCAAAACCACCGGCCACCGCCAACCTTTCCCTGGGCTCAAAATTGACCTTGCCCTCGGCAGTCTATGGCTCCGGCCCCTTGAGTTTCGTGTGGACTCTCAACGGCAACCCGCTCACCGATGGCTTGCCAGCGACGGGCAATCCCGGCGATGCCAGCGTCGTGTCTGGTTCGCAGATGGCCACCCTGATCGTCACCGGCGTGAGTACTAACGAAGCTGGCACCTATGTGCTGACCGTGACGAGTGGCGCGTCCGGGTTGCCCTACAACACCACCAACGCCTCGGTTGCGGTGGCAATCCAACCGGTGCGCGCGGTCAGTATCGCCTACCTTCGCAGCCTGGAAGATACCAACACCTGGCAGGTAACCGACACCACTAGCCTCTTTGCCATCAGCAACGCCGTGGTTACAGTTTACACCAACCTTACCGGCGGTACGACGGCCTCGTACTACATTCAGGACGCCACCGGCGGCCTGGATTTGTTCGTCACCGGCGACAGCACTTTCCGGCCGCAAATGGGCGATATCGTTGCCGCTTGCGGGACCCTGTCAATGTACAACAATGCCCTCGAATTAGACATTACCGCGGGGAACCCCAATGAGTTCTACACGGTTACCAGCAATACCAACCTCCTCCTGCCAGCTCCCGTTGTTCTCTCGTTGCCTGAGACCAACAACGCCAGCTTGATGGAGACCAACTTCGAGGGCAGGATTGGCATGCTCACCAACGTGTGGTTTACTATCGTCCCTTCCATCGGCACGAGCTACTTGAACACCTATGTCACCAACGCGGGCGGAGGGGCGGCGTTCAACGTTTACTTCCCGAGCTACGACCAGGACCTATGGAACCAGACCCTCACGACTCGGTTCGCCTATACCGTCACGGGCGTCCTGACCCAGTATAAGTCCGGGGGCTATGGCCCTTCGGGCTATGAGCTCGATGTTACGCGGATTGGCGACGTCCAAACCAACCCGCCCCCGTCCGTCACAGACTTGACAGCCACCACCTCCGGTAACAACGTCGTCCTCAAGTGGACGGCGGTGCCGTACACCCTTGCCACGCGCGGCGCTTATTCGTACACCGTGCTGGCGGCTACCAACGTCACCGGCCCGTATCTTCCGCTGACAAGCCTGGCCTTTAACACGACCGCCGGCATGTACACCCACACCAACGCGCTGTTGAGCACCCAGACCTTCTACCGGATCAGCAGTCCGTAAAATGCCGCGCCGATTCTAAGCAACCAGGCGCCCGGGGCTTTGGTAGTCCGGAGCGCTTTTTAATCCTTGTTTACCGATAAAAAGCCAACACCGCCGCTTGCACTTTTTGACCTGCCGGGGGTAAAATGGAAGCGGATGGAAATAGTACTGTGCTATTTGTAAAGCGTATGAAAAGACAATCCCAGCGACCAGGGGCGTTCACCTTGATCGAACTGTTGGTGGTAATCGCGATTATCGCGATACTTGCCGCGCTGTTGCTGCCGGCGCTGGCCAAGGCCAAAGCCAAGGCACAGAAGATCAATTGCGTGTCGAACCTCAAACAGTGGGGACTGGGGCAGTATATGTATGCCAGTGATAACGGCGACGCGCTGGCCTGTGATGGCATGGGAAGCGCGAAGACCTACATGTCTGGAGGAAACACCCCTCCGAGCGGAACACCGGATGACCCAGCCGCCTGGTTCAATTGCGTGACCCCCTATATGAATGAAAAGGGGCTCACTTATTATTATCACCTGCCCGGCGGCGATCCCCGCAAGAAGATGCCCTTCCCCGGATCCGGTAACGGCTCGAAGATCTGGCACTGCCCCAGCGCCATGATGAGCGCCTCCGACTACGCCGCCCTGCAAGGAGGCGGAGCTGGTGGCTTCTTCAGCTATGCCGATAATATTGATCTCAAGCAGGGAACCGATTACCCGAGTTGGATGCCCAAGCTGGCCAGCATTCCGAAGCCAACCGCCACCGTCCTGATGTTTGATGTCGTTTTCAACCCGGTGACCGAGGTTGTCAACGGCTCGCCTGGCTACAACTCCGTCAACCCAGCGAACCGTTACCGGAGCATCGGGATACGCCATGATCTGGGCACAGTAATGAATTTCTGCGACGGCCACGCCTACTATTACAAGATCAACAGCGTGACAAATATCGCGGGCGGCCAGACCAGCTCTGGCGAGCCCTTGAATCCGAACATTATTTGGAACTGGATGGACCGATAGGGTTATCCTTAAGGCGCCTCCCGCCACGGTTTTCCTGATTTGAGGGTCTCGAGCAAGCGGATGCATTTGGCAGTCACCTCCTTCTGACCTGCGCTGGCGGCGAGTTGCTCCGCCGTCTCCGCCGTGCTGATCCCCTCAGTAAATCGCCCCGCTTCGGCGTAGGCAGCGGCCAAAGTGGCCAGGCACCGGGCTTGTTTATTCGCCGTGAGTTCGCAGGCTCGCTGAGCCATGTTTACCGCCTCCGTCCCATTCCGCAGCTCAGGCCGCGGGTCCGTGGCCGCAATCCAAGCCAGCCGTTCGAGGGCTTCGGGGTAATCCGGCTGGAGCCGCAAGGCGCGCGCGTAGTGGCTCATCGCCTCTCGGGTCTGCCCAAGATGCGCTAGCGCCAGGCCGTACTCGCAATGCAGCTTGGAATCGTTCGGTCCGCCGGGGGCGAGGCTCGCAAAGATCACTGCGGCCTCCTTCCAATTCTCTTGCTGGTTCAAAGCCAGCGCCAGGTTGTACTGGGATTCGGCATCCCGTGGAAGAAGCCGCACCGCTTCGCGCAAGTGGCCTACACCCTCGTCCAGCCGGCCTTGCTGCAGCAGCAAGACCCCCAAATTGTTGTGGGCCTGGGCTAGCTCTGGGTTGAGTTTGAGGGCCGCCTCGTACTGTTCCATCGCTTCAGCCATCCGCCCCTGGCTGTGCCCGAGCCGCGCCAGGTTGTTGTGCGCGATGGCGGATTCCGGATTAATTGCCAGCGCCGCCCGGTAGTGCCCCGCAGCCGGCTCGTATTGCTTTTGTTTGGCGAGAACCATCCCCAGGGCAAGGTGCGTCTTTTCCTGGAGCGGCTTGAACCACAACGCCCGCGTGTATTCGGCGACGGCATCGTCCAGTTTGCCCTCCTGCTCGAGGGCGTTGCCGAGAAAGAAATGCGCTTCCGGATTGTCTGGTTGATAGCGCAGGGCCTCAGCGTAGAAGCTCATCGCCTCCTGCAGCTTGCCTTCCTTGGCCAGCAAGCTGCCCAGGACGGTGATCGCCCGCCCATTGTGCCAGGTCACTTGCGCCGCGTGCTCGAAGAGTGTGCGCGTGTCCTTCCAATAACGGAGTTGAATAGAAGTCAAAGCCAACAGCGCCAATCCCGCCGCAACCGCCACCCCAGCCGGCACGACGCGTCCCGCATTTGTCCGAGTTCCCTCCCCGGCACCCGACTCTTGTGCCAGGTCGGCCACACCCCAGACAATGGCTAGGAACACGCCTATCAATGGCAGGTACGTGTAGCGGTCCGCCCAGGCCTGATCTCCCACTTGCACCAGGCCGATGACTGGCACCAGCGTCCCCAGATACCAAAGCCACCCTACTAGCAGGTAAGGACGGCGCATGGCGAATCGCCACGCAAGGAGGGACAACAACGCCAGTACAACCCCCGCCCCCGCAACGGCAGCCGCAGATGTAGTTGTTGGGTAAGGGTAGTGCGCGGCCAGGTGGCGCGGCACAGCCATTGCGCCGAGGTAATGCACATAGGCCACGAGCGCATGGGGGATTCGCCGGGAAAGTGGAAGCCCCGCCACAGATACAACCGAGTAACTTCCCTGCTGGGCCCAAACGGTCAACACGCAACAAGCCGCGCTTAGCGCCAGAAACGGAATCTTCTCCGCTACCAGGCGCGTCCAGCCTGCCGCCTCCCATTGGACATGCGATCCGTCTGATTCCGCACTCCTTCCGAGTGGCCAGTAGTCGAGCAACAAGAGCACGAACGGCAGCGTCACGACCATTGGCTTGCTCATCAGACCCAGGGCGAAGAACGACAGGGAAAGAAGGTAGAAGAGTGATGCGTGAAACGTGAAACGTGATGCGTGATGCGTGATGCGTGATGTCCGGGGCGTGTTGCTCGTTCCGGTCCCATTCCTCCCATCCCTTGTTCCATCTCTCCCATCCCGCGCCTTGATGCTTTGGACCTCGGCGTATCGGCCATACGCTCCGAGCGTCAGCAGGAAGAAGAACGTGCTCAGCACATCCTTCCGCTCGGCGATCCAGGCCACCGATTCGACGTGCAGCGGGTGCAGCGCAAACAGTG
>Ga0181518_10002803_pt1 | contig 16521 bp, 15 predicted proteins | sample PEATcosm2014_Bin_28_FD_119751 | JGI IMG/M metagenome (GOLD analysis project Ga0181518, IMG submission 119751) | Peatland microbial communities from MTU Mesocosm Facility, Houghton, MI, USA - PEATcosm2014_Bin01_60_metaG | ecosystem: Environmental > Terrestrial > Soil > Wetlands > Peat | place... | reverse complement strand
GACGAAGTAGCTCAAGGGCAGGATGTAGGCGATCCATCTGACCCCAGCCGCCATCGAGGAGATCGGGAAGATGAGGCCCGACAACAACACCTGGGGGACGAGGAACATGATGGCCAGCTGGATGGCCTGGCCCTGGTTCTGCGAGACGGTCGAGATGAGCACGCCCATACCCAGCGTGACCATCAAGAACAAGGCCGCGCCGAGAGCGAAGGTCGCAACGCTGCCCACGAACGGCACCCCGAAGACCAGCATGCCGACCAAGACGATCGCTACGAGATCGATCGATCCAATGACCAGGTATGGGGTGATCTTTCCAATGATGACGTCCCATGGTCGAAAGGGCATGACCGCCAACTGCTCAATTGTTCCGGATTGGCGCTCTCGCACGATGCCCAGGCTGGTGACCAGAGTGCCGATGAACACCAGGATCAAACCGGTCAGACCCGGGATCATGATCCACGACGTCGACAGCTTGGGGTTGTACAAGATCTGGACCGCTATGGCGGGCGCTTTGGTTCCGCCGGTGGTGGCCTGGGCCAGGTGCGCGAACGCGCCCTCGGCGGTTTGGACGCTGAAGAGCTGTGTTCCGTCCATGACGGCCAGGATCGGGCTCCGTCCGGTGACCACCCCGACGACTGCCGTTCCATCTTGGAGGTGTGATTCTGCGACCGATCGACCTCCGCCAGGGTCGATCTCGACGATCTGGAACGGAGCGTGGAGCTGGCTCGCAACCCGTTCAGCCTGGGGCCCCACGACGATCGTGGGAACCTTCGAAACCTCAAACCTCGCCGCGTAGCCGAACACCACGAGCAGAAGCACCGGCAACGCGATCATCATCGCCAGCGTGCGCCTGTCCCGCTTGAGCTGGCGGAACTCTTTGCCGATCATCGCCCACACGGTCGTCCTCCTAATTCAACGGACATTGAATTCTACGCGGTCAGAAGCCCCAGTGCCGTCGTGGCCTCGTCGTCCCTGGCTATTGGCCGATAGATTCTCGACCGGGATCTGAGGTGCCCGTGATCTCGATTCGGAGTTGGGAAACCAGGGAATGGCACTGTGGGGAAGCTGAATAGTTCGTCTCTTGGGCGGTCCGGATGAGCGGCATCCTGATCGTTTGTGGCATCGTCATCGGCACTGCAATTTTGGCTGCCGGCATCGGGCTCAGTTCCCGTTACGCGGTCTCCCGGGTCCAGTGGTCCCGAGAACGAAGGCAACGGCAAACCGCCGCCGGCCAGGAGATCTTTGCTCGATACTTCCGCAACGCGCCGACCTCGGATCAAGGGACGATCATCTGTCCGCTTTGTGGGTGCCCACAGCCGTGCCAGTTCGAGAGCCGATCGTTTAGTTGTTGCAAGTGCGAGCGGACATTCGATTTTCTGGCCTGTTCCAAATGCGCAGTGCCACAGGTGCACCGGCGCAGCATCAGCGGGATTTGCCGAAACTGCTCAAGGAGAATTCGCTGTTCCCTCTTCTGGGACTTTCTTCACCTCTCAAACCCGGGAGCATTCGTTTCGTTCGCGGAGTTGATTGGTCGAGATCCAGCGGCGCAAGCGGATGACCCTCAGTTGGGAGATGCGGTAGAGACACCACGGCTCGTGCTTCGCCGGCTCGTGGTCATGAACGGGGCAGGTTGGGCGCCTCAGGTCGGCAGCCTCGCCCGGCTCCTTCTCTTCGAGGATCGAATTGAAATTACTCCGAGAGACCAGCGGTCGAGGCCATTGTCGATTCCTCTGAGGAGCCTTGACGACTTGCGTATCGACGGTCGACTTCTCTCGAACGGTGAGGAGTTTCTGGACGGTCGATCCGGTGTCAGAGAGGCGGACGAGGGTGCGCTCGGCGTCACCGTGCTGGACACGTTGACGGTCAGGAGTCAGAACTGGGCGACCATCGACCTCATCGCGCGCAATGGATGGGTCCGGTTGCGCCTCGACGGCGCCGACGCGGTCCGAGTGCGTGACGACCTGCGCATTCTGGCTGACGCGATCGTCGTTCCGAGACCGCATGAAGTCACCTCAAGTGCAGAGACGGCGCGCACCGAGATGAGCGTCGCGTCCCTCCTGGAGAAGTTGGCCCGACTCCGTGATGGTGGTGTGTTGAGCGATGAGGAGTTCCGCCTGGTCACGGAGAAACTGCTTCGCTCCACCTGATTCGCCGGTTCGATCGATCGAAGTGGCTCAGCCTTGGCCGGCAGTCCTCGCCCCGGTCATCGAGGCAACCTCCGGTCGCCCCCAGAGTCCCGGCTCCGGTGGGGGCGCCGAGTACCTTCTCTCTGCAAGAAACGGCTCTACGGTGACCGAAAATGGCCATTTGGCGCCCGACCGGGACTGATCCAGGCGCTGCTCATCGTCTGCGGCGACGTGCAAGGGCGAGCGAAGAGCGGCTTCGCGCCCTGAGTGAAGACATGCCGGGTCTGAGCGCCGACGAGCTCAGATCCATCGCTCGTGAAAGGGCCGCCCGCGTCGGGCGATACGTCTTTGGAGCGGTGGTGGTCACATTGGTCGGGGCCTTCGTGAGCGTGCAGTGGTTGCGCCCGATCCCCGCCCCCGTGTTCCGTTCCGCCCCGTTGGCGTCGGTGCGTTTGCCCGGAACACCCCCGTCGATGCCGTGGCCGACCATGGGTACAGCGGCGCTCTCGGTGGAGGGAGTCGGGAGCCTCGGGCACTCGGGGGACACTCATGCGTCCCCCGTTCCCGGCCTCGCCCAGGTCATGACGGCCTATGTCGTCCTGCAGGACCATCCGCTCGCGCCCGGTGCTGATGGGCCGGCCATCCCGGTGACCGCGGCGACGCTCGCGACCTATCAGTCGGACGTGGCGACCCAGCAGGCGACCGTCCCGGTGGCCGCGGGAGAGTCCCTCACCGAGCTCGAGTCCCTCGAGGGACTGCTCGTGGTGGGGGGTGACGACGTGGCCACCCTGCTCGCCGAGTGGGATGACGGGAGCACCGGCGCCTTCGTGGCCAAGATGAACGTCACCGCTCGTGGCCTCGGCATGGATTCCACCACCTTCGATGATCCGAGCGGGTTGGATCCGGGGTCGGTCAGCACGCCAGCCGACATGATCCGGCTGGGTGAGGCGGCCCTGGCGATCCCGGCCTTTCGCCAAATCGTGGCCACGGCCCAGGTCACCCTCCCCCTGGCCGGGCTCGTCTACAACACCGACTACGACCTCGGCCAAGACGGGATCGTCGGCATCAAGACCGGGTCCAACGCGGCCACCGGCGGGTGCTTCCTCTTCGCGGCCCAGCGGACCGTGGACGGAAGGAACGTGACCGTCGTCGGTGCGGTGCTTGGCCAGCAGACGGTCAGTCCGACCGCGGCCGCGGTGGACGACGCCGAACCCCTTGTGAGCGCAGCCTTCGCCACCATCAGCACGTTTCGCGCCGTTCGGTCGGGACATTTCATCGGCCAGATCGTGGCCCCATGGGGCCCGTCGACCGTGGTGACGGCACCAAAGTCTGTCACCGTCGTCGGCTGGCCCGGCCTTACCGTGCGTTTCCACGTGCACGTGGGGGCGTTGCCGTCGGCCATCTCGAGCGGCGCTCGCATCGGTGTGCTCAAGGTCGACCTGGGCGACCAAGACATCGACCTGATCCTGCGGGCGCCGAGCCGCCTCCCGGGTCCCTCGACGATCTGGCGACTCACGCGCCTGTAGCTTCGACTCAGAAGGAGGTTGCTCGGCGCAAGAGCACCGCAAATCCATGGATGAGTAGTCTCAAGTGGGTGTTTGAGGATCTTCTCGCAGGCGTGCCGCTGTTTGCGAGATTGTCTCGGCGCGATTTGTCACGGCTGGTGAAGTCCGGCCACGACGTGACGTATCCGGCCGGCACCGCGCTCACCTCGGTTGGCGAAGACGGGATCTGCTTTTTCGTCATCGCCGAAGGCGAGGCTCGGGTTGAAGTCAACGGCCAGGAAGTGCGGCGATTGGGCCCGGGAGACTACTTCGGAGAGATGGCACTCATCGATCGCTCGGAAAGTTCGGCCACGGTCACCGCGTCGACGGAGATGCGGTGCTTCGTGATGACGCAGTGGAACTTCCGCCCCTTTGCGACCGAGCATCCCGACGTGGCGTGGGCTCTGCTTGAAGCGATGGTGCAACGAGTACGAGAAGCGGAAAGTAGAACTCCCTCCGGTGGTTGACGTGTGCGGCGGGCCCGGTGCCCGGTCGAATCGTGCGCATGGGCGATCGCCGTCGATGGTCGGACCTCCGAATTGGACGGATCGCCTTGCCATCTGAACTGGTTCTCGACTCACTCCAGCGGCGGTTGCGTGCGCTTCACTCCCTCTACACAGACGCGCTCGAGACGATGGACATCGACCAGGTGAACCACTTCGAGCGGGAGGGGGTGGTTCCGATCGCCTTCAGCCTGTTTCACATCGCCACCATGATCGATGCCTCGTTCATGCTGATGACCGGCACACCGCCGATCTGGGACGACGAGTGGGAGGCCCGAGTCCGTCCTGCGATCGCCGATCACGGGAAGCATCGCAGCGTCGCCGAGATGGTTCACCAACGTATCGGCGACTACGACGGGTTCCAGGAGTACCTGCACGCGGTGTTCAACCGGGTGGAGAGCTGGTTGGACGGTCTGGATCCGAACGAACTGACCCGAGTGATCATTCGGCGACCCTTCCCGGATCTGATCGCGAGCACCTTTAGCGCTCGGGTGGCGGGTCCCGAGGGGATCATGCTCCTCGACGCGACGGAGTGCTGGGTCTACCAGCACGGGCTCCGCCACATGGGCGAGATCGAGTTGGCCCGAGGCCTGGTCGGGCTGGGGGGAATGACCTCGTAAGAGGGGAGGGCTGACCCTGGGGTGCGGCGGCTCGCTTCGGCGCCTCGTTCCTTCCCCGAGCCCAAACCGGGTCCGCTCCGTGGGGGTCTTTGGACCTGGCGTTGGTCAACCGGCGACGACTGACCCAGCCCATCCGGTCTGCCCGAAGTTCGCCTTGAGGGCAGGAATCCGGCGGTCCAAGCTCTGCTCGTGCACACACGGCACAGAAACCGTCCCATGGCTACAATCCAGCCGGCGAGAGGGGGCCAACGTGAACTGCTCATCCTGCGGTCGAGAACTCAGCACGTCCGATGTGACGTGCCCCAACTGCGGGCAGGTGGTGGCACCGGCGAGCGCGACCGCGGCCCCGGCCGGCCCTCCTCCGGGGTCTGGCACTCCCGGATACGGCGCGGCGCCGAAGTCGGCGCCGGCGACCGCCTTCAAGTTCGATAGGTCGCGTTGGTCTCCGACCGACTTCGTGGCCGGGGTGGCGACCCTGGTGCTGTTTATCTCGCTCTTCCTCCCCTGGTACGGGGTCTCGATCGGTCCGATCAGCGTGACCGCCGACGCGACCGCTCACGGCTACATGTACATCCCGCTGATCCTGTGCCTGGTCGAGCTGGCCTACCTGGTCGGCATCGCCGGATTGCCCGAGCTGCGTAGCCGTCTGCCCGTCCCCCACGACATGTTCTTGACGGGGATCAACGCCGTCAACCTCGTGTTGGTGGTGATCGCGTTCACGGCCGGCAAGGACGGCGCGGGCTGGCGTTTCGGCGCCTTCGTCGGACTGGTTGCGGCCCTGGTTGCCGCATTGCCCAAGGTGGCGCTGTCGCTGTCGGCGCGGGCCCGCAAGGCCTAGCGCGTCAGCCCGCTCAGCAGGCGCCGGCGGGACGGAGGGGAACCGGGGGTTCTGGCCGAACGCGGCCGGGTGACGCCTACCCGGGTCGGGGGAGGATCGCCTCGACCAGGGTGGGTCCGGGCGTGGCCAGGGCCGCGGCAAGATGCTCGGCGAACTCTTCGGCCGTGGTCGAGCGCCACGCGGTCAACCCCATGCCCCGGGCCAGGGAGGCGAAGTCGATGTCGGGATGCGACAGGTCCAGCATCTCGCGCGCCCTCGACCCGGCTCCCTCGGTGCCCACCCGCTGGAGCTCCATGTTCAAGATCGCGTAGGAGTGGTTGTTGAACAGGACGGTCGTCACGTCGAGGCCGTGGCGGGCCATCGTCCACCAGGACTGCAGGGTGTACAGGGCGCTCCCGTCGGCCTGGAGTGAGACCACCCGTCGATCCGGGCATGCCGTCGCCGCCCCCACCGCCACCGGGAGTCCCTGCCCGATCGCGCCGCCGGTCAGGAACAGCCAATCGTGGGGTGGGCAGCCGGCCGTCATGGACGAGGAGAAGAGCCCCGATGTGTTCCCCTCGTCCGAGACGATCGCACCCTCGGGGAGCAGGGCCCCCACCGCCGCCGCGACGGCCCGGGTGTCGAGCTCGCCGGTGGGGAGCTCGGGCCGACGGATCTCGGCCAACCGGGCCGCCCCCGCCGGCGCGCCGACCTCTTCGGCCAGCGCCTCGAGGGCTGCGACCGCGTCGTCGCTCGGACCGGCCAGCACGTGGATCTGACAGTCGTCGGGCACCAGCCAGCTGGGTCGCTCGGGGTAGGCGAAGAAGCTGACCGGCGCCTTGGCGTCGACGAGGACGAGGTGCCGGACCCCTTCGAGCTGGGCTATCGCCATCTCGCCCAGGTAGGCGAGCCGCTCCACCTCCGGGATGCCCGCCCCACGGGCGACCCGTGCCGGGAAGGTTTCGCAGAGGAACTTGGCGCCCACTGTGTTGGCCACCCGGCTGGCCGCCAGCAGGCCGGCCGTGCCGAGGGCGCCGTTGCCCAAGAGGAGCGCGGCCGGCTCACCCGATCGGAGCGCGTCGGCGACCGCCGTCACCCGCGGCACGTCGGGCGGCTGGGGTCGGGGCCGGGTCGGGGGGGCCGCCACCACGCCACCAGGGCCCCACGAGACGTCGGCCGGCACCACCAGGGTGGCGACCTGTCCGGGCGGTCCGAGCGCCGCGCGGAACGCCTCGGCCGTGTCGGCGCCGAGGGTCTCGGGGGCCGTTCCCCAGCGCACGAAGGCCGGGGAGACGTTGCGGGCGACCCCTTCGATGTCGGACTCAAGCGGCGCGTCGAACTTCTTGTGATAGGTGGCGTGGTCGCCCACGATGTTGACGAGGGGCGTCCTGGCCCGTCGGGCGTTGTGGAGGTTGGCCAACCCGTTCCCCAGCCCCGGGCCGAGGTGCAAGAGGGTGGCGGCCGGGGTCCCGGTCATGCGCCCGTAGCCGTCGGCGGCTCCGGTTGCCACCCCCTCGAAGAGGGCCAGCACGCTCTTCATCTCCGGCACGGCGTCGAGGGTGGCCACGAAGTGCATCTCGGAGGTGCCGGGGTTCATGAAGCAGACGTCAACCCCGCACCCGACCAGCGTTCGGACCAGCGATTGGGCTCCGTTCATGGGCGACCAACCTCCTCTTCGGGCATCGGGGACCGATCATATGAGGTGCCGCCCGACCCAACTGCGGGAGCGCCCGGTGCAGACTGGCGGGGTCCGGACGCACCCGTCCATGCTCAGGGAAACCTCTGAGAAGGAGATGTCATGACAATCGCAGTCGGCGACAGCATTCCCGATGTCCAGTTGCGGACGATGACCAGCGAGGGTCCGAAGCCGGTCAGCTCGACCGAGGTGTTCGGGAAGGGCAAGGTCGTCCTCTTCGCCGTGCCGGGCGCGTTCACGCCCACCTGCTCGGACCACCACCTGCCGGGGTTCGTCGCGCGGGCCGACGAGATCCGGGCCAAGGGGGTGGACACGATCGTGTGCCTGTCCGTGAACGACCCCTTCGTGATGGGCGCCTGGGGCCGTGACCAAGAGGTGGGCGATCGCGTGCTGATGGTCGCAGACGGCAACGGCGAGTTCACCCGTGCCGTCGGGCTCGAGCTGGACGGCAGCGGGTTCGGTCTCGGGACCCGTTCCCAGCGTTACGCGGCGATCCTCGAGGACGGCGTGGTCACGTCGCTCTTCGTGGAACAGAAGCCGGGTCTCGACGTGAGCTCCGCGGAGTCGGTGCTGGCCGCCCTCTGAGATCCGATCCCGAGGTCACGTACCGCCGCGATCGCCGTCTCGTCCGGCGCTGCGGGCGGACGATCCCAGCAGCATCTCGATCGCGTGGACGTCGCCGGAACGGATCGACGTCGCCGACCCCCCGTTGTCGCGCCGCTGCGCCTGGATCATCCTCACGAAACGGCGGAGGAGGTCTCGTTCGGGTCCGCTGAGGGAGTCGATCTGCGCGTCGAGGTCGATGGCCCCTCCGTGGGTGGGTGACTCTTGGGCGCCTTCGTCGGCCGACCCCTTGCGTTCGGGTTCGGGGAGTAGGAGGTCCACCGGAACGTCGTAGAGGATGGCCAGCCGCTGCAGGCGCGGCACCGAGATGGCGCGCTCTCCTCGCTCATAGGCGCCGAGGACCGATGCCTTGAACTCCTGCGAGGACATCGTCTCGACCGCTTGGAGTGACAACCGGAGCTGCTGGCGGGCCCGGCGCAGGCAGATGCCGACCGCCTGCGCGTACGAGGAAGAATCGGCCTCGTCGTGGTCTTCGACCTCGGTCCGTTCGGTCACCGGTGACCTCGTCGTTCCCACGGTGCACATTGTTGCGCGCGAAGGGTGGTGGTGTCACCCGTTTGACCGAAATCAGTGGCGAGGTGGGTCCCGGGCGACGCGAGGCGGCGCCAACGCGTGTCGATGTCGATCAGTTGGCCAACGTGACCGGCCGCCGTGAGTCCGCTCCGGCGTGCCTGAACGAAAGGAGGCTTCTTAGCCGCCCGCCACCGGGTGGACGGCTAGCTCGTCGAACATCGGGGCCGGTTCGGCTAGTGGTTCCTCGGGTCCCACCGACACGAAGGCCTTGTCCCGGAGCGGCACCTCGGGGATGAACCAACAGAGCACGAATGCCACCACCGCGAACGGCACCGCGACCAGGAACACGAAGGTCAAGGAGTGCCCGAACGCTTCGACGAATCCATGGTGGATCGGGGCGGGGAGCGCCGCGAGCTGGGCCGGATTGCTCGAGATGCTGTTCCCCGAGACGGCATGCATGGCCTTCAGCGCCGCCGCCGGGAGGTACTTCGGCAGCTCGCTGAACAGGCGGTTGTTGAAGATGGCGCCGAGGACGGCCACCCCGAACGATCCGCCGATGGAGCGGAAGAAGGTGGCGCTCGACGTCGCCGTGCCCAGGTACTCCTGGGGGGCGGCGTTCATGACGATCACGACGATGATCTGCATGACGAAGCCCACGCCCAGGCCGATCAGGAGCATGTAGCAACTCGAGACCAGCAGCGGCGTGGTGACCTGCATCGTCGAGAGGCAGAGCAAGCCCACCGCCATGAGGGCACACCCGATGATCGGGAACATCTTGTACTTGCCCCGCCGCGAGGTGAGCTGGCCGCTCACGTTGAAGGCGATCAACATCCCGACGACGACCGGGAGCATCTGCAGGCCCGAACTGGTTGGACTGGCCCCGTGCACGGTCTGCAGGTACAGCGGCAGGTAGATCATCGCGCCGAACATCACCAGCCCCACCATGAAGCCGACCAAGCTGGCCAGGTTGAACACCTTCAGCTTGAAAAGGCTGGGCGGCATCAACGGCTCGGACACCTTGGTCTCGAGGTAGATGAAGGCGGCGACCAGCGCCGCGCTCCCGAGTCCGAGCCCGTAGATAGGCGTGGAGTTCCACGGATAGGTGCTCCCGCCCCAGGTCGTGAGCAAGATGATGCCGGTCACCGCGGTGCCGAGCAGCATGGTGCCGAGGTAGTCGACCTTGTGTTGCTTGCGGTGCCTCGGGAGGTGGAGCACCGAGGTGATCACGATCAGCGCCAAGATCCCGAGGGGAAGGTTGATGTAGAAGACCCAGCGCCACGACAGCCTCTCGGTGAAAAGGCCGCCCAAGAGGGGCCCGAGGACGCTCGAGACGCCGAACACCGCGCCGAACAAGCCCATGTACTTTCCCCGCTCGCGTGGCGAGACCAGGTCACCCATGACCGCCTGGGCGCCCACCATCAGGCCACCGGCGCCGATCCCCTGCACGGCGCGGAACGAGATGAGCTCGAGCATGTCGTGGGCGAGCCCCGAGAGCATCGACCCGACCAGGAAGATGACGATGGCGGCCTGGAAGAACCCCTTGCGTCCGTAGAGGTCGCCCAGCTTCCCCCACAGAGGGGTGGTGATCGTACTGGCCAACAGGTACGAGGTGACCACCCACGAGAGGTGGTTCAGCCCGTGCAGGTCACCGGCGATGGTGGGCAGCGCCGTCGACACGATGGTCTGGTCAAGGGCGCTCAGGAACATGCCCATCATGAGGGCACCGATGATGATCAGGAGCTTGCGCTTGTCGGCGGCCACCCGCGCCGCCGCCAGGCCGGCCGGATCGAGCGGCGTCGTGTCGGTGCTCAGGTGTTCGGTGTCAGTGGCCATGGCACTCGAGGTCGGCGTAGATGTCGGTGGTGAAGCGCTGCAAGAGGTGGGCCAGCTGATCACGCTCGGGTCCCGACCAGTCGGCGAGCACTCCTTCGAGCCACCGGCGGAATGCGGCCGTGGCCCGCTCGATGATGCGGGTGCCGGCCGGCGTGAGCTCCACGAGCTGGGCCCGCTTGTCGGCGGGGTCGGGGGCCCGGCGAACCAGGTGGCGGGCCTCCAGTTGCTGGACCCGGCGGGTGACGGTCGGGGCGTCGACCACCAACCGGTCGGCCAGGTCGCCGAGCCGGATCCCGTCGCCCGCGCCGAGCAGGCCGTACAGGAGGCTCACGTCGGCGCGGGTCAGGTCGATCCGGGCCCGCTTGAGCACGACCTCGAGGATCCGGCCCTGGGCGACCAGCCGGCTGAACGCCTGCATGCTCTGGCCGAGCGCGTCGAGGGCGGGTGGCTCCGCCATGGTGGCCGGGGAAATCATTCGGCCCACCATAGTTGCTTGCGGCAAGTAACTGGCGCGTTCGGCGACCGGTGGGCCCAGTGTGGGCTAGTTGCGGCGCCCCTCGGCGTAGTGCTGAGTCGGGTTGAGGATGAAGCCGGGGACCCCACGAGGAGGGTAGCGGCCAGCTGTGTTCTGAGACGGCGGCGGCCAAAGCCGGGGTTTGCCTTGCGCCCGTACCGCTTGGTCAGGGTCTGGTGGGGCGGTCGTGGCCTAGCGGCGACCCTCGGCATAGTGCTGGGTGCGGTTCACGATGAGCCGGGCCGCCACAAGGAGCAGGAGTACCAGGACCACCAGGATCAGCCCGGCGTCGAAGGCCAGATAGTGGGACGCGCTCGAGGGCAGATTGTAAAAGCCGTAAACCAAGTAGGTGAGGTAGGGGACCGGATGGTGGGTGAGCGACACCGAGACCGGCGAGTCGGCAAAGGCGCCGGCGGTGTAGATGAGCGGCGCCGTCTCCCCACCGGCGATGGCCAGGGCGATGAGCAACCCGGTCACGATGCCGGGCAGCGCGGTCTTCAACGTCACCTTGCGGAGCGCATAGCCGGAGGGCATCCCGAGGGCCTCGGCCCCTTCGCGGTAGGTGGTGGGGACCTGGCGCAGGGCCGTCTCGGTCGATTTGGCGATGTAGGGGATCACCATGATCGACAGGATGATCCACGCCGCGAGAAGCGAGAAGTTCCAGTGGAGTCCCACCACGAGGGCCACGTAGCCGACATAGCCGAGCACGATCGAGGGGAAGCCGGACAGCACGTCAGACGCGGTCCGCAAGAGGTGGCCGCTCTCCTTGCCGCTCTTGCGTGGGTTGGCGAACTCGGCCAGGTGCAGCCCGGCCAGGATGCCGATCCCGCCGGCCAGGACGAGTACCCCCAGCATGAGGAGCAGGGTGCCGATGATCGCGTTCTCGAGACCGCCGGTTTCGCCTGCGGTCGGATGGGTGAGCACGCTCCAGCTGAAATGCGGAACCGCCCGGCCGATGATCCCGGCCATCAGCCAGATCACCGGCCCCATGATCAGCACCAGGGCGAGGTACGTGCACACGCGGAACCCGATGGTGACGAACCGCCGCCGGCCGGTACCGGGGAGCGCACTCATGAGCGTGTCCTTTCTCTGGCCTGCTCAGGCGGCCCGACCGACGGGTCCGCCCAGTCGCGACGACCGCCGGATGACCACCCTGGCAAGCAGGTTCACCCCGACCGAGATGACGGCAAGGATCAGCCCCAGCTCGGCCAGGGTGGACACGGCGAAACCGGTCCCATCGGTGGACGCCGAGTCGAGCTGGGTGACGATGGCGGCAGCGAGGGTCCCGAACGTGCCATAGGCGTTGGGGGCCACCGATGCCAGCAGCGCGCCCGACACCATGGCCACCGCGATCGTCTCGCCGATGGCCCGGCCGAGACCGAGGACGGTGGCGCCGATGATGCCGGAACGGACCCACGGGAGGGTCACCCGGCGCGCCACCTCCCAGTCGGTCATGCCGAGCGCCTCGCCCCCCTCCTTGGGCAGCGGGGGGACCTGTGAGAAGAGGTCGCGGGTGGTGGCGGTGATGATGGGGACGATCATGAGGGCGAGCACGAGGCCCGTAGTGAGCAACCCCTCACCGCTCCCGGTGGGTTGGCGGAAGAAATCCAACACCGGCACGTCGGGCATGTTGTTGGCGATCGCCGGATAGATGTGGGTGGCCAGGAACGGCCCGAGGGTGAGGATGCCCCAGAGCCCGAACAGCACGCTGGGCACCCCGGCTAGCAACTCGATGAAGAACCCGAGCGGTTGAGACAGCCATCGAGGCATCCGCTCGGTGAGGGCGAAGGCCGCCCCGATCGAGATTGGCAGGGCGATGATGACCGCGATTGCCGAGGACTCGAGCGTCCCCGCGATGATCGAGCCGGCCCCGTAGGAGGCGCCCACGGGCACGGCCACCCCGTGGATGTGGTTCACCGTGGTGGCGTACGACTGGCCCACATCCCACCTGGACCGGGTCAGGAAGCCCCAGCCGTTGACCACGATCGCTGGACGCGCCTTGATCACCAGAATGGTGACGGCGAACACCAGCGCGGCCAGCGGGAGCAGGACTGCGATCCGGGCTGCTCCTTGCCAAAGGGCGCCCTCCACCGTCCGGAAGCCGGCGGTAATGCGCCGGGCGCTTCGCGCCCGGCGCATTACCTGAGCCATCATCGGCGAACGACCTGTCGGCCTGCCGATCGTGGTCACTATTGGATCGTTTTGATCTGCTTCAGTGATGCGGTCACGATCGAGGCCGGCAGCGGCTGGAAGTTGACCTGAGACAGGTACGAGGTCGCATTCCCGTCCTTGGGGTTGATCGCCCATTCAAGGAGCGAGCGGATGTCCTTCGCCGTGGACGAGCTCGATTGGGTCGAGTTCACGATCGCGTACTCGTAGTTGACGATCGGGTAGCCGCCCTTCACCTTGCCGTATTCCATCGAGATCGTGCCGTTGGAAGGCGTCTTCTTGGTGAAGCCGGCCGCCTCGGTGGCGATGGCCGTTGGCGTCGGCAGCACCGTCTGGCCCTTGCCGTTCACCAAGGCGGCGTAGCCGAGACCCGCCTGCAGGGCCTGGGTCAGATAGCTGATGCCGACGTAGGCAATGCATCCCGGCGTCGCCTTGCAGCCGGTCACCATGCCCGAGTTCCCCGTTTCACCCAGAGCACCGGGGGCGGCCGGCCAGGAGATGGTGGTGTTGAATCCGATGGACTTGCCCCAGCCACTCGGATCGGCGTCCGACAGGAACGTGGACCACAAGAAGGTGTCACCGCTGCCGTCCGCACGGTGCAGGGTCACGATCGGAATGCTGGGCAACGTCACCGACGGGTTGAGCGCGGTGATCGCCGGGTCGTTCCAGGTGGTGATCTTGCCCTGGTAGATCGAGGAGAGCACCTTGCCCGACAGCACGAGGTGCGCCGTCACGCCGGGGATGTTGTAGGCGGCGAGCTGGGCAGAGATCGCAAGCGGGATGTTGAGGAGGGTTGGGGTGGCCGTCAGGGCACTCGGGGCCAGGTATGCGTCGGAAGCACCGATGTCGACAGTCCCGTTGGCGGCGTCGGCGAGGCCGGTGCCCGAACCGGTGCCAGCGGTCGAGACCGTCACCGAGGAGTACTTGGTGCTGTAGCCACCCGCCCACAGGTTGAACAGCGGGTACAGCAGTGTGCTGCCGGTCTCGGTCACCGTGCCGGCGGACGGCGTCTCAATGCTGCTCTTTGGCTTCTTGGAAGCGCTGGCCGATGTTGCGACGGCAAGCGAGCCTCCGACACCTACGGCCACGGTGGCCGTGAGGGCGATGATGAGGCGCGCAAGGCGCGTTGATCTAGTCAAAGGTCCTCCTTTGGGAGTTTTTTGCGTTGGTTAGGGGATGAGACGGGGGTGTTGCGGTCTGTGCGTTCCTCGGGTCAGGAACGTCCGCAGTCAACGAGGCGCATGGCCATCACCCCATGCGGCCGCTGACGTAGTGCTGCGTGCGGATCTCTTTGGGCCGCTCGAACATGTCTGCGGTCGGTCCATGTTCGACGAGCTCGCCCTCGTATAAGAACATCGTGTTGTCCGAGGCCCGGCGCGCCTGGCCGAGGTTGTGGGTCACGAAGATCTGGGTCAGAGCGGGCGTGAGCTGACGGAGCAGCGTCTCGACCAACTCGGTCGAGATCGGGTCGAGGGCCGAGGTGGGCTCGTCGAGCAGGAGCACCTCGGGACCGACGGCCAGCGCACGGGCCAGGCACAGCAGCTGCTGCTGGCCCCCCGAGAGCCGGAACGGTGAGTCGCCCAGCCGGTCCTTGACCGCCTCCCACAGACCGACCTGGCGGAGCCGCTCCTCGGCCACCACGTCGAGCTGCTTGCCCTTGGCGATCTGGTGGGCCTTCACCCCGGCCACCACGTTGTCGCGGATCGACATCGGGAACGGGTTGGGGCGCTGGAAGAGCATGCCGACCCGCCGACGTAGCGCGAGCAGATCCTGGCGAGGCGCCCAGATGCTCTCGCCCTCCAAGGTGACGTCGCCCTCGTATTTGAACCCGCTTACCTTGTCGTTCATCCGGTTGATCGTCCGCAAGAACGTCGACTTGCCGCAGCCGGTCGGACCGATCAGGGCGGTGATGGTGCCACGGCGGAAGGAGATGTGGATATCCGAGAGGATGCGCTTTTCGCCGAACGACAGCGACAGGCCGTTTGAATTCACGACGTCGGCGGGCCGAGAGCGGTCGGGGTCGAGGGCAGCCAGGATCGGGTCGATCTCCGAGGCCGGCTTCGCCACGCTCGTCTGGGCCTGCTGGGCAGGCGTGGGCTGGTCCCCACGGGTCATCGGTGAGGACCGTAGTGACGGGAGATGAACGTTCCGCGAACCGAAAGGAACACGAAATCAAAATGTAGGAAATCTGCCGGTTTTCCCGAAATCCACCCGTTTGACCCCCAGTCGACGGTCGGGCGGCCCGGCCGACCAGAGAGGGCCGCCTAGCCGGCCAGGGCCGCCGGAGCGGCCTCGGTCAGGGCGGCGATGTGCTCGTCGACCGTGGCGTACCCCTGGCGCATGGTGTCGAGGGACACGTACCGGGCCCCGAGATCACGCCACTGCGCGATCTCGGCTTCGAGCCGTTCGCCGCGGTCGGGGCCGACACCCACCCGGCCCTCGAACGGGAGGGGCGCCCGACCGGCCTTCTCGGCGGCGTCGGTCACGATCTCGATCGCCTTCTCCAGGTCCGGTCCGAGCCGCACCAGGGGGAACCAGCCGTCGGCCAGGCGACCGATCCGTCGCAACGCCGCCGGGGCGATGCCCCCGAACCAGATCGGGATGGGGCGCTGGACCGGCATCGGCGACAGCCCGACCCCGTGGAGCTGCTCGTAACGGCCCTCGAAGGTGACGCTTTCGTCGGTCCAGAGCCGTCTCAGCAGCGCGACCTGCTCTTCGATCCGCTTCGAGCGGTCGGAGAAGTCCTTGCCCAACGCCTGGTACTCGAGGGCGTTCCAGCCCAGGCCCACACCGAGGCGCAGGCGACCCCCGGTCAACACGTCGACCTCGGCCGCCTGCTTGGCCAACAGGGCGGTCTGGCGCTGGGGGGCGATGACAATCCCGGTGACGAGCTCGAGGTCACTGATGCCGGCCAGGTACCCGAACAGCACCATCGGCTCGTGGAAGGTGCTGTGGAGGTCATAGGGCCCCCTCCAGCCCGCGTGCACCTTCGGGTCGGCGCCGAGCACGTGGTCATACGCGAGCAGGTGGCGGTACCCGAGGGCGCCCACCGCGTCGGCGTAGGCCCGGATGGCGCCGGGGTCCGAGCCGATCTCAATTTGCGGGAAGACCACGCCAACCTGCATCGCCACATTTCCTAGCAGGTCGCCTCGAGCGCCACCGGCGCTAGCGCACCTGCGCGCCGGCCCTCGTCCCCGGGGCCACCTTGGGCTTGCGAACCGGTGGCGTCACCGGGAGCGAGAGGTGCACGAGCACATTGCCGCCCGCGGCGACGCATCGGTTGACGGCGGGACACGCCACCGATGCCATCGCCACCGGGACGAAACGAAGGTCCGCCGACCGCCACTGCACTCCCGCGTCGAGCGTCGCCGTGATGCTCCCGGTCGGGATCGGTTGGGTCCGGCCCACCCAGTCGGTCCCGACCACGACACAGGTCTTGGCGTCCGGGCATGAGGCGGAGAAGGCGTCGTCATGGATCACCGGACCGTCGAACACCTGCCAGGTCGTCCCGCCGTCGGCGCTGGTGAGCAGCTGGCCGGACCCCGGCACGAAGCCGGTGGTG
>Ga0181518_10002801_pt1 | contig 16533 bp, 8 predicted proteins | sample PEATcosm2014_Bin_28_FD_119751 | JGI IMG/M metagenome (GOLD analysis project Ga0181518, IMG submission 119751) | Peatland microbial communities from MTU Mesocosm Facility, Houghton, MI, USA - PEATcosm2014_Bin01_60_metaG | ecosystem: Environmental > Terrestrial > Soil > Wetlands > Peat | place... | reverse complement strand
TTCCCGGTCTCCGCCATTGAAGGACGACAGCAGCCTGGGGTGGACGAATTGCCTCTGGACGAACGGTTTTACGCCGTCCAAGTGAAGCAAAAAGACAAGGCCGGAAGACCGGACATAGATGCCTTTGAGACGGCCATGCGGCGGGCGAAGTGCGAGAAAGGGTGCTTCGTTTCCTTTGATTACTCAGAGGATGCGCGGCAGGAAATCAGCCGGTTCTTCCGGGATGAACACCGCATCATCGTCCCCTTCACCGTGAAAGAAATCTTGGAAGGCGACATTTCGCAAAGACTCGCGTAAGTTGAATCCATGAAAAAAGAACCCCAATAGAAGCGCGTTAAACGGGAATTTTGTCCTGAACCCGAAGGAGACAATTATGAAACTGCGAACCTGTCTTTATGCCACTCTCGTGTGCCATCTCACTCTCGTTGCAAGCCAGGGCCAAAGCGGCCCGGGCGCAACCGGCCCGGCGAACACGCCGGACGCGCCCAACAGCGGCGGCCATAGACCGCCGCTGCAGGAGGAGGACATCCCTCACTTGCGGACGCGGGGCGCGACCACGCAGTTGATCGTGGATGGCAAGCCGTACCTGGCTTTGGCGGGGGAATTGAACAACGACAGCGCCACGAGCCTGGAGTACGTCCGGCCCTTATGGCCGAAGCTGGTTCAGGCGAAAATCAACACCGTTCTCGCGGGCGTTTCCTGGAACCAGGTCGAACGCCAGGAAGGCAAGTTCGACTTCAGTGTGCTGGACGGCGTGATCCAGGGCGCGCGGAGCCATAACCTGCGCTTGGTACTTCTCTGGTTCGCAAGCTGGAAAAACAGCCTCTCCAGCTACCCGCCCGACTGGGTGAAGAAGGACTTCGACCGTTTCCCCCGCGCGCGGACCAAAGCGGGCCGAACCGTCGAGCTGCTTACGCCGTTGAGCGACGCGAACCGCGACGCCGACGCGCGCGCCTTTGCCGCCCTGATGCGGCACGTCCGCGAAGTGGATGGCCGCGAGCACACCGTCATTATGATCCAGGTGGAGAACGAAGTGGGCATGGACGGGGATTCCCGCGACCATTCGCCCGCCGCCGACGCGGCCTACGCGGGGCCTGTGCCCGCGGAGTTGATGGACTACTTGCAGCAGCACAAGGAGACGCTGATCCCGGAATTCCGCAAGGTTTGGCAGGCGGCCGGCTTCAAAACCACCGGGACTTGGGAAGAGGTGTTCGGGCCGGGCGCCGCGACGGAGGGCATCTTCATGGCCTGGCACTATGCGCGCTACCTCGACCGCGTGGCCGCGGCGGGCAAGGCCGAATACCCGATACCGATGTTCGTCAACGCGGCGCTGTACGGAATCGGCAGGACTGAGTTCCCACCCAGCGGCGGCCGCCCGTGGGACTTGGTGATGGACGTTTGGAAAGCCGGCGCGCCGCGAATTGACATCCTCGCGCCGGATGCTTACAACGACTTCACTGCCTTCTGCGCAAAGTATTCCCGGCCCGGCAACCCGCTCTTTATCCCCGAATCTCTGAATGGCGCGGTCGGCGCGGCCCGGGTGCTGTACGCCTTCGGACACAATGACGCCATCGGTTTCTCGGCGATGGGGGCCGTCGAGCGGTCCAACATCCCCGACACCGATCTGATCGGCAGCTACGACCTCATCGCCCAATTGGCGCCCCTGATTTCCGAACACCAGGGCGACGGCACCATGTCCGCCGTCCTGCTCGCTCCCGACGACCCGCCCCAAAAGGTCCGGGTGGGGAACTACATCCTGACGGTTTCGTTTGTGAAGCCACGGGTTGCGCCGCTGACGCAACCGACGCCCATCCCGCCCAACACTTTCGCGGCGGGAATCTTCATCGCGTCGGGGCCTGACGAATACTATGTGACCGGCCTGGGCATCAACATCACCTTTGCTCCCAGCACGCCCGGCCTTCCGCTCGCCGGACTGGCCACCGTCGAAGAAGGCAGTTTTGTGGACGGCCGATGGGTCCCCGGCCGGATGCTGGCCGGCGACAGCACTGACGAGGGGCAAAGCATCGGAATATCATGGCCGCCGGGAAGTTGGGTCCCCGTCTATCGCCAGCGCGCCAGCGCCGACGCCATCCAGCGCGTCACGCTGTACCGTTACCGCTGATTATTGTCTCTCGTATTCACCTTTATTGACACGTTTCAGGACGGTGAATCCGGCTTTCTTGGCGTCGGAAATGGAAAGCGAGCGGGGGGTGTTGAAAGTGGAAAAGACCTTGCGCACAGGCCGGAGGCATGCGGGGCAAACCTTCAGTTCCGGCGCGTCGAGCGGGCGGCGCAAAGTGAACCGCCCCTGGCAGACCGTGCAATTCCCCTCGCACAATTCATATTCGTATAATGGCATGGCTGATCCTCAAATAGCAGATGCCGCGCCAAATTGCGCTACAAAATGCTCTGCCAGAATATAGCACACTGCCCGTTGATAACGGCCCGAAAGACCTGGCGGCGTCCTAACATGTCTGGATGCCTCGGTTTTGGTGCCGGTTTTTTACGGCGACCATGCGCATCATGCCGCCAGTTTGGATCTCTTCATCAGGTTCCCCAAAAAGGATGTTTGCCGCGGAGCGCATAGTCTCCTGGAGGTTTATTCCACGCTGACCCGGATGCCCGGCAAACATCGCATCAGCAGCGACCAGGGGATTCTTTTCATCACCAACATCCGGGAGCGGTTGACCATTGTGTCCCTGAACGCGGACGAATACGGAGACTTGCTCCAAAAGTTCACCTCCATCGGCATTGTTGGCGGCACCATTTACGACGCTTTCCTGGCCGCCTGCGCCCTCAAGGCAAAAGATCCCCGCCTCAGCTATCAGGCGCACTCGTTGATTCGGGCGGGGTGGACGAGACAAAATACCACGGATTTCAGATTTCACGGATAAGAAACTCTGCTTTCCGCCTTCCAAATGTCTTTTTTTTCTTTCCCATCCGTGAAATCCGCGAAATCCGTGGTCATTTCCTTTGGTTGCGGCTTTGCCGCTCTGGGTCTGTGCGCTATTTTGCTCCTGGCGCTCCAATCCTGCCGCAAAAAAAACTGCTGGCAAACACCCAAACGAGCAACTGCCGCCCAAAAGTTTGGGTGACCGTTTCCACAGCCACGATCTGAGTCTACTCAACGTCAAGATTCAGGATGTAGTCGTTGAGGTCGCGCTGTTGTTTGGTTTCGGTGTCCTTGAGGGTCTCGATTTCCTTGCGCAACGAGGCCAGGTCGGTCTCCTGCTGGGTCAACTCCTTGACGTAGCTGTTGAAAAGATCGGAAGTCTGGTTCAGCCGGCTCATGTTTTCGCGGATACGGGCCTGTTCCTGGGTTATTTCTGAAATGCGCTGCTCGCGACGTATGCGGTCGGACGCGGTCTGGCTGAGGGTGTTGCGCATCGCGGCCACTTTTTGCAGCGCGTCCTTGACCGCGGCGCTGATTTTCTGGGCGCGCAAATAGAGGTCGAGGCTTTCGTTGGAAGTGTTGAGGAGGATGGCCGATTCGCTGACTTGCTTTTCCTGGCGAACGACGAGCTTGGTCTGCGCGCCGGCTTCGACCGGCAGGGTGAAGCGATAAACGTCGCGTGTGCGTTCCGGAGTTTGCTTGGGTTCGACGATTGCCCAATCGGCGCGATAGGGATGCTCGATGATGAGGGTCTTCTTCTTCTGGTCGTGGCTGCGGATGTTGTAGGTCTTCTCCTCGGTGTATTTGCGCGTGGCAAGGATGGCGCCTTTGCGGACGATGACGGTGAGAAGGTCGTTGCTGCCCCACCCGGATTGGGGATCCACCTCGGTGGAGAGGTCCACGCCATAACTGAGCAGGCGGTCGGCCCCGGGCGCGAGGTCCTCGATGCGCGCGTCGCCGGCGTAAGCGCCGGCCTCGAACACGGTGATGGGGCCTTGCATCAGGTGCAGCCCGGTGGTGTTGGTCAGGCGGATGCCGTTGAACGGGAACTTGGCCTGCGCGCTCTCGTTGTAAATGGAGACTTTTTCGCCGGCGATGTTCTGGTTGACAATGGGCAGCATGGCCGAGCGCTGCCGGGCCAGGGTCACCGGGGTCTTGATCTGGTAAGTGAAGAGTTCGCCGGTTTGGGCTGTGTTGGCCACGGAAGCGACGCCGGTTTGCAAATCGAACTCTCTACTGATGGCCGAATCTGAGGCATACTGCATGGGGGCTGGAGCGGCCGCGGAGGAAAGTAGCGCGAGATTGGCAGCGCCTGCCCGGACCACGCCTCCTGCACCTCCGCCAGCACCACCGCCGCCGGCGCCGCCGCCACCGCCACGTCCGCCGCCGCCACGTACGCCGCTGGCTGCCTGCTGTGCCCGGGCTGACTCAAGCCGGGCCTCTACGGATTCAATGGAATCCTCATAGACTTGTGGCCGCAGGGAACGGAAAAGCTCCGGTTGCACGACAGGCCGCGTGGCAAAGAGCGGCTCGTATAAATCCATCACAAAGGAAATGGGCCGGCCGGAAACCAGGGCGAGTTTGACGTTCGTCCAATCTTCGTCGGATGTGTTTTCCACGATAGCCCAGCCTTGGAGGAATGGGGTGGCTTTCTCGTCAACCACCAGCCGGTAGCTGGTCTTCCAAACCGGGGTCTGGACGACGTAGGAAACGCTGACTTCGCGTTTGCCTTCGCCGTCGAATGCGATGGAGACGGTCTTCTTGTCCTTATCGTGGCTGGCGGCCAGGAGGGTGAGGGCTTGGTGCAGTTCCGCGTCCAGACGGCCATCGAGCAGCCTGACCTTTTGAACTTGGGGCATGGGAATGGACTGGAAGCCGTCGTCCGTGACCAAATTGAGGTATTCCACGTCCACATCCTTGTTTTCGCCCACGGGCTGTTTCTTCTTCTCGACGCCCAGGATGGTGCCGGTCAGCGGGGTGGGCCATTGCAGGGTGACGCGCTCGCCGCGGGCCTGATTGAGGAGTTGGCCCAGGGTGGGGTTTTCGGTGAGGTCAATGCCGAAGCTGCGCAGCGTTCGGGTGAGCGGATCGCGGGAGCCGTAGGTAACTGAGGCCACCCGGCCGCTCTGCCAATCGCGCACCACCATGCTCTTGAGCAGGTCGTTGATGTCGTCGGTCTTGAACCTCAAGTCCACCTGCGCGCGGCCATCCACCTGGCCGTCGCGCTCGAAGAAGCCGACGCCGCTGGAATAGAGGCTGATTTCGGTGACGGGAAGCAAGGCGCCGGCGGCGGAGCTGGTTTCCGCGGCGGCGTTGGTCTCGGCGGCGGCGTGGCCGGGAACGGCCAGGAAGACGGCTGCCGAAAAGGAGAGGAGGAGGGCGTAATTTGAATTGTTCATGGTGACATTCCGGGTTTGAGTTTGGCTCATATTCAAGGATTAGACGGCAGCGCGCAAGAAATACTCCGGGAAAAACAAGGGGCGTCATATTTTATGGTTGAAACTCAAGCTGATTTCGCGCAAGAGAGAGGCAATCATCTCACTTACTATGACTCGCCCTTTGTCATTTAATCCCGCCCGGTGGTTCTGTTGGATTGCGGTTCTGTTCGCCGGCCACGCATTGCCGGCCGCCGTCCCGTCCTCCGACACGGACACCAACACTCCCATCGCCCAGGCCCTGCGGAAGGCGGGCCGGTTGTTCGGGGAGCAGAATTGGGCGGAGGCCCGCGCCGCTTATGACGCCGCGCGCGGCCTGGAAACCAATTGGAGCGCGGCGCCGGCGCGCCTGGCCGTCCAGGGGGCGGTGGCCTGTTCGCTCAAGCTCGCCCAATGGGACGACGCGCTGGCACGGGCGCAGGAGTTTGTTGCAAAGACCAAAGGGACTTTGGAGGAGGCCGGGGGCGAGGGCTTTCTCGCGGGCCTTTATCTGGAAGTGCCGCACAACGGCACAAAGAACGGCATGACTTTTCTGCGCGGCCAATTCGGCCAGGGTGTGCAAGTGTACACATACCGCAAGGATGCCAGGGAATCCGTCCAACATTACGAGCGCGCCCGCGAGCTTTTCATGGCCTTCCCCGCCAGGACGGATGAGGAGAAGAAAGCCGTCAACGCCGGGCGCATCGCCGTGGATTTCGATCTCGCGGCGGCGCTGGCGGGCCAGGGCCAATACGGCTCCGGCTACTCGTGGGGTTGGTGGTGGTGGTGGGACGGCGCGCTTGAGCCGGAGGAGGAGTCCGGCGCCATGGAGGAGGCGGATTACGAGCAGCCGCCCTGGGAACGGGACTACGAGGAGCAGCCGCAGCCGACCGGCATTCCGCTCGGACCGGATGGCCGCCCGCAATTCATTCAAACGCCCGCGGAGTATTCCGCGGCGCTGGGCAACGGGCCGAAGATTCGGTTCCTGCTCAACGAAGCGCGCCGGCTCGACACTTCCGCGAACCAGGATGACGCCGCGCGCGCCCTCTTCCGATGGGCCATGATCGCCCGCACGCTTTACGGGCCGGACTCCGCCGGCTACGGTGTCGGGCAGCCCGACCCGGATAAGCCGAAGAAGAAAGTCTGGGAACTGGACGACAACGAGGCGCTGACGCTGGCCGGCGGCAAGTTGCAGGTCGTCACGCTGCCGCTATCGGAAAGCCCGGTGGCCTTGCTGCGCGAACTGGAAAAGCAGTATCCGCGCAGCGCGCTTTGCCCCGAAGCCCAATACACCCTCGCGCTCTATTTCCAGACGCGCCAGCAATTCCCCCAGGCCGTGGCGGAATACAACGCGTTCCTGGAATCTTACCCCCAGCACAAGCGCGCCGCCGACGCCCGCGCGCAACTCCAGATGATCGCCCAGGCGGACATTGTGCTTGGCCAAAGCGGCATCTTCCTGCCGGGAGTCCCGCCCAAACTTTCCTTCACCTACCGCAATGCCGGCGAGGTGGAATTCAAGGCGCTCAAGTTTGACCTTGTGAAGTACGTGCAGGACAGCATGGAAACCTTGCCGACAAACGCCAACCCCGGGTGGCAGTATCGCAACTGTTTGAATGCCCTCTTTCAGGACGAGCGCTGGAAAAAATACGCCGGCGCCGAAGCCGCGCGCTGGACCGAATCCGTCCCCCGCGAGCCGGGCAACCGCGCCGCCGAGGGCAGCACCGCCGCGCCGCTGCCGGAAGCGGGCGCGTACGTGGTCGAATGCACCGTGCCGGACAAGACCGGGGAACCATCGCGCCTGCTGGTGCTGGTGAGCGACATCGCGATTGTGCAGAAGAACGCGCTGAACAGCGGTCTGATCTGGGTCTGCGATGCGCGAACCGGCCAGCCCTTGTCCGAAAAAGCCGTGCGGATTTACGAGCATTGGACCATCTACGATCAGACAAATGGCCGGAACGAACTTTTCTGGGACTCCATCGTGCAAACGACCGACACCAATGGCGTCATCCTTTACAAGCGTGCTCATGTCAACCGCAGCTCGCAAGTGGACGTTGTAGTGGCGGGCGAAAATGACCGCATAGCCTTCTCCTTCTTCCAGAACTTTAATGAATCCGCCTCCGCGCGGGGCGATTACGGGGCGAACGGGGCGCGTTCTTACGTGATTACCGACCGGCCCGTGTATCGTCCGGGGAACACGGTGCAATTTCGCGTGTGGGTTCGCCACATTCAGAATCGCCGCTACATCGAAGCCCGCGCCGGAGAGCGTGTGCGGTTGGAAATCCACGACGCCAAGAACAACTCAGTAAAGACACTCGACCTCACCACCGATGAGTTCGGCGCCGCCAGCGGCGAATACGCGTTGAGCCAGGACGCATCCCTGGGAATCTGGCATCTCGAAGTCAACAGCCGGTATCCCGATGCCCACGAGATCGCCGGAGCGCTTTTCCGGGTGGAGGAATACAAGAAGCCCGAGTTTGAAGTGACGGTCAAGCCGGCCAAATCGCAGGCCCATCTCGGCGAGAAGATACAGGCGACCATCCAGGCGCGCTATTACTTCGGCGCGCCGGTGGCCAATGCCACCGTTACCTGCAAAATTTTCCGCGAGGATTACCATCATGTCTATCTCGGCGCGGGCGAATACGACTGGCTCTACGGCCCGGGCTACGGCCGCTATTACTACGCCTACCCGTGGCTGCCGTGGTGGGGTCGTTGGGGCGGCTTCATTTACTCCGAGGGTATCTGGCCCTGGTACGGGCCGTACCGCAATGGAGCATGGCTCCCGGGGGGTTACGATGGCTACGGCCAGTACGGGGAGTACGACCGCACGCGCAAGGCCCTGCGCGAACTGGTGGCCACGCGCGAGGGAAAGTTGAACGCCGACGGCACATTCGACGTTGAAATTGACACCGCCCCCGCCAAGGCCCAACTCGGCGACCGCGATCATCGTTACACCGTCGAAGCCGAAGTGCGCGACGCCAGCCGGCGCACGATCACGGGCGAAGGCAGCGTCGTGGCGACGCGCCAGGAGTTTTACGCCTTCGTCGAAACCGACGCCGGCTGGTATCAGCCCAAGAACGAAGTCGCCGTCGAAGTCCGCGCGCTCACCGCCGACAACCAGCCCGTCGCCGCCTCCGGCCAGATTGTGGTCAAGCGCATCAGTTTCGGCGGCGCGGACCACAGCGCCCCCGAGGAAACGATTGTCAAGCAATGGGATGCCGCCACCGACGCCCAGGGCCGGCTCTCCTTCCGCTACCCCATTCCCGGCGAAGGCCAGTATCGCATCACCTTCCTCACGCGCGATTCGGCGGACGGGGAGGTGGAGGGCAACGCCGTTTTCTGGGTCAACGGCCCGAGGTTCGACGGCCGGGTCTATCGCTTCAACGATCTGGAAATCATCGCCGACAAACGCGCCTACAAGGTGGGCGACACCGCCCATCTCCTCATCAATGTCGCGGAGAGCGATTCGCGCATTATGTTCTCCGATCAGGTCAGCGATAGCGCGGTGCTCAATTGGCGGTTCATTGACCTGCCCGCGCGCTCGACGGTTGTTGACGTGCCCATTGAGGCGAAACACGTCCCGAACTTTTTCGTCGAAGCCACGCTCGTGCGCGACGGGCGTGTCCACACCGAGGCCCGCGAGTTGTTTGTGCCGCCCGTGCGGGAATTGCTCAACGTGGCGATCACGACGGACAAACCGGTCTATCGTCCCGGCGAAACCGGCAAAGTCTCCGTGGCCGTTACCGACGCGGACGGCCAGCCGGTGAGCGGACAGGTCGCGCTCACGGCTTACGACCGCGCGGTGACTTACATCCAGGACGAATTCGGCCCCAGCCCGCGCGTGTTCTTCCACGGACAGCAGCGTTCTCACACATCGTATGTGGATGCGTCGGTGGAGCAAACTTTCAGGTCGTCGGGCGCTTTTTCCTATCCGGAGTGGTTCGTGTTCCAGGGCGGCGAACCGGAAGGCTGGCGCGGTTGGTGGAATATCGGCGAGAGCGGAAGGATGCTGGCGAAGGACTTGTATTGGGAGCGTCCTGACGCTGGTGCTGTCGCGGATGGTGTTGTCGCGTATGACGTCATCGGCGGCTTCAACGGCGGCTACGGCGGCGGGATGGGCGGCTACGGGGGCGTAGGCAACATGGCAGGAAATATTGTTGAAGCAGCAGGTTATGCTGTTTCTTCCCCAATGGGAATACCGAGTTCGTCCATACGGTCAGTGGGTGGAGGATTTTTCGCGTACGGAAGCTATTCTCCAGACCATTCCCAAGCCGGATCGTCCGGCGCGCCCGCGTTGCTCGAACCGGAGGTGCGCGTGAATTTCGCCGACACGGCGCTGTGGCTGCCCGCGCTCACGCTCGACGCCAACGGCAAGGCGGAAAGCGAAATCCGCTTCCCGCAATCCCTGACCACCTGGCGCCTCCACGGTTACGCATTGAGCAAGTCCACGCAAGTGGGCGACGCCACCAACGAAGCCACGACGACCAAGAACCTGCTCGTCCGTCTGGAGTCGCCGCGTTTCTTCATGGAGCGGGATGAAGTGACGCTGTCGGCCAATGTTCACAATTATCTCGCCACGGCAAAGACGGTGCGCGCGGAGCTGATCGTGCCGGCGGACTTGTTCGACTCCCTGGGACCGCAGGGCAAGGCGGACATGGAGCGGCAGGGCGCGGAGTGGCATCTGTTCGCCGACGCTTCCATAGAAGCCAACGGCGAGCGCCGGTTCGACTGGCCGTTGCGCGTCAAGAGCGCCGGCCTGGCGCAGATCACCGTCAAGGCGCTGACGGATGAGGAAAGCGACGCGATGCGCATGGCCTTCCCGGCGCTGGTCCACGGCATCAACAAGACCATCGCCAAGAGCGGCGCTTTTCGCGTGGCGGACGAGGGCAGCCGCGAGATGCAACTCGATTTGCCGCGCGAGATTGATGCGGAGCAAACGCGGTTGCAGGTCACCCTTTCGCCCAGCCTGGCGGGCGTTATGATTGACGCGCTGCCGTATTTGGCGGGTTATCCCTACGGCTGCGTCGAGCAAACCATGAGCCGCTTCTATCCCAGCGTGCTGGTCAAGGACACCTTGCGCAAGATGGGGACCGATCTGGAAGCCATAGGAAAGCAGCGCCTCCAGATGAACGCCGGCGACCTCACCAACCGCTTCGCCGGCGGACGGTCCCCTGTGTTCGACAACGCCGAACTGGACCGGATGACCGGCGCCGGGCTGGACCGCATCTATTCGCTCCAGCGCAACGACGGCGGCTGGGGCTGGTGGCGCGAGGACGATTCCTCGCCGTATCAGACGGCATACGTGCTTCAGGGACTCCAGGCCGCGCGCCAGGCGGGCGTCACAGTGGACAACGGCGTCTATTGGCGCGGATTCAATTATCTCAGGAACACCACGCGCGCGGAAATCGCCAAGCCGAAAGACCAGCAGGAGATAGGCGGCCTGCAAACCCAGGCCTACGTCGCTTATATTCTCTCCCTCGAACACAACATGCAAACCGACGACCTGAAGAAATGGTTCGCCGGCCTCTACGAGCAACGGGGCGATCTGAACAACTACGGCCGCGCCCTGCTCGCCCTGGCCCTGCAAAACGAGAAACGAAACGACGACGCCAAACTCGTTCTGCGGAACATCCTCCAGTTTGTCGAACGCGATGACAGCAACGAAACCGCCTGGGTGCGCACGCCCGATGACTACTGGTGGTTCTGGTGGAACAACGACATCGAGGCCAATGCCTGGGCGCTCAAGGCGCTGGTTGCCATTGATCCCCAAAACGATCTCGCTCCGCGCCTGGTCAAGTGGCTCCTCAACAACCGGCGCAACGGTTGCTACTGGCGCGGCACCCGCGACACCGCCCTGGTCATCGCCGCCATGGCCGATTTCATGCGCGTCTCCGGCGAGGCCGCCCCGGATTACACCCTGACCGTCGCCGTGGACGGCCGGCCCATGAAGGAAATCAAGCTCAACCGGGAGAACTTTTTCACCTTCGACAACCAGCTTCTGCTCCACGGCCTGCAACTGGAGCCTGGCGCGCACACGATCACGCTCGCCAAGAACGGCAAGGGTGCGCTCTACTACTCGGCCTTCCTGAGTTACTTCACCAAAGAGGAGGACATCAAAGGGGCTGGCAACGAGATTTCCGTCCAGCGCCAATACTTCAAGCTCGTGCCCAAGCCGGAGCAGGTCTCGATCCCGTCATCCTTGCCCTCCGGCCCCGGCGCGGCGCATCCCGCCGGCCAGCCGCTGCCGGCGGGCGCGAATGCCCGGGTCGAACTGCGCGACACCAGCGCCCGCGTGCTCTTGAAGAACGGCGACACGGTGGCCAGCGGCGACAAGATCGAAGCGGTCCTGAAAATCAGCGCCAAGAACACCTACGATTACCTGGCGTTCGAGGACATGAAGCCGGCCGGTTGCGAGCCGGTGGAACTGCGCAGCGGCGGCCGATGGGCCGGGGGCCTGTGCGCCGACGTTGAGTTGCGCGACGACAAAGTGGTGTTCTTCATCGGCCTGCTCGAACAAGGCGAGCACATCCTCCGCTACCAGCTTCGCGCCGAGACGCCGGGCCTGTTCCATGCGCTGCCGGCAAAAGGCTTCGCCCTGTACGCCCCCGAAGTGGAAGCCATCAGCGACGAAATGCGCCTGCGCGTCAAATAACGCGCGCAATCTGTTTCCTGGGTTGATACAAGGACTTGCAAATAAGCTGGTATGCCTGTTACCTTTCGTCCGCGCTTGATGCGCAACCTGTGTTGAACTTATTCCTGCCATGAAAACTTTCCCATCTTTGCCCCGCTTGATTCTGTTGACTTTGTTGGCGGTGCTGCCGGAGCGCGCGCGCGAAGCGTCGGCTCAATCCGCCCCCGGCGGCCTGCCGCCCCCGGTGCAGTTGACCGCCGCTCAAGATCATCAAAGGATGATGGACCTCCTTCACATCACTTCCCTCCGGCCCGGGGCGGATAACAGGAATCCCCAGCCAACCAATCCCCCCAACTATGACGAGTCCAAGGCCAATCCCCATCCCAACCTGCCGGACCCGTTGCTGTTGAAGAACGGCCAAAAAGTCGCCGGCCCGGAAGCCTGGTGGAACCTTCGCCGCCCGGAAATTGTGGAGGATTTCGACCGCGAAGTTTACGGGCGCGTTCCCAAGATCACGCCCAAGGTGACTTGGGAGATTGCGTCCGTGGTCAATGGGATGAATGGCAACATACCCATCATCACCAAGAGACTGGCGGGCCATGTGGACAATTCGGCGTATCCGCAGATCACCGTCAATATAGATTTGACACTGACGCTTCCCGCCAACGCCACCGGACCTTCGCCGGTGATGTTGGTCCTGTCTGGCGGAGGTTCTCCGGGAGGCGCTGTTGGCGGCGGACCGGGCGGCCGGCAGGGAGGCCCCGGCGGTTTGGCCGGCTCCAATGCCCCGGCCGCGCGCTCCGATGGCACGGGCCGGGGCGGGGCCGCCGGCGGCCCGGCTTGGCACACCCTTGCTCTTTCCAACGGCTGGGGTTACGCGACCCTGAGCACAGGCTCCATTCAGGCGGATAACGGCGCGGGGCTGACCCAGGGCATCATTGGCCTGGTCAACAAGGGCCAGCCGCGCGGCCTGGAGGATTGGGGCGTCTTGCGGGCGTGGGCTTGGGGCGCCAGCCGCGCGCTGGACTACTTTGAGAGCGACACGGCGGTCAATGCCAAACAAGTCGGCGTCGAAGGCCACTCCCGATGGGGCAAGACGGCGGCTGTGGCGATGGCGTATGACCCGCGTTTTGCCATTGCCTACAGCAGTTCTTCCGGCGAAGGCGGGGCGAGAATTCACCGGCGCAATTTTGGCGAGGCGCTCGAGAATGTGGCCGGCACGAGCGAATACCACTGGATGGCCGGCAATTTCCTCAAATACGCCGGCCCGCTCACCCCGGCGGACCTGCCTGTGGACGCCCACGAATTGATCGCCCTGTGCGCTCCCCGCCCTGTCTTCATCGGCGGCGGCAGAACCGATACTCGCACCAACGATGCCTGGGCCGATCCCATGGGCATGTTCCAGGCCGCGGCGGGCGCGGGACCCGTCTATAAACTATTGGGCGGGAAGGACCTGGGCGCCACCAATTTCCCTCCCATCGAAACCGCCCTCATCGCCGGCGACATCGCCTTCCGCCAGCATTCCGGCGGGCACACCGACGAGCCGAATTGGCCCGCATTTTTCCAATTCGCCGGCCGCTATGTCAAGGGGCCGTCGCTCGGGATAAAATAATGTGTTCGGCGGCCTTGCGTAATCCATCGTTCCCGCGTCCCAATGCCCCAACAGGGCAACCGGCGCGAAAAGGGCCCACATTCCAGAGCGTGTCCCCTCCAAAATGTGGGCTTGAGTAGACCATAATCCACTCCCACTATTCATATCGGCGGTTTTCCCAGGCCACATAAGAGAGTCACTTTGTGCAGGCGCAGCGCGTTGGCGATGACGCATACGGAACTCAGGCTCATGGCGGCGGCGGCGAGCATCGGGTTGAGCGAAATTCCCCAGAGAGGATACAGCGCTCCCGCCGCGATGGGAATGCCCGCCGCATTATAGACAAACGCAAAGAACAGATTCTGCCGGATGTTCCGCATCACGCTCCGGCTCAACTCAATCGCCCTCACCACTCCTTGCAAATCGCCTTTGACCAGTGTGATCCCGGCGCTGGCCATCGCCACGTCGGTCCCCGTGCCCATCGCGATGCCAACCTGCGCCGCCGCCAGCGCGGGGGCGTCGTTGATCCCGTCCCCGGCCATTGCCACGATGCGCGAGGCATCCCGCAAGCGCCGCACCTCCTCGATCTTCCGCCGCGGGCCGGCCTGGGCGCGCACGTCGTCAATCCCCAGTTGTTGAGCCACGATGCGCGCGGTCTGTTCGTTGTCACCTGTCAACATCACGATCTTCAACCCCATCGCTTGCAGCCGCCGGATGGCGTCCGGCGTCGTTGCCTTGACAGGGTCCGCCACGGCCAGCGCCCCGGCGATGTTTCCGTCCCGCGCCACGAACATGACGGTTTGCCCCAATGCTTGACACTCCCGCGCCCCCTCCTCCGCCCCGGCCGCGCCGCGCGCGCCCCGCTCCTCCAGAAACGCGGCATTTCCCACAACCACGTCCTGTGCGCCGACGCGCCCGGACACGCCCCCCCCGGTGCGGGAACTGAAATGTTCCACCGGCGCCAGGTCCAATCCGCGTTCCCGCGCCGCGCGCGCGATGGCCGCGCCGAGCGGATGCTCGCTCCGCGCCTCCACCGCCGCCGCCAGCCGGAGCAATTCCGTTTCATCCTGTCCCGGCCGGGGAAGTATGCGGACCACGCGGGGCCGCCCTTCGGTCAGCGTGCCCGTTTTGTCCAGGACGATGGTGTCCACTTTTTCCAGCGTCTGGAGCGACTCCGCATTCTTGACAAGGACGCCTTCGCGCGCGCCGCGCCCGACGCCGACCATGATGGACATCGGCGTCGCCAAACCGAGCGCGCACGGGCAGGCGATGATGAGGACGGCCACCGCGTTGGCCAGGGCGCGGGCCGCCGCTTGTTCCGGCGCGGCAGCCAGGCTGGGATTGGTTCCCAGCCACAACCAAAGCGCCAGGGTGAGCGCAGCCGCGCCCATCACCGCCGGCACGAACCAGGCCGACACCGCATCGGCCAGCCGTTGCACTGGCGCGCGGCTCCGTTGGGCGGCGGCCACCATGGCAATAATCTGCGCCAGCAAAGTTTCCCTGCCCACCCGTTCCGCGCGCATCAGGAACGCGCCGGTTTGATTGAGCGTGGCGCCCGTTACCCAATCGCCGGCCGCCTTGGCGGCCGGCATGGCTTCGCCGGTGATCATCGCTTCGTCCACGCTGCTCGCGCCTTCCAGCACAACGCCATCCACCGGAATCTTTTCGCCGGGCCGCACCCGCAGCGTGTCTCCTTTGCGCACAAGTGTAAGCGGAAGTTCCATTTCCCGGCCGTGCCGGACCACGCGGGCGCTGTTGGCGGCCTGATGCAGCAACGCCTGGATGGCCTCCCCCGTGCGGCGGCGGGCCTTTGCTTCCAGCAATTGGCCCAGCAGGGCCAGCACAGTGATCATAGCCGCGCTGTCAAAATAAACCGGGATCGGCTCGATGGTCTGATGGGTCCATCTTGGCGCCAGCGCCAGACTTGCCGCGCTGAACAGCCAGGCCGCCATGACCCCCATCCCGATCAGGGTGAACATGTTCGCGCTGCGCAACACCACCGAGCGCCAGGCCCGCTGCAGGATCGGGCGTCCCGCCCAAAACACCACCGCCGCGCTCAATCCAAATTGAATCCAGTAGTTTGCCTCAAACCGCGCCCGCTCGAAGACGCGGTAGCCCATCATGTCGCGCATGGCCAGAATCATGACGGGCATCGAAAGGATCAGCCCGGTCCAGAACCGGCGCGCCAGATCGCCGGCCCCGGCGGTCTCCGCGTCCTCCCCGGCCCCGGGCGTCTTAGGCTCCAAATCCATCCCGCATTTGGGACAACTGCCCGGATGATCCTGCTCCACCTCCGGGTGCATCGGGCAGGTGAATGTTCCCGCCTGCGCCGGCGGCGTGGACGGCATGGACGGCATGGACGGCATGGACGGGATGGACGGGATGGACGCAGGCTGGCCGAGGAATTTTTGGCGGCAGTTTTTGCTACAAAAGAACCACGTTTGCCCGTCGCGTTCGGCGCGCAAGCCGCGGGTTTCATCCACCTCCATCCCGCAAACAGGATCAACGGCCATGGTGCGCGGCCGGGTGACGGCGGGTTATTTTGAATTCTGCATTCTGCATTCTAGCTTCAATTTGCCGGAATCCGGGTCCAAGGCAATTGTCTTCTTGCAGCCGCCGCTGCCGAGGGTGGGAGACGAAATCCCTCAAATGGGTCGAAGAATTCTGTCTCACACCGCGCTGACGTTTCAGGGCCGCCATAGTCTGGATTCATGGAGTGATGGAGTGGTGGAGTGATGGGAAACCCGGTCATAATTGCAGATATATCACACGGTGTAAATCCGATTCATAAATCCCCACCAATACCCGGCCGGTCTTGAACTGACGCTGCATGAGTTCAAAACGGAATTGATCCTGCGAGCGAAGGGGGAAGGGGATCGGATTGAACCGGGAATTCTCCTGATTGGCTGATGTGATGGCGAAAATGATCTCCGTCGGCGGTTTTGGAAGCGAAGAGGCGCCAGCCAGAAAGCCGGGCAGCGAAGCCGGCGGTTTGGCCAGGACGCGCTTC
>Ga0181518_10002800_pt1 | contig 16533 bp, 12 predicted proteins | sample PEATcosm2014_Bin_28_FD_119751 | JGI IMG/M metagenome (GOLD analysis project Ga0181518, IMG submission 119751) | Peatland microbial communities from MTU Mesocosm Facility, Houghton, MI, USA - PEATcosm2014_Bin01_60_metaG | ecosystem: Environmental > Terrestrial > Soil > Wetlands > Peat | place... | reverse complement strand
CCCGGCGGATGGTCTGTGAAGGACATGCTGGCCCACGTCGTGGGCTGGCAGGGGAGAATCCTGAAATGGCATGAGGCAGAGCAGCGAGGTGAAACCCCGGCCGTACCGGCACCCGGATTGACGTGGGGAGATTTGAAACGCTTCAACGAGATGATTTACCAGGAACATCGCCGCCGTTCCCTTAAAGCTGTGTTAGTGGACTATGAGGTCTTTCATAACCGCATGATCGCTCTTGTCGAAGCCACTCCCGATGCAGACTTGGTGGCGGTAGGCCGGTTCAAGTGGATGGGGCCGACGTGGACGCTCAGTGACTATTGCCGCGCGGAAACTGCAAGCCACTATCGTTGGGCGCGCAAGTGGATTCGCCGCTGGAAGCGCGCACAAGGCCAGTCTGAACATCTGACGGACGTTGATTGTGTTAACAATACATCTCCACTGAGAAGAGTTGCCCTTTTGCGATCGCCGCTGCGAAGAACTCTGTGAGCAAGGGCAGGCTCTACGGAAGGCCAGTAGCGTTCGGGGATGCGAACAAAGTCTGGATCATGGCAACCTGCAGAACAAAACGCTCCACGCTAGCTTGGTAAACACTTCGACGCTTTTTCTGGATTGCTCCTGGCTTACGGGCAAACGGGGAAAGTTACGCTTGGAAAGGCGTCTGGGTAGTTTACGTAACCAGGCGATTACACTCATTGAGAATTACCCGAGCATCGCTTCACACCCTTTTCGGCCTTGGCAGCGTCCAGCTCGTGCGCGCGCCCCGGCCCTGGGGGGGCCAAGTTCTGTGGCGGGGGTGGCTGGATTTTCCCGGCCTCTATAGCTATCCCCCTCCGCACGTTTGACCCTTCTTTTCTTGCGCCTGTAAGATCAATGATTCCCTCCTTCTGCCGGAAAATCTGCCGAGCTTCGCTCGGCCTCTACGGTCGGGGGTGGCCGTCCCTACGCGAGCGCTGGAGCGATACACACCTACGATGCCGCACGAATTACCGAAAGCTTACGAACCGGGCGCGATTGAAGCGCGCTGGGCCGAATATTGGGTCCGGGAAAAACTGTTTCATGTGGAGACGCCTGCGCCCAGCTCGTCCGAAGAAGATTCCCGTCCGGTGTTCACGCTGCTGTTGCCGCCGCCGAATGTGACCGGGCGGCTGCACATGGGGCACATGCTGAACCAGACGCAGATGGACATCCTTGTACGCTGGCATCGCATGCGCGGGTTCATCACGCTCTGGCTGCCGGGCACGGACCATGCCGGCATCGCGACACAGATGATGGTCGAGCGCCAGTTGGCGAAAGAAGGCAAGAAGCGCCGCGAGATGGGACGCGAAGAATTTGTGAAGCGCGTCTGGGAATGGAAGCGCGAATACGGCGGCGCGATTCTCGACCAGATGAAGCGTCTGGGCGCGTCGGTCGATTGGGGACGCGAGTACTTTACGATGGACGAAAATCTTTCGCGCGCGGTGCGTGAGGTGTTCGTCCGGCTGTATGAAGAGGGATTAATTTATCGCGGGAAGTACATCGTCAACTGGTGTCCGCGATGCGAGACGGCGATTTCGGATCTTGAGGTGAAGCACGAAGAAGTGGCGGGGAAGCTCTGGGAGATTCGGTATCCGGTGGTGGGAACGATACCTGGGACGGATGAATTCATCACTGTCGCTACCACGCGTCCGGAGACGATGCTCGGCGATACGGCAGTCGCGGTGAATGGGGCCGATGAGCGTTACTTGCATCTCCACGGGAAGAAAGTGCTGCTGCCGCTGATGAAGCGGGAGATTCCGATCATCCTGGATGAGATTGCTAAGCCGGAGTTTGGCACGGGCGCGGTGAAGATTACGCCGGCGCATGATCCGAATGATTTTGAGGCGGGGAAGCGGCACAACCTGGCGCAAATTGACGTGATGGATCTGCATGCGCGCATGAATGAGAATGCGGGTCCGTACAAAGGACTCGACCGTTACGCGGCGCGCGAGGCGGTGCTGGCGGATTTGAAGGAACAGGGCTTTCTGGTGGCGGAGAAGGATTACACGGTGCCGCTGGGGAAGTGCGACCGGTGCGGCACGGTGGTCGAGCCGCGACTGTCGGAGCAGTGGTTTGTGAAGATTGCGCCACTGGCCAAGAAGGCGATTGCGGCGGTGGAATCGGGCGAGATTACGATTACTCCGGAGAACTATAAGCAGATTTATTTGAACTGGATGTACAACATCCACGACTGGACGATCTCGCGGCAGCTGTGGTGGGGGCACCGGATTCCGGTGTGGCATTGCGGGGATTGCCAGGAGGTGATTGTCGCGCGCGAGACGCCGGCGAAGTGTCCGAAATGCGGCGGCGCGAATCTGGAGCAGGATACGGACGTGCTGGACACCTGGTTCTCATCGGGGCTGCTGCCGTTTACTACTTTGGGCTGGCCGGGAAAGACGCGGGATCAGGCGGTGTTCTATCCGACGACGCTGCTGATTACGGCCTACGAAATTCTGTTCTTCTGGGTGGCGCGCATGATCATGTTCGGCTGCCACTTTATGGAGGGGCACGAGCAGGACGCGGCGATGAAGAAGGCCAGCGGCTGGTCGGAGAAAAAGAACGACAGCGTTCCGTTCCGCAATGTTTATATTCACGCGCTGGTGCGCGATGCGGAGCGGCAGAAGATGTCGAAGACCAAGGGGAACGTGCTCGATCCGATCGAGGTGATCGAGCAGTATGGGACGGACGCGACGCGATTTACCCTGGCGTCGATGGCGGCGCCGGGGACCGATATCGCGTTCAGCGAAAGCCGCACGGCGGGGTATCGGAATTTTGCCAACAAGATTTGGAATGCGGCGCGGTTCATGTTCATGAATGTGGAGCGAATTGACGCGGGCCTGCGGCCCGGGACGGCGGACCACCCCAGCCCGCAAACAGCGCGGTCTGGGGACCCCGGCGGGGGCGGCCGTCGCTACGTGGGGATTGCCGGGTTTCAGGCATCCTTGCTGGAAGATCGTTGGATTCTTTCGCGGCTCAATCGCGCGGCTCGCGACGTGAACGAATCTCTGCAGACGTATCGCTTCGATGAGGCGGCGAATCGCATCTACGATTTCTTCTGGGCCGAGTTTTGCGACTGGTACATCGAGCTGATCAAGCCGCGGTTGAACGTCGAGGAAGGCGCGGACACAGGACCGGCGCGGGTTGCGTGTGCGAATCTGGTCAATCTATTCGAGGCGTCGTTGCGGCTGTTGCATCCGGTGATGCCGTTTATCACGGAGGAAATCTGGCATGCGATCTATGACGGCAAGCCTCCTTTGAAGTCGATTGCTTTGGCGGCTTATCCGGCAGCGGATGAAAAACAGGTCGATCTCGGCGCGGAGACGGAGATGGCGATTCTGCAGGACTTGATCGTCAGCGTGCGCAATCTGCGGGCAGAGTTGAAAGTCGAGCCTAAGGTCAAAGTGCCGATTGAAGTGTTTGCGCATGAGCCAGAGATTCGCGCAATGCTTGAACGGAATCTAACAGCCATTGAGCGACTGGCGGGCGTGGAGAAGGTCACATTCGTAGAGGCGTCGCTCGAGAAAGTGCCCGGCGCGCGCAGCACGTCGCGGTTCGACGTGCACGTCGTCTACGAGAAGAAGATTGATGTGGCGGCGGAATGCGAGCGCCTAAAGAAGGAGTTGGAGAAGATAGAGAAGGAGATCTCCAACGGGCAGAGGCAGCTTTCGAATGAACAGTTTTTGGCGAAGGCTCCGGCGAAAGTGGTTGAAGGGCTGAAGGCACGGGCTGAGGAGCTGAAGGTGCTGCGGGAGAAGACGCTGGCGAAGTTGAAGGAAATCAGTGGCTAGTGGTCAGTGGTCGGTGGCCAGTATGCGCGCCAATAATTCCCGCATCGACCTGTCCGCAACCGAACACTGCCCACTGGCCACCGACCACTGCTTTTATGGACTGGAATTCTCGACGCATAACGGCGATTCTGGAGAACGCGCTCAACGAAGATCGGGCGACGCGCGACGCGACCAGCTACGCCTGTATCGATCCCAACCAGCGCGCTTCGGCGACGATTATCGCCAGGCAGGAGTGCATTCTGGCTGGGCTTGGATGCGTGCCGCGGATTCTCGATGTCTACGCGGCGCTCGATGGCGCGGTCACTTCGCATTACGAGGTGACGAGCCATCCTTCGATCTTCGATGGCATCCGCGTGACCCCGGGGCAGCAGATCGCGGTAATCCGACATAACGCGCGGGTGATTCTGTCTTGCGAGCGGGTAATCCTGAATTTTCTGCAGCGCATGGCCGGCATCGCGACCACCACTCGCAAGTTTGTGGATGCGGTGGAAGGCACGCACGTGCGAATTCTTGATACTCGCAAAACGGCGCCGGGACTGCGCGTGATCGATAAGTACGCGGTGCGCTGCGGTGGCGCGCTGAATCACCGGCTGGATCTCTCCGACGGCGTGTTGATCAAGAGCAATCACATTGCGCTGGCCGGGGGCGCGATTCCGGCACTGGAGCACGCGATCCGTAACCGGCGAGGCCGGCAGCCGATTGAGATTGAAGTGCGGTCGCTGGAAGAACTGCAGCAGGCGCTGGACCACGGCGCAGAGGCGATCCTGCTCGACCATGTCAGCGTCGAGCATGTGCGTAAGGCGGTCGAAATTTGTTCCAGCCACCGGCGGCGGATTCCGCTGGAGTGTGCCGGCGGCATCAATCTGGAGAACGTGCGATCCTACGCCGAGACGGGCGTGGATTTCATTTCGGTCGGGGCGCTGACACAGTCATCGACAGCGGTGGATATGAGTTTGAGAGTCACGCCGGCTTAGGGTTCGGCGGCTGGATGTTCGCTGTTCGCCCTTCGCTGTTCGCAAAACCAACGCGGTCAGTCAATAGCGAACGACGAACAGCGAGCGACTCGCTATAATTCCCTCCATCGCAGCCTCCACCAAAACTCGCAGCTTACCGTCCGTGCACAAAGCGACCGATGTTCGCCTCGGCCGCATCGTGCGCCTGCTCATGAGCCACGCGACCGTGGTCGTCAGCGGCACGAAAATTGCCGAAGAGATCGGGACGAGCCGGTCGGAAGTTTGGCGGCTGATTTCGCAACTGCGCGGGTTGGGCGTGGATGTCGCTGGACATCCGGCAACGGGCTATCGCTTGCGCGCGGTTCCCGACTTGCTGCTGCCGGAGATGTTGGCGCCGTCGTTGAAGGGTACGATCTTTGGAGGTGGCCCAGGTGGGGGCTCAGGAGGCGCCTCGGGCGGTGCCAAGCAGATCCATCACTATTACAAGATCGGCTCGACCAATTCCGAGGCAATGCGCTCCGCGGCGGAGGGCGCGCCCGAAGGCAGCGTATTTCTCGCCGAAGAACAGCTCAGTGGACGCGGGCGTGGCGAACACACCTGGCATTCGGCGCGGTCAACCGGTATCTACTGCTCGGTGATTCTGCGTCCGGTGATGCCACCTTCGGATGCGCTGATTTTTTCACTGGCTGCCGGGCTGGCGGTGCGTGCGGCGGTGGCGGAAATTGCGCCCCGACTTCTGGCCGATCTGAAATGGCCGAACGACCTGCTGCTGGGCGGCAAGAAATTCTGCGGCATTCTCACCGAGATGAATGCCGAGGCAACGCGGGTGCGCCATCTGGTCCTGGGAATGGGAATCAACGTCAACCAGGTGAAGTTTCCCTCGGAGCTGCGCGAAATTGCGACTTCGTTGCGGATCGAGACTGGCACGGAGTGGTCGCGCGTGGAACTCTGCGCTGCTTTGCTAAGATCGCTCGACCGGGAATATCGGAGCTTGACTGAGGATGCGGGAGCGCGAGATGCGATCCTGCGCCGCTTCGAGCAGAGCTCGTCGTCGGTGCGCGGCAGAAAAGTGAGCATCCTGGTGAACAGCGAGGAAAACGGCGGACTGGCGGGCGTTACCGAAGGATTGGATGAGCGTGGATTCTTGCGCATAAGAACGGCGGAGGGGTTGCAGACGGTGGTGAGTGGAACGGTGAGAACCATTTCCACTTTGTGATTTGTGATTGGTAATTGGGGAGCAGGGGCTTTTCCAATTGCAAATTACCAATCAGAAATTACAAATTTTCCTACCACTATGCTTCTAGTCATCGATGTCGGGAATACGAACACGGTGCTGGGCGTTTTCGAGCGGGTGGCGCACCGTCCGGGCGAGGATGTGACCACGGAAACGGCGCGTTACGAGCGTCTGGTTGCAAACTGGCGCGTCGGCTCGCATCTGACTCGTACGGTCGACGAGTACGGAGTGATCTTCCGTAACCTTTTCGCTATGGATAACCTGGAAGTTTCGGGTGTGCATGGGATCGTGATTTCATCGGTGGTGCCTCCGCTCGATTCGGTGTTGCGGCAAGTGTGCGAGCGCTATTTCAATACCAAGCCGCTGTTTATCGAGCCGGGCGTGAAGACGGGCATGCAGGTGCTGTATGACAATCCCGCGGAAGTGGGCGCGGACCGGATCGTGAACGCTGTGGCCGCGTTTGAAAAATATGGCGGGCCGTGCGTGATTGTGGACTTTGGCACGGCGACGACCTTCGACTGTATTTCGAAGAAGGGCGAGTACATGGGCGGCGTGATTTGTCCGGGGATTGGGATTTCGGCGGACGCTCTGTTTCAGCGCACGTCGCGACTGCCGCGGGTGGAGATTCGCAAGCCGGCGCGGGTGATTGGATCGAACACGGTCGGCAGTTTGCAGTCGGGGCTTTACTACGGATATCTCGGACTGGTCGACGGGATCCTGGAACGGCTGGTGGATGAACTGGGGGCGGAGACGCGAGTGATTGCGACGGGCGGCCTGGGATCGCTGATTGGCACCGCTTCACACTTTATTAAAGATGTGGACGAGCTTCTCACCCTGGAGGGGCTGCGCATCATATGGGATCGGAACCAGTTGTCATCCTTCCGCCGCGATGCCGCGCCGAAAGCAAAGGCGCCCGCGCCGGCCAAGGCTTTAGATATCGACGCGAAAGCGTGGCCCTCGCCGAAGTCCCCTAAATCGCGTTGAACCGCCGTGGAAAATTACTTCAATTACTTCACGGAAATCGAAGAGCACTACTTGCAGCGACGAGGGACTCATCTGCTGCTTTCAACGCTCGATTGGGCTTTGATCGAGACCTGGAAAAGCGCGGGGGTTCCGCTAGAGGCCGTGCTGCGCGGAGTGGATGACGCTTTTGACAAGTACGATCAGCGTCCGTCGAAATCGAAGAAGGTGAACAGCCTGGCGTATTGCTCGCAGGCCGTGTTGGCGGCGGCGGAAGATATGAAGGAAGCGGCGGTCGGTGCGACTGGCGACGAGAAACCGCGGCCACCCGGATTCGAAGCGGCGCAAATTGCGGCGTTTTTGCGAGAGAATGCTGGGCGGCTTGAAAAAGCGAAGCTGCGGGAGCGCGCGGGATTCGCGATTGGAGCGCTGGCGCGGGAAGAAGCAGCTTCGCTGCGCGCGATGGCGGAGGCTATCGAACTTACGGGGAAGCTGCCGCGGCTGGAAGATCTGGAGCGGCGGCTGACGGTGCTAGAGGAAAAGTTGTTTGCGGTGTTGATGGCGGTGACTCCCGACGAGGACCTCGTGAATGTTCGCGCCGAGGCGGATCGGGACATTGCGCCCTACCGGCGGAACATGACGGCGGCGCAGGTTGAGCAGTTGCATAAACAATATGTTCATAAGCGGCTGCTGGAGCGGTGCGGCGTCCCGCGGCTGAGTTTGTTCTACATGCACTAAGATCGTGGGGGCGGACACTCCTGTCCGCCTAACTGTGTGCTCCCATCGTCCGGCACAGCAAGAGTGCCCGCGCTACACTTACCCCTTGCTTCTCTCCATCGAAAAACTGATCTACGGCGGTGACGGGCTAGCGCGCACTCCGGCCGGAGCGGACGGGCGCAGCATGGCGGTGTTTGTGCCGTTTGTGCTGCCAGGAGAGCGGGTCGAGGCCGAGATCCGGCAAGAGAAGCCTGGGTTCGTGCGAGGCTTGGTGGCAGAGATGATCGAGGCGTCGCCCGATCGCGTCAAAGCTCGCTGTCCGTACTTCCAGCATTGCGGCGGATGCCATTACCAGCACATTCCCTACGAGCGTCAACTGGAGTTCAAGGCTGAAATTCTGTGCGAGACATTGCGGCGGCTTGCAAAAATCGAACTGAAATCCGACATTCGCCTGCACGCTTCTCCTGCATGGAACCATCGCAATCGGACGCGTCTGCAGGTGCGGACTGCGCCGGAATTTCCACCCCAGACCGGCAAAACCGGCCGTTCTGGGGACCCCGGATTTGCGCTGGGGTATTTCCGGTTTGGATCGCACGAATTCCTTCCGGTGCGCGAATGTCCGATCAGCTCGCCGCTAATCAATCGCGTGATGGCGCGAATGCTTGAACTGCGCGGATTGAATTGTCCGGCGGCGATTGAAGAGATCGAGCTGTTCGCGGACGCGGCGGACGAGCGTCTGCTGGCTTGGGCATTCTGCGGGCGCGAGGCTGACCCGCGGGATTTGTCCCACTGGGCGGAGAGGCTCGAGCGCGAGGTGCGGGAAATCAGCGGCGTGACATTTTTCTCTTCGCGGCGCCGATTTTCGCAGGGGCGATTAGAAGACGATTCCCCGATGGATCCGAAGTCACTGGTGCAATCGGGCGCGAAGGCAATTCGCTATCGAACCAAGAACCACGAGTATCAGGTCAGCGCGGGAGCCTTCTTTCAGGTGAACCGCCATCTGATCGACGAATTGGTTTCGGTCGTGACCGGCAACGCCAGCGGCGACGTCGCGCTCGACCTCTACGCCGGTGGGGGATTGTTTTCCGCGGGTTTGGCACGGAGTTTTCGTCACATTTTTGCTGTAGAGGCGTCACAGACATCGCATGTCGATCTTGTGCAGAATGGGCCTGCGAACGTGAAAGCGGTCGGCGCGCGAACCGAGGATTTCCTTAGGAGCGATTACCTGAGAAGCCGGCCGGTACGGAAGCGTCCTGACTTGGTTGTTCTGGACCCTCCCCGCACCGGTGCCGGCAAGGCGGTGATCCGCTCTCTGGTGGATCTCGGAGCGCCTGTTGTCCGCTATGTTTCGTGTGATCCGGCGACGCTGGCTAGGGACCTAGTCCCCCTCGTGTCCGCTGGCTATCACATCGAGGAAGCACACTTATTCGATCTCTTTCCTGAGACGTTTCACATCGAATCGGTGATGCTGCTGGCGCGCTGACCGCTTTCACGTCGCCCATTTCCTCCTGGAAGACGGGTGGTTGGCCGAGGGCCTCGGCGCAAGCAACAAGCGCGCTGAGGCCCCGCTCGTCCTCGCGAATCAGTTCTCAGTTCCCGGCTCTCAGTTCTCAGTAAAACGTAGGGGGTTCTCCAATGAGAGCTGAGAACCGGGAACTGAGAAACTCTTAGTGGGTTTTCCACAGCTAATGACACCAAATCGGAATTCGCCACGGCAGCCGTTGTTCTGGGCGGCGGTCGCATTTTCGCTCGGTCTGTGGACGGGCGTACGAGCCTGGCGGCCGCCGTCGTGGTGGGTGTTCGCGGTAGTGGCCGTCGTTCTCGCAACGTCATTTTTTCTTTCGAAGCGAGCTTGGCTGGCCAAGGCGCTCTCTTTGGGGGCGTGGGTTCTTCTCGGCGCTTTTCTGATTCAGGTTCGCGATCAGCGGCCGGGCGAACTTCGGCAGGATGACGCTCGCATTCTTGCGCTGGTGGATGGCAGTGCCGTCACACTCACGGGGCGTGTGATGCGCGAAGGATATGCCCGGGCCGCGGGGCCGCGGTCGATTCGCCAATCCATTGATGTGGAGACGGAAAAGATCACGAGCCCGGACGAAAGCTGGCCGGTGAGGGCTGGGGTCCGGCTGACGGTCAACGAGAGAGTAGAGAATTCCGGGACGGGGGAGGCGCCCGTCTCTCCACTTTCTCTGACTTACGGTACGCGGCTGCGCATTATCGCGAAGCTGCATCCGGCACGCAACTATCGCAATCCCGGAGCCTTCGATTACGAAGGCTATCTGCGCGACAACGGCGTCAGTGTGCTGGGATCGGCGGAGGCAACAGATATTGAGCGGCTTCGCGGGTTTTCCGGCAGCCGCATTGAACTCTGGCGGACGCGCGTTCACGCGAGCATCGTGGCCAAGATTCACCAGCTGTGGCCGCCGCCGCAGGCCTCGCTCATGGATGCCATGGTGCTGGGCGAAGAATCATTTCTGCGCAATGCGACGCGCACCGAGTACCAGCGCTCGGGGACGTATCACGTGCTGGTTGTTTCCGGCATGAACCTGAGCATCCTGGCGTTCGCCATTTTTTGGACGCTGCGCCAGTTTCGCGTGGATCCCGCCGTGGCGGCCATCACCACCGTTGTGGTCTCGTTCGCATATGCGTTCGTGGTCGGGGTCGGTCCACCGGTGTGGCGCGCCGCCATGATGCTGGCGACTTACTTAGGTGCGCGTCTGCTGTATCGCGAACGCAACATGATGAACGCCATCGGAGCGGCGGCGTTGGGGGTCCTGATCGCCGATCCACATGCCTTGTTTGGCGCCAGTTTTCAGCTGACGTTTCTGGCCGTCTTCATCATTGCGGGCATCGGTTCACCGATTCTGGAACGGACAACCTTGCCGTACGCGCGCGGATTACGGCTGTTGCGGGCGGCGAGCTACGATTTGCACGTCGCTCCTGAGGTGGCGCAATTCCGCCTCGATTTGCGGTTGATCGCAGGGCGGCTGAAGAGATTCATTGGCGACCGTCTGAGCCTGACCGTGCCCGCGATCTTCATGCGGGTGGCAATTGGACTCGGCGAATTGATTTTCATCTCGGCGCTGATGCAGGCCGGATTGGCGCTGCTCATGGCCTACCACTTTCATCGCGCGACTACCATGGGAATGCCAGCTAACCTGGCGGTGATTCCGCTCACCCAGGTGCTGATGCCCGCCGCCGCCGCCGCTGTTGGCTTGGGCTACATCTCGACCGCGTTGGCCAAGCCTGCGGTTTGGATTTCCGGCCTCGCGCTCGAAGGAATCGCTGGCACGGTGCACCGGTTAGGCGGCGCCCAGGTTGCTGGCACATCGATCGCCGACTTGCGGGTGGCCATGCCTTCGCTCGCCATGATCCTGGCCTCGCTTGCCGCGCTGCTGCTCGCCATGCAGGCCGCGCGGTTTCGTCGCTCGCGCCTGGCGGGTTTCGCGTCGGTGGCATTGCTGTTCGGCGTCGCCGTCTGGATTGCGTTTGTCCCCTCGCGCCCTCACCTTCGTGCCGGCGTCATGGAGATGACGACCATCGACGTCGGACAAGGCGATTCCATTCTGCTGGTCACGCCCGAGGGCCGCGCCCTGCTCATCGATGCCGGAGGCTTGCCGCAGTGGATGCATTCGGACTTCGATCTCGGCGAACAGGTGGTCTCTTCGTACCTTTGGAATCGAGGCATCGATCATCTCGACCTGGTCGCGATCACGCATCCTCATGCCGACCACCTGGGCGGAATGCCCGCGGTGATTGCGAATTTCCATCCGCGAGAACTCTGGATGAGCATCGACAAACCGGTGGGTGAATTGGCGGCGATCGTTGCGCAGGCTCAGAAAGCGGGAATACAGGTCTCAGTGAAAAAAGAAGGCGATCAATTCGATTACGGTGGAGCGCATTTTCACATGCTTGCTCCCGGACGCGACCAGATCACCGGCTCGATGCGGCCGAACGACGATTGCCTGGTGTTTACCGCTACGTTTGCAGAAACGACCGCGTTGCTTGAGGGAGACGCGGAGCGTGCGGCGGAACAACGCGTCGTGGAAGAGCGTCCGGGGGAGGCGATGCTGCTGAAGGTCGCGCATCACGGCAGCGCAAGCGGAACTTCCGCCGATCTGCTCGCAACCGTTCATCCCCGCTACGCGGTCATTTCCGTCGGCGCGCGAAATGTGTATGGACATCCCCGCCGCGAAGTGCTGGAACGGTTACAACAGGCCAGAGTGAAAACCTACCGCACCGACGAGGAGGGCGCGGTCAGTTTTTACTTGGACGGCAAGTCCGTGACTCCGGACGTCGCGCTCATCCACTGACTCCACCCCGTCTCTGTGGGAAATCAGCGTCCTTACCCCGTGATATCCGCCGTTTCGTCATCGAGGGGCGGCAATTTACGGTACGCCGCAATAATCTTCTCCGCTTCAGGCGCGTCTTCTTCGCGCACCAGAATGACGGTTCCCCCGACACCGGGAAACGCGTTCTGGACCGCGTCAATGGATTTCAAGTCCGATTCGATCCCGGCAGATTGAAGCAAGCCCTGTACGACGATGGCTTCGTTCTCCTGCTCCGCATCGAAAATCTTGACGAGTTTCTCGTTCGGTTCGGGTTGAGGCGAGGGGTTTGGCATGCGTCCTCCGTAAAACTGTCTGTTAACAGATTACGGCAGTCACTATGCGCCTGTCTTGCCGGTGTCTTTGCCGGTCACGAAGGTGTACGGCCAAGGGCAGCTTGATTCGCGGGCGGAAGCTGGCACAATGGCAAGTGGGGCGTAACGCGAGGGACGAGGTCAACATCCAACATTCAAAGATCGACAACCAAAGAACATCATCCAAGGTGCGGCATCCAGAGATCGCCATTTAAAGAACCACGGGGGCAGTATGGAAGTTCAACCAGCCGGCCAGCCAGGCAGAGAGCACAATGAGCGCACGGAGGAGGCCCGACGACTGCGCCGCCTGCAGGTGATGATGAGCATGGTCATGTCGGTGATCAGCCAGGACCCCGATCTGACGCTCGAAGAGGCCGCCGAGATGGCCGCGAATGCCCGCCGGGCCGCTCTGAGCATGTTCCCTGATAAGGAACTCGCCTACGACATTCTCTACCGGCCTCGCCTGCAGCGGCTGATGAATGAACGCTTCCGGCTGCAGTAAAAGTCTTGCGGCACAGCTATCCTCCGCCTTGACCCCGCCTTACCCCGGCTTCTAAACTCCGACTGGGGTGCACCATGCGCAAACTGATCTGGGTTCTGTGTATTGCTGCGGCATTCTCCGGCGCGGCGGCTGCCGACGAAGGTCATCATCACGAGGAGGTCACGCAGGACCAATTGGGCACTGTCCATTTTCCCGTATCTTGTACTCCCGACGCGCAGAAGACCTTTGAAAAAGGTGTCGCACTGTTGCATTCGTTCTGGTACGAAGAGGCGGAGAAGACTTTTCTCGATGTCGAGAAGCAGGACCCGAAGTGCGCGATGGCGTACTGGGGCGAGGCTATGAGCCTGTGGCATCAGCTCTGGAATCACCCGGACTCGGCCACCATTGAGCGGGCCTCGGCGGAGTTGAAGAAGGCCAACAAGGTGAAGGCCCCAACCGACCGTGAGCGCGATTACATCGAGGCCCTGAAGGCGTTCTACTCCAACAGCAAGAAAGCGGACAACGACGTCCGCGCACGGGCTTACTCCGCAGCCATGGAGAAGGTGTACCAGAAGTATCCGGATGACCACGAGGCGGCTGCCTTTTATGCGCTCTCGCTGCTGGCGTCGGAGCCCGACAACGACACCACATTCGCCAACCGCAAGCAGGCCGGTGCGATCCTGGAGAAGCTCTTCGACGTGGAACCCAATCATCCGGGCATCGCGCACTACCTGATCCACACCTACGACAAGCCGCAACTTGCGCAACTCGGCTTGCCCGCCGCTCGCCGGTACGCGCAGATCGCTCCCGCAGCTCCGCATGCGCTGCACATGCCATCGCATATCTTTGCACGACTCGGGCTCTGGCAGGACGACATCCATTCGAACCTGGCCTCAATTGCGGCGACGCGCAAGGCTACGGAGATGCACATGGGTGGCGAAGGCCACCAGTTCCACGCCATGGATTACCTCGTGTACGCCTATCTGCAGAGTGGACGGGAAGCCGATGCCCTCAAAGTAATCGAAGAAGTGAAAGCCATGCCGCCAATGAAAGACATGTATGGCATGGGATACGATCCTCGGACCTACGCTCTGGTCGCATTTCCCGCGCGCTACGCGTTGGAGTTGCACCACTGGGCCGAAGCGGCTTCTTTGACGCCTGTTCCCGATGCGCAGACCGGGGACGCTGGTATCACCTATTGGGCGCGGGCAATCGGAGCCGCCCGCAGTGGAAACGTCGCGCAGGCACGTACTGATATCGAACACATTGAAGCTATTCACAAAACTCTTCTCGATCAGAAGAAGAAAAGCTTCGCCGAGGCGGTAGATCAGGATCGGAGGGAAGCGGCGGCGTGGCTGGATCACGCGCAAGGCAAGAACGACGAGGCCACTGCGGCCTTACGCGCAATTGCCGAAAAGCAGGAAGCATCCGGAGACGAATCCGATAACGAAACGCCTGCGCGAGAGATGCTCGCCGACATGCTGCTCGAGATGAAGCGTCCGGAACAGGCTCTCATAGAATACAAGACGGGTTTGAGGTTCTTCCCGAATCGCTTTAACAGCCTCTATGGCGCGGCTCAGGCGGCGGAGATGGCGGGACAAGCTTCCGAGGCAACGGAATATTACGCCGTGCTGGTCAAGACTTGCGAAGGGTCGAACTCACTGCGACCGGAACTAGCGAAAGCGAAGCAGGCGGTGGTGGCCCAGAAGTAGGGTCTACTGCTCGATCATTTCTCGATCCTCTGCAGCCTGAACAACAGCGTACCCCATCCCAGTTTGGCGCGCATTTGCACCGGCGTGTGGCTCGGATCCTCCGAATACCACACCCACACCTTGCCCTTGGACTGCAAGGGGCCAGAGGTGGCTTCGGCCGTAACCAGCAAGGCCGGGAAAGTTCCGGCCGGCACTTTGATCCGCTCGCGCTTCTCCACAGTGGCATGGACGATGGTCGTCTTCCCGTCGCTGATCGGGAACTCGTAGTTAGCGCCGAGTAGCAGCGGCAGCGACTGCAGATAGTAGAAACCGGTGATGACGTCGGTGGCGCAGCCGGCAAGATCGTTTTCGACGTGCTTGGTCTCACCGGTTTTCAGGCTCTTTTCATCGAGCGTGCTTTTCTTGTGCTCGTAATCGAACTGGATCGAAGTCTCGCGTTTGTGCGCGCCTTCCTCGCTATGCTTGAAGATCGAGAGCGAGCAGAACGTCCGCGGATCGAAATGCGACTCAAAGCGGTCGTGCACAGGAAAAATGACGTTGACGGCTCCAGCAGATTCGGCGGTCGCGGTAACCTTGCGGTCGGTCCCAGCGGTTTCCATTCTCACCACACCGGTTCCGGCCGTGATCAAATGCCACTCCGCCGAATAGACGTAGCTTCGTCCGTCGGGGAAAGGATAGTTGGGACGAGGAGGCGCGATGTGCACGGGACCGGGACCGATCGTTGCTTCAGGCGGGCCTTGCTGTGCTGACATAACCGCAATCAGAAAGCAAAATGGACCGCTAAGGGCGAAAGCACACGCGATGCGGTAATGACGGAGGAATGTCAGCACTGGTCCCGATAGCCTTGTTTTCGCAGTCCCTTGTGGAGCGGACCCCTGATTAGCGAACCTCTGTGGAGTGAACCTGACGGCAGACTATCACACCATCCTTGTCACACCATCCTGAAGATTAGCTTGACGACAAGAACGGCCAGCACGACCACGCAGCCAATGCTGGCCTCGTATTCGCGGTGCTTCCAATAGCGCGCGGAGGAGTACGCAGTTTGCGCGCTGCGGTAAGGCGTAAGCCTCGGCAGCATGCGCGGCACATGCCGGGAATAATCGTCATAGTCGGGAAAAGTCTGTCGCAGGTACCGCTCTTCGCCGGCGATCACCGGAATGTAAATCACGGCGAACATCGCGAGCATGATCGCGACAATCCACCAACTGCGCGCCGCGATAGCGAAGCCTGCGGCCAGCATCAGCGAGCCGAGGTACAGAGGGTTGCGAGTGTAGGCATAGGGGCCGCTGGTGGTGAGCTGCTTGTCTTTTTGCACGTGTCCGGAAGCCAGTCCACGCAAGACTAGTCCGGGAAGCATCACCAGTGCGCCCGTGATGAGCGAAGTTTTTGTGGGCCGCGCCAACCAGACGTACACAATCGTGAAGATAAATCCCAGCGGCACGCGGATGCGGCGGGCCACGCGCGACCAGGTATCGCTTGTGGTCTGCGAGGAGTGCGATCCGGATTCTGAGGCTTCAATCACTTTAATTCTGCCATATGACTCTGCAACAGCTTCCGCGCTGCGCTGACGACATCGCCGACAGTGATCTCGAGCAGGCCCTGTTCCGGTTCGCGGCGCCGGCTATGATCGGTCATGCTGCTCGCGCTTCGCAGCACAATCGATCGTGTCTCGAATGGGCCGTTGCGCGCTGGATTTGTCGGACCAAAAATTGCCACTACCGGAATTTTCAAAGCGGCCGCCATGTGCATCGGTCCGGTGTCTCCGCCTATGAAGAGGCGAGCCCGGCGCGTGAGCGCGATCAACTCAGAAATCGAACAGGAAATCCTTCGCGCAGCCCCTTCGCCAGCGGCTTCCACGGCCACGGCCAACTCTTCTTCTCCCGGCCCGTAGTTTACGAGTGAGCATAATCCATATTTTGCAAGTTCCTTCGCAACCTGTCCGTAACGCTCGGCTGGCCACATCTTTGCGCCCCAGCCCGCGCCAGGATTGAGAATCACGAAGTCGTTCAGATCCGCCATGAGGCCAGCGATCTTGTT
>Ga0181518_10002798_pt1 | contig 16535 bp, 8 predicted proteins | sample PEATcosm2014_Bin_28_FD_119751 | JGI IMG/M metagenome (GOLD analysis project Ga0181518, IMG submission 119751) | Peatland microbial communities from MTU Mesocosm Facility, Houghton, MI, USA - PEATcosm2014_Bin01_60_metaG | ecosystem: Environmental > Terrestrial > Soil > Wetlands > Peat | place... | reverse complement strand
TTCGGCGCCCAGCATCTTTCGCACGAGCGGGTCGTCGGTTCCCAGGTCGCGGCGAACCACGGTCAATATAAATGTGAGCTCAAGCTCCTCCAGATCCTTGTAAACCGGGACAGCAGCCGTCAATTGCTGGTGAACGTTGACCAACGCTTTGTCGGTAAACTCAGGCAGGCGATCACGGTTGGGCTTGGTGCGTTCGGCCGCGGCACGCACCAGCGTAACCGCATCGCCCAGCAACCCCGCCCGGAAGGAACGGCCGCCGAATGCCGCGTTTCGCACAAAGAGCTGGGAGCGCAGTTGCTGAATTTTCGCGATGTCGTCCCAGGCCGAAACATACGCGGCCAGCTTTGGATCCGCTGCCGTGGCTGCGCGCAATTGTCGCTCTTCCTGCACTTTGGTCCCAAAGAACTGCGGATCCAGCAGCGCCTGTTGCCTTCCGAAATAAACCTTGAAACCATTCTCCAGAAAAAACAAGTCGTCCTTCGCCTCGCGCGCCTGCTCCGGTCCGCGAGTCATGAAGACCTCCAGTTCCCCTCGCCGCTCCGACATTTCCGGGATCCTGTTGGGGTAAAGGACGTCGCGCTCGAAGGCCAGCTGCGCGTTGGTCAATTCGCGGAACGTGCCGCCCGGATTCCCGGAAACGAAAACCAAGTCGCCGTCTTTGGTCCCCTTCGTGCTCCAGTGCAGATAATCGCGGCTAGGGGCCGGTTTGTCTCCCTCATAGGCCCGCAGCAGGCCGATGTCGAAATCGAAGCGTGGGAAGTTGAAGTTGTCCGGGTCGCCGCCAAATTGCGCGACCGAAAACTCCGGCGCAAGCACCAGGCGCACATCGTCGTAGCGTTTGTACCGGTAGAGATCGTAGATACCGCCGTGGTAAAGCGAAACGAGGTCGCAGCGTACGCTGGCATCCGATCCGCAGCTTTGTTCCAGCTCCGCTCGTTTCGCATTCAGCGCTTTGTTGGCCGCGTCACCCGTCTTGCCGGCTATCGCAGACTGCACATCGCTGGTCACATCGCGAATCTCAACCAGCTGATCGAGTTCGAAATTCGGGCATTTCTTCTCTTCGGCGGGCGTTTTTGCGGAAAAACCGTTTTCCTCAAAATTCTGCTGCGGCGTCGACAACTGCTCCACGCATTCGACGACACAATGGTGATTCGTCATTACCAGTCCCTGCGGGGAAATAAACGACGCCGAGCACCCGCCGGCGATGCGCAGCGACGACAAGCGCACGTGGTCAAGCCAGGCCTGCGAGGGCGTGAAGCCATACTTCGCGCCCACCGTCTTGGATGGGAAATTGTCGAAGGTCCACATGCCCTCCTCGGCTTGCGCCGCCTGAGCGAATGCCAAACACACCAGCAGTACTGCCGCGACCAGGGTCGCGAGCTTCGATTCCAACTTTGTCATGATTGGATCCTTTTGAACCGGGATATTGCGATTCCTGGCTTCCAGCCAGGATCGCACGCCACGACCGCCTCCGTTTGCGGCCATAGGCTGGTTATTCCACTCCAGCGCCATCATCGTCCACGCACCGAACTATCGTCAAGGGCGCCACACGCACCTGCCGCCGACCCTGCGGACAACCACGCGGGAAGGATTGCTGCCTTTCATAAGCAGCCGGACAGCGCTTGCGCACAAAACGCACCAGGCTGGGGCACAAAACTGGTTTTGCGGGGGAGGCTTCGTGCTACAATCCGTAGCTTCGTCGGTTCGGAGCATCAGGGATTTTTTTTATGAACAATAGAGAATGGCTTAGTCAATTGTCGGATCTCACGGGTTTGCCGTATTACCAGGAACACAACATCTTCGGCGATAAGAGCGGCGCTGTTGTCGGCATGCGTGACGGCTACATCGTCGCGGCCGGTCTCGGCAAAGTAGACAGTGGATATATCGGGATCAAAATGATGTTGCGCTATGGCAAGAACCCGGAGCCACAGCTCATCAAGCAGGCGCTCGATGCTGCGAAGGGAAAGTTCAAGCCGGCAAAGACGGACGAGACCACCGCCCTGCTGATGCGAACCTATTCCTTGGCCAAGCCGGACGCCGCCAGCGTCGCCGAGCCGTTGCCGGGGTTACTGGACGCGCTGAAAACTTGTGCCATGCCGATCGGCGAGAAATGCGAGGAATGCGGACGAGACGAACCGCAGATGGTGCTGCTGAACGATGTTCCCTCGCGTTACTGTCGCAGTTGCCAGGCGCAATTGACGCAAAAACTGGATGCGGCTGCGATGGAGTACGAAAATCTTGAAACCAATCTGCCGCTAGGTTTGCTGTATGGCATGGCAGCCGCGCTGCTCGGCAGCATGGCATGGGCTGGCGCCGCTTACCTGCTGGACCGCATCTTCCTCTGGGGAGCCATTCTCATCGGGTTCTTGGTGGGCAAAGCGGTAGTTATGGGAACCGGCAAGATCACCTGGACGGCGCGAGCGATGATCGGCGTGCTGACCACGGCCAGCGTGACCTTCGGGGACGCAATCTACTATGCATTGGCGGTGATGCGCCGGGATCAGCTTGCTTTCATGGCAGCCCTGAAAGAGGTCCTCGCGAATTTCTGGAAAATTGAAACTGATTCTGGCAGTGGGGTGATCTCAATCGTGTTCGGCTTGATCGGCGCCGCTATTGTGATGTACAGCATGCGGAAGCCTGCCTTTAAGGCGCGATTCGTAGCCTTAGGAACGCCTGCTCCTGCCGTCGGCGGGGCGGGAACGAAGTAACTCAAGGGCCGGTCAAGGGTCGTCTTACGCTCCGAGCGAGTCGGCGATCAGTAACCAGAAACCCTAAGGAGCAACAATCTACAGAGACATTTGGACTCGACTTTCGCCTGGGTCCACCGGCACAAGCGCAGACTGCCGGTCGGACGAGAGCGGCCATCCGCCAAACCATTCAGACTGGTATGCGATGAACCAGCGAGCCATCAGAACCGTGGATGGAGTGTGTTGAGCACACTGGTGACATGCGGATGAGCTTTAGCCTGCTGACCGATGCGCAGGATGACGGAGCCAGCCCATGGGATGTGGCGGCCATAGTACTCCAAGTCGTTGGCGCCATGGATCGTCTCATGATGGACGTGGCCGAAGGCCGGAGCAAACGTCCTCCACCTGGCCGGAGCGCTGGCGGTGTAGTACTTGTTTTTGCCCCAGAATTCAGCCGTTCCCGTGCCCGGGTTCAGCACGGCATTGCTATTGATAGACAGACGATCATAGCCCGTGCGACCGGGGAAGAATCTCATCCACGACTCGGTCTGGCCTTGATTTTGCTTGAAGTTCAAGAGCGGTCCTTTGTAGGTAAGATGAAGATTTGCTTGGGCTTCCGAAACCGCTGCGACCCGTGATGGGGCATCGGGAAGCAGGACAGCGCTTTCCTCAATTGTCGGCGTTCTCTGCGCCCATAGGACGTTTGTGGAAGGCAGCAACAAGCCGACCAACAGAATCGATGAAAGGTGCGAAAGCGAGAGAAATTCGCCCCGCATGGGGTCTCCTTCCTTAAGGGTCTGGGTTGGGCCAGCGCCTTTCTTTCAATCGCAAAGGCGCAAGGTTGGCGGGCGTGGCTGCACGATGGGTCTTCGTGGTTACAACCATCCTAGGAAGTTTCCAGACGTGTTGTCTGTTCGATATTGCACACTAACTAAACGAGCCCAGGCAAGAAAGTGTCGCCCAGTTGTTGGAGTTGGAAGCTCGATTGTCACCGGCCGCCAATTCCGGGCGGATGACGGGCAACCCGGGCGCTGTCCGCGTGTTCGGAGACGGCTTGCCCGGCAGGAGATCGCTATAGTTGATGGAATCAGGCGTGGCTGCTGAAAAGCTCCTTTCGCCGGATTTCACGAGTGAAATTCGTTTGCAAGTTATTGAATCTTCGCTCGCCGTCGATGCTGGAATTCGCGGAAATTACTCCTTTGGTTTTTTTTCAACAGCCGCAGGCCATAGCACCCAAGACCGCGCTCGGTGGGGCCAGGTTCCCGGTCGCTGACGATTCAGTACTTGAGGAGTTGCCTCCGGCATACGAGCAAAAGCATCGCCTACTTTAGTTCGATAGGGACGCTCACGGTGCCATAAAGTCCACTGGCGTTGTCGCGGACGGCGAATTTCACCTGATACTTGCCCGGAGCGAGAGTGAGCTTCTCCGGAATTCCAAGCCCGGTTTGCCGAGTTTGTTCCAAATGCTCCATCCCGAGTTTAGTGGCGATGGACTGGACAGTTGTCTCCAAGCCCCTCCCGCTGCTGTCGAATGCCATGGTCACGATCTCAAGGTCGATGGCATTGCCCTTTTGGCGATCTATCGTAATGGTGTCGCCCATAACGCCAAGCATGAATTCCGCCGTCCTTTTCTGCCTGGCGTCTTGAGAGGGAGACGGAGCGGCAGAAGCTTGTGTGTGGCGAGCTGTCAGCCGCAACCCGGTGTATTGAACGGGAGAGGCGAGAGCCTCCACGAGTTGCTGCCGTCGCATTTCGGGTGAATCCTCGATTTTCGGTGCAACATAAAACCCGCTCCGGTAGCGCGTTCGCAGACCTTCTCCTGCGACTTTCACCTTGAGTTTGCGCCATCCCGCCTGAGTATCACCGCCCAGGTAATAGCCGAGCAGATAATAAGCCCGGGAATCATCCACCGCCTCCGCGAGGCATTTATCCAATTCTTCCACCGTGATGCAGGCGCGGCCGCCAGTGGCGTCAGCGAAGGCATGCAGCGTGAACTGTTGCTGCATGCTTTTGTCGTAGGGCAGCTGGAGTGCAGACTTTAGGCCATTCGTCCCGCGAATGTTATTGGTTTGCCTGGAAGATACGCCAGTATTGTGGCTGGGCAGGCTGCGAGTGCTGAAATCCATCGCACTGAGATCGACGGGATACACGGCGATATTGGCCGAATTGAAGGCGCGCCAGACCTCCTGATAGGCTGCCTGCATCTGATCGCCCTGGCGGGCGAAAGAGCTGGGATCGTCAATCATGAAGGGAAATCCGGCGCTGGCCCAGATGAGCGTTTTGCGTCCGGGGATTGCCTCGAGCGCGTGCGCAAGCTGCTGCATCCCAATCAAAGTTGTGCGCGTCGCCATGCGCTGATAATTCGCTGCAACGGTGTCGCTCAGGTCCTGCATGAAGTCGCTCATGAGCTGCGTTTCATCGGCTGCCTGCTGTTCTTCGGAGGGATCATCGGTAAACACTTCTGGCGGCTGAGTGGTTTCTTCCGAGCTGAGTTGCAGCTTGAGCTTTTGCAGGGCTTCGAGAAGCACTTTCGTATCGGTCGTGAAGGGATGCAGCTGATGCAATCCGCTGCCATTGAGGCCGAAGACCGCCATGGGTTCGTCCCGCGAAGCGGTCCGTGAAAGGAATTCCGTAAGCTGTCGCTTCGCTTCCGCCTGTCGCATCCACGGCGTGTTGACCATGTCGAGTACGATCCCGGTAAATCGCCACGTCTGGTCTTCGCCGGGCAGGAAATTGGAATACCCATCGACATTCGCCACCTTCTGCGGGACTGTCAGCTTTTGTGCCTTGATCTCTTGGAACACAGAAACGGGGCGGACTTTGCCGTTTTCCTCAACGCGAAAGGCGTCTCGTTCCAGGCCGGGAACGTACTTGCCAGACTTCGTCACAACAACGGGCACTAAAACCAAATCCGTGCGGGTGGTGATTTTCCCCAATTCCTTCGGCGGGAACACGTCCTGATTTTGAGCAATGGCTGGGGCGGATTGGGCACCGGCCTGAGATTTTGGTTGCTCCCGGCTCGCGTCTTGTTGGCCGAGGACTTGTCGACCGAGCAAGAGAGTCCAACTGATGAAAACTGCGGCGAGTAGGGGATGCGCGGGTCGGAGCATGGGATGACCCTAGTCCGAAAAAAGCAATCGGTGTTACACACTGTACCACGGTGGGCACCCACGTAGGCCGTATCGGTGTTGTACGACAGACTCTGGCTCGTCGCCTGATGCCTAAACACTAGCTATTGTAAACAGGCCCTAGCGCTCAGAACCGCTCAACGAACGCCATGGCGATCTGCCAACAACGATTCTTTTGAAACCCAGCCAACCCGCTGCTTTCATTGACTTGCCCCTCGCCTTCCACCTAAGATATGGCGATTCAATGATGGCCAGGCCATCGTCCCTTGAGCGGGTTAGCCAAAGCCAACGAATTTTGTCTCGTCTATAGGTTTTTGCTGTGAACTGAAGCGGAGGAACCTTATGCCAGTCCGGAACGCCTTGAACTGCCTTTTGGCCGGAGCGCTCGTTGCCTGCGCGACGCCTGTGCCCATTGCCGCGCAGTCAGCAGCCTTATCTTCTTCGAAACCGGCGTCAGCAGCGGCGAGGCCGTTCGAGGCTGCATCCGGGTATAACCAGCCGCCGAAAAGCATTTTGGATGTGATGCGCGCTCCCTCACCGCCAATTCCCGAGGTTAGCCAGACGCACGACACGATTCTCCTGGTGTCGTGGCAGGACTACCCATCGATTTCCCGGGTGGCGACGCCTTTCTTGCGCTTGGCAGGCGCGCGGGTTGAGCCCAGGAATCACAGCAAGCACGACACGCCCGGCGGATACGGCATCACGCTCTGCGCCAGGAATTTCGAACTGGTGCACATCGCCGATGGCGCGCAAATTCATGTCGCGCTCCCCGCGGGTGCGTGTCCCGGCGAACCGGTGTGGAGCGCGGACGGAAAACGATTTGCGTTCGTGAATATCGCTCCCGAATCGGTCGAGCTGTGGATCGGCGACGCCACGACCGGCGACGTACATCGTGTGCCCGGCGCCCGCCTCAACCCGATGTTCGACGACGAGATGCAGTGGATGCCTGACCAGAAGACGCTTCTGGTCAAGCTCGTGCCCAAGGGGATGGGCGCGCCTCCGCCCGAACCAATCGTGCCGATTGGCCCGAGCATACAGGAAACCCAAGGCCAGGCAGGACAGAGCAGCACCTACGAAAACCGCGACACGCTCGGCAGCAAACACGACGAGGACCTCTTCGATTACTACGCGGCCTCGCAACTCGCCTTGATCAATTCGGCCACCGCGGCGATCACGCCGATTGGAAAGCCGGGTAATTTCGAGTCGCTCGACCCCGCGCCGGATGGCCAGCACATCCTCGTGACCTCGATCCACAAGCCCTACTCGTATGTCACCACGTACGACCGCTTTCCCAAGGAAGTCGAAGTTTGGGATGTATCACAGCGCTCAAACGTTCTCGCGCATACCATCGCGTCGCTTCCACTGGCGGATCGCGTCCCCATCCACGGCGTTCCTCTAGGACCGCGCGATTTTTCCTGGCGTGCCACCGATCCGGCGACGCTGGTCTGGGCAGAAGCGCTCGATGGCGGCGACTGGAACGTCAATGTTCCCGTCCGCGACAAGATCCTGCTGGCAAAGGCGCCTTTCGATTCACCGGCTACGGAAATCACGCGTACCGAGCAGCGTTATGCCGGTTTCGCCTGGAGCGAACAACCGGGCGTCGCAGTCCTGGCTCAGTACGATAACAACCGGCACTGGAGAAAGGCTTTCCTGGTGGACGTTGACGATCAGCAAGCCAGGCCTCGATTGCTTTGGGATTTCTCCAGCGACGAGAAGTATGCGAACCCGGGCTCTCCGGTGACACGGCAACTGGCGAACGGCGTTCGGGTGATTCGCCAGGACGGCGCTTCCATTTACCTTGCAGGAGCCGGCTCTTCGCCCGACGGCGATCGGCCGTTCCTCGATCGGCTCAATCTCACCTCCCTGAAATCGGAACGCTTGTTTCGCAGCGATAGAACTTGCTACGAGCGATTTCTTGCCTTCGCCGGGCCGGACAAGCGTACATTCCTCACCTGGCATCAATCGCCCACCGACCCGCCGAACGCGTTTACGCGAACGCTGGGAAAAATCCTGGACGCACCCGCCGGAGAAGCCGCCTTTGCTTCCACCAGCGCCGCCATCACTCACATTCCCGATCCCACGCCTGTGGTGCGGCAGATCAAGAAGCGGTTGGTCAAATACAAGCGCGCTGACGGGCTCGACTTGTCGTTCACGCTCTACACGCCCCCCGGCTATCAGGAGGGCACGCGCGTTCCCACCATTCTGTATGCCTACCCTCTTGACTACGCCGACGCTGCGACAGCGGGGCAGGTTTCCGGCTCGCAGGAAACCTTCACGCAGCTGTATAAATACAGGCTGTTGCTGCTCGGGGGCTACGCGATCATCGACAACGCCGCGTTCCCCATCATCGGTGATCCGAAGAAAGCCTACGACACTTATCTGGAACAACTGGTCGCCGATGCGAAGGCCGCAGTCGATGAGGCCGTGCGCCTGGGCGTGGCCGACCCCGACCGCATCGGAGTCACCGGACACAGCCACGGTGCTTTAATGACCGCAAACCTGGTGGCTCATTCCGACTTGTTCCGGGCCGGTGTCGCCACCAGTGGTTCTTACAACAAGACGCTCACGCCTTTTGGCTTCCAGAACGAGCGGCGATCGGTATGGGAGGCAACGGATGTCTATCTGAAAGTCTCTCCATTTTTCGTTGCCTATAAAATCAAGACGCCGCTGCTCATCATGCACGGCGCGGAAGACGCAAATCCCGGCACCACGCCAATCCAAGCCAGCAAGCTCTACGAAGCGATTCGAGGCAACGGCGGTACCACCCGACTGGTGCTACTCCCGCACGAGCCGCACTGGTACACGGCCATGGAGTCGAACGAACAGCTGGTTTACGAGATGCTTCGCTGGTTTGACAAATACGTGAAAAACGCGCCGCCGCGCCCCGCGACCGGATCCCGTTAGAGGCTCCAGCCGCCGGCTGGCGCGCTACTTACGCATAAGATGAATGGCGCGCGGGAAAGCCTGTAGATAGAGACGTGCGGTGCCAAAGCTGGAACAGCGGTAGGGGGTGGTGTAAACAGGTAAACTAGCGCTAGCGTGTTTCGTTTTTCGCCTTAGACTTACTCCGCTGACGGACCGACTTGATGGCGTCGGCGGCGCTTTTGAACCCGGGAGCGTTTTTCTTGAGGGTTGAAAACTCCTCTTTGCCGTAGCGGAGATTCAGTTCCGCTTCGAGGTAAGAGCGGCGAGAGAAGCTCTGGCTGTGATTTTCCCAGAACAGACGGTTGTCGTGGTCGGCGCGGTGTTTTGCAATGGCCCGCCAAACCGCTGGAGCCTCACGCGGATCGTATCCTGCCGCAAACATGTATGCGAGACCTGCCCGGTCCGCCTGGGTTTCCAGTTGGCGCCAATAGTCGCTCATCACGCCTTTCTCGACAGCCATCGTCGGGAGATATGCCGAGTCGTAGGTGAACATGGCGGCTGCGGCGCCTGCAAACCCGATAGTCATGCGCTCAGCGCGGCGATACCTGTAAGCGCGCCACGCCTGCTTCTCCATCGCTCTTGCCATTTCACGCGACAACATGAAGGCAAGCTGGGCTTCGTTGTCGAGAACATCAAATACGTGGGCGCTCACCAGGACGATTCCGTTGGGATAAGCGCCGGCAAAAACGGTGTCAGTGTCGATCAAGAAAAACCTGAACTGGATTTTCAGCGGGTCGTTGCCCGAAGGCTCCTGCTGGTACGCGGGTACGAGGCTCATCCCGATTCTCGTGAGGTACTCCTGGGCCTCCGGACAGGGAAACAGGTCGCGTTCCGTCTCATCGATCGTTAGTTTGCCTGCGCCGGTTTGCGAATCGGAGTAATCGACGCGAGCCGCTAGCTGTTTCCATGCTTCCGCTTCCTCTGCGGCAACCGTGTCCCGCTCAAACTCTATTCTCCTGGCCAGGATCGAACCGTCCGGTTGGCGCGCACCGCCATAGTGCGCGAATGTGTTCGGCCCAATCTCCTCCGGCGAGAGCGGGACGTTCTCGACGGACGCCCCATTCACGCTCCCCAGTTGTTTGCGTTCCGTTTTGCTGCGCTTAACCGTGATCGCCGTGTCTGGCGTTACAGTAAGGACCTCTCCGTCGGCAATCAGGGTTCCGGACCACCCGCGGTCGTCTCTCTTAAGGGATGCCTTGTTCTCAACCAGACCGGTACTGACGACGTTCTCGTCGTCCGATAAGACCTTGATCTCCTGCGCTCTCACTTCACCCGTGGCCCGGTTGTACTCTCCCTTGACTTCGAGCTCAAGTCCGACCCTGAGACTCACAGGTTTGCCCTGTTCAACTCGCGATCCGCCGCTCTTCTCTGCCGGCAATATCTCGTTGTTGATTTTGTACTCCTCCATTTCAAAACTGGTGGGCGAATGCACGGCCGTCACAAAGCCCCGGAGCTTGATCTGGTTTGCCAGGCAGAGGTTGGAAAGTAAACACGTGAGGACGGCAATCAACAACGAGTGGCGCATTGGCCCCTTGTATAACACAAGTCTGCGACGCTTTGCGTAAAGCCAGAATCATAGACCAATGCTAGAAAAAATCAAGTGAACAGGGTCACACTCAAGCGATACCCCGATAGAAACTCAGGGCTCTTGCGAGGCGTAAGACGGGGTTAGCACCGTGCCTACAAGCGCGATATATCCAGACTCGCGATCATCCACGCACGCGAATTATACGGATTCGGCCGGATGCTGCGGGGCACAGCGCTTCTTTGCCGCTTCCAAACGCAGCATCAGCATGTAGAGGACGATCAGAAGGTTGACGACGATCACCAGGACTCGAAACCATGTTGGATGGCGCAACAGATCGGCGGCCTCGAAGGGGATGTAGATGGCGCCGGAGACAAAGGCGAGCCACTCGGCCCAGGGACGGATGCGCCACAATCCGTAGGCCTCGACGAAGCGAAGGGTCACGTAGATGGCCGCCAACGTCGCGATTTGCCAGAGGCGCACATCGCGGACGCGGTACACGAGGGCGACAAACACTCCAAACAAGCGGTGGTGGTGGTGAGGGCTAACGTGGAGAAATTCGAGAAAGCTCTCGGCCAGTCCCCAGATATCTTTGTGGCGCATGGAGAGCAGCCCGAGGCCAGCGAGCGCGACGATGATCCCCTTGGTGAGTTCAATGGTGGCGACGGTGCGCACGCCTTTGATGTGTCCGGGATCTTGGATGGAAGGATGCATGGGGCAAAAATCAGTTTCCTGTATCGAACGCCTGACCGCAGATCATTCTATAGCGCCGCCCCTCAAGCGGCATGCGAGTTTGAAGATCTTGCGGTATCGCTCAAGCTATACCTTGATACCAAGCCAATGGCTTCTCAGCCGGCCAAAGCGACATCCTTACACAAATCCCGTTTGTCGATCGGCCGAATTGGCCTCTCTAGCAAATTCAGGATTACTGCGCCCGCCGACAACGGCCGAGCTAACGCTCGGCTGGACAGCCGAGGGCGGCTGTCCCTACACGAACTCTAAGTCTCGCGGCGAACACTGGCCCGCAATTCTTCGACTATCTCCTGAGCGGCTTGGCGGGCGGCTTCGCCCTCGGTAACGTCGAACGAGATGGCTCCGACGCGGGCGTGGCCTCCTCCGCCATAACGCTCGCAGACCTTGGCCAGGTTGACGGTGGGCTCGCGCTTCGACCAGGGGTTTGAGCCGACGGAAACTTTTACCCGGAACGAACTTTTGCTCAGTCCGACGCTGTAGATCGAATCGGGATGGAGATAGTAGGGAATGAATTTATTGTAGCCTTCGAGGTCGAGGTCGGTGATGTCGAAAAAGATGGTGCCTTCTTTTTCCTGAGTGCGCTGGCGCAAGATGCCGATGGAACGCTGATGGCGTTCGATGAGCGGCGGCAAAAGGCTGGCGACGAAGGGCTCTTCTAAAACCTTGGTGAGCGGACGGTAGGCGAGCAACGGGATCAACTTCTTGACGAAATCCGGCTCGCTGGCGGCTTCGATGGCCATGGTCAGCTTCATGGCGGGAGCTTTCATTTCCACCGCCGACTTGGCGTCTTCGTACATGGCGCCGTCCACGATGTCGGTCCAGTGGACAAGTTCGGCGACTGGCCGGGGATCGAAGCCGAAGCGTTGTTCCGCGATCATGGCGATGAAACTGGTGCAGGACTTGAAGGCCGGATCGTAGAACTTCTGGTTGCTTTGTTCGCGCTCGAAGTGGGCGGCGTCGGCCGGCGAGAGAAACGCGCTCTGGTGGTGATCGAACCACCAGGTGACCTTGGGCGAGCTGCAATACTTGAAATCGACGATGGCATTTTCATCGCCGTCGAACTGGTCCTCGTCAAAAAGAGCGCCCGCGCGATGGAGCAGGCCGGAGAATACGAAGTCCACACCGCCGCGGATTCGTTCGCGGTAAAAGCGGCAAAACAGCGATGCCGAACAAGCTCCGTCAAAGCATTTGTCGTGATAAAGCACCCGCACTGGCAAATTGGCTTTCCTTAGGCCCGTTCTTTTGGGCGTGAAGTGAAAAACAAATAGAGTTGCTGGTTTGGAGCATTCTGTCAAGTGGATGTTGGCGCAAAGGGTCTCCGCTGTCAGCTATCAGCTGTCGGCGAAACCCTTGACGGCGCGTGAACTTGGCTTGATTCACTTCTTGCGGCGGCGCAGCTTGAAGTCGAAACTGACGACCCCGTTCTGATCGCGCAGGGCCACGATGGAAACATTTCGCGTTATGTTGTATTCCACTTGGATGATCTGCTGGTTGGAGACCTCAGTGTTCGTGCTGTAGGTGAGGGTGAGGTTGCTGGCGACCTGCTGCTCGACGGTGACCTGCGGCCCGCGGACCACGGCGGTTTCACTAGCCAGACCCTGGGGATCAATTTTAACGCGGCTGGCTCCAAACAAACGCTGCAGGCGGCTGTTGAAGGCGTTGTTGAGGGCTTGATTGATGATCAGGGCAGAGGCGTCTCCGTTAAAGCCGAGGGAACCGCTGGATGCGGCGGCGGACTCCTCGCGGGTGCGGCCGAGAGCGAGCAAGGCGATGACGTCGGCTTCGGGAAGCTGCGGCTCGGACTGCCAGGTGACCTTCAGACCGTTGGCGACGCTGGCATCGCCGCGGAATTGGACGGTAATGTCGTAATCTCGGACGCGCGTGCTGGCTTGCAAATCGATGACCGGCTGCGTTTTGGCGGGATTGGCGAAGGTCACATCGCCGCGTTCCAGCTTGTACTTATTCCCGTTGAAAGAGATTTCGCCTTCCAGAACTTCCACCCTACCCAAAATTGCCGGACGGTCGGCGGTGCCGCGCACCCTGAGGTCGGCGTTGCCAGAAAGCTTGGCGGTGGCCGTTTGCATGCGCAGCTCGGGAGTGGTGACCACGTGAACGTCGAGCTTGAGGCGGCTCGACAGGCTATCGCTCTCGGACAGGACGGTCGCCTGCTTGCTCTTCTCGATATAGGCGCCGAAGTCGAATCCTGGCGTGACGGCGAGTTTGGTGACCACCACATCCCCGCTCAACAAGGCGGCATTGGCGCTGCCGGTGAGGCGGAGGTCGGCGTCAGCGGTGGAACTTACTCCCGGGGGATAGCGCAGGCGAACATCATGGGCAGTGGCGCCGAGATCGAGGAGGAGGGTGCCGTTCTGCCAGGTGGCGGAACCGGTCAGCGCTATGGCGCCGCCTCCGGTCGTGCCTTTGAGACTCTCAATCTGGATGCGGTTGCGGTCGAACACCAAGACGCCGTTCAGATCGCTCAGGCCGCTGGGAAAATCGTTGTGACTGACAAAGGTGTTCTTGGCTTCCAAGCGCCCTTGCAACACGGGTTGGAAGAGTTTGCCGCCGGCGTTGAGATTAACGTTCACCGTGCCGCGCGCCAGGATTTTGGGATTGAGCGACTGCAAGAGCGCCATATTGACCGAACCGTCCAATCGCAGGTCGATCTCTTGCGCTCCGGTCAAATGGGCGCGGCCGTGGGCGGTGAAATCGGTGCCGCTTCCGGCGAGGTGGAGGTCCTCGACCAACAAAGACTGGTCGGCGACTTCGAGGCGGATGGGACCGACATTTTGTACCTGGACCTGGTCGACGTCGGCGCTGAAAGATTGGAGCTCGGCGATGGCTTTCAGATCGCGCGGAGTGCGCAGGGGACCACGAACGCTGAGGGTCCCATCCAAAAGAGCGTGTCCTGTGATCTTGCCCGGCACGTAAGCGCGCAGAAGCGCGCCGGCATCGAGATGATGAAAGGAAAGTTTCAGGTCAGCGGGAAAGTTATTTTCCAGTGCGACGGTCCCCAGTATTGCCAAGTTGGCTTTCTCGAAGTCGGAATGCGCCTGGACATCGAGTTGGCGGCCATGCGTGATCGCGTCAAGGTTGAAATCTCCGGCGCGCTCCTTGTCGAGGGCCAGATCCTTGAGATGAACGTGGGCTTCGATGGACGGCTGATCGGGAGTGCCGCTGGCTCGCAGGGTAAAATCCGCAACACCATCCACCAGAAAACGGCCGCTTTGGAAGCGCGGCAAGCGGGCCAGAGCGAGGTTGCTTCCGGCAAGGCGCAGGCGAAACTCTGGTTTTGACAACTCCTCGCTCCACCGGTTGACGCTCGACAGGCTGAGGGCGGCGCTCCCCGAAAAAAGAGCGTCGTAAGCGCTGGCATCGAGGTTGTTGAACTGGAGTTCGCCGGCGGCGAGGCGGAGATCGCTCTTCAACCAGGGAACTTTTACGCCATAGGCCATTCCATCGTGAAGATCGATGTGCCCATCGCCGTGAGGACTGGCGCTCGTGCCCGAAATGGTGGCGGACAGGTTCAGCGTGCCAGACAGATTGCCCGGCCGATTATCCGACAACGGCTGCGGGACTCCAGACAATTGCGCAAGCTCGGCCACGTCGGCGTTGCGGAGGTCGAAGTGCAGAGTGAAGGGAACGTTCTCGAGGAATGCGCCTGCGGCGAGCGCCGCACTGGCGTCGAAGCGCGCCGTGGTGTGGGCATGAATGAGCGAGCCGTTGCGCGCGGCGAAATGATTGGTTGAGTATTGGACGGCGGTGGTGAGCGCGTCCCAATGAACGGCCCGCGAGGGAGCACGCGCTGTCGCCGGCAGAATGGTGTCAAAGTCGTAGACCTCGAGATTCCCGCTGACGACAGGCGCGGAGAGTGTGCCGCTGGCGTTGCCGGTGAAGGCGGCCCAGCCGTGGATGGCGAATGGCAAATTTCGAGAGCGCGGATTCGACGAGGCGTAGGCGGCTTCGAGCAGCGGCGTCCATTCCTTCAGGTTGTGGCTGGTGAAGGAGAACCGCAAGAATGAGGATGAGGTCGCGGTCAGATTGCCGGCGGCGGTAACTTCAGAAGCTGGTGTGGCCAGGTGAAGTTGGCCGACTTCCAATTCGCCACGCGATCCGCGATAGACGGCATCGATCTGGCCGCGCGCGGGGACCTCGTTCGGGCCCGGATTTAGCGGCGGCGAAACGGTCAGCTTCAGGCGAGTCTCCGCGTCATGGATCGAGCCCTCCCAGAGCATGTCAATATTGCCGCTCGCGCCGCCGGAAAACTCGAGGCGATCGAGTGGAAGTTTCTCTGAGCTCAGCATGACGAGGGCCGGGGCCAGCGGAAAACCGGTCAATTGCAGTTTCACGGAACCGCGCTGAGGACGCCGTCCAGGAGCGGGCGCGGGGCCGACGGAACTCTGGGGTGAAGTTTGCCAGTTCGTCACCTCGGCATCGCCCGCGAGTTCGCCTCCGAACAGGATGGCCTTGATCGAGGAAACGCGGAAGCGGTCGGGAGTGACGGAGAAGCCTGCGCTGGCTCGGCCATTGCGCAGCGAGAGCTTGCCCTGGGACCATTCGACGTCTTTCGCCCGAACGGTTCCCTGCGTGGAAAAACCCTGCAGGCTCCATGAACCTTTGCCCTCGAACTGGGCCACGCCTTTGCGAACCTGCGCCTGGCGTAACAGGGACGCGAGTTCGCCGAGGTCGGCGAGGCCATGATAATCGCCGTTCACGCGGGGCTGGTGAAAATCCTGGATCCGGCCGGCAAACTGAAGTTCAGATTTTCCGGCAGTCACCGACAAACTGGCGATGTCGGCGCGTCCGCGGGCGAGAAGCAGCGAAGCTTCGGCGCGCCACACGAAAGAGGGATACTGCTGGACGCGGGTGGCGACGCTTCCGGCGACGAGGTGGGCTTCGTATTGCCGCCGCAGCAACGAATAGTTCATCAGCAGCGCCAGATCGCGCGCGGCAAAATCGAAGGGCACGCTCTTGTCCTGCCACAAAAGTTCTCCGCGCTGCACTTCGATGTGCGCGACCGACAGCGAGATGAGCCGGTCCAGCGTGCCATCGGATGAATGCCCGAAAGAATGCCAGAACGAGCGCGTGCTTTTCGGCGTGGGAGCGTTGGTCGTGCCATCGGGATAGTCGATGAGGTGGACGACAGGATGCTCGAGCACGAGAGAATGCAAGCCAAGGGTGGCGCTGAAGAGCGAAGTGACTTTCAATTCCGCCTGCACGCGGTCAACTTGTAGAAACGGGACCTCGCCGGAGGCTTCGCGTCCGTGGATGGTGAGATTGCGAGCGTCGACCCGCAGACGGAAAGGAGTGGTGTGAAGTTCTCCAAGCTCGACGCGGCCGCCGGTGAGCTTCTCAAACGACTGAACCACCCGGCGGCGGGCCATACGCTGAAAGGAATCGGTCGTGACGTACCAGGCGAGCAGACTGAATGCGATCACGCTGAAAGCGCAAAACAGGAGGAAGAGTTTCCACAGAATTCGACGGCGCTCGGGAGGAACGGGAACGGGCAGCGGTTCG
>Ga0181518_10002796_pt1 | contig 16542 bp, 13 predicted proteins | sample PEATcosm2014_Bin_28_FD_119751 | JGI IMG/M metagenome (GOLD analysis project Ga0181518, IMG submission 119751) | Peatland microbial communities from MTU Mesocosm Facility, Houghton, MI, USA - PEATcosm2014_Bin01_60_metaG | ecosystem: Environmental > Terrestrial > Soil > Wetlands > Peat | place... | reverse complement strand
CCGACATGGTGCCTCCAGATGCACGTGAGACAGGAACCCTGGATGCTCTATCGATCACCCGGGGTAGTGTATCTGAAGACATCTACGCTGGCCTCCCTCCCGGCAGAGATGGAGCTGCATGAAGCGCCTCTCTGGTCAGTTCTGGCTAGGATCTTGAACCCGACCCATGAACAGAATGGCACCGGTGGGCTGGTCATACAGGAAGTAGATGAAGGGACGGGTTGCATCGACCAGTAGCCCGGTCGGGGTGGGAGCTGCACCGCTACTGAGGACTACCGCCGTGGCCGCTGCGGCCTCAATACCGTTTTCCGCGACTTCGATAAAGGCGTCGTGGAAGATGTCCGAGATGTAAAGATCGTACGCGCCGTCCATTCCCGAGAAGTCGGCGGTGCCAGGGATGAAGGCCGATGTCATGCCTAAGGATTGGAGAAGCGTCACCAAGCTCGTCCCTGTCTCAACCGTGAAGCGGGGTAGCGTGAGAATAACCGGCTGGCTGGTCAGCCCTGCCACCAGAGTCGCCAGTGCGGTAGCGTCGAGCGAGGATTCGACTTGGCTGAACTGGCCCGCATTGGGTACCACCACTACCAGCGAGAGCCGAGTGTCGGCACAGGGCAAGGACGCGGCTACAAAGTTCGTTCCTTGCATGGCAGGGAGGAGAAGCTGTGCGTTCATGAAACTCACAGTCACAGTGCTGCCGTCGAGATGGGTGAACAAGCCATCCTGGGTTTTGGTCGGGTCAAACGGGGTGTTCCACGCAGCATTGAAATAGACCGCATCGGTCAGGACCAGCCTTGTCGAGTCAAGGATGGAGCCGGGTGGCAACAGGTCTTGAATCTTATTGTCGGTCTGGCCGGCCACCCATGCGTTGATGGTCAGACGCGATGGATCTGGGGCATTGATGAAGTCGAGCAAATTCACGCCTGCACCATAGTCCTCGGCAAGAGTGTCGAGGAAGTCGGCCTCAAATGTGTAGGTTTGTTCGGCCCAGACCGCGTTGGCGATATCTACTTTCATGGGCCCGCCATCACCGCCGAGGAAGCCCTGACCTCGCGAGGTCAGAGCCTGGTCCAGAGCATTGAACGCCGGGTGCAATTGCGCAGGTGGCAAGGTGTAATGAAGCACAGCTATCACCTTTAGGCAGGACATCGCTGCTCCCTGGCAATGTTCGGCCGTCAGTCGCACCAGCCACCGGAAGTGATCTAGTGCGTATTGGCGAATCGGTCTGATGGTCGACAGTGCTAGCGGGCGCGAACGTGGTCTCCTCTCGATCAGGGACGCGACTCTCTACACAGACGGCGTCGAGCCTTTCGCGGTGGTAGAACGCAGTGCCCTGTTTCCCTGGGTCGCAAGAAAATCGGGAATGGCGCCGTCCGCGCGCGTTTTTGCGCGCACGCGGGGAACGGCTGAACGCCAGCAAGGCCGTGTCGCCCGTGAGCGGTTCATCCCCGCGCACGCGGGGAACGGGCTCCTCGCAGATCGGGAACGGCGCCGTCGCTCGGTTCATCCCCGCGCACGCGGGGAACGGGAATTCGATCGGCTCGTGCGCGAACGCGACTCCGGTTCATCCCCGCGCACGCGGGGAACGGTCGGCGGCCCGGCGGGCTCGTTCGAGCATCGTCGGTTCATCCCCGCGCACGCGGGGAACGGCGCGTTCGCCCTCTTGCCAGTCACCCCCTCTGCGGTTCATCCCCGCGCACGCGGGGAACGGCACCGGCCTGCAGCTGGGCCCGGCCCTCGTCGCGGTTCATCCCCGCGCACGCGGGGAACGGGCAGCCCAGGGGCATCACGTTCGCCGCAGGTGGCGGTTCATCCCCGCGCACGCGGGGAACGGTGCCCCGACCGCCTCTACGGTGGCCGTGGGCTCGGTTCATCCCCGCGCACGCGGGGAACGGCTGCGCCTCGACGTGGGCGATGGTGGCAACCTCGGTTCATCCCCGCGCACGCGGGGAACGGTCGCTGGCTTGCAGCGCAGTCGCGCGCGTGGCCGGTTCATCCCCGCGCACGCGGGGAACGGATCACGTCCCCGACCTACGGCCGCATCTATGACGGTTCATCCCCGCGCACGCGGGGAACGGGTGACCATACGTGCTAATCAGAGCGGCTTGACGGTTCATCCCCGCGCACGCGGGGAACGGCGAGGGGCTCATTCCTGAATTGAGTGCCTCATCGGTTCATCCCCGCGCACGCGGGGAACGGTAGCAGGGAACGCGGCGATTCAACCGGACGTTCGGTTCATCCCCGCGCACGCGGGGAACGGAACAAGCCGCGAGGCCCCAAGCGGCCACGCCGCGGTTCATCCCCGCGCACGCGGGGAACGGCACTCACTGCACACCTTCAGCCTGCCAGCCCACGGTTCATCCCCGCGCACGCGGGGAACGGGGCAGTCCGCGTTTGCGCGCCACACGCTCCGACGGTTCATCCCCGCGCACGCGGGGAACGGGCGTAGCCCGTCAGATACGCAGCGACCGCAGCCGGTTCATCCCCGCGCACGCGGGGAACGGTGCACTGAAACGCCGAACTCCTCCGCCAGTGCCGGTTCATCCCCGCGCACGCGGGGAACGGGAAATCGACTCCTCTTTCAAGGTCGTTGGTGGCGGTTCATCCCCGCGCACGCGGGGAACGGTCCAGGCCGTGAAGTTCTGGCCACCCAAGTTGCGGTTCATCCCCGCGCACGCGGGGAACGGGAGAGTCGCCGACACCACGCCCGCGCCGGTGCCGGTTCATCCCCGCGCACGCGGGGAACGGCAACTATCCCGCAGTTGCGCGCCGATGTCGGCCGGTTCATCCCCGCGCACGCGGGGAACGGCCCGGAACGCTGCTCGGCGGCCGGCAGGTCGACGGTTCATCCCCGCGCACGCGGGGAACGGAACGACGGCGCGGGCTTCATCGTCGTCAACTCCGGTTCATCCCCGCGCACGCGGGGAACGGGTGCGGAGGTCGCGAATCTCCTCGGCGCGTTCCGGTTCATCCCCGCGCACGCGGGGAACGGCAACTGGAGCGGGCCGAAGAAAGCAAGAACAACGGTTCATCCCCGCGCACGCGGGGAACGGCCCACGGCCCAAGATTCCGCGTCTGATGCCGCCGGTTCATCCCCGCGCACGCGGGGAACGGGTTGGATGTTAACGTTAACCCTCTCCCTCTCTCGGTTCATCCCCGCGCACGCGGGGAACGGGTCCCGTAAGCCTTGCAGGTCGAGGTGCCAAACGGTTCATCCCCGCGCACGCGGGGAACGGTGCTGGCCCGGGCGCGCGACGGCGTGGCGGCGCGGTTCATCCCCGCGCACGCGGGGAACGGACCATCACCAGCGGTTCGTCGCCGGGAATTTCCGGTTCATCCCCGCGCACGCGGGGAACGGTACAGTCTTCGCATCAACGAGAAGGCTGGCGGCGGTTCATCCCCGCGCACGCGGGGAACGGAACGACGTTGTCACGTGGACGCGCCGCTGGGACGGTTCATCCCCGCGCACGCGGGGAACGGTGACCCTCGATGAAGCCGAAAAGAGCGGCATTCGGTTCATCCCCGCGCACGCGGGGAACGGTCCGACGTTGCCGGTCAGGTGACACAATTGCGCGGTTCATCCCCGCGCACGCGGGGAACGGTCCAGGCGGATTGGCGTCTTCGGCCCGTGCAGCGGTTCATCCCCGCGCACGCGGGGAACGGTCCTTCTCGTGGCTTTGCAGCAGGTTGTAAATCGGTTCATCCCCGCGCACGCGGGGAACGGCTTGTCGGCCGCCAGGATGTCCGATGTCAGCACGGTTCATCCCCGCGCACGCGGGGAACGGCTTTGACTCGCGAGAACCTTGGCGGCAACCGCCGGTTCATCCCCGCGCACGCGGGGAACGGACTTCGACGCCCTGCCAGCGACAGACGATCCGCGGTTCATCCCCGCGCACGCGGGGAACGGCGGCGCATCTTCACGCGGGACAGATCCCCGGCCGGTTCATCCCCGCGCACGCGGGGAACGGGCCCGCGCGCGCGAGGTGCGGTGGTCAGACCGCGGTTCATCCCCGCGCACGCGGGGAACGGGCCGCGCCTTCCATTCGCGGGTCCGTAAGAATCGGTTCATCCCCGCGCACGCGGGGAACGGACCGACTGGCGCGCCGTCTCGACGAATGGCTACGGTTCATCCCCGCGCACGCGGGGAACGGCTGCAGAAGCGATGGCGGGGCTCAGGGTGTCGCGGTTCATCCCCGCGCACGCGGGGAACGGCAGTGATGCCGGACATCAGCATCCGTTCGCGCAGGTTCATCCCCGCGCACGCGGGGAACGGGCGCCACTACACCGACGATAAACCGCGCAAGTCGGTTCATCCCCGCGCACGCGGGGAACGGGTCAGCCTGCTTGCGAAAGGTATCCATCGTGAGCGGTTCATCCCCGCGCACGCGGGGAACGGGCCAGAAAAGCCGCTGCCGAGTCCGATGCGAGCGGTTCATCCCCGCGCACGCGGGGAACGGCTAGAACTCGGCGATCCAACGACCGCTGGCCGCGGTTCATCCCCGCGCACGCGGGGAACGGGACGGGGACCGCTACCGCAACCAGCACGTCCTCGGTTCATCCCCGCGCACGCGGGGAACGGTCTACTGGCCACGGCGACCTTTCCTACATCTACGGTTCATCCCCGCGCACGCGGGGAACGGTGCCGACCATTCCCGCTCAAACCGGCGGATCGCGGTTCATCCCCGCGCACGCGGGGAACGGGCTGCAGATTCCCCGGATCGCATCGTCGCGTTCGGTTCATCCCCGCGCACGCGGGGAACGGACGAGTCGGAGGGCGGCGCGGATCGCACGTTCCGGTTCATCCCCGCGCACGCGGGGAACGGGCCGTTGGCTTACCATTTCCAGAACTCCACAGCGGTTCATCCCCGCGCACGCGGGGAACGGGGGACTAGCCCCGCCTTGCCCGCGGCGAGCGGCGGTTCATCCCCGCGCACGCGGGGAACGGCGACGAGCGCGACCTGGCTTATGCGGCGCCCACGGTTCATCCCCGCGCACGCGGGGAACGGCATAGCGGATCTTGCTCTCCAGGGTTCTACTACGGTTCATCCCCGCGCACGCGGGGAACGGGTGCTCAATGGCCGAGCTGGTGGCCTCGTAGACGGTTCATCCCCGCGCACGCGGGGAACGGTGCACGCGTTGGCCCGAGATCTGGCCCCCCGTGCGGTTCATCCCCGCGCACGCGGGGAACGGCTGAGAAGCCACGCAATGGAAATTGCTTCCTGCGGTTCATCCCCGCGCACGCGGGGAACGGTCGGACGCCGTCACGGTGGGCTCGCTGAACGTCGGTTCATCCCCGCGCACGCGGGGAACGGCTGTTCGCGGGCCTGCGCCTTCCGCCTGGCATCGGTTCATCCCCGCGCACGCGGGGAACGGCTGCATGGCGCCCGTCCCGATCACGGGAGGCGCGGTTCATCCCCGCGCACGCGGGGAACGGCTCTGGCGGTTCTCCTCGGCCTTTGCTTCCATCGGTTCATCCCCGCGCACGCGGGGAACGGGTCGATGGATCGCCGGGTACGTACCCTGTGTACGGTTCATCCCCGCGCACGCGGGGAACGGCTACCTGGCGGCGGCGGGGCGGGCGCAGGTGTACGGTTCATCCCCGCGCACGCGGGGAACGGGTCCAGCAGGCGCCCGACGCAGCTCTCGCCGTTCGGTTCATCCCCGCGCACGCGGGGAACGGTTTCCGGCGCTGTCGAGTTCCGCGTTGGTCAGCGGTTCATCCCCGCGCACGCGGGGAACGGGTATAGACGAGGCGGAGCACGAACGTCTCGCGCGGTTCATCCCCGCGCACGCGGGGAACGGGCGATCTCCGATTTGAGCGGAGCGCCGATCAACGGTTCATCCCCGCGCACGCGGGGAACGGCAGGCCGAGATCGCGCGCGTTGCCTAGGGCAGCGGTTCATCCCCGCGCACGCGGGGAACGGCCCGCCGCCGGCGCATCCAACCCGCTGAGTGCCGGTTCATCCCCGCGCACGCGGGGAACGGTCTCGCGACGTCCTTGTGCCACAGGGCAGCATCGGTTCATCCCCGCGCACGCGGGGAACGGTTGGTCTCGACACCTCGACCCCGACCGGGCGCCGGTTCATCCCCGCGCACGCGGGGAACGGCTGGCCCTCAGCGACACATTCAACCCCGGGACCGGTTCATCCCCGCGCACGCGGGGAACGGGCTCACTGGCGTTGCTCCATCTCGCGGACTCGCGGTTCATCCCCGCGCACGCGGGGAACGGGTCTGTACCACTGTCCGGCGGTGACGGTTACGCGGTTCATCCCCGCGCACGCGGGGAACGGGCTCGGGCCGGCAGAGCTGCTGGTAGATCGACGGTTCATCCCCGCGCACGCGGGGAACGGTCGAGCTGCTCGCCCAACGCCCGGAAGTCCTTCGGTTCATCCCCGCGCACGCGGGGAACGGCGCGCGATTCAGGACACGCTCGACGCCGGCTACGGTTCATCCCCGCGCACGCGGGGAACGGGCCGCGTTGATGCGTGACCTGCGCATCGATGCCGGTTCATCCCCGCGCACGCGGGGAACGGCACCAGCGCCTGCGCCTCCAACATCATCGTATCGGTTCATCCCCGCGCACGCGGGGAACGGCCCTGTTCCAACCTTGCGACATCAATTGGAAAAAGTCAGGGCCGAAATTCTACCGACCGGAAGATGAAGGCGCATGTGTGCTATTTGGTTGTCAAAGATCATCATCTTTGTCTGCTTCTTTGGCAAGGAACTTAACCAGCTTGAGGCCATCGAAGTCTGTGGGAACCCTGCGATTCTCTCCGGCTGTCTCAAGGTCGAAGCCGGATTCGTTGTTGGCGTGCCAGGCCATGACCGCGTTGCCGGTATCGAGCCCCGCCAGGACCTGAGACCACATCATCTCACGGACCTTCTTGGACACGTCGCCCACGTAGACGCCCGCGCGAACCTCCAGGAGCCAGATGGCGAGCCGCCCCCGAAGTCGTTCCGGCGCGTTCTCAAGTACGATGACCAGCATCACCAAGCGACGGGGGTTCAGGGAAGGCGGGCGGCACCGACTCGGGCGGCGGAGCAGGACGGTCGATGCCACCGGCAGACAGCATGTCTTCAATGAGGGGAATCAGACGGTCCAGGATCTTCGTTGTGCGGAAGGCATCGCGGCAAGCAAGGCGCACCGCCCTCTCCGGGTTTTCGGGGTCTGAGGCTGCAATTCGAAAGGCCACCGGGACCACGGTTTCAAACTTGACCAGGTCCGCGATGTCGTAGACGAAGGAAAGCGGCTTTCCCGTATGAATGAATCCGATGGCGGGCGCGTAGCCCGCTGCCAGCACGGCCGCCTCGGTGATGCCATAGAGGCAGGCGGTTGCGGCGCTGAGGCATCGGTTGGGGATGTCTCCCGACTCCCACTCGGTGTGGTCGTAGTTGCGGCACTTCCAGTCCACACCGTGTCGACGGGCAAGTTGTTGATAGATGGCCCTAACTCGTGCGCCTTCGATGCCGCGCAGTTGCTCGACGCTTCTTCTGGCCGGCGGTTCCTCTTCGAACCGCATCTTGTACATTTGCCGGACGACCTTCAGACGCAGGTCATCGTCTAGTGCCAGCTTGGCCTGGTACAGAAGATGATCCGACCTAGCGCCCCCTGGCTGCCCGGCCGCGTACAGGCGAACGCCGCCTTCGCCAATCCACACAAGCAGCGTCCCCACCCGGCCGGCGAGCGCCACGGCCGCGTGCGAGATGCGAATCCCAGGCTCAAGCATCATGCAGGCGATGCTGCCCACGGGCAGAAGCGTGCGCGTGCCGGTCTTGTCCACCAGCACGAAAGCGCCATCGAGCACATCCAGCCGCCCGCGCTCTACGAAAACCAGCGAGACCCGTTCCTTGATGGCGATGGGGGTCAACAGGGGCAACACGGGGAAGCCCTATTGAGCAGGAACCACCGATAGCAGTCCCAGCCCGAAAGCCTTGCCGTGGCCGATACCCGATCGAATGGCGCTGACGAATCTCTCTGGATTCTCCACGACCAGCATCCCGTCAAACAAGGCGGAGAATACGCGGACGGGGTTGCCGTTGTGCTGTCGGCCAGACAGCATTCTTTCCTGGGAAGAGTGGATAGTGTCTGGCTTGAACCCGTGCAGGAGTCCCTTCCGGGCTATCCAATTCCGCTGGTTCTCCAGACCCAACAATCCCACGCGCTTGCCGTCCCTGCAGACGCTCGGGTTGGCCCTAAGCCGATACCGAAATCGCCGACCAGCGGCAAGGCCGGCCAAGGACAACTTGGCGTGCAGGTCGATGCCAGGCGCTGGCTGCTCCGCCAACCAGCTCTGGATGTCGATCCGTGACCAGTCGGGGCTTGTGTCGCTCTGAACCAAGACGCACGCGTCACCCGACGGAGCGGCCTCGGGCTCCAGGCGCCACAGCAATGTTCCCGGGGGGCACTTTTGATCACCCGGGACAAACGCTCGGCACAGGGTAGCGTGCATTTGATACGGATCCGCCAAGTCACGCCGAACCTCGCGACAACGCAGATCCAAGTGGATCCTATACAGGAGCATGAGCAACCTCCCGAGGGAACGGCAACCATTCCGACCGCACGAATCGCGAACCGAACCGCCGTTCTGCGAAGGACGAAAGGGGCTGATCCATGCGGAACGATCCCGATCCGCCAGTGGACTCCCATGAACACAGGATTTGCAGCGGCGGATCGCCGGATCCGAGCCATGGATAGGCGCTGAGAGCATCGCGCAGGGGTTCTTTCCGCAGACCGTCGGGAAGCCAGACGGGCTCCGACGGTACATACGATTTGCGACCCAGCCCCAAGGGCCAAACCGGATCTCGCAGGGCGCCCTGGGCCTTTTCGAGGAGAGCCGGAACAGTGCCCTCCAGGCCGACCAGGAAGGCAGCGTCGGCCAGATAGTGTCGGTGCGAGACGACACCGTCCTTTGATGGCGATCCATCGGCCCTGATGATCGTGTCGGAGGCGGCGCACGCCGCAGTCTGGTAGTCGTCCCTAGGCAGGCCGGGACGGTCGTGCCTCACCCCCATGGTCAGGAAAGTGAGCGGCTCCAGATCGCTCCAGTTGCTTCGATCGATGCCGAGCGCCGCCGCGAGCAAGCCCAGCACGCCAGACTTGCTTGGCTCCTTGCCGGTGTCGCGTTCGTCGAAGCGACTGGTGATGCCCCATGATTGCATGGGGCCAACCAGCCGAAGCAGAAGGGTGGGCATCCCGGCGTCCTCACGCACCAGCAGCGGCTGCGGGTGCCTTCGACAGTGCGGTAGTCACATCTGTCAGCATTTCGGTTAGTGAGCTCTTGGCTATGCCGAAGCCATTCGTGTCGGCCTTGACGAGGTTCAATACCCAAGTCTGGCTAGACTCCTTCGTTGCATCCCCATCGAAGGCAGCGGCCAGCGCTTTCGCCTTCTCAATGAGGACTTTGGCTGATTCTCCGGTCAGAACTTCGCCCGCCTTTACCCGCACCGGCTTCTCGAATGCATTGGCCAGATTGCGCGGGGTCCCACCATGACGAACCGTGATAGCGACGAACTCCGGCGGGTTGTGCGCTGCGAATGTGTTCTGCTTGCCGGTGGGTTCGGCAACCACGAAGCCCTGCAGAAAGGCGCGAACGCCGTTGTTCGCGAGCGTCGTGTCGCCCTGCAGGTTCTTGGTCAGAAGGTCCAAATCGACCAGCGCGTAGCGGTAGAAACAGGCTGCGTTGAATTCCACTGTCCCCATCATGTCAGCCCCGGCCGTGTCCTCGGGCTTCAGATCGTCCACCGCGGTGTAGAAGTCGAACTCTCGCTCGACGGCGTGAGTTGAAATCGCGTGGGCTACCTGGCAGGCGGCGTTCTGATTGTTCTCAGGCATATCGGCCAGCATTCGCCCAAAAAGGGCGATGTCGACCGATTTGCCTCCGTCCATCACCGACTCGAGCGCATTCTTCAACTCGGGTGAAGCCGCCTTGGCTGCATCTTTCTTTGCCTTGCTGGCCTTCTGCCCTTCAACCGCAGGTGCACCCGCAACGATGGAGTCCCAGCTACCTTCGATAACTTCAGCGAGATGGTCAATCTCCCGCTGTCCGAGAAACAACAGGTACTCGGTCTTGCCATCGTCCTTCACGGACAGTTCGACAGCGGCAAGGGCCAGCCTTACCTTGGCGATCGCGTCCTCTTTGGGCCGCTTGTGAGCCAGCCTATTCACCAGTTCGCCCATGAGACGCTTCGTCCGGACGGCGACATCGTCAGAAGAGAAGAGCCATCCCTTTGCGATCGCCTGGTCCTGAAAGAACGTTCGTACTGCACGCTTGATGCACTGACTGGATATGCGGGCTCGACGCGCGCCTCCGAAGAACGCGTCTTTCGGGGCGCCTGTATCGTCTCGGTTGAGGTTCGATGGGGCGTAGTTTTGAAGGACATGGATCTCGACGAAAGTTTTCATCAGGCGTTCTCCTCGCTCGGGTGGCTGTCGGACTCAAAGGCTTGGGTTGTGTTTCGGTAGAAGTCGCGTGCCCAACGGTTCTGGACCGGCTTTTCTGGAACGGCCCAGCCCAGCAGATCCTTCAGAAGGCAATCCCAGTCAAGTGGGAAGCCCTTGAGCAGCGCAACCATCTGCCGAAGCCTGTGTGGAAGCTGGTCTCGGTCCGCGTCCAGCAAGGCAATGAAGCGACGCTCGGGGCTATCGGACCCCTTTTTGCTGGTGGCGTATGCAGCGCAGGCCGCTCCCAAACTGCGCCCATCAGGGGTGCCATCACTGCCGTGCTGTGCCCAGAGGCCAGCCGCGAGGTAGTGGACCTTCCGGCGCCAAAAGGCATCCTCTCCCTTGAGGAAGGGCTCTACGTAGGGATACGCCGCTGGGAATGCCCCCGGCTCAAAAGACAGGCTTCGGCGAAGGACCGCGCGAACCTTGGTGTCACGATCATTCAACTTCTCCAGCCATTCAATGAATCCACTCATGCGACTGCCTCCAAGGATCGGATGTCTTTGACCAACTCGGCGAGCTGCCGAGAAATCTGACCTTCTGCCTTGACCAGGGCACGAATCGCCCAAGCATCCCCTGACGACGCGGATGCCTTCTGCGAGTTCCAGGCGTTCGTCAACGCCCGGCGCACGCTACGAAGCCATTGGGATCGAATCTCGTCACGGTTTCGTTCCAACGTGTACTCCTGGAGCACCTTGTGGAAATCCGCCTCCAGTGCGGACCAGAACTGCGGGAGCGTCGGCATCTGGCCGACAAGCTTCCTAACGTCGCCACGGTCTGGCTCGCGTTTCCCACGGCTCAGCTGGTGGCGACTGAATTCCCGGCATGCGGCCCAAAGCGCCTTGCCTGCTGCCTCCGCGTCCTTCAGTAGCTGGCCGATTTCGGTCTTTACCTGCCGGTCGCCGATCAATGCCTGGGGCAGAGCGTACCGCTCCATCCGCCAGAACTCGACCTTCGCCTTGTTGTTGCTCTGGCCCAGGACCATGACGGTTCGAGGAAAGCGCGCTCTATCAGTGCGCGAGAGCAACACAGCATTTTCAATGACCAACGGAGCAAGTCTAGAATCATCCGGAAGCAGGGAGTCAAAATCTCTCCAAAGCCCGCGCTCGGGGAATTGACGTGGCAGTTTGCCTCTCTTGTCATCAAGCCTGTACCCCAACATTGGATCCGGCCGATCACCCACGGCGTCGACTCCGACCCCCGAGGCGAAACCCAACCTCGCGACACAACCATCCGACTGGGGGGCGGCCTCCAACTTGATCGCCCGCGCGCGCCATGTGTATTGATCGGCCCACCCCGATACCGTCCGCTCGACGTTTTCCCTCAGCGATGCGACCGCCTCCGGCTCGCGCTCCCAAATAGGAATGTCGTTTGCGATGATCTCGCGGTTCTGTGGGACGAGGGCATACGATAGGGTGTCAGCAAGGTTGCGCCCGACGGGTAAGGCCATGAGTGCGCTAGCAGAGGGTGCGGTCCCGGTGTGGGCGAGTTCGCTCTTTCCGCAGCTCAGGGCAAACGTCTGGGTCGCCAGCATCCAGCGGACGCAATTCGCGAACGGGATCGCGCCGGGTGCTTCGACGCTGACGTGATCGAAGAGGACCTTGGCATTGTCGGCATTGTGCTCTGCTGCGAGTGCGGTCCAGGCCCGCCACGTCTTTGGCGTGAAGGAAGGGATCTGCCCGAACGGGTACTTGTCATCGAAGAGAAAGAAGCGGCCCCGCCAGTGCTCCAGATAGTCGACGATCTCCTTGGCGGGAAACCCATCACGGAATAGGCGCTTCGCGTGTTCGATGTCGGTCGGGCCCTTGAGCGCCCGGTACAGGAACGCGAGCAGGAACCGATGCAGAGACGCTACCACGAGCGGCGAGGGAGCCTCGATGGCGGACAGCTCCCGGGCTCGCAGAAGCACATCCTTGATTCCCAGGTCCGACAGCTTCCCGTTCAGATCCCGCACCGGGATCCAGGGTTCGTCGATCAAGTTGTATCGACTCACGATGCCTCCTTGGTTCCATAGACCAATCCCAATTCTTCGTCCAAGCGGACCGTGGGATCGTCTACCCAACAGCCGTTCTCGTCCAGAATCAGCGGGAAGGAATTTCGCAGCAGAGGCGACGCCCGCCAGGTCTTCGGCACCCCATTGGCAAAGAGCCGGCTTGTCACTCGCTTGCGTGAGAGCGATACAGCCCGCATTGCGAGCGTCTTTGCCTGCGCCTGGTCTGGTTCTGTCCGCTGCTCCTCGCCGGGGAACAACGGAATCGCCAGCACGGACGGCTCCCCAAGGCGAGTCTGGGCAATCAGGGTAGGATGAAGACCTGCCTCATCTTCGTCGCCCTTCACGAAGCGGGCCGAGTCGTTCCAGGAAGCGTCGTCCGGAAACCCTATGAATTCCTGGTTGGCCTGGCCACGGCTTGCGAACGTCTTGCCTTCGGCCTCGCACTCGGCGGCGGCAAGTCGCTCCCGCAGGGCATCAGGCACCGCATCGTCGACTCCTTCGTACACGACTTGCACCAGCGTATCGATTTCGCCTGGCAGGCTCAGGTGCTCACGCATTTTCAGAAGCGCCCAGCTTCTGAGCAACAGATCTTCGCGATACACGTATCCCCACCAAAGCGGATCGCCGAATTCCGGGGGCTCGGTCGCATCCAATCCCGCAACTAACAGGAGTGGTTCGGGCAGCGGACGCTTGGCTTGTGGGTGCCGCCAGACACGGCCGACCCGCTGGAGCACGAGATCGATGGGAGCCAGATCCGTGATCATCCAGTCGAGATCTAGGTCCAGGCTTTGCTCTGCGACTTGCGTCGCGATCAGGATCTTTCTCCCATCGCGAGTGCCCGCTTTGCCAAACAACGACAGAACAGCTTCTTCGCGTGCCTGCCGCCGATCAGCGGGAAATCGCGCATGAAAAAGGAAGATCTCGGTTCCGTCTTCGAGCTGCTTGCCAAGACACTGGCTCTTGTGGGACAGCCGCCGTCCGGTTGGCCACGAACCGTATAGTTCCTGGGCGCGCTGTACGGTGTTCACAAGGACAATCCCGAGCCCACCGCCAGCCACCAGGCGATCCGCTGACGCGTGCAAGTCCCCGACGTCCGGCCCGATCGCCTGCAAACGGACACGACAGCGCCTGGCAGGGTCGGCGTCGAAGGGCACTTGGGTCACCTTGCCATCACCAAAAACAGAGAGGCGTGGGTAGGGGGCATCGTTGATAGGGGGCTTGGCACCCACGACGTCGGCGAGTTTGCGGCGAAATGCAGGAGGTAGAGTCGCGCTCAACAGAATGACGGACGACCCCAGGGCATGGAGCCACCGCACGAGATGAAGCAGTAGCGTCCCGGTGTACGCGTCGTAGGCATGGACCTCATCAAGCACGACGACTCGATTGGCAAGACCCCACATGCGGACGAAATTGTGGCGCACGGGCAGGATCGAAAGCAGGGCTTGATCGACGGTCCCAACGCCGTACTCGGAAAGCAGAGCCCGCTTCTTGTGCGTGAACCACTCGCTGGCGCGAATCTGCCCCAGTTCCTCGGTGTCGTGAATCTGGCCAAGTCGGATGCTCTGGAACTTGTCGTTCAAGAGCGCGGCGCCGTGGAGTAGCTGTAAATCGATGGGGCGTTGTACCTGGCGTTCCTGCAGGAAGTGCATGGCGCGCTCAAACATGGCGTTTCCGGTGGCTTTGGTGGGCAGGGCCACATACAGACCCCGATGGCCGAGGTGCCGCTGGAGTTCCAGGTGGGCGAAGAAGGCCGCCTCGGTCTTCCCCTCACCCATGGGGGCCTCGACCAACAGGATGCTAGGAGTCGCGATCTGCTCGACAACACCGGCCACGGCAGCCTGAAGCGAGCGGGGTGCAAAATGGAACACCGATTCGAAGTCCTGGTGACCGCTGGATAGGGGCTCCCGAGTGCTCCAGCCTATGGCGTTGAGCGCGCGATCCGCCTTCTGTCGCCCGGCCGACCACCAGGCATCAAGATCAAGACAGTCCTGGGGCGTACCAAAGGGAAACCAGTCCAAGTTCGAACCGATCCAGTCGGCGAAGCTTGTCAAGCCGGAAAGAAGCATGAAGTCTGGGCCAGACAGCGAATCGACTGCTGGGACAGTCTCCGGTCGGAACAACCGATCAAGTGAGTCGAACAATGCCCGCCGGGCCTGTGCCCAGTCATCGTCGCCAATCGCATTCCGGTCATAAAGCTTGTCCAGGTTCAGCGGGCTGCATCGGGTTCCGTGGTGACATCCAACCGCGTCGCCAAGCAGGTCCGAGGCTCCCTGCGCCCACCCCCTTTCCTGAAGCAACTGCGAGAGGGCGATCTGGCTCACGTAAGCGTGGTTGATGGCGGTGTTGGGTATTCGCGGGATCCTGAGCCGAGCAGTTGCAAGTTGTGCGTGAATGTCGCCCCACTTGAGCTGAAACCCTGGACATGCCTTGCCGAGATCGTGGCAAGCGATGATCAGTAGCAACCATGGCCGCGCCTCTGGCCACGCCAACCCAAGAATCCCCCCGAACCGATCGCGAGTGGTCGCCGGCTCACGCCCAAGTAGTGCGTCTGCACACACAGCTACATCCAGTAGATGCAGCACGAGCGGATGGTAGGTACCTGACTGTCCGGTCTTGGCCCAGAGCACGGAGGTATCTCGAGGCCCGACGGAAGCTGTTTTCATCGCTTTTTCCTTTGGTAGCCGGCCGTGGCCCGAGTCCCGCCCCCCGCCGCCAGCACAATCCCCGCGCAGGCCGCGGCGTCCGAGAGGGGGTCATGGTGCTGGAGCGGAAGTCCCAGAAACTCGCAAACGTCGGGCAGCTTGGTGGGATAGAGATTCCACTTCAGCCGCGCCAGCGCGACCGTGCAGACAAAGGGGTGTTTGGGAATTGCGATCCGCCCGTTTCGGCAGCAAGCCACCAGCACGTCGCGGTCGAACCGGGCGTTGTGCGCGGCCAGGAATTCCACGCCTTCGATCATCAGAGCCAACGACTTCCAGACTTCGCCGAAGCTGCCCTCAGCCGCGACGTCAGTCCATGTGATGCCGTGGATAGGGGTGAACTCGAACCGCGAGGTTGGGGGGCGAATCAGGCTGACCGTCTTTCTTGCGATCCGCCTGCCCTCGACGCGAACGACGCTCAGGGCACACGCACTCAATGGGCTTCGATTGGCCGTCTCGAAATCGATGGCCGCAAAGGCGCGGGGCCGCCAGCCCGACGCGAGCTTGGGTTCAAGAACGTTAGCTTCCATTTCCACCATCGTGCACTCGACGGTTGTCAGTACGGGACAACGATTCGTCACGCCCCATTCGATACCTCTTCGCCCCGTCGCGCAGCTTCTTGGCCATGGTCAAGAGGCCCCGTCAATGGCCCGGAGGTACTTGGATTCCATGTACCCTAGCCAATCACGCGCATCTGACACGTTTCGGGCGACCTCGACGATCCGCTCGAAGTCGACGAACCTTGTGCGCGTCCCGGGAACAGCCCAGGTGAGAAAATCGCCGATCGTGCTCTTGCCGTAGAGACTGCGGGATGACTTGAGGGCTGGATTGGCAAGCGGTGCGACGACAGGAAACGCCGGCGCCGCTGGCATGAAGGCTTGCTTGCCGTGGGCCGGTCTCTGGTCCTCCGCTGGCTGCGCCTGGGCGTTGGACGCTGTGGCCACAAGGATGGCTGTGGCACTAGCCCTCGACAGGGTCAGACTCCCTGTGACCAGGGCGCGACGCAAGCAGCCTCCAGACCTCACGATTCTCATAGTTCTAGTCTCTTTTTTGCCTCAACCAACGCACTCAAGTGTGATCGCGCACCTCGGGGTGCCCTGCTGCTGCTACTCGGCAGGACCAGCGGCTCCCTTTAACAATGAGCGTTTCCCGGCCGCCCGGGTGCTCAACGCGTGGCAACCAGGCAGACCATCGCCGGGCCGGCTGGGAAACGTCATGTTGAACAAGCCCGGAGCGGCGGGCGCCGATGCTGAGCACATCGTCGACTATTCGCGGGCCACCGCCCCTATCAGCCCGTGGTTTTAGTCCAGATGAGCAGCAGACGCGCTTGGGCGCGTCCGCTGCTCACCGGATGACCTGAACACCTGATCAAGATCGACGGCAGATCTCCGGTGGTGTACGAAGACGGTATG
>Ga0181518_10002792_pt1 | contig 16560 bp, 18 predicted proteins | sample PEATcosm2014_Bin_28_FD_119751 | JGI IMG/M metagenome (GOLD analysis project Ga0181518, IMG submission 119751) | Peatland microbial communities from MTU Mesocosm Facility, Houghton, MI, USA - PEATcosm2014_Bin01_60_metaG | ecosystem: Environmental > Terrestrial > Soil > Wetlands > Peat | place... | reverse complement strand
TGGTCGCTTTTTCCCCCGCGGACACGCGAGGCGCAGATGGACGAAAAGTGGGCGTTCGTCGCAAAAAAGCAGGCGAATTGCGACGAGGCAGACGTAGAGCGCGGTGACTGTTGGGATCACGTGGCCTTGGACCCGGAGCATCGGCTGGTGCTGAGCGTGGTACCGGGCAAACGATCGGTGGCGAACCTGCGGAAGCTGCTGGCGGATCTCACGCGACGGACCGGCGGACGAATCATGAAGCTGATCACCACCGATGATTATCCGGCCTACGAGGGCACGATCCTGGAAGCTTACGGTCACCGCGTGGTGCCCTTGCCGCAGATTAAGCCGGGACGGCGAGCGTTGCCTTATCGAGTGCCGCCGAGGGAGTTGACCTACGCGACGGTGCATAAGACCCGCAAGAACGGGCGGGTGGTGAAGGTCCAGCCGAAGTTGGTGTTCGGAACCCCAGCGGCTTTGGCCGCGGCGCTGAAGCAATCCCGATGCAGTCGTCAGGTGAACACCTCGTTCATCGAACGGCAAAATGGGACCGACCGGAACCGCAACGCCCGTAAGGTGCGGCAAACGTATTGCTTTTCCAAGGATTGGCAGATGCACGAAGCGGTGACGTACTTCACGATGTACAGTTATAATTTCTGCTGGCCGGTCCGGACGCTACGACGCGCTGGCCAACAACGCACGCCCGCCATGTCGGCGGGCCTGGCCGGCCACGTGTGGCCTTTACAAGAATGGATCACATTACCGGCCGTTCAATCGGGATAGGCCACTAGGGAAATTCGGGGCGCGGCTATTTCACATTCGGACAAAGCGTCAGAAGGGCAGACACGACTCGGTCTGAATCTTCTCGCTTGTTTGGTAGGTTGAAACAGATCGGAGGATTATAAACGCCTGGGATGTACTTAAGCTCAATCCATTTGGTGGAACCACTTGAAGTCGTAACCCCGCTCAAGTGCAATCCCACAACGTCCTTAAATTGGATCCGATAGGGCTTGTAGCGATTTGTAGGTTCGTGACTAGAGTCTTCAATACACTCTTCGGCAGCGATACCGTACTCATCGAGATTTTGAGTCAAGTCAAAGTCTGCCTCGGTACAAGAGTAATTCGTTGAATTCAAAATCTGCACCGCTTCCGGTATGCCCAACGTAGGCAAGGTGTTAGACGCGCGCGTAATTTCTGAGTCACTTATGCTAACGCACCCGCTGCTCAATGTCACGAGGTACATGGTCAAACAGATGGCCACCGAGAGCCTAGCAATCCGGAATGCCATGGTTTGTTCATTCTACCGGCGCAAGGTAACGGTAGCAAGGATGGGCAGCCGTCGCTCCGGCCACTTCGTAGGGTTGTACGCTCCCCGCGCGATTTCGGTACAACTTTCGGCAGTCGAAACCCTCCAATTCATTCAAGGGGCGAAAGCCACGTGAATCCACGCGAAGTTGGATCGCGGACTCAGGACAATGACGAGCTTGACAATAACCGGCCATGCGATAGCATTTTTTGTGCCATGAAGGGGCGAAAGAAGAAGGAACGGGATGCTCGTGCGGCCGCTTCAGAACCCAGCAAGAAGGTCAACACAATTGTGCCTTGAATATTCGCACGCCTTGAGTCTGCGATTTGCAACCTTGATGTTTCTCTGTTCCATTTCAGGATGTACATCTTATCCGTTATATACGACAGTCCGCGACAATCTTCCCGCAATCGCCCCGGGCCAATCGAGGATTTGGTTTTTTACGCACGATTCGCTTTCCGATGGCAGCTTCTCGATCCAGGTAAACTTGGACCGCCAAAAGGTCTCACCGGACGGTTTTGGCGCGTCTGGATGGGATCCTCAAGAAACGTGCTTCTTCGTCGACCATCCACCAGTCGAATGCACGGTGTCTATAATTCCGTGCGGAGCGACCGATCCCGATGCCGAACTTCATATCCACTTGGTCGCGGGAGAGACGCGGTATATCGAGATATATGCTTTACATGCTGGCACCCTTGGCGCGAAATTAGCAGCCAATATGCCTGAACCAGAAATAGGCCGTCAAATGTTGGAAGACCCCGACCCGTCGCCGTTCGGAGGCGCCGACCCGCACCGCGTAAAAGACCTCTACGTTGGTGCATATGCTCAGAAGCCATAAGGTAGTAGTATGATTCGCCTCCACATTACGATGATATTATCGCTCTTTCTGCTGTGGGGCTGTGCTTCGGGCCCAACTCTTGCGGAGAGCGAATCTGGGATTCCGTCGCTCGCACCATCCAATGGGCGAGTTTTCATTTACTCCGTTGATAGCGATGAGGCGTGGCGGACAGACATATTGGTGGATGGGCAGAATGTTGGCGTGTTAGTAGCAGGCGGGGTATTTTTTAAAGATTTGCCCGCAGGAGCACATGGAATTGATTCCGGCTTGGGGCAGCATTTGGAATTTCAGCTATTCGCCGGAGAAACTCGTTACGTGAAATGGGTTAGCGGGACCTCGTTGTTGTTGATTCATCCGGACCAAGGTAGTCAAGAAATTCGAAGTTTGGTGTATCTTGGCCGATAGGCCCGGAAAAATTGGGATTAGATGAAGACCGAGAGAAAGCTGACGCGATCTTGACCATGGCTTTTATGGGCACGAGCATCGGCGCAGCCGAAATCAGCAAGAGCGAATTCGGCCGGTGTACCGGCCGACATCCCGGAATACCGGCACTCCACTGGCAAGATGCCAGTGCCACAATGGCTTGATCGGGGGCCGCATTCCAATATCATCGCTTCGGATAGCAATTCTAAATTTTTTACGGAGACTTTATGAGCAGCCAACTAAAAGGCAATGCGGTGGTCGGACAATCCGGGGGTCCGACGGCGGTGATTAACCAATCCCTCGTCGGCGTCATTCAGGGCGTCAAGGAATGCGGGCATATCGAACAGCTCCTGGGGGCCAGGCACGGTGTGCGGGGGATCGTCGATGAGAAATTCATCGACCTGAAGAAGGCCAGCGGGGAATTGCTGGAACGGGTGGCGCAGACGCCGGCGGCGGCGCTGGGATCGACACGCGATAAACCCGATGCGGCTTATTGCGAGAAAATCTTCAAATCATTTTCCAAAAATAACGTTCGCTATTTCTTCTACATCGGCGGGAACGATTCGGCGGATACGGCGCGGATCGTTTCGGAACTGGCCAGGAAGGAGAAATACGAGTTGCGGGTGTTTCACGTTCCCAAGACGATTGATAACGATCTGCGGGTTCACGATCACACGCCGGGGTATGGGTCGGCGGCGAAGTTCGTTGCGGCGGCGATGATCGGGGACAATTTCGACAACAAATCGTTGCCGGGGATCAAGGTGGACGTGGTGATGGGCAGGAACGCGGGATTTTTGACGGCGGCGTCGGTTCTGGCGCGGCATCAGCCGGATGACGGCCCGCATTTGATTTACGTTCCGGAATCGCCGCTGAGCGAGGCGAAATTCATTTCGGACGTGGAGCGGGTGTATTCGAAGCTGGGCCGATGCCTGATCGCGGTGAGCGAAGGGATTTCGCGGCCGGAGGGCATGACGTGGACGGAGGCGATGGCGGAAAACCTCGAACGGGACGGGCATGGGAACGTTCAGCTTTCGGGATCGGGGGCGCTGGGGGATTTGCTGGCGGATTTGATCAAGCGAAGGTTGGGATCGAGCGGCGGGAAGAAGCTGCGGGTGAGGGCGGATACGTTTGGATATTTGCAGCGAAGTTTTCCGGGATTCGTCAGTACGGTGGATGCGACGGAGGCGCGGCGGGTTGGGCGGATGGCGGTGAAATACAGCTCGCAAGGCGAATTGGAAGGAAGCGTGGCGATGAAGCGATTGCCGGGCCATTCGTACAGCGTGGACACGTTTCTCACGCCGCTGGCATCCGTGGCGAAGGAAACCAAGCATCTCGATGCGGCGTTCCTGTCGGAGGGGAATAACGTGACGGAGGCGTTCGTGCAGTACGTGAAGCCTCTGGTGGGCGAGTTGCCGAAGGTGGGGTCGCTGGATGAGATCAAATGAAAGGCTCAGCCCATGCCGGCTGGTGGGATATGCCCGCAATGTCGCCAGAACGTATCGCCAATGGCGAGGTTTTGCGCGCAGTGCGGGTTGGAGTTAGTGGCCGGGGAAGTGCGGGCGGCTTGGAACTTCACGAAATGGCTGGCGGTCTTCGTCGGAATCGTGTTGCTGCTCTCGATGACCGCCGGCGCAATCCTTTTCGTGTTCGGGGCCGTACATACTTCAGTGGGAATATCGCAGACGGCTGAGCAGGCCGGTCAGGCCGCGGCGAACACCGAGGCCCAGCGCCAGGCGTTGCTTCATGCGCATGATCCGTGGTGGGATGCGGCGCAGCCGGACGGGATGAAGCCGTTTTTTTTCGGTAAAGAGTATCTGGTTGGGCCGGGCGAGTGGACTTCGATCGACGTGAGCCCACCGGCATCGTCGGGGCGATATAGGTATTTGGTTGAATTCGAGGGAATCAACCGGTTCCGAGCGCGACCGAACGGTTATGCAGAACGGGAATTTGTGTTTCCGAACCGGGATAATTTGCAGCCCTATCAAATGAGCGGATGGTGCCAGACCCTTCTGGTGCAATCCTTGGACGGGGCGGTTCATCGGGTGAGAGTCAAATACGTCCGGGTGCCGGCAAATCAGGCCCCGCCGGGCTATTGGCGGCCTACAAATTATTCAAACCAGCGCTTTGGTTTCAGGAAATGTTTTTCGTAAAGGTGATAGCTGGCCAGGGCGATCAGGGCGGTGGCGGCGAAGCAGAGGACGTAGTGTGGGATGACGGCCGTCCAGATGTGGCCGTGATAGGAAAGGCGGCGCATGGAGAACCAGGTGGTGAGGGTGTTGAGGATGAGGCGGTGGTAGATGTACATGCCGTAGCTGTAGACGCCGAAGAAGCGGAGCCAGCGCTGGGACATGAGACGGTTGAGGCGCCGGCCGGCGCTGAGGGCCAGGAGCAGGAACGCGGCCCAGGCGAAGGCGACGAATGAATAACTGACGACGGCGATGGGTTTGCCGAGATGGAAGGAGCCGATGGCGCGGCCTTCGAGGGCGAAACATGCGATGGAGGCGGCGGCACAGGCCAGGCCGACCCATTTGAATCGGGCGAAGAGTTGGGCGGGGGTCGAGTGTTGGATGACGACGGCCAGGAGCGCGCCCAAGGCGAGACAATCCATGCGGCATTGGGTCGCGACGTAAGGGACGAGGGGGTTTTGGCCGGAAATCACGGCGTAGGCGCGGCAGATGGGGGCTATCACGATCAGGGCGATGCACAATCGAAACAGGGCGCGGTCGGAGAAGAGCCAGACCATCAGGGGCCAGAAAAGATAAAAATGTTCCTCGACGGCCAGGGACCAGAAATGGCCGAGGGAAACCTGGGCATGATCGAGGAAAGTGAAGCCGGATCGGCAGACGAGATAGTTGGTGCCGTAGAACCAATACCAGGGCCAGGCATCGCGGAGGGTGGTGAGATTTCGCCAGGAGGGGATGACGGCCAGCCCGATGGCCAGGAGAATGAGGACGAAATAGTAGAGCGGGAAAATTCGCAGGGCGCGGCGGGTATAGAAATTCCGGAAATATTTTTTGGAGGAACGGGACCGCAGGAGGATGCCGGTGATGAGGAACCCGGAAAGGACGAAGAAGAGATCGACGCCGATGGTCATGTTTTTGGTGATCGGCTGGAAGATTTTGGCCAGGACGTTGTCGTAAGCCCCTTCGGGCGAGAAATGGTTGAAGAGGACGAGGATGATGGCGACGCCGCGGACGCCGTCGAGGGCGGGGATGTGCCCGAGGCGGGAGCGGTTGACCTCATCGCCTTCAGCGGAGAGCGGTCCGTGGGCGTGGGCTGGGATTGGGGCCTGGATGGCGGTCATGGGTTGGATTCCAACCGAGGGGTGGGGGATTTGCAATGCGCCATGTCTGAATGCGCTTGGTACTTGACTGGCTGTAACGCTCGTTTGTGGCGGACAAGGCTGGTGATTGCCGATTGCCTATTGCCAATTGGAACAGGAGAATCGGGAACCGGAAAGAAGTTTACCTTGACTAGCGAAACGAGGAAGTGACATGAGCGCCGTTCAAACGCTTGATATCCGGGGCAGGAAATTCGTCCTGATTCCAGAATCCGAATACCGCCGGCTAACAAGACGCCCGGTGGCGGCGATTCCTCGAATGCCGGCGATGTCGCCCGACGGCACTTATCCGGCCGCCGAAGCCATGCGGGCAATGATGGCCCGGAAGATTATCGCCGCCCGAAAGTCTGTCGGGCTCTCGCAGGCTGCACTTGCACGAAATGCGGGCATCCGCGTCGAAACGCTGAACCGTTTGGAAAGGGGAAAACACACGCCCGACTTGGCGACGATGGCCAGGATGAACAAGGCGCTGGATGAAGCGGGCGCCCCGCAATAATCATCGCGCGCCCCATCTTGGCAATTTCCACTTACCGCCGCTCCCCCACCCCATTGCGGCAAAGCCGCAATAGGCCGAGGTCGGATTCGAACCGACGAATAACGGATTTGCAATCCGTCCCCTTAGTCCGCTTGGGTACTCGGCCGCGTTTGAAGAAGAATATCGGCATTCGCCCCGCTCATCAACTGCGGCGGTGCGGCGGCGTGCATGGGAATGAAATCGCCCCGTTTTCCGCCGGGATGATCCGCTGTTTTCGATGCCTGCACCACCGTTTCGCGACGCGCATCGCCGTGCATCGGATTGCACTAAAACGCACTATTTCCGTGCTACCGGCGCACCCCGATTCGGCCGGCACCCGGCCGCAAGCCTGGGCCGGCCGTCTCCCGGAGTGACTGTGTTAGGGGCAATACAGTTGCGGGCGTTCATTTTTGTCGGATTAGGGGTTTTCCCCTATGGATTGCGGCGGGGAAAACGCCGACGTGAGCGATTTGCGAGGTGCAAGTTGAATAGCTATCAAGGTCCGATAAGAGCGCTGGTCGCCGACGATGACCCGGCCAGCCTTTTGATTCTGGAATCGCTGGCGAATTCGCTTGGGCTGGAAACGGTCGTGGCGACAAATGTCGCCAGCGCGAGGGGATTGCTGAGCCAGGTCGTTCCGCACATCGCGATTCTGGACGTCATGTTTCCAGACGGGGACGGCGTTGACGTTCTCCTTGACATCCGCAGGGCTCAAATGCCGACGGCCGTCGCACTTATTTCGGCGAACCTGGCGGAATTCCCTTTCCATAAGTGTGGAGAGAACAAGCCAGACATCATTTTCAACAAGCCGCTCGATAGTGATGCGGTCCGTGCATGGCTCGTCAAGCAGATCGCGAGTCTCGACGGGTGTACTGATCCGTCGGAAAGACTCCACATTTGATGGCGATCTTCCAAAGATCGGCAAGACGTCACCGGCCCCGGAGTCAATTACGTCCCGCGGGTCCGGGAAATTTCCACCAATAGCTTAAACAGCGCCAAATGCTCCGGCTCGTCGATGAGGCGTTCGGGATGCCATTGGACGGCGGCGAAGAAGGGAAAGGTGGGGTCCTCGAAACCTTCGATGACGCCGTCGGGGGCGGTGGCGACGACGCGCAGGCCGCGGCCGAGGCGGTCGGCGGCTTGCTTGTGATAACTGTTGACGGAAATCTGGGGTTTGCCTATGGCCTGGCCGAGGTGCGAGGCAAGATCGACGGAGACGTTATGGCGGGGAAGTTCGTCGCCGATCTTGCGGTGTTCCAGGGGATTGGAGCGGACGAAATCGGGGAGGAATTGGTGCATGCTTCCGCCACGGTGGACGTTCATCAACTGTGAGCCGAGGCAGACGCCCAGAGCGGGAAGGCGGCGGCGTTCGACTTCGGCAAGGAGTGCCAACTCGAATTTCTGGCGGGCGGGGTCAACGCGAACCGCCTTGGGATGCCAGGATTGGCCGTAGAGGGCGGGGTCGAGATCGTTTCCGCCGGTGAAGAGGAAGCCGGCGCAGGCATCGACGAATTGGCCGATGAGGGCGAGATCGGATTGATAGGGAAGCAGCAGCGGCAGGCCGCCGGCGCGTTCGACGGACTTGGCGTAGGCGTAGGGCGATTCGTATTTGTCGCCGTCGTCGTGGGAGTCGAGGGTGATGCCGATGAGGGGTCGGGTCATGGAATTGAAGAATATGCTATAATGAAGGCGAGGCCAATATGGCGCAATTGCAGACGAGTCGAGCGGTCCGGGGAGAGGTGGATGAGTTGCGCTCCGGAGACCGGATGACGCGAGAAGAATTTCATCGCATTTACGAGCGAATGCCGGAGGATTTCAAGGCGGAGCTCGTCGGAGGGATTGTTTACGTGGCTTCACCACTGAGAGTTGGGCATGGAACCGCCCATTCGGTTCTCAACGCGGCTTTGGCCATGTACATGTCCGCAACCCCAGGGGTGGAAGCAGGGGACAACGTTACGGTGCTTCTTAGCGACGATTCCGAGCCGCAACCCGATTTGTTCCTGAGAATTCTGCCGAAATACGGGGGCCAATCGAAAACCACGAAGGGGGATTACCTCCAGGGACCGCCAGAACTATTGGCGGAGATTGCGTACAGTTCGCGAGCGATCGATCTTCACGCCAAGCGAGACATTTATGCGCGCTATGGCGTTTTGGAGTATCTGGTTCTATCGCTGAAAGAACGGGAGCTGAAATGGTTCGATTTACGGGCGAACAAGGAACTAGCCGCTGATAGCGACGGGGTATGCCGGGTTCACGCCTTTCCCGGGCTTTGGATTCACGTTGAAGCGATCCTGCAACGCAATTATCAGCAGTTGATGGCAATGCTGAAGCAGGGACTGGAATCGCCGGAGCACGCGGATTTTGTGGCGAAGCTGGCGTCGGCACATAAGCCGCGAGGTTAACCCACGGATGGCCATCCGTGGGCTTTGGTTGGGTCACGCTTCCACCGTGGTAGCCTGCTTGCGGTTGGCGCGTTTGCGGGCGTTTTCGTCGAGCAAATCCTTTCGCAGACGAATGCTGCCGGGGGTGACTTCCACCAGTTCGTCCTCCTCGATGTATTCCAGGGCTTGTTCGAGGGTCATTTTGCGCGCGGGCTTGAGGATGATGTTTTCGTCGCTGCTGGTGGTGCGCATGTTGGAAAGCTTCTTGGCCTTGGTGGGGTTGACGACGATGTCGTCTTCGCGGCAATGCTCGCCGACGACCTGTCCTTCGTAAACGGGTTCGCCGGGTTCGACGAACATGACGCCGCGGTCCTGGAGGGTGTTCAGGGCGTAAGCGTTGACGTTGGCGGCGACGTTGGAAATCATGACGCCGTTGGCGCGCACGGGGACATCGCCGCGGAGCGGGGCATATTCGTGGAAATTGTGGTGCATGATGGCCTGGCCCTGGGTGGCGTTGAGCATGCGGGTGCGGAGGCCGATCAGGCCGCGGGCGGGAATGGTGAATTCCAGGTGGACTTGGCCGGCGCGGTTGTCCATGCGGACGAGTTCACCGCGGCGATTTCCGACCAATTCCATCGCCCCGCCGAGGTTTTTCTCGGGAACGTCGATGACGAGATATTCGATAGGCTCCAGGGTATTGCCCTCGTCGTCTTTTTTGAGGATGACGTGGGGCTTGCTGATGGATAGCTCATAGCCCTCGCGGCGCATGTTTTCGATGAGGATGCCGAGATGGAGCAGGCCGCGGCCGGAGACTTTGAAGGCGTCCTTGACGGCGGTTTCCTCGAGCTTGAGGGCGACGTTGCTTTCCAGTTCCTTGAACAGGCGTTCGCGGAGGTTTCGGCTGGTGACGTACTTGCCCTCTTTGCCGACGAAGGGGGAATCGTTGACGCTGAACATCATGGTAAGCGTTGGCGGCTCGATTTCGGTGGCGACCAGCGGCTGGGGGTCGATCGGATCGCAGATGGAATCAGCGATGTCGACGGTTTCCAGGCCGACCAGGGCGACGATGTCGCCGGCCTCGGCTTCCTCGACGTCCTTTCGACCGAGGCCGTCGAAGACCTGGACCTGCTGAACTTTGGTTTTGATGCGTGCGCCGTCGCGTCGGACGACCGTGATCTGTTGTCCGCTGCGGATTCGGCCGTTGAAAATCCGGCCGACGCCGATGCGCCCGACGTAGTCGTTGTAGAGAATGCTGCTGATCTGGATCTGGAGGGATTTGTCCGGATCGCCATGGGGAGCGGGGATGTGCTTGAGGAGTGCTTCGAAGACGGGAATGATATCGGTGCCCTTCTGCTCCAGATGCCAGGAGGCGGTGCCGGCGCGGCCGCTGGCGTAGAGGACGGGGAAATCGAGGGTTTCATCGTCGGCGCCGAGCTCGACAAACAGGTCGAAGACCTCGTCGAGAACCTGGTGGGCGCGGGCGTCCTGGCGGTCAATCTTATTGATGACGACGATGGGGCGCAGCTCGTGCTGGAAGGCCTTTTTGAGAACGAAGCGGGTCTGGGGCATGGGTCCCTCGGCGGCATCGACCAGGAGGAAGACGCCGTCGGCCATGCCGAGGACGCGCTCGACCTCGCCGCCGAAATCGGCGTGGCCGGGGGTGTCGATCAGGTTGATCTTGGTGGTTATGCCGTCGGGGCTGGTGTAGTTGATGGCGACGTTCTTGGCCAGGATGGTGATCCCCCGCTCGCGCTCCAGGGGATTGGAATCGAGCAGGGTGTCCTGCTGGACCTGGCTGTCGCGGAAATTACCGCTTTGGCGAAGCAGCGCATCCACGAGCGTGGTCTTGCCATGATCGACGTGGGCGATGATGGCGACGTTGCGGATACTGTTACGCACCTGATTCATTCTATGACTTTCGTTGCAAAATTGTTGTACCTGAGCATCCAACGCCGTCAAAAACCGCGTTTCCCAGCGGCTAAAAAGGGATTCGACAATCGGCGATTTCCCAATTAGAACGTCATTTAGAACGTCGTTGCGGGATGGATAGGATACTGTCGCGGTTATAAGTACACAATCTCTTTACCCTTTGGGAGGCATTTATGAGGAAGCTGACGGCGATACTAGCGCCCATCGCATTGGCGGCGGGCATTTGCGGCATGTTGAAGGCGGACGACTCGGCCCCGCCACCGGCCCCGTCGCAAACGACGGATAGCTGGCAAGTCAAGGATGAGTACGTCTGGTGGGTCGAGCACCAGTCGGCGATCGCCAACGACGCCGGGATGAGCGGAGTGCAAGCGGTGATCGAGGCCAAGAATCTGCTTGGGGCGAAGGGGCAGCCGGCGATCGATTTCTTCACCAAGGCGTTGTACGACTCGAAGAACCGGACGGTTCAGCGGCAGATTCGCCTGACGCTGTTCGATCTGTACAAGGAACAGGGGCAGACCGACAAGGCGCTGGATCAGTTGCAGCAGTTGATGATGGATCAGTGAAGGCGGAGTTGCTCGTATCCCGCGTGCGCAATCATCCGGCCGATTTTTCGGGTGGGAATGACGGGCGATTTGAGTCCAAATCTCGTCATCCCGACTTTGTTGCAGCACGGTTGCCCGTACCGGTCCAGAGATTACAGTCGTTCCCCTTATCCTAAGCGGGAAATCGTGGCGGAACTACGATCAAAGGCCCCCGACCCATTCACGCCCCCTTTGAATTTCGCGCGTGCAGCGATAGTCATGCGACAATCTTGCAGTTCGGAAGGGCTTTCCGGAGTTGCTCAACGGTTGCAGATGACACGCTGCAACCTTTCACGTTGAGCATTTTTAGCGAGGTCATTCGCCGTAGCGACTCAAGTACCTTGTCAGTCGTATTGGTATCCGCCAAGTCGAGCACTTTCAGATGTCGGAACGCCAGTAACGAGCACAGAGCGGACTCGGCGATATGCTTGCATTTGTACAGGACCAGGGAATGAAACTGTGGTTGGGTAGCCAATTCCATTAGAGTTCCAAGATCGGCGTCCTGCAGTCCAAAATCGGCCCGAAATCGGTATACTTCTCCCGGCTTGAGTTTGACAGTGTCCGGGGTCAGTTGTCCCTCCCGTTGGCTTCCGAACTTTTCGCCAGGCAGGTCCTTAATCGATTGCCATCTCCCGGAGGCGGCAATCTGGACCACCTTCAGTTCTGGTTCGGGTTGCCTCAGAGGCGCAAGCAGTATGTCTCGAAGACAGTACTCCAGCGCCCCCTGTAGCTTCTTTCGTTCAGAGGCACGTTCGGATTCCGCAGGCGGCGCGTTATATGTAAGTACTCGCTTCAGCCGAAGGTCAAACGGAAGTTGCTCAACCGTCCCAAAGGCCGTGTTCATTACCATGATGATTCGATGCTGTCCGAGAGCCTTGAGTGCATAGCCAAGTTCAATCAGGACATTTGGGTTCGGCGTAAACCGGGTCTCTTCATTGGCCCCTTTGTTGATGACAGAAACATCGCAGACAAAGATCAGAGATTCGTCGATCTTCCCGAGGATTGTGGAGAAAATATCAGGGCTACCGGGAACTCCCGCTGTGTCGCGATCGACCACCGGCTCAACTTGGACACTTCCGTTTTCACGCAATGTCTTGGTTGCCGCTTCGAGGGCCGTGTGAATAAAACCCCTATTGGTTGAGTTGGGTAGGTCCGACTGCCAGGAGTAAAAAACGGTGTCTGCCATCGCGTGTCCTGCCACAAGGATATGAAGACCGCGCATCACGTCAATTCAGGAATGCTTTTTGCCGATGAAATGAAGCCATCCGTGCCCGCTCCATCGGCCACCCCTACGGCGATCCTGCCAAGATGTTCAAGATCATGATCGACGGCCTCGACCAGAATCCGGCACCGGGGTAACTAAAGGGTCCGCGACCTATGTATGTGATATCCATCCGAAATAGTTGATCTTGACGCATAAAACGCAGAAAAAGTTCGACTGGTGTCCCATCATTCCGATTTGATGAGACGGAAAGCCCTTTGGCGAAACATCTAATGGAGGCGTGAAATGTTCGCCCCGCGCTCTATCGGGCTGGATGAAGATTGCGGTATGATATCCTCATGGTTGCCGCTGTCCGCCAACTTGTGAAGGTTCAATCCAACGGTCGCATTGAGATAATTGCGCCGGAGCTTCGTGCCGGAACCGTTACGGAGGTAATCGTCTTGCTTCCGCATGAATCGACGGTGGCAACGCCCGCCGAGCGGGTCGCCGCATTGGCGCGGCTGAGGGATAACATCGGATTGACTGCCGAAGCTGCCGATCGCTGGGCGGGAGAAGTCCGTGCCGAGCGTGATGCCTGGAACCCACCAGTTGAGCCATGATTCACCTGGACACGAATTATCTGATTCGCTCCCTCGTACCTAAGACCCAGCAAGCCGCACAGCTTGATTCGTGGATTTTGGCGGGTGAGACAATCAGCACCAGCGCGATGGCGTGGAGCGAGTTCCTTTGCGGGCCATTGTCGCCAACGCATACCTCCGCAGCGCTGGCAATACTGGCTGCGGTCGAATCTGTCACAACCACCGACGCCGCATTGGCCGCCGATCTTTTCAACAAATCCGGTCGCCGCCGCGGAAGTCTGGCCGACTGCATCATCGCCGCCGTCGCTCTGCGATTGGGAGCATCACTGGCAACTGAAAATCGGGCTGATTTCAGTCCACTGGCAAATCTCGGCCTAACCCTTATTCCATAGCGACCGGCAACGATCCCGTCTAAACGGGTTGTGAAATCGCTTCTAAATTGGCTGGCGGGTGATTCGGGAAAGTCCGCGGAGGGAGGCTTCGGGTTCGGATTTGAAGCGCCAGCGGCCGGGCCAGTCGCGATAGAGAACTTGGCGTAGGGCGCCGGCGGCGCCGCCGCTTACGAAAACCGTGGGCCGGATTCTTACGCCGCGGGATTTCAAGAGCGCCAGGCGGGCGCTGCTGGCTTTGGCTAGGGCGTCGATGATCGACATCAGCATGTCCTGGCGGGTCGTGGCGAGCGTGAGGTTGGAGAAGGAGGCTTGCTTCTGCTCGATGCTGGTGCGCTCGCCGGCTAGGTAGGGTTGGAAAATAACCGTGGGATCTGCCTGGTGCTTTGATTTTCGGGCGAGATTTGCCAGGAGGCGGTAATAGTCCTCGGTGGAAAGGTCACGGAAGAACTGGTCGAGGGCCCAGGTGATGGCGGAGCCGGCGGCGGCAAGGGTGCCGACGGACAGCCAGAGCCGGCCGATGCCCAGGGCGCGGGTGAGAAGATTTTCGTGCGGGCGCGGGTGGCGGGTGCAGAGGCATAAAACGTCGGTGGAGCCGCTGACGTTGAGGAGTTGTCCGGGGCGAGGACCGAAGAGCATGAACGCGGCGCCGGTGTCGATCATGCCGGTCATAACCGGCGTGCCTTCGGTGAGACCGAAGCGGTGGGCGGCCGGGCGCGTGATGGAGCCGGGGATTCGATCGGCGGGGATGATTTGGGGAAGTTTCGCCAGTGAAACGCCGGCGGCTTGGCAGAGTTCTTTGCTCCAGGAACCGAGCTTGAGCGTTTCGTAAAGGCCGGTGAACGAGGCGTTGGACGGATCGATCACGCGCTGGCCGGTGAATTGACGATGGAGGAATGTGTTGAGATGGCCGATGAGATCGGCTTTGCGGATGATTTGCGGCTGGTGTTTGGCGTACCAGGCGAGGGTGGTGATGCTGATGCCGCCGGGGAAGGGACGGTTGCCGGCGATGGATAGGAATCGTTGTTTGCCGACGCGGGCTTCGAGGTCGCGGGCGATTTGGATGCTGCGGCGATCCTGATGGGTCACGATGGGCGTGAGGGGTTTGCCGGCGCGATCCATGGCAATCCAGGCGGGGGCCATGACGGACAGGCCGATGGCATCGACCCGGCGCGCCGCCGGGCCGAGATCGGCGATCGCGTGGGCGATGGCCTTCAAGACTTTGGCGGGATCGACTTCGACCTTCGGGCCATCGAAACGCGTGGGATAGGCGGCACGGGCGAGGGAGCCGATGATGCGGCCATCGCGCACGATGCCCGCTTTGACGGAAGAGGAACCGAGGTCGAGGCCAAGGATGGTCATTGGAATCTCCGACGAAGCGGTGTCGGAGCTTTTCGATGTCATAAGCGATTATGGTATGTCGCGAGTCTCAAGTGCAGATTACCGCGAAGGCGCACAGCGCGAGCTCTGCCCGCAACCCAAAGAATTTTACCGCGAAGGCGCGAAGGTCGCGAAGCTGCGCGAAGTTAAAATCAAGTCTTGTTTTTTTCTTCGCGTAACTTCGCGGGACCCGGCGTTTAATCGCCGGGACTCCCTTCGCGCCTTCGCGGTTTATCCTTTTGGAAAAAGTCGTGCACCGCCGGCATTGTACCAACGGCGAAGGAGCCATAACAGGTCCGAACCGGGTTATGCTTCGCGGCTAAACCATGAATTCCGAGCGACGGTTGAAATACATCGAAGGTCTGCGCGGGATCGCGGTGCTGCTGGTGGTGCTGGATCACGTGTTCCGCTCGACGCTGGTGTTTTGGCCGTATGCCGGCTGGAAGGCGATGGTGCGCGATGGGCTGAACTGGGTAAGCAACGGACGGGCGAGTCTAGCGTTCTTCATCGTGTTGTCGGGATATCTGCTGATGCGGGGAGTGCTGGAAAACGATGGGAAGTTGCGCGGGGGTTTGGTGGGTTATATCGGCCGGCGAGCCGGGCGATTGCTGCCGGCGTTTTTCGCGGCGTTTGCCGGGTCAATTCTGGTAATTCGATGGTGGCCGGCAATGCAGGGGCGGCTGAGCGTGGAATGGCAGGATGCATTGCCGGTGACCGGGCCGGGATCGGCGAAAATGATTTTTTCGCATCTTTTGCTGGTGCATAATTTTTCGTATCGCTGGGCGTTCAAGGGCGATCCGCCGGTGTGGACGGTGGCGACGCAAGGGCAGATTTACCTGCTGATGCCGCTGCTGCTTCTTCCGATCTGGCGAAGGATTGGAATGTCCGGCACGGTGGTCGCGGCGCTGGTGCTGGGGTTGGGAACGTTTCTGGCAACCGGGAGGGGCCACGCGGCGGCGCCGTGGTTCTTGGGGCTGTTCGCCTTCGGAATGGCCGCGGCACAGCGGGAACGCACCCATCGCGGATACGAGCGGCGGTTCTACGGCTGGCTAGCGGCGATTCTCTTCGCGGCGTATGCGGGGGTGACGCTGGCGTTCTCATTCGGGTGTTACCGGTTCATCACCATCAACGGATGGGAAGGGGTCGGGGCGCATTGGTTTTTCGATTGCTGGATCGCATTGGCGACGGCGTGCCTGCTCGTCTTCGCATCGTCCGCGCAGGAACATTGGCTGACGCGATTGCTCGGCCGGCCATGGCTCGTGGGCGTCGGGGCGATCTCGTACAGCGTGTATCTCATTCACGACCCGATCCTGGCGATGATGAAAATCGGGCTGGACCGCGGCGGGCTGGGCCAATTCGAGCAATTCGGCTGCTACCTGGCCGTGGGCGTGCCGATAGTGCTCGGGGCCGGCTGGGCGTTCCATCAATTGTTTGAAAAACCGTATCGGGAACGTACATTGGCCGGTTGAGCACCCGTAGCTCAGTTGGACAGAGCAGTGGATTTCTAATCCACCGGTCGCAGGTTCGAATCCTGCCGGGTGCACTGTGTAGGATGAAGGCGAGTTTCACCGACAAATGCCGCGCCGGAAATTTCCGGCGCGGCGTTGTGTTGGGCAAAAGAACCTTGATCTACAACCAGTTTCCACGCTCCGCGGGGAAACCAGTGCAGCTTCCTGTCTCGAACGGTGAGGTTCGAACCG
>Ga0181518_10002788_pt1 | contig 16579 bp, 15 predicted proteins | sample PEATcosm2014_Bin_28_FD_119751 | JGI IMG/M metagenome (GOLD analysis project Ga0181518, IMG submission 119751) | Peatland microbial communities from MTU Mesocosm Facility, Houghton, MI, USA - PEATcosm2014_Bin01_60_metaG | ecosystem: Environmental > Terrestrial > Soil > Wetlands > Peat | place... | reverse complement strand
GTTGCCCGCACGCGGCGTGGTGCTTTGTTGCTTCAACAGCGCGTGGAAGATCTCTCCCACGGTCTTCGAGGTGTGGATGCGGCTTTTGCAGAAGGTCGAGGGTAGCGTGCTGTGGTTGCTCCACGAGCTTGACGAAGCCAAGAACAATCTATGCCGAGAGGCCGCAGCGCGCGGCGTCGATCCGGCGCGGCTGGTATTTGCCGAGAGGATGTCGACGGAGCAACACTTGGCGCGTCATCAGCACGCCGATTTGTTTCTCGATACTTTGCCCTACAATGCCCACAGCACAGCGAGCGACGCGCTGTGGGCCGGCCTGCCGGTCGTCACTTGCCGAGGCGAGAGCTTTGCGGCGCGGGTTGGAGCGAGCTTGCTGAATGCCATTGGGCTCGGCGATCTCGTTACTTCGAACCTCGGAGAGTACGAGACACTAACTCTAAAGCTCGCACAAAACGAGACGCTCCGTGCTGATCTCAAGAAGCGGCTCAAATGGAATCGGTTAATTTATCCGCTTTTCAACTGCCCTGAATTTACCCGGCACATCGAGACCGTCTATCAAACAATGTGGGAACGGTGGCAGCGCGGCGAGAGCCCGGCAAGCTTCGCGGTCGAAGGGTAGGACAGGTAGCGGGCTTAAACGATTGGTGTGGCTTTCCTTAGTAAGAGATAAACCAATTCGCCGGAACCGGCCGCATTGCCTGCCCGGTTATTAAGCTACCTCTTTAGATCAGCGTCCGGCTGCGGCCAGCAGCTGCTAGGATAGCAGGGTGTCACGCTCTAAATTCATCACCAAACGATCGACACCGCTTCGAAGCTTAGGGCGTCCTAACGATGGCAAGATTGCTATCGTCTGCTCCGCGTACGGCAACTTGGGTTCTTCACACTCTTTGACTTGTCGCTCGAGAAGATCAATTTTTTGGATAACAGATTCGAGTTGCCGCGAAATGGGTGGCACCAGCAAGGCGATAAGCGTTGACCTCAGAGGATAATGATAGTAAGTTTCTAATGCGTCGGTTGGGATAATCGTTAAGCATAACAAACACCTCCGCCGCAACCGAGTCATGGCAAGTGAAAAGTCGTGGCAGCTTTGAACTCCAATTTGACAGCCTTGGAAGAGTCCAGCGGCGAAGCCACACCGCCGCCTGAAGAGCCCGCTGGGGCGTCTCCACCTCCTTCTGCAGTGACGCCATCTTCTTCTGTGGTGCCCGTTGAACCTTTGGTAGCGGGCGAGGTCGCTCAGGCCACCGCATCTCCGCTGCCAGTACCGCTCGACCCCGCGGTAGCTGCGTTGTGCACTCCGATCTCGGATGCGGATCCATGCGGGCCCGATCTCGATCTGGAAGGCGACGCCGACTACCTTAATTTCTTCGCTCAGGTGGAAGGCATTCTGCCGGCGTCGTTTTTCAATGCCTTGGACGGTACGCCGTTCGACCGCACCACGGTCGACATCGCCGGTCACCTCGAAGCCGTAAAACTACTGTTCGCGCGCAGCCGCGATTTACGACTGCTGGTCATGCAGAGCCGGCTCCAAATATTGAACCGGGATCTCGCTGGTTTTGCCGTGAGCCTAGCAGCGGCGGCGTATTGGTTGGACGCGTTTTGGGACCAGATTCATCCGCGACCCGAAGGCAGCGAGGCCACTGCGAGATCGACGGCGATCTGGGCCCTGGATGGTCCCACCGTGATTTTTCCTTTGCAATATGCGCCCTTATTCGATGCACGCCGGCTTGGCGCCATCACCTATCGCCGGCTGATGATTGCAAACGACGAAGTCAAGCCGCGGAGCGGCGAGGACAAGGTTACCGCCTCGACTATCCTTGAGGCGCGGAGCGATGCCGATCCCACAGCATTGGCAGCTACCCGGGCGCATATTGTGATGCTCAAGGCGGCGCTGGAGCGAATTCGTAATGCGTGCGCCCTGCGGGGCGTCTCGGCTGGACTTGATAGTCTTCCGGCTTTGGTCGGCAGGATCCAGGCCTTCATCGATCCAGCTGAGGCGGCGAAGGTGCCGACAGCTGCCGAGGGCGGCTCTCTCGACGCCGGGCAAGATTCGGGTGAGGCATCGGAAAAGGCGCCGGGGCCGAGTTCGCTTGCTGACGCGAGCCAGGCTCTAGCGGCCATCGCCGATTATTACAGTCGGCTGGAGCCATCGAGCCCAACGCTGCTCTTGGTGCGTCAGGCGCACCAGCTCATCGGAAAGTCGTTCATCGAGGTCATGAATATCCTGGTTCCGACACAGATGGAAAAGGCGGCCTTCCAGATCGGCACCGACCAGATTTTTGACCTCCCGGTCGGTCGACTTTCGACGCTTTCGCAAACGGCTCCGGAAGCCGGGTCGCCGACTGCGGTGACTTCGGACGGCGTTAACTCTGCATCCACCTACAGTGTCAAAACGCGGTCGCAGGCCATTGCCCTCCTGGAGCAGGTGCAGCGATTCTTCCGCGCCGCCGAACCTTCAAGTCCGGTTCCCATGCTATGCGAACGCGCCCGGGCTCTTGCCGAGCGCGATTTCATGGGGGTGCTAAAGGATGTGCTACCCAAGGCGGCCTTCAAAAACGCCGGCGCCGAAAAATAAGGCACATCTTGTCGCCCGGTGCCACTCACGGCGATGGCGGGCGGCTGTACACATTAACGACTTGCAATTGACGGCGAGCCCGAAAAATCGTTTAATGACGAAGCTCTTACGGCCCTAACTCAAGACCCGCGGACAGCGGAGTTTATGCGGGAGGGGACAAGGTCAATGGCTAAAGAAAGTGGTCAAAAATTCATTCGCCGCGTTCGTCCGCCGCGGGTGCATATTACCTATGAGAACCCGGCCAATGCGGAGGAAAAAGTCGAGATCCCCTTCGTCATGGGAGTGATGGCTGATCTGTCGGGTAACACACCCGGGGTGGAGAAGGAGGCGCTGATCGCCGACCGCAAGTTCCTCGAATTCGATATGGATAACCTCGACGCTCGGATGGCGGCGATCCACCCTGGAGTGTCCTTCCGTGTCGAGAATAAGCTCACCGAAAATCCCGGTGAGCAAATGGGTGTGCAACTGCGCTTCAATAAGATGGCGGATTTCGAACCGGCGGCAGTCGCAAGGCAGGTGCCAGCGCTCAAGAAATTGCTGGAAGCGCGACAGCAGCTGGCGAACCTGATGCGGTACATGGACGGCAAGGTCGCTGCGGAAGAAACACTGCGCAAATTACTGGCCGATCCTCAGCTTATGGCTGCGTTGAAGAGTCGTGCTTCGGAAAGTGGCGACGAAAGTGCTGGCGAGAGTGAACCCAAACAAGATTAATAACCGGAGACAGCGGACATGGCGACCGAGACGGCACCAGGCCGTGCCCCCCAAGCGCTAGTCGAAACCCGCGACGCCGATGAGTTTGCCGCTCTACTGAAGCAGAGCTTCAAGCCGCGAACCGAGCGGGCGGCGACGGAGGTTGAAAACGCCGTCAACACTCTGGTTGAGCAAGCGCTCGCCGATACCAGCCTCGTTAAAGCGGACGTCCTCGACACGCTCGAGGAAATGATCGCGCAGTTGGACAAAAAGCTCTCGGCCCAACTGAACGAGATCATGCATGCGCCGGAGTTTCAGCAAATCGAGAGCGCATGGCGTGGCCTCAAGTACCTTGTTTTCCAATCGGAGACTGACGCGATGCTCAAGATTCGCGTCATGAACGTCTCTAAAGGCGAACTGTATCGGCATCTGCGGCAATATCCCGATGCGGCCTGGGATCAAAGCCCCCTTTTCAAGAAGATCTACGAACAGGAGTTTGGGCAACTCGGCGGGCAACCATATGGTTGCCTGGTTGGCGACTATGCGTTCAGCCACCTGCCGACCGATGTTCAGCTGCTGCGCGATCTCAGCAAGATTGCGGGAGCCGCGCATGCGCCCTTTTTTGCAGCCGCGGACTCCACCCTGATGGGTATGGACTCTTGGAACGAGCTGATGAATCCGCGGGACCTGAGCAAAGTGTTCGACACTCCCGAGTATGCTGCCTGGAAATCGCTACGGGATTCAGATGACGCAAAATATGTCGGCCTCTGCATGCCGCGCGTGCTAGCCCGCCTTCCCTATGGGGCAAAAACCGAACCGGTCGATGAATTTGCCTTCGAGGAAGAAACCGACGGACATAGGGGAGAAAAATACGCCTGGATGAACGCTGCCTATGCGATGGCCGCCAACATAAACCGCGCGTTTAAGGAATACGGCTGGTGTGCCCGCATCCGTGGCGTACAGTCCGGCGGTGAGGTGGAAGACCTGCCTGCACACACCTTCCCGACCGACGATGGCGGTGTCGATCTCAAATGCCCGACTGAGATTGCGATCAGCGATCGTCGCGAGGCGGAGCTGGCGAAGTCAGGGTTAATTCCCTTGATACACCGCAAGAATACTGACCGGGCTGCCTTCATCGGCGCGCAGTCGCTCTTCAAGCCGAAAGCTTATCAAAACAATCCGGAAGCGACCGCCTCCAGTAATCTGGCGTCGCGCCTGCCTTATATGTTCGCCTGCTGCCGGTTCGCCCACTATCTCAAGGTCATGGTTCGCGACAAAGTCGGCTCCTACTATGAAGAGGCTCAGCTCGAAAAGTGGCTGAACAACTGGATCTCGGAGTATGTCGACGGCGACCCTAAGAATTCGACCGAGGCCACCAAGTGCCGCCGGCCGTTGGCTGGTGCTAAGATCACGATCGTGCCAAATGAGGAGAATCCGGGATACTATGCAGCCACGTTCGAGTTGCGGCCGCATTTCCAGTTGGAAGGCATGGACGTGGGCCTGCGGCTTGTTTCCCGGTTGCCGGTTGCCAAATAAGCGGGGCGGAATCCTAGAGCTGCCAGGACAGTACCAATCGAGGTGTCGTAAAATCTGATAACGGTGTCTGTGGAATTTTCTACGCTAAGAGGGGATCAGATGGCTCAAACGAACATTTATCTCAAGCTGCAGGGCGTCGACGGCGAGTCGATGGACCAGGACCACAAGGACTGGATCGAGGTCGAAAGCTTCACCTGGGGCGTCGATAACCCTGCGTCGTTCGCCATTGGACAAGGCGGTCAGGCTACCCAGGCGCATGTCGCCGCTCTCGCCTTGCAAAAGCGATGCGACAAGTCGTCGGTGACCCTGTTCAAGGACTGCACGACCGGTAAGCACATTCCCAAAGGAACCGTAAGCTGCATGAAGTTGGACGGTGACTCGCGGGTCGAGTACCTTAAGATCGACCTGACCGACATTATGGTGTCCGCTTTTAAGTGGGCCGGGTCCGGCGGCGACCAGATCGTTAATGAGCACGTATCGCTGGTCTTTGCCGAATTTAAGGAATCTTACAAGATGCAGCAGGACGTGGGCAGCGCTGGCGGCAACACCGATTTCGGCTACAACGTCCAGACCTCAAAGGCGACCTAAGCGGAACGCCGCCCGCGCTTTCCGGGGCGCGACCGATGCAAAACGAGGGCAGTCAAGATCGCGTACGTCAATCTGCGCGGAACTTTGGCGCTCGGCAGCACGCGCCTGATTTTCCGGCCAGAGCGAAATGACGGCGACAATCAATAGTAAAACGCGGCTCAGCCCTCCGCTGATGCATGTGTTTCGTGCGGCTCACGACGCCAAGGACGCGAAGAAAAAAATGGATATCCATAATGAAGCCGGCGATCGGATCGTCGCCGGCCGCAGACTACGGGCGCGCCAAGTCATCACCGAAGCGGTGCTGCGGCGGGAAGTGTTGCGGGATCTCGATGCATTGCTTAACGCCGTGGCGATGGAATCGACCGTTGACATGGGACAAACGCCTTATGCGCGAAAGTCGATTATTAATTTCGGCCTTCCAGACGTTTCCAACCGTACGATCGATGAAAACGCGGTCAATAGCATTCCGGGAGAGATCAAGGCTGCCATCATTAATTACGAGCCGCGGCTAGCGGCGGCTTCGCTCGACGTCGTGCGGGACATGACCGTCGATCCTGCCGAACTCAAAGTCCGATTCATATTTCGCGCCGATTTGACTTGCGACCCAGTGCACGTTCCGGTTGAATTTGTTGCCGACGTTGTCGACACTGGCAAAATAATAATAAATCGCTTGTGAAACGCGCATGAACCAAGAATTTCTCGATCTTTACAATCGGGAACTCAAATTGCTTAACGAGCAGGCGCGTGAATTTGCCGACGAGTATCCCGGCATCGCGGAACGCCTCGGTGGGCTCCTGGAGGATCGCATCGACCCGCTAATCGGCGGCCTTCTCGAAGGAGCGGCCTTTCTGGCGGCGCGCGTCCAGCTCAAGCTCAAACACGAATTCCCTGAATTTACCAACAATCTGCTCGAGCAACTCGTCCCGCACTATCTCGCCCCGACCCCCTCGGCGATGCTGGTAAAAGTAATGCCGGTGTTCGGCGATAAGGCGCTGCGCGACGGCCATGCCATCGCGCGCGGCTCATATCTCGATGCAACATATCGTCAGTTTGATCGGCAGCTGGTTTGCCGCTATCGGCTATGCACGGACATCACTATCTGGCCATTCGATCTTATTGGCGCGGAATATTTCGCGTCGCCCGCCCCGCTGCAGGCGCTTGGTGTGTCGACCGGGAGCGATGTGCTAGCCGGCATGAGGCTTACTTTTACGGTTCGCTCGACAGCCCGGGTGGAGGACGAGCCGCCGGATAGCGAGGCGTTCAAACAACCCGATCTGTCGTTCGCGGGCTGCCGGACCAAAAACTTGCCGCTCTATTTCGCCGGGCCGGAAGCTGACGCCGCGGCGCTTTACGAGCAGCTGTTCGCCCATTGCCGAGGAATCTATTTCCGCTGTCTCGATGCCTTCGGTGATCCGCTCGTTTATGCGGCGCCCGCGCAATGTTTGCATCAGGTCGGCTTCGAGCGCGAGGAGGCGTTGTTTCCGAACGATCACCGGGTCTTCGAGGGATTTGATCTTTTGCGCGAGTTTTTTATGTTCCCGCGCAAGTTCCTTGGCTGCAACTTGACCGGCCTCGATGAGATCCTGCCAAAGCTCAAGGCGAAAACGGTTGACATCCTCTATGCCTTCGACGAGGTGAACACCCGCCTCGCCGCGGCGGTCCAGCCGTCAATGTTTGCCGTTTACGCCGCGCCGGCAATCAACCTTTTCGAGAAGACCGCCGACCGGATTCCGCTCAAATCAGCTCAACACGAATATCACGTCGTGCCGGATCGCAGCCATTACCTTGATTATGAGCCACATAGGTTGCTGGAGGTCTACGCGCACTATTCCGGCGGCGGCGAGAAGGTGCCCGTTCAGCCGCTCTATTCAGCTTCGCTTGAAGGGGGGCAGCAGCTGTCGGGGCCATCGTATACGGTGCGCCGGTTGCCTCGGCGACGCACGGTCGAGGAAAAACGCCTTGGCGTGTCGTCGGATTATACTGGAACCGACATGTTCATCTCCGTGAGCGAGCTCGGCGGCACCGACGACGTATCGGCGATTGCGGAATTAAGCGTACGGGCGTTGTGTTCCAATCGCCACCTGACCGAGCATCTGCCGATCGGTGCTGGCGCGACTGATTTTAGGCTGATCGACGATTCCTCTCTGGATCTCGTGTGCGTTGCCGGTCCCACACTGCCGCGGGAGCCAGTCGTGGCGCAATTGCGCAGCCGCGGCGAGACCGCACATACTGGTACAGTGACTTGGCGCCTAGTCAACATGCTCAGTACCAATCATCTGGGACTTGTCGAACGCGGGGCGGGGCGCAATGCTCAAGCGCTGCGGGAAACCTTGTCGATGTTTGCGGACATGAACGATGTCACCACCGAGCGACGCATCCGCGGACTCCGTACAGTTGACAGCCGGCCGGTCGTGCGCCGGGTCCGCGAGCGCGCTGGCATCGGAGCGGCGCGCGGCATTGAGATCACCGTCACGATCGACGAGAGAGCTTTCGAAGGCACCGGGGCATTTCTGCTTGGCGCTGTACTCGACCGCTTCTTTGCCGAATATTCAGGCTTCAACCATTTCACCGAGACTGTAATCCGTTCGGTGGAGCGCGGTGAGATCATGCGATGGCCGCCCCGCATGGGAACCCGAAAGGCCCTTTGACCGAGAGGTATCCGTGACATTCTTGGGTCGTCTTAAAGCGGAGCCATGGCGATTCGACTTTTTCACGGTGCTGCGCCACCTTGAGCGCGCATCCATGGATCGGCCGCGGATCGGTGACAGCGCGGCAAGCCGCGAGGAGTACGTCACGCTTGGCCAGGATCCCTATATGGATTTCCCGGCCTCGAACCTTGCTCGGGTCGAACAAAATGACGGCAAGCCGCTGACAGTGCTCGTCAAGTATCTCGGCCTTCTCGGGCCGCAGGGCGCGCTTCCGCTGGCGGTCACCGAGGAAGCCTACCACTACTTGCTTTCGCAAGACGATGCGTTTCCTCGATTTTTAGACATTTTCAACAATCGCTTTATTCAACTGTTCTTTCGTGCCTGGGCAGACTCCCGGCCGATCGCACAACATGACCGTCCCGACGCAGACCGTTTTTTCGCCTACATCGGCTCGGCGATCGGCGTGGGCTCAACGCCATATCACGGCCTAGACAGCGTCGCGGACGCCGCAAAGCTACAGTTCGCCGGGCTACTCGGATCACAAGCGAAATCAGCCTCGCGTCTCGCCGGCGCTATCCGCGGCCTTTTCAAGGTCAAGGCGGAGGTCGAGGAGTTCATTGGCAGCCGGCTGGTGCTCGAGCCGAGCGAGCGCACGCTAGTTGGGCAGCGTTTAAGCCGGCTGGGCCAGGACGTGCTGCTCGGCAGAAATCTCTTCAGCGTGCAGGATAAGATCAGGGTGCTAATTTTCACCGACAGCCTGGCGCAGTATGTTCGTTTCCTGCCGACCGGCGATCTTTGCGAACCACTGGCGGATTTGGTGTTTTTCTACAATGGCGATCAGCTCGATTGGGACGTCGAGCTGGCCCTTCCGGCTGGTGCTGCAGAGCCGATTCGAATTGGAACCTTCGGCCAGCTTGGCTGGACCACATGGATGGCGCCGAACTGGACCTCGAATGAAGCATACCGACGAGATGCGAGGTTTCATCCTGCGGAGCGTGCACGGCACAAACGCGAGCGCCGCGTGCAAAGCGTGTAGGGAGTGGACGCGATGGTTGATATTAGCCTTGAGGCGGTTGCTGGCAAGCTCAACCGGGTCGGTTACGAGGCGTTCTTCAAGGCGCTGCGCCAGGCCAAAGGAGCTGGCAACCGCAACGTCGAGCTAGCCCATTGGCTCGCCCACATCCTGCAGAGCGAGCGCACCGATATGGGGCTCACCGCCGACCATTTCAAACTCGATCGCGGCAAGCTCATGACCGACGTTACCGCGGTCGTCAACGGATTCCGCAAGAACGAGACCGAGATGCCGGCGGTCTCCAACACGGTCATGGATTTGCTGGACCGCGGCTGGCATTACGCAACACTGTTCTTCGGTGAGACCCAGATCCGCACCGGTCATATTCTGGTCGGTGCGCTACAGTCGCGCGAGCTTGCGCGCGCCTTCACCAATGTGTCGCACGAATTCGCCAAGGTTTCGGTCGATCTCCTCACCAGCGAGTACCGCAAGATCTGGGCCGGCTCGGAGGAGGAGAATCTGCGTCCGATCGACGGCTCGGGCCTAGTGGCCGCCGGCGCGCCTGGCGCGCAGGTATCGGGTGCCTCCAAAGGCACGACCGCGCTTGACCGGTTCTCGCAGGATCTGACGGCTAAGGCGAAGTCAGGCGATATGGACCCGATCCTGGGCCGCGACGACGAAATCCGGCAGGTCATCGACGTGCTGCTGCGCCGGCGCCAGAACAACCCGATTCTCACGGGCGAGGCCGGCGTCGGCAAGACCGCCGTAGTAGAGGGGTTCGCGCAACGCATCGCGGCGGGCGATGTGCCGCCGCCGCTGCGCGGAGTGCGACTCTGCGTGCTCGACGTAGGATTGATGCAGGCCGGCGCGTCAATGAGGGGTGAATTCGAGCAGCGTCTACGTTCGGTGATCGACGAGGTGCAGCAGTCGCCGACCCCGATCATCCTGTTCATCGATGAAGCCCACACCCTGATCGGGGCCGGCGGTTCTGCTGGTACCGGCGATGCCGCCAATCTGCTGAAGCCGGCGCTGGCGCGCGGCACCCTGCGCACCATCGCGGCAACGACATGGTCGGAATATCGCCAATACATCGAGAAGGATCCGGCCCTGACAAGGCGTTTCCAGCCGATCCAGATCGGCGAGCCCGACGCTCAGCAATGCTGCGACATGCTGCGCGGTATTCTCGGCCCTATGGAGAAATACCACAAGGTGCGGATTTCAGATGCCGCCGTCGTGGCGGCCGTGAAGCTCTCGCAGCGTTACATTCCGGCGCGTCAGTTGCCGGACAAGGCGGTAAGCCTCCTCGACACCGCCTGCGCGCGCGTCGCCATCAGCCAGAGCGCGGTGCCGGCGATGATCGAAGACGTAACGGCGGCAATCGCCGCGCGCGAAACGGAGAAGGCGGCGCTCGCCAGCGACAGTGACCTTGGTGCGCAGGATCAGGAAGCGATCGCTGCGATTGACGCCGGAATCGCGACGCTGAGAGAGAAGCTCGCCGGCCTCGAAGCCGAATGGGCGATCGAGCAGAAGCTCGTCACCGAGATTCGCAGCCTGCGCGACATTCTCAATCCTCCAAAGAAGGCGGACGGCAAGCCGCAAGCCGACGCCTCGGCCACGACGCCGGCGACAACGCCGGCGCAATCGAATACCGCCGACAAGGAGGAGGTGCGCAGGCAACTGCGCGAGAAATTCGGGACGCTCGATGCACGCGAGCCAGAAAAGCGGATGATCTATGCTCACGTGGATGAGCAGGTGGTCGCCTCCGTGGTCTCCGACTGGACCGGCATCCCGGTCGGCCGCATGGTAAAAGATGAGATCGAGAACGTGCTCCGGCTCCCGGAAATTCTCAACCGTCGCATTATCGGCCAATCCCACGGACTGGCGATGATCGCGAAGCGAATCGAGACCAATCGCGCTAGGCTCGACAATCCAAGCAAGCCGATCGGTGTGTTCATGCTGTGCGGCCCGTCCGGCGTCGGCAAGACCGAGACCGCGCTCGCCCTCGCCGAGGCGCTCTACGGTGGTGAGCAGAACATGATCACCATCAACATGTCCGAGTTTCAGGAGGCGCACACGGTGTCCTCGCTAAAGGGGGCACCGCCTGGCTATGTCGGCTACGGGGAGGGCGGTCGGCTCACCGAGGCGGTGCGGCGCAGGCCCTACAGCGTAATCCTGCTCGACGAGGTCGAGAAGGCGCATCCCGACGTTCACGAGATCTTCTTCCAGGTGTTCGACAAGGGCTTCATGGACGACGGCAACGGCCGGCGTATCGACTTCAAGAATACGCTGATCATCCTCACCACCAACGTTGGCACCAACCTGATCATGGGGCTTTCCGCCGATCCGAAATTTCGCGAGGATTCTGAGTCGCTAGCACAAGAGCTGCGCCCCGAGCTCTTGAAGATGTTTCCCGCGGCGCTGCTTGGCCGCATGGTTTCAATCCCATATTATCCGCTGTCGGACAAGGTGCTGGGCGGCATCGTGCGCTTGCAGCTCGATCGAATCGGCCAGCGCATTCGTGAAAATCACGCCGCTACCTTCGTCTACGATCAGGCGGTGGTCGATCATATCGTCTCGATGTGCAACGATCCGGATACGGGCGGACGCATGATCGACAACATCATTACCAACACTCTGCTGCCGGCGCTCTCGCGCGAGTTCCTCAAGCGAGCGCTCGCTAAGGAGCGGCTCACAGAAGCCAAGGTAACCATCGAGAACGGCGATTTTGCGTACGGCTGGGCATGATCGCGGCAATGGGAGGACCCTGTGGGCAGGAACCGTTTCGAGCAAGTCGATGAGCTTCAGCCGGACGCCATTAACCTGACGCTCTCTCAGAGGAGTGACGGCCAGGTGGGCATCATTCACTGCCCGAAAACAGCGGCGCCGGATCAGCTGCCGGCGGATTTGACCAGCCAAGAGATTCCGGCTCGCGACGCCGTCATCGGCGCCATTCAGCTCGCCAATTCTAAAAAGCTTCCGATCGTAGTGATCGACCGCGATAACATCTGGAAAGCGGAGTGGGGTGATCTGTGGCGGTATGAGGAACAAAGCGGAGAAACATGAGAGATTTTTTCGTGGCTTGACCTAGTTTCCTAACTAATGCTCCACAGCACTTATCCGACAAATTCCCGGCGTCGCGCGCCGCTGAGGCGAGCGGATTAAGCAGCGTCGTCCGCGATGTGTCGCGGGTCGACGACGTACCGTGGGCCGCCGGTCACGAACACTCCAAGCCTGACCGTCTGTGCTTCAAGTTCTGGACTGATCGCTTTAGCGCCGTGAGCCCCGGGCTTACGCTCACGTCGGAGTTGCGCGTGCGCCAGCCATTTACGCCTTGGCTCCGATCGCTACCCAAATGTCGCGCCGCGGCGTCCGAATAATCTACACACTAACGTGCATTAGCGGTGGTTTGGAGCTTCAGTACGGATGGGCAGTTTTGAACGGGTCATTGTGTTAGATTGGTTTGGGTGAAAGGAGGTTATGACCGAGACTCGGAAACTCGCGGCGAATCAGCTCCCTTCGGGAGGCATCGGTTTGGCAGCTTGCGTTAGCCTACAAAGGTCTGATATTTTAGCACGACCGCGAAGGCGGCTTGTTGGGGGTCAGGGAGCGCCCGATGTTTTCGAAAGAATTCATCCGTACGCTCGCGAGTGCGCAATCGGGGACGAGCGTCGAGCACTTGGCGACGGTACTTCGAGTCCTTTGGGCGGAAGTCGAGCGGCTCGAGCGCAGCGTGACCATCAGAGACAACGAGATCACGCTTAAGACGCGCGACGCTTCGATCGTGCTCAAGTCGGACGGCTCCGTTGTGATCAGTGGCAAGGAGATCACGGTCGAAAGCAGCGGGCGAATCAACGTCAAGGCATCGGGTGATCTGGTGCTCAAGGGCGCTAGAGTGCTGGAAAATTGACCGCCGTGGTCACAGGTTCCGAGCCGCCCGTCGACATGATCATTGACCCGTTCCGCTGATCAATCTGTTTAACCATGGGTATCATCTTCTGGGCGGGGTCGGTCCGGCGAGCCGCCGGTGGACCAGCCTGGGGTAGGACGCTATCCGTTGACCCGATGTTCTCAATACTCGACTGGGCTTCCTAACGGCAACTTATGCGTTTCAAGCCACAGTGCACGCGCGGCAACGGTCGGGTCAATCCGCGCATTTCGCCACCAGGCGGCTTCATTGCCGCAGTGATGAACTTCCCTATGATGTCCGCGACACAGCGGGACGGTGAATTCGTCGCTTACCTTCCTCCCGAGTGCCCGGTTTTGCGCAAATCGGAGATGGTGGGCATCCGAGGGTAGCCGGCCGCAAATCAGACAAGGGCGCTGGGCGACGAATTTAACGTGAGACCGGTCGCGAATCCGCCGCGGCTCCGGCAATGTCAGTACGCTCTTATCAATCTCCTTGGACCGCGATCGATGCTTTGGCTTTTCTGCATCGCGACTAAGGGGTTCCAGGGGCCGCGCCGCCGGCATCTGGGGCTGATCCGCGTTACCTGTCGTCGAGAAGGTCGCTAGCCTCGCTTGGAAAGTCTCCTCGACCCGCTGGGCGTCAGCTTCCGCCAATCTGTTCTTTTCAGGCAGGCTGCGGTGCGCCCACGTTGCGGCATCGTCACCGGAGCCAAGATCGTTGAGCTCGGCGATAAGTCGATCGCGCAATGCAGCCGATGCCTCTGGTCCGAGAACTGGCAGGCTGGAGTTCGAGCCAATCTTTGCATTGCGGCCAGGGTCGGATCGTTGCACTGGATTTTGTTGCCCGCCGTTCAGCCGGCGAATTCTTTCCCCTTTCGGCTTCTCAGGCGCTGACGGTTGGCTTGTCGGCGTCGTGAGGTCGGGTGCATCGAGATCGTCCTCGCCGGCAATCCCAACGAGTGTGAACAGTGCGTAACGCCGGGCATAGGTCAGCGCCGCGCCTTTCCGATGTTGGGTCTCGCTGATCGCGCAGACCGGCCAGTCCGAGGCAATCCATTCTCCCGAGGCGTGGGCCAATACGGTCGTCAAATTGATCGTGCCAGCGGTCTGGTCGACCGAGGTCGTCTGCACGGTAGCGATCTCGTGCTGTCCCAGGGTCTTGCGCACGATGTCGAGCCCGCTCGACAACGGGGCATAGCGAAATGTCTGATCAGCCCTACCGGTCGACTGGATGGTTGCGGTAAGGGATTTTTCCGGATTGACCAGTTCGACTTGCGCCTTGGCGAGCGCCGCCGACAAGCTAGCGATCGATTCACTGGATCGCTGCATGGCCGTCCTCCGTATTGAGGAGATCGAAACTGATAGCGCCTGATTTCGAGCGCTTCGCCCGCACCCCGTGACCGATAGCCTGCTGGGCGTCATCGGGCACAAGGCTCTTAAGCTCGGCCTTGGCTTGCTCGTGTTCGAGATGCGCTGACCGGGTCCGCGAAAAGATCTCAGCGAACTCCGCCCAGGCGTTCGACGAGCTCATGTTGACGATACGGATCGCCTCGATGCGTGGCCTCGGTGGCTCGGCCCCGAACAGGGTAGGGGGCTCGCCATTCTCAACGCAGCGCCAGAATTTTCGCTCCGCCGTAACAATCAGATGCTGGTAGAGGGGGTCAGCCTGGGCCTTGATCTCGACCCACTTGCCGCCTCCGGTAATGACCGAGAGCACCGCGCCCCTGGCCGCAACGACCCACATATTGTGTTGCAGTTGCGGCATGTATTTTTCCGCCGCCGCTTCCTCGGAGAACGACCACGGCAGCATGAACTTGCTCTCGAACACATCGCGCCCCTCGACCCGACCATCGAGGGTAGCCGCCATCCAGGGAAGAGCCGGATGGCGGGCCCATTGTTGGACGTCCGTGACGACCCGCCCCGTGTTGGCTTGGTACCAGCGCCGGTTAAGCTTCTCGGTGGCGAGGCCAAGTTGCACAATCAGGTTGCCGGACAGGTCCTCCGGCTCGACTTCACCGCGTTTTTCCCGCCAAAGGCGTAAAAGGGCAGCTTCATCACTGCCCATGATGATTCGGGCGTCTGAACCGCCTATAAATGTTCGTCTATTGCTGATTCCGGGGACCGTATGAAGCGGAGGCATAATCCAACTCCAGGCTATAAACGATACCTGAGGTATTACAGGAGGGGCTTTTCTAAGTCAATACCTCAGGTATTAAATGAGGGTCGGGGCGAAAATGGGAAAACCGGCGCTGGCGCTCAGCAGTGAGCTGATACGGGCGGCGCGAGCTCTGCTGCGTTGGGAGCAACGTGATCTAGCAAGCGCTTCGTCTGTGTCGTTGCCGACGATAAAACGTCTTGAATCAAAGCCCGGCATCATGGGTGCGCATGTGTCGACTGTGGCCGCCTTAAGGAAAGCGCTAGAAGCAGCCGGCGTCGAGTTCATCGACGAGAACGGCGGCGGCCCGGGCGTACGATTGCGAAAGCGGCAACAGAAAAAGGCCTAGACCGCAGTGCGCCGCACAACCACCAAGACTACCGAGAAGAAACGATAGGTATCGCGCCGAGCGCGCCCGTCGAAGACGTCGGAATAGCTGGCGTCGTCAGGGCGGACCTGAAACTCTGATCGATACAGTCGTTTTGTCGGAGCTCCGTAAGCGGCAGCGATGCACGCTTGGCAGCATAGATCGAACGGAAGCGGACGGCCGATCTTTTCGTGAGCGTCATCACGATGGTGAGATCGAATGCGATATCGCACGGCAGCGTACAACACACCCGGATTTTCGCTGCGGCGCTCGCGGCGTGGCTCGACCGCGTGCTGGCTCTCTACAGCGTTCGGATTCTGCCGTTCGATCTGCAGATCGCCAGACGCTGGGGCCAGCTCAGTGCCGCGCTTGGCAACGACTGCAACAGCTCTTGAGCACGGCCTGTTTGTTGTCACCCGTAACGTGGCGGATTTTGTGCAAACCGGTGTCGCAACCCTAAATCCATTCGGTTCGCGGGCGTCTCGGAAGTGGGTGGGTCGATAGCGCTCTGGCCGTGCTCGGCACTCGAGGCGAGGCTGTCCGCGTTTGCGACTGACCCGGCGAATCCCTACGCTTGGACGATTTGAAAGCGAAACGTCCCGCTAAGCTCCTCAGTGACCAGCCCAAGCTGGACGGGCGTGGTGTTCGGCTCTGCGCGGTAGCTGTCCTGCAATTAGGTCTCGCAACTCAACGCCGCACAGGACATCGGTGGCACAAGGGTCGTTGACTTTGTGGCTATTTGTAGCTACATATCAGCATGAAGACCGTATCGATCCGCGACGCAAAGAACCGCCTGACCGAGCTCGCGCGCGAGGTGGAACGGGGCGAAACGGTTGTCGTCACCCGCCACGGGCGCCCGGCCTTCGACCTTGTGCCGCACCAGACGGGCAAGGGCCTTCGCCTTGAGGCGATCGACGAATTCAAGCGGAAGCATCGCATCAAGGCCATCGTACCCTATATCGCCGATGACTTCGACGAGCCGCTGCCCGAGGACTTTCTGCTTCGGCCCTTGCCCGTCGACCGATGAGGCTGCTGCTCGACACCCACGTCCTGCTTGCCTTGATCGAGCGCCGGATGGCCGGCCTGCCAACGGGCGTTCAGGCTT